>Ga0315277_10009847_pt1 | contig 12172 bp, 11 predicted proteins | sample YL17G05_15_MG_FD_203695 | JGI IMG/M metagenome (GOLD analysis project Ga0315277, IMG submission 203695) | Sediment microbial communities from Yellowstone Lake, YNP, Wyoming, USA - YL17G05_15 | ecosystem: Environmental > Aquatic > Freshwater > Lake > Sediment | place: USA: Wyoming | collected... | reverse complement strand
TCCAGGAAGCGACCCAAAGGGCATTGAAAACGATTGAATTTATCGGATTGAAGGATAAAGTAGATACTTTGGCCACCGGCCTGACTCTTCCCCATCGAAAGCGTTTGGAGTTAGCAAGGACCTTAGCCACCGAGCCGAAACTCCTTCTGTTAGATGAAGTGATGGCCGGGCTCACCCCGACCGAAGTGGATGAACTCATCCGACTTTTAAAGGAAATAAACAAAAAGGGAGTGACGATCCTTTTAATCGAACACGTCATGAGAGGGGTGATGGCTCTCTCAAAACGAGTCGTCGTTCTCAATTATGGAGAGAAGATTGCCGAAGGAGTTCCTGAAGAGGTCGTGAAAAACCGTCAGGTGATCGAGGCATACCTGGGCGAGGAATTTGGGAATGCTTAGAGTCAAAGGGATCGAAGTCTTCTATGGGGATCTCCAGGCACTGAGAGGCGTTTCCCTCGAAGTGAATCAGGGAGAGATCGTTTCCATCGTGGGCTCGAATGGAGCGGGAAAATCCACCACGCTGATGACGATCTCAGGAATCCATAAACCCAAGCGAGGGGAAATCCGGTTCGGCCAGGAGTCCATTCATCAATACCCCTCTTCGAAGATTGTTTCCTTAGGAATCGTTCAGATTCCGGAAGGACGCCAACTCTTCCCCACCCTCACTGTCATGGAAAATTTGGAAATGGGATCTCAATTTCCAAAGGCTAAAAAAGTGAGGAAGGAGACGATAGGGTGGGTCTTCAAACTTTTTCCAAGATTGGAGGAGAGGAAAAATCAGTTGGCAGGAACCCTCAGCGGAGGAGAACAGCAGATGCTCGCCATCGGTAGAGGATTGATGTCCTGTCCCACCCTCCTGATGCTGGATGAACCCTCCCTGGGACTTTCACCCATTCTGGTCAAGACCATCTTTGACATCATCAAGGAGATCAACGGACAGGGCACGACCATCCTTCTGGTGGAACAGAATGTTTTCCACTCCCTCAGTCTCTCCCACCGGGGATATGTTTTAGAAAATGGCTCCATTGCCATGAGCGGAACAGGCCAGGACCTCCTGAAGAATCAGCACATCCGCCAGAGCTACCTCGGACTCTAAATGAAAGTTATGAGTTCGGAGTTTGTAGCGCCCTCATTTATTGGGGGCGACAAAAGATTTCGTCGGCAATAAATGCCGACGCTACTCTTTAGGGGAAGACTATGAAAGTTAAAATCCCTCAACTTCTCTGGCATGGGAATACCGAGATGGAGATAAATTTCCCTTCCTCCTGGTCGGTCTATTATTGTCCGATGAAGGGTGGGGAAAAGAAGAGACTTGGTTTAAAGGAGATGGAGAGAGCCTTTTCCCATCCCATCGGTTCTCCTCCCATTCATGAATTGGCCAGAGGGAAGAAAGAGGTCGCCATTCTTTTTGACGATATGGCAAGGCCGACGCCGGTTTCCCAGATCGTCCCGTTTGTGTTAAAAGAGCTTGGGCAAGCCGGGATCAAGGATGGCCAGGTCCGTTTTATTGCAGCCCTGGGGGCCCACGGCGCACACACAGCGGTTGACTTCAAAAAGAAACTTGGTGGGGAGGTACTCGACCGTTTTCCGGTTTACAACCATCACCCCTTCGACTTCTGTACCTATCTTGGCAAAACGAGCCAAGGCACCCCTATCTCGATCAATAGAGAGGTGATGGCCTGCGACCTGAAGATCGGAATCGGCTGTATCGTTCCCCATTCCTTCTCCGGGTTCGGCGGGGGAGGAAAAATCATCCTTCCGGGCGTGGCCCATATGGATTCAATCGCTTACAATCACGGCCTGATCAAGACCTATCCGGACTGTGTCGGTCCGGGAAAAATCGATGGCAACATTCCCCGCCTCGACATCGAAGAGGCAACAAGAATGGCCGGACTCGATGTGAAGATTGATGCGATCCTCAACCTCCGGGGAGAGGTGACCGGCCTCTTTGTCGGAGATCCCATCCTTGAACACCATGAAGGGATGAAGCTCGCAAAGGAGGTCTATGCGACCGCTCCGGCAAAGAATATGGATGTTGCCATTGTCAATGCCTATTCCAAGCCGAACGAGAATGCCATCGCTCCCTTCATTGGAATTCCTTCGTTGAAAGAGGAGGGAGGAGATCTGGTGATCATCGCCAATGAACCAGCAGGCCAGGTCGTCCACTATCTCTTCGGTGAGTTCGGAAGATGCGGAGAGGGAGGGCTCAAACTTCCCCAACCCCTGCCCACAAAGGTGAAACGGTTTATCGTCCTCTCACCTTTCAAGGATCATGTGGGAGCCTGTTTCTTCGGCAAAGTGCCTTCGATCCTCTGGGCAAAGACATGGGAGGAGGTTCTGGAGCTTCTACGGGCGGAGTGGAAAGACAGTGCAAGAGTGGCTGTCTATCCGGACGGGACGATACAGTATTTCAAGATAGGGTGATGGGGAGATAAGGAGATAGGGAAAAAAGATTATCGAAGAAAGATCAATAGAGAATAGAGACAATGAACGAAGAACGATGGACAATGGACGAATGACCAATGACGAAGGACGATAGACGAAGAGATAAGGAGAGGACATGGCAATCTTATTTAAAAATGGAAAGGTTATCATTGGAAATGGAGAAGTGATTGAGAAGGGAACGGTTGTTGTCGATGGAAATTTAGTGAAGTTCGTTGGACCCGCCAAGAAATACCCACCTTCGAAAAAAGATACGGTATTCGATATTTCAGGAAAGACCGTCCTTCCGGGTTTGATCGATGCCCATGTCCATCTTTGCGTGGATGGAAGTCCGGATCCGATAACTTCTCTTTTAAAGGATTCTGTTCCACAGATTACTTTGAAGGCTGCCGACCATGCTCGCCGGACATTAGAAGCTGGAGTGACAACTGTTAGGGATATGGGAGGAAAGGACTATGTAGATATTGCCATCCGGGATGGCATTGAATCAGGGATTCTTCAAGGCCCAAGAATGCTCTGCAGTGGCAAACCGGTTTGCATGACAGGCGGCCATGGATGGCAGTTCGGTCGGGAAGCGAATGGGATGGACGAGGTGAGAGCGGCTGTAAGGGAGCAGCTCAAAGCTGGAGCGGACCTGATTAAATTAATGGCGACCGGAGGAATCATGACCAAAGGCGTGGAACCTGGCTCCACCCAGTTCACCCTCGAAGAACTGATTGCCGGTGTGGAAGAAGCCCGAAAGGCTGGGAGGCGCACTGCCACTCATGCTCAGGGAACTGAAGGGATCAAAAATGCTCTCTGGGCCGGGATTAATTCCATTGAACACGGATTCTTCTTAGATGATGAAGCCATAGAATTAATATTAGAGATGAAAGCCTTTGTTGTTCCCACTTTATGTGCTCCTTATCACATTATCAAGGCAGGGGTTCGAAGGGGTGTGCCTGCCTTTGCCGTGGAAAAGTCGAAATCCGTCATGAAAAGTCACTGGCAAAGCGTCAAAAAAGCCCATAAGGCAAGAGTTCCCATTGCCATGGGAACAGATGCAGGGACCCCTTTCAACCGCCATGGTGAGAATTTAAAAGAGATGGAATTACTTGTCAGGATCGGATTCACCCCGATGGAAGCTATTGTGGCAACTACAAAAACGGCGTCGGAGGTTCTGGGTCTGGAAAAGAAGATCGGAACCCTTGAAAAGGGAAAACTGGCTGATCTCGTTATCATCAATGGGGACCCTCTTGAGAATATCGGTGTCCTGCAGTATAAAGAGAAAATCATGGCTATTATGAAGGAGGGACGGTTTTACAAGTGTGAGGGGCTTTGAGTGTCTTCTAGGATTGTCTTTCCTGCGAAAGCAGGAATCCAGTTTCTTTTAAAACCCTCTGGATTCCCGCCTGCGCGGGAATGACAGGCGAATGGATTTTTCAAGCGCTAAAATGTTACAGAAAAAGAAAGGAGGAGAGAGATGAAAAAAGTCGGTAGGTTTACTAAAGCATTCATTTTTATGTCCATGTTGATAGCGGGGGCAGGCTTCTTCCTTGTCCCGTCTGCTTGGGCTCAGATCAAGGAACTCAGGATCGGCATCGGCATTGATGCCGACACGTTGAATCCGCAGGAGCATACCACCACGTTGTGCCAGAATCTGTCCGACCTGATCCAAGATACCCTTCTTTACCAAACCCCGGACAATAAATTGGAGCCCCGCCTGGTAACCAAATATGACGTGTCGAAGGACGGTTTGACCTATACGCTCCTTCTTAAAAAGGGCGTGAAATTCAGTGATGGGACGCCCTTTGATGCCAAGGCCGTCAAGCTCACCTTTGACCGAGCTCTTGATCCTAAGATGAAGGTCCCCTTGCGTTTCGCAATCACCATGATTAAAGAGGTGACCATTGTCGACGACTACACTGTCCGGGTCCAACTCAAATATCCCTACGCACCCTTTGGTGCGACTCTCTCGTTGACTCTCTGTAGTCCTATTTCACCTGCGGCCATTGAAAAGTATGGCGAGGACGTTCGCCAGAACCCGGTTGGCGCCGGTCCCTATATTCTCAAAGAGTGGGTGAAGGGAGATCGCATTGTCATGGTTCGCAACGAAAATTACTATGGTAAAAAACCAACCGTAGAAAAGCTGACTTTTAAGATCGTTCCCGAAGATACCACCCGTGAGGCCATGCTCCGATCAGGCCAGATCGATGTCTGTTACAAACCATTGCCCTCCAACGTCGCAGCACTCAAGGTTGACCCGAACATCACGGTTGAAATGCCTCTGGACACAAGAACGATCTTCATGGGATTGAATTATAAGAAAGGTGTGACCAAGGACAAGTTGGTCCGCCAGGCATTCAACTATGCTGTGGACAAGAAAGCCATTGTCAGTAAAGTTCTCTTTGATACGGCTGTTCCCATGGAGGGTCCAGTCTCTCCGATCCTTTTTGGATTTTTCAAGATGGCAAATCAGTACGACTACAATCCTGAAAAAGCCAAGGAATTGCTGAAAAAGGCCAACTTTGACTTCAATCAGACGGTGAACATGCGCACACCCCAAGGCCGATACCTCTTTGATAAGCAGGTCTCCGAGGCTGTCCAGGCCTATCTTCAGGCGATTGGAGTAAAGACAGAGCTCAGAACTTATGACTGGCCTACCTATGTTGCCGGCTTACTCAAACCCATTCAGGAGACTGAACTTGAAGTCTTTCTATTGGGATGGGGACCCATCATCCTCGACGCTGACTTTGGCCTTTACGGCCAGTTTCACTCAAGCGTCAATCCACCCAAAGGATTAGGATCAGCCTTTTACGACAATCCTGAATATGACAAAATCATGGATGCGAGCCGATTGGAACAGAATCCTAAGAAACGGCTGGAAATCATGAAGAAGGCTTCTGAGATGGTTTGGGATGACTGCCCTTGGATTTGGCTCCATGTGGAAAAGTTCGTCATCGCCTATTCAAAAAAGATTAAAGGGATGGTGGTGACCGGAACCGAGAAATTTTACCCAACCTATATCAAGATGGAGTAAAAAAAAATAACCAAATCCCAAGCACCAATAATCAAATAATAACCAATACCCCAATGACCGAAATTTCCCCCTCACCCTCCCCCTCTCCCCTTGGGGGAGAGGGCAGGGGTGAGGGGTGATTGGAGTTTGGTGATTGGAATTTATTTGGAGCTTGGGATTTGGTTATTGGAATTTTGATTCTTGTCCCTCGATGAATTAAGTATGTTCCAATATATCCTAAAACGCCTCCTTTCGACCCTTCCGGTCCTCCTTGGGATATCGCTCCTCCTCTTCTTCATGCTCCGTATGTTACCAGGAGACCCAGCACAGGTCCTCGCCGGCCAGATGGCATCTCAAGAGGATATCAAAAACATCCGTCAGCAGTTAGGTCTCGACAAGCCGGTCTTCGTTCAGTACGGCCTCTTTCTTAGTCGTTTAGCTAAGCTTGACTTGGGCCGCTCCGCCCGGACTCAGAACCCTGTCATCAAGGAGATTTGGGCACGACTCCCGAATACAGTATTGCTTGCTGTGACAGCCATTACTCTTGCATGCCTCTTTGGTATCCCGGCTGGAATCATTTCGGCTGTGCGGCCTTATACTTGGATAGACTACTTGTTTACCTCGATGGCCCTTTTTGGCATTTCCATGCCCGTCTTCTGGCTTGGGCTGATGCTGATTGTGATATTCTCATTGGTCCTTCATTGGCTGCCGGCGGGTGGTATTGGAAGCTGGAAACATGTCATTCTTCCCTCATTTACCCTGGCCGCTTTTGTGGTTGCCTTCATCACCCGTATAACCCGCGCCAGCATGATCGAAACCCTTTCTCAGGATTACACCACCACGGCCCGGTCCAAGGGACTTAAAGAACAGGTGGTCATCGTCAAACATGCGCTGAAAAATGCCCTCATTCCGATCATTACAGTGGTTGGTCTTCAGTTCGGCCTGCTTCTGGGTGGCGCAGTTCTGACCGAAACAGTCTTTGCCTGGCCGGGTTTAGGCCGGCTTATTGTGGACTCCATCCTGGCCCGCGATTACCCGGTCATCCAGGGAACAATCCTCATCTTCGGACTCCTTTACATTCTGGTCAACCTGGTGGTTGATCTGCTCTATGCTTTTATAGATCCAAGAATTCGGTATGCATGAGACACTCCAAACCCAAGTGATAAGGAATCCGCATCGTCAGGCTGACAGCCAGCTCAGGCGTAGGTGGGCAAAGCTCAGGCGAAACAAGGCGGCCCTCTTCGGTAGCATCCTGATATTGATTTACCTCATCACCGCACTGCTGGCCCCGACCCTCTTTCCGGGCAATCCCTCGGCTCCGAATCTCATGAAGTCACTGGAGCGACCCTCTATGGAGCATCCATTGGGCACGGACGAACTGGGCCGCTCCATCCTGGGCCGGATCATTTACGGCTCTCGTGTTTCTCTGTTGATCGCTATTGGAGTCGTTTGTGTGGGGCTGCTTGTCGGCGTTCCCCTTGGGCTCATTTCGGGTTACTACGGAGGCAAAGTCGATTTCGGAATCCAGCGTGTGACCGACACCCTGTTAGCATTTCCGGGTTTTCTCTTAGCCTTAGCCCTTGTGGCTGTCCTGGGAGTGGGACTTAAAAATACGATCATCTCAGTTGGCATCAGCATGGTGCCCATTTATATTCGTCTGGTGCGGGGCTGCACTCTTTCAGTGAAGGAACAGACCTATGTTGAGGCGGCCAGGGCAATGGGCACCCGGGATGTGACCATCCTGATCAGGCACATCCTGCCCAATGTCATGGCCCCCATCACTATTCAGACAAGTCTGGGCATGGGCATGGGCATTCTCTTCGCGGCGGGTCTGGGTTTTCTTGGCGTAGGCGTTCAGCCCCCCACTCCCGAGTGGGGTACGATGTTAAGCTCTGGCCGGGCTTACCTCTTCAACGCTCCCCATGTGGCCACCTTTCCGGGTATAGCCATTTTTTTTGCTGTCCTGGGTTTTAACCTTTCAGGAGACGGCCTAAGAGATATCCTTGATCCGAGATTTAAATTATGAGACAAGATTCTCTCCTCTCCATACATAATTTGCGGACTCGCTTCCATACTTACGAAGGAGTTTTGACAGCCGTGGATGGGATCGGTTTGGAGGTTTACCGGGGAGAGACCCTTGGGGTCGTTGGAGAGAGCGGCTGCGGAAAGAGCGTCACCGCCCTTTCCATCCTGAGACTGCTTGCCTCACCTCCTGCGGAGATTCAGGGAGAGATTCTGTTTGATGGCAAGAACCTTCTGAGCATGAGTCTGGATGAAATACGACAGATACGGGGCAATAGCATTTCAATGATATTTCAAGAGCCGATGACCTCGCTTAACCCTGTCCTGACCATTGGAGAGCAGATATCAGAGGGCATCAAGCTTCATCAGGGGGTGACGCATCAGGAGGCCTGGAGCAAAGCCGTGGAGATGCTCCGGATAGTCCAGATCCCTTCTCCTGAGATCAGGGCCAAGGAATATCCTCACAAACTGAGCGGTGGAATGCGGCAGAGAGCGATGATTGCCATGGCTTTATCCTGCCATCCGAGATTGCTCCTGGCGGATGAACCTACGACTGCTCTGGATGTGACCATTCAGGCCCAGATCGTTGAACTGATGGAACGCCTCAAGGAAGAGATCAGGACATCAATTGTATTGATCACTCACAACCTGGGTCTCATTGCAGAGATGGCCAAGCGAGTAGTGGTGATGTATATGGGCAAAGTGGTGGAGGAGGCTTTGGTGGAAGACCTCTTTCTTGAGCCGCTTCATCCCTATACCCATGGCCTTCTTGAGTCGATTCCCTGGATGGGCCGGAAAATGAAGAGCGGCAGAAAGCAGCTTCAGGAGATCCCCGGAATGGTGCCGAGCCTCCTGGAGATTCCCAAAGGGTGCAGGTTCCATCCGCGGTGTTCACGTGTAATGGACATCTGCCGCAAGGAAGAACCTATCTTGATACGGCCAAAAGAGGGACGTCAGGTCCTCTGCTGGCTATGGGCGTGATGGAAGTAAGGAAATTGTAGCGCCCCCATTTATTGGGGGCGATTACTGGGGTGGAATTAAAAGGTTTTCGTCGGCACTAAATGCCGACGCTACTCTTGCTGGTTCCTTGACAAGGAATAAAATGAATGAGGTTTCGCTTCTACAGGTCATCAACCTTAAAAAATACTTTCCCGTTCGGAAGGGTATCTTTTCGAGAATGATGGGATGGGTACAGGCCGTGGATGGCGTGAGCTTTAGCCTGAATCAGGGAGAGACTCTTGGACTTGTGGGCGAAAGCGGCTGTGGTAAGACCACGGTGGGGCGCTGTCTCCTAAGATTGATTGAGCCTACCTCAGGGGAGATTCAATTCGAGGGCAAAGACCTTCTGAAAATGGATCGGGAAACCCTCCGAAAGGTTCGAGCCCGACTTCAGATCATCTTTCAGGATCCGTATTCATCGTTGAACCCCCGAATGACTTTAGAGGAGATTATTGCCGAGCCCATCAGGAATCATACCCAAGCATCCAGGGCGGAGATTCGTGATCAGGTTTCTTTCCTTATGAAAAAGGTAGGGCTCCATCCAGAGCAAGTTCGGAGATATCCTCATGAATTCAGCGGTGGTCAGCGTCAGCGAATCGGCATTGCACGAGCCTTAGCCCTGAATCCAAAGCTGATCATCTGCGACGAGCCTGTCTCCGCCCTCGATGTTTCCATCCAGGCACAGGTGATCAACCTGCTGGTGAAGCTCCAGGAAGAGATGGGGCTTTCCTATCTTTTTATTGCTCATGACTTGAGCGTGGTGGAGCACATCAGCGATCGGGTTGCAGTGATGTATCTTGGTAAGATCGTAGAGCTTGCAAGAGATACGGACCTTTACACCTCTCCCAAACATCCTTACACCGAAGCATTGCTTTCTGCCGCCCCAATCCCCGATCCAAAACTTAAAAAGCAAAGAATTCTTCTCCAGGGAGAAATTCCAAGCCCCATCAACCTTCCAAAGGGATGTCGATTCTATAGCCGATGTCCCTATCGGATGGATCACTGCAAAGAGGTTGCCCCTGAGTTTAAGGATTTAGGTGGAGATCACTGGGTCGCCTGCCATCTTTGTTAATTATTAACAGTCTCAAAATAGTCAAGACATCGATTTATAAAATCCCTCCTAACCTCCCTTTGCCTAATAGACTGTGTCATATTGACAAGCAAAGGGAAAGAGGCAGTCAGGTTCCAAAGCTTTAGAATGCGGGTCTTTTAGATGATGGGAAATGGTCACTTGCATAAAATCGAATTCTTTCATACGCTTGGCACGCCTGAATCCGAACGGCTAAAGGTTTCCGCTCTAAATCTTTTCCACCTGACTGCCTCTCCCCCTTTTCACAAAGTCGATTTTTTCATATTACGACACAGTTTCTAAGGGAGGAATTACCCCTCTTTGGCAAAGAGGGGGGGAGATTTTCCAATGTTTATGTCAATTCAATTCTGAGACTTTTAATAATTAAAATTTAGGCACAGGGCTGTATTTTATCAAGTATCTTGACCAGACCAAGCAGCAGCCGGCAGAGGCACCACCGTCTAAGCTTCAGCCTGCCCCACAGCCACAACAACCGCAGCTTCAGCAGCAATCAAAACCATCAACGACTGCAGCGCCCACAGAGCCTTGGTGGAAGCAGTGGAAGTGTAAACCGTAGAGTGCAGAGTGCTAAGCGAGTGGGGTTTGAAAAGGTCAGAGGTGAGCTGCCCAATATTTTCTTCTTGCAATTGTAACTATATTCAGTTATGCTCTTTTCGAAATGGGAATAGAGAAAAACCTCTCCAAGATAAAGCAAAACCCGAAAGGGGTGAGATTTAAGGAGTTAGAGAGAGTCATTTTGGCAGCAGGATTTATACGGATCAATACCAGGGGAAGCCACTACGTTTATAAGAAGGGAAACAAGATTTTAACAGTTGTCAAACCTCATGGGGGGCATAAGCATTGCCATTGGTTGGACGTTAAAGACGTGATCAGAATCTTGGAGAAAGGTTAAGCTATGAGAAAGAATAAAAAAGAGCAATGGTTAGGTTATGAGATAAAAATTATTCCGGATAGAGAATCTGGGTACTTTGCCGCAAGGTTTCCTGACTTCCCCGGCGTCATCACCGGAGGATATAGTCTTGAGGAGGCTGTTAAAAATGCTCAAGAGGCTCTTGCCTTAACTATAGAATCGATGAAGAAACACAAGGTTCCCCTCCCCCAACCCAAAACTCGCTTCAGTGGCCAGTTTAATGTCAGAGTCCCTAAAGACCTCCACATGGAATTAATTAGAAAGGCAGAGGAAGAAGGCGTTAGTTTAAATGCACTGGTCACCTATCTTTTATCCCAATCTATCAAAATGGAGAAGGCTGCATAAAATAAGAAAGACAACACGCCCAAAACCGTACCCGTTGCCTATTTCTGGGGGCGCGGAATAAATGGGTTTCGAATAAGGACACAAATCTTTTTGGATATGGCTTAAAATATTTCAAATCCTGCGTTCTTAATCGATTGGGCGATCCGCTTGTTCATCCGGACCATCACTTTGGTGGGATATCTCACCTGAAAAAGGAACTGGGCGTTGTTCTGGATATCGAGCCGCTTCATTTCCTTCTTGATGCGGTCTAAAAATCTGGGCGCCTCCTGTCTATCCGCTTCAAGGGATTCGATGAATGCCCTTTCCAAATATTTCTCGATGTCCTCATCGATCTTCCCGTATTTCTCATCGAATGCTTTTCGGATCTCATTCTCCTCTAACTTTCGATACTTTTCATGATGGACAATGGCCTCCTTTTTCAATTTGGGAATGGTGCGGGGGATTGATTTAGGATATCCAAGGGTAAGGAGCATCATGGGAAGGACATATTCGGGAATCTCAAAATATTTTCTCGTTTCATCGATCTCATGTTGAATCGAGCCGATGTAGACCGAGCCGAGACCTAAGCTCTCGGCAAGAATCACGACATTCTGGGCGGCGGCCATCAGGTCTGCATAGGCGATGAGAAAGTGGTTGAGCGCCTGATCCCCCCTGAAATCTGTCCGGCACATCTCAGCCCACTTCTTTATCCGATAGAAATCAAGACAGAAGATCATCGAGAGAGGTCCATTTTTCACCCAGGGCTGGCCTCCGGCCAGTTCAGACAGTTTACTTCTCCCCTCCGGATTTCGAACCAGGATGATGGAGAGAGGCTGGATATTTCCACCGGATGGAGCGTTATTGGCCACATCGAGCAGTTTTTCAATAACAGGTTCAGGAATCTCCTGATTCTGAAATGCCCGTACCGACCTTCGTTTCATCATCAGATCATAGAGGTCCATGGCTCAGCCCTTTCTTCCATGCTTTTTAAATGAGATTAATAGAGACCTGCAATTCAGACACTGGACTTCAGACGTTAGACATCAGACTTTTCTAATATAGGAAATTAACTCTATTCCACTCTTTTGAAATTCTTTCGTATATGTAAGAGTGTTATTCCTTCTGGTAGCTGTCAGCCGTTCGGCTAAGCTTACGCCGAAGCCCTTATCCAGGTGTATTCTCTGGCCATTTTTCTTTCTTCAGTCTAATGTCTGAAGTCTATAGTCTTACTGTCTGAATCACAGTAACAGAGACAGTAAATCTGTTTAAGCAAAGTCAATATGTCCCCTCAAATGCGACATAAAAATGTCCCCATTGATTATTTTCATAATGTAGGTTGAAGGGTCTGATTATTGCCAGCAGCCTGAGGAGCCGAGGCGAGATAGACC
>Ga0315277_10009846_pt1 | contig 12173 bp, 10 predicted proteins | sample YL17G05_15_MG_FD_203695 | JGI IMG/M metagenome (GOLD analysis project Ga0315277, IMG submission 203695) | Sediment microbial communities from Yellowstone Lake, YNP, Wyoming, USA - YL17G05_15 | ecosystem: Environmental > Aquatic > Freshwater > Lake > Sediment | place: USA: Wyoming | collected... | reverse complement strand
TTCTCTGTAGGCAAGAGTATATCCAGGATAATCAGGTCTGGGTTTTCCTTTCTTGCTTTTTCCAGGCCTTCTTCAGAGGTAAAAGCCAAGATCATTTCATATCCTTGTTCTGTGAACTTATCCTTATACATTTGAGCCATTTCTATTTCGTCTTCTATGATAAGGATTTTGGGCATCATAAAATTTATTTTTAATCCACTATAACTCTTAGGACTTCTTCGATTGAGGTAATTCCTTTTGCGGCTTTTACAAATCCATCTTCCACCATAGTCATCATGCCTTCTGCTTCTGCTTGTTTTTGAATATCACCAGAAGTGGCCTCTTTCACAATTAACGTACGGATGGTTTCTGTCAATGGTAATACTTCGTAAATTCCAATTCTTCCCAAATAACCATCCGCGCATGTCTTTGAGGCTTTGGGTCTGTAAAAAGGAATGTTTTTAAAAGTATCTTTTGGACTTGCTAATTTTTTCTCTTTCAAAATTTTCAAAACCCTGGGAATGTTACAATATTTCCCTATTTCCTTTATTTCTGAATCTGTCAGAAAATATTGTTCTTTACCCTCATAAAGCCGCCTTACCAATCTTTGACCTATAATTATATTTAAAGTAGAGGAGAGCAAGAATGGTTCTACTTTCATATCTATCAATCTTGGAATTGTACCTGCGGCGTCTGTGGTGTGCAAGGTGGACAAGACCAAGTGGCCCGTAAGAGCAGCATTAATTGCCAAAGATGCGGTTTCAGTATCTCTGATTTCTCCAACCATAATAATATCTGGGTCCTGTCTTACCAAAGACCTGAGTCCCGAAGCGAATGTCAGGCCTATTTTTGGCCTAACCTGAGTTTGATTTATCCTAGGCATTCGATATTCAATAGGATCTTCAATTGTAGAAATGTTTACCTCGGGCTGATTCAGAATATCAAGCATAGAATACAAACTTGTAGTTTTTCCGCTTCCCGTGGGTCCTGTCAAAAGAATCATTCCAATTGGTTTCCTTAAGTTATCTTGAACTTTTTCTAATGCCTCATCCCAAAATCCCAGTTCTTCTAAAGTAGATGCTTTTGAACTCTCGGGTAAAAGCCTCATTACGATTTTCTCTCCGTCAAACACTGGAAGCACAGAAACCCTTACTGAGTACTTGTATTCTTTTGTCTCAATTTTGAATCTTCCATCTTGAGGAAGACGATGTTCGTCCAATTTTAAATCGGAAAGTACTTTAATCCTGGCTACAATTCCAGAAGCAGATTGCCTTGGTAAAATCATTGCATCTCTTAAGATTCCATCGATCCTGTATCTTACGATTACTTCTTTTTCAAGAGGTTCAATATGGATATCTGAAGCCCTTTGTAAAATTGCGTGTCTTAAAAGAGTATCAACAATCCTGATTACTGGAAGTTCTTCTGCCAAACTTTCAAGTTCTTCTTTTTCCGCAATCATTTCTTCGTCTTTGATGGTTCTGATCTCTCCTACTTCCTTTTTTATCAAATCTCCAAATTCAGCCTCAAGAGTTTTTGCATATTGTTTTAGTACATTTTGAATGCTTTCAGGCGTAGTCAGGCGTGGTAAAATTCTTAGGTCCGCCTTCTTTTTAATGAAATCTATCGTAATCAAGTCCTCGGGATTTAGCATCGCAACTTCCAAATCTTTTCCTGTTTTTCTAAAAGAAATAATATTATGAGTGCGTGCAATTGGCTCTGGAATAATTTTTAAAACCTCGGTGTCAATTTTTATTTTTTCCAAATCCACAAAAGGAATTCCTAAAATATAGGCCTTTAATTTAATTAACTGTTCCTTACTAATTAATCCTTCTGAAACAAAAATATCTTCTATTTTCTTTCCGGTCTTTTTGGCAAGCTGTTCTGCATTCTCAAACTGTTTTTCGCTGGCCAATCCAGAATCTAATAAAAAAGCTTTTAGTTGTTGAGGTTCAACATTCATAATTTATATACAAAATAAAATTGTTAAAAAATTTTTCAAAAATTTTTTGAATTTCAAAAGCACTTTAAGGATTCCCGAGAATTTGCCTTATCTTTTCCAAAAGCTCTTCGAGAGTATAAGTTGCTTTTACCAAATAAGTCATTGCTCCCAGACTCAGTGCTTTTTCTACATTTTCCATATCCTCCAGGTTGGTTAAAATAATTACTGGGATTTCTTTTGTAGCAGGATCTTCCTTTAGGCTTTTTAAGACATCTAATCCCCGGAGCACGGGTAGAATAAGATCCAGTAAAATTAAATCTGGTTTTTTATCTTTTGCCAATCTGAGTCCAGTTTGACCATCAAGCGCTGAAAACATTTCATACCCTTCATGAGCAAACATGTCTCCAAATGTTTTTTGAAGAGACGACTCATCTTCAATGAATAAAATTTTTTTAGGCATATTTACTTAAAATTATGATTTATTATTAATTGGTATGACAAACCAGAAAATGGTTCCTTTCCCTTCCTCTGATTTGAATCCTATTTTCCCTCCTGATTTTTCTATAATTGATTTTGCAATGAAAAGTCCAAGACCTGAACCTTGAGTCTGATATCTTAAAGCATTTTTTGACCTGAAAAATTTTTGGAAAATATATTTTTGATCTTCTTTAGGGATTCCTACTCCTATGTCTTTTATTTCAAAATAGAGATTCTCACCTTTCTTTTTGAGAGTGACTTTTACCTCTCCTTTCTTTTCGACATATCTTATTGCATTATCCATAAAGTTCTTTATTACTTGTCCGATTTGATTTGGGTCTGCAAAAATTTTTTCTGTGCCTTTTTCGTATTCAAATTTCAATTCTACATTTGAAGCTTTTGCAAAAGGTTCAAATTCCTTAAAAGTACCTTCTATTAACTTTATTATTGAAAAATCTTCTTTTTTTAGAGGCAAGGTGGCTGATTCAATTCTTGAAACAATTAACAAATCCGAAACTAATTCTCTCATTCTAGAGGTATTTTCTTTTAAAATTTTGAAATACTCTAATTGCTTCTCATCTGTTTTCCCTATTCTTCCAGAGAGTAAAAATTCTAGTGCCCAATTTAGATTAGAAATAGGAGACCTTAACTGATGCGAGACCACGCTAATAAATTCTGATTTCATCCTATTGGTCTCAGCTAATCTCTCAAAGCTTCTGATAATCAAATATGAGATTATAAGTAAAACAATTGCGATCATAAGCACGATAAAAGCTACTATGGTGGGATCTTCTTGGTAATGCGTGCCAATTACAAAAGAAATAAGGGAAGTTAGGCAAATTATAGTTCCCATAACCAAAAACAGAAATTGAGGACATTGCCATAGTCCCAAGCCATATTTTTTGCATTGAGAGATAAGATTTAACTGGCTTAAACTATTTTTGATGCTCATTATATTATTATAACAAAGAAAAATGGAAAATAAAATCAATTCAATATCAGCAAAATATTCTTAAAAATCAATCTTCTTTACAAAAAAGAAGTTTTTGATACACTAAAAGAGATAAAGCGGGGAGTGGTGTAGCGGCAACATGCATGCTTTGGGAGCATGAGACCTCGGGTTCAAATCCCGACTCCCCGACATAAGAAGTGCGAGACGTAATAAATTTCCTTAAGAAATTTAAACGTCTCAGCAACGTTAATTTGCTTAGCAAATTTTACGTTGCGGGATTCGTATAGTGGTAGTATGTCACCCTTCCAAGGTGAAGGCGCCAGTTCGATCCTGGTATCCCGCTCCATTTTTACTTATTAAAACAAAAAACGGGCCAAATGCCTGTTTTTTTCAAATAAACAAGTTTATTCAATACAGCAATTAATTACATTCTTTACTATTTCTCCAAGTTTTGCCAAGAAACCTGTTTTTTTATCATCATGGACGTTCAATTGATTGTCTTCTATTTGTTTTAAATCTGATACTTTAAGCAATTTTAGGTTTATCCCCCAAAATAAAGAATAAAGTTGGTATGCCTTGGAAAATAAATCCTCTGCTTCTTTTTTATTGCCCTGTCCTAGATGTTTTGTCCCCACTTCCATTAATCTCATGCTCGCAGCTAAAAGATGCTTCGAAATGCACCATATTTCGCCTTCTGGATTTTTAATAAGTCTTCCTAGCAATTCTTTACGAATCTCGCGTGCCTGGTTTAATAAATCATAATATTCTGATTTCCCGGTTTTGGCCCCTGTAAAAAAGAAGTGCTCTTCAATTGAAACTAAATTCATTACAGCAATACTCAAATCTTCATCCGAAGATAAATCCAATTTCCCTTTTTTGGCCTCTGTTAATCTGCTTAAAAGTTTTTTAATTTCTTGTTCTTTTTCCATATTAGATTATCCCTTAATTATTAAATAGAAAATTAAGCTTAGAATAAGCAAAAATGAAATTGGGATAACAACTTTCTGAAAAGGAAAAAAGGATCTCCTCTTATTTTTCTTTCTTAAAAGATTATCTACCCATAGGCTTAGAATAAAAACAATGCTTCCTGAGCCAATTCCAAAAAATAGCTTGTCTATCCCGCAGAATTTATTAAGCGGATGCCCCAAGAATCCTTTCAGTCTTAATGGAATCAATATCAAAAGATACATTAAAACCGCAACAATTATTTTGCGAAATTTAAAGTGAATTTGTTTTTTATCCAAAAATTCTATTGCCCAAAAGACGGTCGAAACAATAAAAGCACCAATCCAAGCTCCAGAAATAAGGTCATCAATCCCTAATTTTGCAAAAATTCCCAGGCCTGCGCATACTGCAATTGTACACACAGGACAAATTGCGTATGCAGGAATCGCAATCAATAGAGCAAGACTAATCAGTGAAAATACCAAAGATTTCTTAAACATATTATCCTCCAATTTTTGATTTAAAGAAATTAATAATATCCGCGTCTCCAACTATACATTTTGAGCCATCCCAAAGCAAGGGGACTCCTCTGTTTTCTTTTGGAATGCCGCATATTTCTGCTTTTTCGTTAAATTCATCAGCATTCTTTTTATTATAGAAAACTTCTTTTTTTTCAATTAAAATTTTTTCCTCTATTTTATTGTCTTTTAAATATTTTTCTACTATTTCACAGTGAGGGCATCCAGTTCCGTAAAATAAAATTACAGCAGGGCCTGGAGGCCTGTTCTGGGGCGGTTTTTTAATTTTATCTTTTAAAAAATAAATTCCTACCCCTAGTATCATAATCCCAACAAAAATAATCGCCAATATTTTTTTATTCATAAATTTGTTTAGGTTTCAATATTATACTTTATCACTATAGCACTATCAATTATTTTTTTCAAACAATCGGATACTTGAAATTAGATAAGAAAAATTGTATAATTAATAGCACACAAAAGTGGGATTGCAAATCATCTATGAAAGGAGCTTGAACATGCAAAAAGTCCACGAAACTGGAATATCGTGCAAGCGATTTCCATCTTGCCGAGGTTGTAAGTTGCTTGACGTTTGTACTCATAGTGGCTGGCTTCCAGGTCAAATACAACCTGTGCTCCCAGCAGACGCAAACGAAGCGCAAACCATAGCTTTTGGCCTGGCCCAACAATTGGGCAAACCGCTGATTGTTGTGGCTGAGACCCCGGAGGAAACTCGCTGCGCAATTCCATAAGCATCTCGTCATTGCCCCGGTCCATTGAGACCGGGGTTTTTCTATGTTATAGTGAAAAAAATGATAAAAGAAATCGTAAAAAAGGATTTAAAAATCGCTATTGAAAAAACTCTTCTTACAAAAATAGAAGGAGTTTTTATAGAGCATCCTGAAAATTCAGAATATGGAGATTATTCTTCCAATTTTGCTTTGGAAAATTTTGGGAAATTTAAGCAATCCGGCTTTAAAAATCCTTTAGATCTGGCAGAAAAAATTGTTAAAAACTTTTCTCAAAAAGAATATCTAAAGAAAATAGAAGCTGTCTTTCCAGGTTTTATTAATTTCTATCTTTTAGAGGAATTTTTGCAAAATCAGGTAAAAGAGATTTTGGTACAAAAAGGAAATTATGGAATTGACAAAGGGGAGCAAAAAAAGAGAAAACAATTAAAAATCCAGGTTGAATTCATATCGGCAAACCCCACAGGTCCTTTGCATGTAGGAAATTGCAGGGGTGGATTTGCTGGAGATGTTCTAGCTAATGTGTTAAAAAAGTTAGGTTATACTGTCCAGCGAGAATATTATATCAATGATAAGGGTGTGCAAATAGAAAAATTGGGTCAATCCGTTGAGGCAAGATATAAACAGCAAAAAGGGCAAAAAGCAAAAATCCCAGAAGGAGGATATGAGGGAGATTATATAAAAGAAATTGCAAAAAAAATCGCAAAGGTGCCGGTAAAAAATTTTAAACAATTCGCCCTAAAAGAAATTCTGGGAATGATAAAGAAAACCACCAAGAGAATGGGAATAAGATATAATATCTGGTTTTCAGAAAATTCGCTTTATAAGCCTGCAAAAATAAAAGCTGCACTGAATTTTCTTAAGAAAAAAGGCCTTGTTTTTGAAAAAGAAAATGCGCTTTGGTTCAAATCCTCAAATTTCGGAGACGATAAAGACAGAGTTCTAATAAAATCTGACAAAGAATCTACTTATTTGTTCTCGGACCTGGCTTATCATATAAATAAATTTGAAGTAAGAAAATTTGACAAGGTAATCCTTTTTTGGGGAGCAGACCATCATGGATACGTTCCCAGGTTTTTAGGAATGATTGAAGCAATAGGCCATAAAGGTAAAGCCGAGATTGACCTATGTCAGCTTTTAAGATTGGAAAAGGCGGGAAAAGAAATCAGAATGTCAAAAAGAAAGGGTGAGTATATCACAATTGATAATTTAATAGATGAAATTGGATTGGATGCCGCAAGATTCCATTTTCTAATGTATTCTTTGAATACCCAAATGGTTTTGGATCTCAAAAAAGCAAAAGAAAAATCAGTGAAAAATCCAGTTTTTTATGTTCAATATGCTCATGCCAGAATAAACAGCATCCTGAAAAAAGCAGGAAGGCTACCAAGAAAAATTAACTCTTCCTTGCTTTCTCAAAAAGAAGAATTGGATTTAATCAAAAAACTCATTAAATTCCCTGAAATTTTATTGGATATTGAAAAAAATCGACAGCTTCAAGCATTGCCTGTTTTTGCAATAGAACTTGCGGATTTGTTTCATAAATTTTATGAAAAATATAGAGTATTGAGCGATGATAAACAATTAACAGCTGCGAGATTGGGATTAATAGCTGCGGTTAAAACCATTCTTCTTGAAACTCTGAATATTATGGGCGTATCCGCTCCTGAAAAAATGTAAGACAACTCTTTGAATTTCAACAGCCATTTCATATCCGATGGCTGTTTTTTATTTCAAAGGCCTTGAAAATAAAACAAAATGTGATTATAATATATAGTACCTTTTCGACTACTCGCGTGTTCGAAAAATGAAAGGAGGTCATAAAATATGACTTAACCGAACACGCACGCGTTCGAACAAATACCCAGGACAGAAAAGGAGAAAAAAGACCTATGGCAGTCGTCGATCTCGAGAAGGCCAGAACAGCGCTTGAAGAGAAGAAGGCGCTGTATGAAAGACTGGCTGGTGAGCACACTGGTAACGGAACAACAGCAGGAGAAGGAAAGGGCGGCGATGACGCGGATGCTGCCACTGATCTAGCAGAGGGTCACAACCGCGACGCCAAACTGGCGGTCTTTAAACAGACTTTGGCGAAAGTCCTGGCCGCATTGAACCGGCTGGATGGCGGCACCTATGGCAGATGCCTCAAGTGCGGCGCACAGCTCAGTCCCGAAAGACTTGAGCTGGTGCCCGAGGCAGATTGCTGCGTCAAATGCCCCACTCCTTCCGCGAACTGAACAACAAGCCCCTCCACAGTAATGTGGAGGGGCGCAACATTTTAGATTCTTTTTTAAGTTTTACTTTGCGTATTCTACAATTCGCTTTTCTCTTATAAGAGTTACTTTAATTTCTCCAGGATATTTTAAGTCCTCTTCAATTCTTGATGCAATTTCCTTTGCCAATTGATATGCTTTTAAATCATCTATTTCTTCTGATTTTACAAACACTCTCAATTCCCTTCCTGCCTGAATAGCATACGCTCTTTCTATTCCTGAAAAACCAGTGGCTATTTTTTCTAAGTTTTCTACTCGTTTTATATAATCTTCAAGAGTTTCTTTTCTGGCGCCCGGCCTTGCTCCTGAAATCTGATCTGCTACTTGCACCAAGGTGGCTTCCAGGGTTTCTGCTGGATAATCTCCGTGATGAGATTTTACAGCGTCAACAACTTCTTTTTCAATTCCAAGTTTTTCTAGAATTTTTATTCCAATTTCCACATGTGAACCTTCTACCTGCTGGTCAAGAGATTTTCCAACATCATGCAAAAGTCCTGCCTTCTTACATAATTCAATATTCGCTCCAACTTCAGCTGCCAATGCCCCTGCCAAGTAAGAGACTTCAATTGAGTGAAGCAGGACATTCTGGCCATAACTCGTCCTGAAATTCAACCTCCCCAAAATCTCAACGAGTTTCGGGTCTAATCCTAAGATTCCAGTTTCAAAAATTGCTTGTTCTCCTGCTTCTTTTATTTGAGATGTAATTTCTTCTTTTGCTCTTTCCACTTCTTCTTCAATCCTTGCTGGCTGGATCCTTCCATCTTTAATTAGCTTTTCCAGAGCAATTTTAGCAATATGCCTTCGGATTGGACTAAAGCCTGATATTACTGCAATCTCGGGAGTCTCATCTATTATAATCTCTGTACCTGTAAGCTTTTCTAAAGTTCTAATATTTCTTCCTTCTTTTCCAATGATCCTTCCTTTGATTTCTTCATTTGGAAGAGAAAGAGTGGTGGTAGTGATTTCCTGTGCTTGCGATACTGCACATTTTTGGATAGCCGAAGTCAAGATTTCTTTTGCCCGCTTTTCAAATCTTTCCTGGCCTTCCCTTTCAAGCTTTCTTATTCTTTCAAAAACCTCTTTTTGGTTTTCTTTTTCAACAACTTCTAAAAGCTCTTCTTTTGCCCTATCTCTTGTTAATCCTGAGATTTTTTCTAATTTTTCTTCAGCTTCTTTTTTTAAATTCTCAATTAATTCTTTTGTTCCCCTTAATTCTTGAACTCGCTTTCTCAGCTCCTGTTCTTTGTTGCCCAGAAAAGTATTTCTTTCTTCTAGAGCGCTCTCTTTTTTTCTTAAGAACCTTTCTGTTTTTAGGAACTCGTCCCGGGTCTGGTCTGCCTGAATTTTTGTTTTCTCTAAAATCTGGTCTGCAGTTTGCTTTGCCTGAGTTATTATGGATTGAGATTTTGTCCTGGTTTCGTTTATCCGTTTTTGAATCTCAGCTTCTAGAGTACCTGCCTGTCTTTTAGCAATTGATTGACGGGCATAATATCCTAAAATTGAACCCGCCATCAAACAAATAATAGAAAGACCTAAAGTTAAAACTTCTGTAGACATGTTTAGAATTGAATTGGTAAATTGAATTGATTCTTGGTACCGAATTCATATTAGTGATCATAATTTATCCTTTTAATCATAACAGAACTTTTAAAAAACGCAAACCCCACCATTTAAGGAAGGGCTGCTCTAAGGTTAAAATGATGGGTTTAAAATCCTCTAATTTCTATCCATTCTGGCGTAGGAAGAGAAACTTCTACTGACTTTTGGGTCTGGCAAGAGTTTCCATCACTATCTCCCGCAATCAAAGTAACCTGGTTTCGTCCTCCTGCTCCTAGTGCAGTAAAGGCTGTAATAGGATTTTGGTCAATAGAAGTGGGGGGATTGCCATTTTCAAAAATCCAAGACCAGGAATTAATGGTTGCTCCTCCATAAGCAATTGATTGATCGGTGAATTGAACTTGTTGATTAACAAGAGGTTTTTCAGGAATCCAGGCAAAGTTAGATGTAGGATAGGCATGGGCAATGGTAGTAATAGTAGGACCGCTTGCCCAATTTGAAGCGACATCGTAATTGTCCCAAACCATTATTTGCCAATTATAAGCTGTATTCCAAGCAAGTTGTTTTCCTGATTCTTGGAATACATAACTATTGGAACTATTTAAGATTTTTCCAGTATCTACCACTAAAGAATTATCGCTTTGTTTAAACACTTTAATCTCAAAAGCAGATTGAGTATCTCCAGGATTTGCTCCATCAAATTGCCAACGAACTCTAATTGGCGGATAAGCAATACTGCCACAATAATCAGTAGGATTGGGGGAATCTGCTGAGAGATTTTGAGCTTCTGGAAGATTCCCTCCGAGGATAATTCTACCAAAGGCAATAATATAAGGACTTGAGTCTCCTTTTGTCCATTCGGCAAACATGCTAAAAGAACCGAAATCTTGATATCCTGAGGTAATATTTTTATTTATCCCCAAAGATTGCCACTCTGTGAAAAGCGCATCCCAGTTTGCCAAAGTATAAGGAGTAATGCCTTTTTTGTAATAAATGCGACCGCCTCTTTCCCAGAATACATATAGGTTTTTATCCGGATTGTTAATAGATATTGTAGGATATTCGTTCGTAGTATTAGAATCTAAGGTAATTGCCGGCTGCCAAGAACCTGTATATTCTCGGTATTTGACATTGCCCAAAGAATCAATATACACAAGATGTACATTTCCTAATGAATCAGAAACTGCGGAAATGTTTTTTGTAATATCGTTTATCCCTGTTGCGATTGAGGTAATTGAAGAATCCCAGTTGGTCCCATTGTATGCCTTTCCTTCTATCGCTGCGTTGTCAGTCCAAATAGAATACATATTGCCTGATAGGAGGGGAATGACAAGACCGTAATTATTAAAGTTGGTATGGGCGGGATTGGATAACGTGTCACCACCTTGAGCACTTATGGTTACTGATGAAATCTCGGGATTAACGGCAGCATCGCTTGATGAAAAAACTGCTCTGTATTGGAGATATCTCTGAGGAGTTGAAGAAATCGTAGAACCCGTGGCATTAGTCATATATGGACCAGCTGTACGAAAATCATCTAACCAGACATTGGCTCCTTGAGAACCATCAATAACACGAAGAGTGATGCGCGTAATCGCATCGCGATGAGTCCCAAGCGAAGCCGAGGGATCAAAATATTCTCTCTGCCATTTGAAAACTGTGGCATTTGCAGTATATCCTCCTGCTGGAAATGTAGAACCTGCATCCCATAAAGATACTGTAACGGTTTTGGTTGTGGTATTTACCGAGGAAACCTCTCCCTGGGCAATATATTCTGTACCACCAATATTCTCTTTTACGATAACCTTGTCATATTTGTATAATCCTGAGGGATTTGCTATATCAAAAGTTAAATCTGAAGAATCTGTTAAAAGATTTGAAGCAGCGCCAGTAGTAACAAAGTCAATTGTAATTTGATGAGTTCTTTTGCCTATTTCATAGGCTTGACGGATATAATCGGCCGAAAGAGCAACATTGGAGATTCTTATTTCGTCAATAGAGCCATCAAAATAGTAAGCTGGAGAAGCAGGACCCACTCGACCAACCAATAATGTGGCAGCATTTACCGTAGCATTGTTTGCGTTTATAACATCAGAATTAAGGCTACCATTAATATAAAATTTATAGCTTGTTCCCGAATGGGTAACCACAATATGGTACCAAGTACCAGAGGTTATTGTCGTACTACCGGTATCGTAAATATCTATTACATTCCTAATCGTAAGGCGCAGCTTATTGCTTGAATCCACAAAAAATAGGTAGGCGCCGGCAGTTTCAGCTCCAACATTCTCTTTGGCGACAACCGTGCTAATAACTCCGTTTTGGTCTTTATTCACCCAAGCCTCTATGGTAAAACTACTTGTAATATCTAGACTATTACTATCAGGCACGCTTAGGCAATCACTGCTTCCATTGAAACTCCTAGCCTTACCGATTTTTCCTTGGGCAAAAGTTGTGCCTGTCGGTGTACTATTGTTTCCATAACTACTTGAGTCTTTAATGTATGCTCCGCTGCCAGTCTGTTCATCCAAATGCCAAAGTCCAACGGTATTGGCATCTGATTCATAATTGGCATAGCTAGATTCGCCAATTATAGTCTCTAAATAAGTTCCCGAGCGGTCAGCGGCAATATAAAATGGAAGTTTGGTTTTATTTGAAAAATCTATTGTTGCAATAGATCGCGACAAGCGATATTCTCTACCCGCACGATAAGCTTCGGCAATTTCGTTTGCTGTGCGGCCGACATTGGAAATTCTAACTTCATCAATCACGCCTGAAAAATAT
>Ga0315277_10009845_pt1 | contig 12173 bp, 7 predicted proteins | sample YL17G05_15_MG_FD_203695 | JGI IMG/M metagenome (GOLD analysis project Ga0315277, IMG submission 203695) | Sediment microbial communities from Yellowstone Lake, YNP, Wyoming, USA - YL17G05_15 | ecosystem: Environmental > Aquatic > Freshwater > Lake > Sediment | place: USA: Wyoming | collected... | reverse complement strand
GGAAGGAACACCGATATTTTTTCACAGTTTGTCAGAAATTTACGATCTGATCAACCGGGGGTTGCTGAGGGGAATCAGGCAACTGGGTGTTCCAGCCGGACTTGAAAAAAGATCTCTCAATATTCGCAACCACTACAAATCCAAGCTCTCGACAAGCTGTTTTTCTGCCGCCGCAAAATTTGAAATTATCGTTCAGGGGAAAAAAATGGTCGGAAGCGCCCAACGCAGGCTGGCCAGCGGAGTGCTTCAGCACGGATCCATTCTTCTCGGGCGGGGGCATTTTGCCCTCCCGGATTATTTCAAAGGTATCTCCATCAAAGAAAAAGAGGAAATGGAACGAATCCTTCAGGAAAAACAGATTTCCATGAAAGATGTGTTGAAACGGGACGTGTCATTCGAGGAAGCGGTTTCGGCAATAAAAAAGGGAATGGCCGAATTCCTTCGCGTGCAATTCGACTCGGGCAGCATGACGGAAAAAGAGATGGCCAGAGCCGGGGAATTGAGAGAACGGTTTTCGATTTCGGTCCCGGGAACGTAACCGATTCCGATTCAGCGGATCGTCTGCAAATGGATTGGCAATGTCCGATCAAATAATAACATGGCCCAAACGCATCTCCGTCTGGGGATCAACCGGTTCCATCGGTACACAAACCTTGGATGTGGTGAGCCGCTTTCCGGGACGGTTCGAGTTGGTCGCCCTGACCACGCACACCAATCCTGGCTTATTGCTGAACCAGGCCGAACGGTTTCATCCGAAGACAGCAGTCATTACGGGCCCGGTTTCCAGGAACGGCTGGACGGAGGCTTTTCAGCGGCTTGGAACAGACCTGCTCTGGGGCAAGGACGGGCTCTTGGAAGCTGCCGGTTCCGGTGAAGAAAACGTGGTCGTGAATGCGCTCGTCGGATCGGTGGGTTTGGAAGCCACACTCAACGCCGTGCGTGCCGGTGTGTCCATTGCACTGGCCAATAAGGAAGTGCTGGTCATGGCCGGTGAAATGGTCATGGATGCCATCCGAAAAGCCGGACTCGCCATCCTGCCCGTGGACAGTGAACACAGCGCGATTTTCCAATGCCTGCAGGGAGAACGGAAGGAAGGTATCCGTCGTATTCTCCTGACCGCATCCGGCGGTCCGTTTCTGAATCTGGATAAATCCGAACTCTCCACGGTGACTCCGGAGCAGGCACTCGCCCATCCGAACTGGTCCATGGGCAAAAAGGTGACCATCGATTCCGCCACACTGATGAACAAAGGCCTTGAAGTCATTGAAGCCCGATGGTTGTTCGATGTATCACCCGAATCGGTGTCGGTCGTTATTCATCCGCAGTCCGTGATTCATTCGATGGTGGAATTCGTGGATGGATCTGTCAAATCGCAAATGGGGGTTCCCGACATGCGGATCCCCATTTCGTACGCGCTGACTTACCCCGAGCGATGGATGGAAAATTACGGACGGCTGGAATTTACCGACCGAAAACCGTTGACGTTTCTCGATCCGGATCATGAAAAATATCCGGCGCTGGATCTGGCTTATGCGGCGCTGCGCGCAGGGGGAACGATGCCGGCCGTGCTGAACGCAGCGGACGAAGTGGCCGTGGATTTGTTTCTTTCGAAAAAGATCGTTTTTACCGATATTCCGCCTCTAATCGAGAAAGCCCTTCGAAAGCATCAACCGATAGCGGATCCGAATCTCGAGGACGTGCTCTGGGCTGACCGCTGGACAAGGGATTTTCTTTTCAAAGATGTCGTTGCCAAATGAAAGGATAAGGGATTTCCATGATCACTTTGCTTGCGACCGTTTTTGTGCTAGGCGTGCTGGTTTTCATCCATGAGTTGGGGCACTTTCTCACTGCCAAAGCGTTTAAAATTCGCGTGGAACGTTTTTCCATGGGCTATCCCCCCCGGCTTTTTGGAAAAAAAATAGGTGAAACGGATTATTGCATATCGGCCATTCCGTTCGGCGGGTACGTGAAAATTGCCGGAATGGTCGACGAAAGCATGGATAAAAAACAACTGGAGGAAGAGCCCAAACCCTGGGAATTCAGGTCCAGACCGTGGATTCAGAAAATACTCGTCATTGTTTCCGGACCGTTGATGAACATTGTATTGGCTTTCCTCATTTATACGGGCGGCATTCTATTTCAGGGCGTTGATGAAGTCAAATACCCCGTTGTGGCTGAGGTGGTGCAGGGGAAGCCAGCCCACGCGGCGGGAATCCATCCTGGAGACCGGATTGTTTCGGTGAACGGGGAGAAAATCGACACGTGGAAGCGGTTGACCGAGATCGTATATGCCTCCCCGGGCAAATCCGTGCGTCTTGAATGGTCGCGGCACGATACGTTGTTTTTGAAAGATCTGGTTCCGGTAAAGGAAAAAATACTCTTCAAAGGGGATATCAAAGAGGTGGGATTGATCGGAATCGCTCCGAAGGTTGAAACTCGCCGGGCGACTTTTTTCGAGGCGGTCAATGGAAGCACGATGAACATGTATTATTTCACCAGACTGGTGTTTGTTTCGCTGGGCAAATTGGTCACCGGCCAGGAATCCGTCCGATCGCTTGCCGGTCCGGTTTTTATCGCAAAAATGGCCGGAGACAGTGCCCGTTCCGGAGCAAGTGTGCTTTTCGGATTCATGGCACTGATCAGCCTGAACCTGGGCATACTGAATCTATTTCCGTTTCCTGTGCTGGATGGGGGGCATGTCCTGGTGATCGGAATTGAAAGTCTCATCCGCCGTGAAATTTCAATCAAGACCAAAATGGTCATCCAACAGGTCGGCATGGTTATCTTGATCGGTTTGATGCTTTTCGCGACATATAACGATATTCTCAGGATTTTTCATAAATAGAAACCGGTTGACAAGAAGGATAAATTTAGATAAATTAAATATTACTCAAAGCGCTTTCATTGTTGATTGCAACCTCGAAATTCAAGGCCAATTGAGCCGATTTGAGGCAATTTCTTTGTGCGCCGGGTAATAAAATTGAAATTCGAAGAATTATTATGGAATTGAAAAAAACCCCTCTTTACGATGAACACGTTCGGCGGGGCGGTAAAATGGCCGAATTCGGAGGTTGGATTTTACCCCTCTGGTATCCCTCAGGACAGGTGGTAGAACACCATGCCGTCCGCAAAGCCTGTGGGCTGTTCGACATATGCCATATGGGTGAATTCGAAATCCGGGGCTCGGATGCGATTCCATTTCTTTCCCGGATGCTGAGCAACAACGTGGATGCCATGGTCGACCGGCAAGCCATGTACCATTTCATGCTCAATGAAGGCGGCGGCGTGATCGATGACTGCATTCTGTACCGTTTCGATGGCTCCCGTTGGATGCTGGTGGTGAATGCCGGTAATATCCAAATGGATTTTGAATGGCTCGTTTCCCATGTTCCTTCCGGAATCCATCTAAAAGACATCAGTCTAAAAGACATTAGTTCCCAGACAGTCAAACTCGATTTGCAGGGTCCGACTGCCCCGGCACTGATGTCCCGGTGGATACCCAAGGACGAGCTTTTAAACCTGAAATTCTTTCGATTTCTTCCCGAGACGACCATAGACGGCATGCAGGTTCTGGTTTCCAGGACAGGATATACCGGCGATATCGGCTTTGAGTTATACACCGATACACGCCATGCTTTGGATTTCTGGAACCTACTCTTGTCCGAAGGGAAACGACACGGAATTCTTCCCTGTGGACTGGGGGCAAGGGATACCCTTCGGCTGGAGGCCGGATTACCGCTGCACGGCCATGAACTCAAACCGGATCGGATCGCCCTGGGGCATCCCTGGGAGTTTGCCGTGTTCTGGGAACACGACTTTGTCGGAAAGCAGGCTTTGATCGAATACCAAAGGAAAGGCATTTCTTACCATGTACAGCCTTTTGCGATGAATGGGAAGCGAAAAGCAATGCCTGGCTGGAATGTGATTTCCGGAAACGATGCCGCAGGCAAGGTGCTCAGCGGCGTGATCTCCCCGTCGCTGGACAATACTCCAATCGGATTCATGGGAGTTCATGCACGGTTTGACGAGAGCACCAAAATAACGTTTGTCTCGGAAAATGGCATGGTCAGGCTGGAAGGAAAGGTGGGATCGTCCCCATTTGTTTCCTTGACATCACGGCGAAAAATGGGCGATTTCTTGTCCTGATCGAGGCTGACCATGATTGTGGATGTGGTACTTGGACCCGGAGGATTTGATCCGGAAACGGTTCGGGGGAAATCGGTTGCGGCCATAGACATCCTCCGTTCTTCATCGACGCTCATCACCGCATTGTCCAACAGGGCCAGGAAAATTTTCCTTTTCGAAGATCCCGAGGAAGCGAGAGAAAAAAGTCGAGGGTTGAAACAGGGCTCCGTACTGCTTTGCGGCGAGCGGGGCGGCCTGAAAATAGGCGGTTTTGACCTTGGAAATTCACCGGTCGAATATTCTGCGGATGTTGTCCGAAATAAAACGCTGTTCTTTTCCAGCACAAACGGTTCCAAAATGATCCTGAAGGCATCACGCACTGCGACATCGGTCATAATCGCCTGTTTCAACAATTTGACCGTTGCGGTGAACCATTTGGTGCAGAAGGATCTGGACGTGGTATTGGTGTGTTCGGGAAAAAATAATCAATTTTCTTTGGAAGATGCCGTGTGCGCGGGCATGATGGCAGATCAACTACGCAGGAAATGTACAGAGACATACCGTGCAACGGATGAGGCTTTTTCAGCGGTCCTGCTTTACCGGCATTTCAAAGATGATTTGAGCGGTTTGATGCATTTTTCCGAACATGGCAGGTATTTGAAGCGTATCGGGATGGGAACCGATCTCGAATATTGCGCCCGGATGGATTCGTTGCCGGTGGTACCCGTACTGAAGAATGGTTTTCTGGGTTTACAAGACTGATGGCAAAAAAAGATACAAATAGACAAGACGAACGAAAAAGGGAAGTGCTGGGCATCCTCATCATGGCTTTCGGCGTGCTTTTCTTCCTTGGTCTGATTTCCTACCACGCCACCGATTATTCCAACAGCGGTTCCGAAAATGCAGTGGGGAACTGGCTGGGTCTGGCCGGTGCGTACATCAGCCATTACCTTTTTGTGTATACAATCGGATATGCCAGTTTGATCGTTCCGTTTCTCCTTTTTCTTTTTGGTTGGAATCTGTTCCTTCAGCGGGATTTTCGTTCTTTTATCAGGCTCAGCCTGTATTTGATCGCCATCGGTCTCTTTCTTTCCACGGCTCTGGCCATGCCCGAGGCGGTTTCGAAAGAAGGAAGCGAGTTTGGTTACCGGTTGAGCGGCCTTTTCGGAGGATTTATCGCCGAGACACTCAACCAATATCTGGGAACTGCCGGTGCGATCATTGTCCTGTTCACCTCTTTCCTTGTGATTTTGATATCTGCGACTTCTTGGAGCATGCGGGAAGCGGTTTTGGGCTTTCGGGATGCCCTTGTTCTTTTCTTCCGGAGGCTTGGCCAGAAAACACCGGTGGAAGAAGAGCCGGATGATGAGGATGTGCAGGACGAACCGGAATATGGTGAGAAAATTGGCAGAGAAGTTAAAACCGAAGATGGTCCTGTCCATTCACCTCAAACGGTTCAAACCCTTCCGGTACCAAAACCGGAAATAAAAATTCCCTATGTGCATCCGCCCGAGGATGCGAATATTCCCTCGGTGCCGCAGGGAGATTACCTGTTCCCGCCCTTGGATCTGCTTGATCCTCCGATTCCAGAGGAAACTCGGTTGGACCGTGAAGCGCTCGAGAAAAAAGCCCAGTTTTTAGAAGAAAAACTCCGTGAATTCGATATTCAGGGCAATGTGGTCGGAATTATCCCCGGCCCGGTCATCACGCGTTTCGAGGTCAAGCCGGCGCCCGGTGTTAAGGTCAGCCGATTTGTGGGCATCCAGGACGATTTGGCCCTGGTCCTGCAGGCCCGAAGGATCCGGGTGACTCCCATTCCCGGCAAGGCCGTTGTCGGTGTGGAAATACCCAACGATCGCCCGGGGACGGTTTCACTCCGAGACATTTTAGAGTCGCGTGCCTATCAGAAATCGCCATCCAAGCTAACCATAGCCCTTGGAAAGACCATCGAAGGCCAACCCTTTGTTACCGATATGACTCAGCTTCCGCACCTCCTTGTCGCCGGTGCAACAGGCTCAGGGAAATCGGTTTGTCTCAATACCATCATTTCCAGTATTCTTTTTCGGGCAAAACCCTCCGAAGTCAAGCTGGTCATGATTGATCCCAAGAAATTGGAGTTGAGTTTGTACAAGCCGCTTCAGTACCACCATTTGACTACTCAGGAAGACATCGGTGAAGCGGTGGTCACCACCGTGGACAATGCGGTTACCGTTCTCAAAAGCCTGGAAATCGAAATGGAACGGCGATACCGAATCCTTGCCCGGTGCACGGTTCGGAACATCGAAGACTTTAACCGCGGAATTGATACCGGTAAGATCAAAGCCGAGGACACCGCGGAACCGCTGAAGCTTTTGCCCTACATCGTGCTGATCATTGATGAACTGGCCGATCTGATGGTGCTTGGTGCAAGGGAAATCGAAGAGCCCATTTCGCGGCTTGCCCAAATGTCCCGGGCCGTGGGGATTCATCTGATTCTTGCGACCCAGAGGCCTTCGGTTGATGTCATTACCGGTGTGATCAAGGCGAATTTCCCCGCGCGAATTGCCTTCCAGGTGGCTGCCAAAGTCGATTCCAAAACCATTCTCGACAGAAATGGTGCAGAAAAATTGCTTGGAAAAGGCGACATGCTGTACATGCAACCGAGAGAATCTGAGCCGGTGCGTATCCACGGAGCGTTTGTAAGTACCGAAGAAGTCCAGCGAGTGGTACAGTTCATCGAGAAACAGCCTCGGGAACCGCTCTGGAGGCTGCCCGGTTTTGGAGGCAAGGCAAGCAGAGAGAGGGACGGATTCCGCGCCGAACAAGATGAACTGTTCTGGGAAGCGGCTAAACTGGTCGTCCGGCATAATCAAGGTTCCGCTTCACTGCTCCAACGCCGGCTACGCGTCGGTTATGCCCGGGCAGGCCGGTTGATCGATGAATTGGAAACGGCAGGTATCCTCGGCCCGTTCGATGGTAGCAAAGCAAGAGAGGTCCTGATGGACGAGGACGATCTGGAAAAGTTGCGCGATGCAGTGGACAGCGCATCCAAAGAAGGAGACATGCAATGACACGCTGCAGACGAAACATGAGCCTGGCGGCATTTTTTATTTTCCTGTTCTCCATGTCGTCTATTGGTGAAGGGTTGAATCCACAGGATATCCTTCAAAGGGTAGAAGAAACCCTGAATGCGGCCAAAGGAATCCGAGTCGATTTTGAGGAAATCTACGAATGGAAACAAACCGGCGAAAAGCAATCGTTACAGGGTGAACTGATTTTGAATGGCCAGAATCAATTCCGTGTAACCACGCAGGACCAGATCATTGTTTCCGATGGAGTCACGTTGTGGACATTCAGCAAACCTTCGAACCGCGTCCTGATCGATCGTCTTGAACAAACAGACAATACCCTGCTGCCTCAGCAGCTTTTTTTCAGTTATAAAAAGGATTACCAGGTGAAAGCGGCAAAAGAAGAAACGGTCGGCGGTGCAACGTGTTCGGTGTTGTTTTTATCCTCGAACAAAAAGGATGTGTACATCACCCAGATCAAGGCCTGGATTGAAAAAGACAAATGGATACCTAAAAAGATCGAGCAAACCGATTTGAGCAAAAACAGGATTACGTATATTCTGAAAAATGTGGAAATCAACATACCAGTCGATCCTGGAACCTTTCAATTTGTCATTCCGGAAGGTGCAGAAGTAATTAAGTTATAAAGAGGTTATAGGTATGGTTTTTGCATGCAAATACCCTTCTAAGCTGTTTGATTCATTTGAAGGGAGCATATTTTTTGGAAGAATCTAAAGAGCTGCAATTTACTTTTGAAGAATATCTTCAGATACTGTATCGCGGACGATGGATCATTTTTCTCTGCTTCCTTGTTGTGGTGGTTTGCACGACCTATTTTACATTGACTGCCCCGCAGGTTTTCGAGGCCTCTGCGCTCATCATGGTTAAAGAAGAAGGGGAATTGAGGCGTCAACTGTTCAAAGAAGCCAATCCTTTTCAAAAAGAGACTACCATCAACAACCACATCGAAATTCTGAAAAGCCGTTCCTTGGCCAAGGACGTGATTCGCCGGTTGGAGGAAATGCCACAAGCCGATTCGCTCCGTTTTTTGAGAAGAAATAAATCATCTGAGCGATTTTCGATCAAAAATGCCGTCGCGAAACTGACGGGTCAGTCCGTGAATAACGACAAAGCGGTTACGACCGAAGAGCTTGTCAACCGGTTTATCAAAAGAGACATTTCGGTAATTCCCAAGAGGGAAACCGATGTCATTGAATTGAGGTACCAATCCTCTGATCCGGGTGAGGCGGCATTGGTTGCCAACACCTGGATGGAGGCTTACAAGGCCATGGACATCCGGGAAAGCCAGGGTGAAATGAGCGCCATGCGCCAGTTTTTGGAGGAAAAACTAAAAGGAGTGCAGCAGAACCTGTCCGGATCCGAGGAAGCACTGAAAGAGTACAAAGAAAGCCACGGTGTGACCGAACTGACAGCCGAAACGGAACAGTTGATCAAACAGGCGGCGGATTTCGAATCGTCCTACCAGGCGGCAAACACCGAACTGGAAGCCAACGATAAAAGGCTGGAATATTTGAAACGCCAACTGGATGAAAGCCAGCGCGCGATGGTGGATGAAGCCACGAGCATTTCCAGCCCGATCATCCAGGAACTGCAAAGGCAAATGGCCCAGCTGATAGCCGACAAAGCGGCCTACGAGCAGCAGTTGAAAGGGGCGGGATACAGCACGGCCAGCGATACGAAACTCAAACAGATGGAGCAAAGGCTGAAGGGAATCCAGGAGAGCCTGGTGGCTGAGACCAAAAAAATGGTGACATCGGGGAACGCTGCTTCAATGAATCCGTTGAATCTATCGGAATCGCTCCTGAACAGCATTCTCCAAATCGAAACCGAAAACAAATCCTTGAAGGCGAAAAGCGAAGCCCTGAGCAAAATCGTGCAGCGGTTCAACCGGCAAATGAACGCACTTCCCGAAAAAAGCCTGCAACTGGCCCAGCTTCAGAGGGAAGCCGAAGTGAGCAATTCGATATTTATGATGCTCCGAGAAAAATTCGAGGAAAGCCGAATCGCCGAAGCCAGCCAAATCGGTTCGGTTCGAATCGTGGATTATGCGGAACCGCCCCGAAGTCCTGTCAAGCCGAAAAAGAAAATCAACATTCTGCTCGGCATCATGGTGGGGTTGGGGTTGGGAATCGGAGTGACGTTTGCACGGGAATACATCGACACTTCGCTCAAGTCCATTGAAGACGTGGAACGGCTGCAGTTTTCAGTGCTGGGTTCCGTTCCGTTCATCGCTTCCCAAAAAATGAACCGGCAGCTGCACGACCGGGACGGCAATCTTGTCAGGATCGAATCCCGACTCATCACGCATTTTGCACCCAATTCGGCCATTTCGGAATCGTATCGAAGTTTTCGAACCAACATTCAATATGCCAGGGTGGACCAGCCGGTTAAAACCATGCTGTTGACCAGTCCGGGTCCCGGAGAAGGGAAATCCACTTCGGTTGCGAATCTGGCCATCACCTTTGCACAGATGGGCGTCAAAACGCTTTTGATCGATGCCGACCTGAGACGTCCGGTTTTACACGGAATTTTCGGGCATGTTCGCGATGAAGGATTGACCAATGTGCTTGTGGGGAAAACATTGCTGGAGGATGCAATTAAACCGACCAAGATCCGGAACCTCTATCTCCTGACTTCCGGAACGCCTCCGAAAAACCCATCGGAATTTCTGGCGTCCAAGGTCATGCTGAAGTTGATGAAAAAGGTGGAGAGCCAATTTGACGTGGTGTTGCTCGACAGTCCCCCGGTCATTGCAGTCACCGATGCTGCGGTGATGGCGCCCCACGTGGATGGAGTGATCCTGGTGATCCGTTCGGAAAAAACCCAGAGGGACGCATTGTTCAGAAGCAAAATTCTGCTGCAGAATGTCAATGCAAGGATTTTCGGGGTGTTGATCAACGGGTTGAACATCAGCCACCGTTACGGGTCCTATTACAAATACTACACCTATTCTTGAGAAAAGGAGTGTTCTTTCGTGGATGAAACAAGGGAACAACAAGTTTCTTTTCAAGATTATGTGAAAACGCTTTATCGAGGAAGGTGGATTGTCATCTTCTCGTTCCTCATCGTGACCGGAGTAACCACCTATTTTACGTTTACCACACAACCGGTGTACGAGGCTTCCGGTTTGGTCATGCTGAAAGAAGAGGGGACAGTCAAAAAACAAATTTTCGAAGTCTCAAATTTTATGCAGCAGGAAACCCGCATCAACAATCAAGTGGAAATATTAAAAAGCGACACCCTGGCCAAGGAGGTCATCAAACGGTTGAAAAATTCCCCTTATGCCGATTCGCTATGGATTCTGGGTAAACGGAAAAAGGAAGACAAATTTCAAGTTAAGGAGAAACTGCAATCCCTTGTTCAATTTTGGAAGAAAAAACGAACCGCAGATGCAGATTCGGTTACCACGAGTGATCTGGGGGAAAGTTTTCGCAAGAATGCCATTACGGTTATCCCGAAACGCAACACCGATCTGATTGAGATGAAAGGCCAGGCGCTCAGTCCGTTTGAAGCATCTTTTATCGTCAATACCTGGATGGAATCGTACAGGGACATGGACATCCGCGAAAGCCAGGGTGAAGTCACGGCCATTCGTCAGTTTCTGGAAAAAAAGCTCGAAGGAGTGCAACTCACGCTTACCGATTCGGAGAACATGTTAAAAAATTATAAAGAGAAGAACAAAGTCACCGAATTGACGGCTGAAACGGAACAGATGATCAAGCAGGCGGCGGATTTTGAATCGCAATACCAAGCTGCCAAGACCGACCTGGGGGCCAACGAGAAACGGCTGGAGTATTTAAAGGGCCAGCTCGATGAAAGCAAGCGGGCGCTGCTGGACGAAGCCTCAAGCATCAGCAGTCCCGTGCTTCAGGAACTTCAAAAACAGATGGCAACGCTGATGGCCGACCGAGCCGCCTACGAACAACAGTTGAAGGGAGCAGGGTACAACACCACGAACGATTCCAAGCTGAAAACGATGGAGCAGCGGCTGAAGGGAATCCAGGAGAGCATTCTGTCCGAGACGAAAAAGCTGGTTTCCAGCGGAACGGTGGGCCTAAATCCCCTGATCATGTCGGAATCCCTTTTGAACACCGTTCTGCAGATCGAAACCGAAAATAAATCCCTGAAGGCAAAGGCCGAAGCATTGGGAAAAATCGTTGAACGGTACAACCAGAGCATGAACTCACTTCCGGAAAAAACCTTAAAACTGGCCCAACTGCAACGTGAAGCCCAGGTCAACAATACGATTTTTATGATGCTGCGCGAAAAATACGAGGAAAACCGAATTGCCGAGGCCGGCCAGATCGGCGGTGTCCGAATTGTAGACCGAGCCAAACCGCCCAAGCATCCCATCAAACCGAAAAAGAAAATGAATTTGTTGTTGGGCATGCTCGTGGGATTGGGGCTCGGCATTGGAATGACGTTTATCCGCGAGTACATGGACACGTCGCTGAAAACCATCGAGGACGTCGAACGGGTGGGATTCCCCGTTTTGGGATCCATTCCGTTCATCACGTCCACTCGGGTGAGCAGGCATTTACGTGACAAGAACGGCGAAATGTTGAAAATCGAATCACGTCTCATCACCCATTTTGCGCCCAAATCTCCTATTTCCGAGGCGTACCGCACGCTGCGAACCAATATTCAGTATGCCAGAGTGGATCATCATATCAAAACGGTTCTCGTGACCAGTTCCGGAATGGGGGAGGGCAAATCCACATCCGTTGCCAACTTGGCGATTACGTTTGCCCAGATGGGGGCCAAAACCCTCTTGGTCGACACGGATTTGCGAAGGCCGGTTCTCCATGGCATTTTCAATTATTCACGGAATGAAGGATTGACAAATGTGCTTCTGGGTAGGCTGACGTTGGACGAAGCCATCAAACTGACGAAAATCGAAAACCTGCATTTGATCACATCGGGAATCCTGCCTCCAAATCCGTCCGAGCTGCTTTCCTCACAAGCCATGGAAAGGTTCCT
>Ga0315277_10009844_pt1 | contig 12173 bp, 12 predicted proteins | sample YL17G05_15_MG_FD_203695 | JGI IMG/M metagenome (GOLD analysis project Ga0315277, IMG submission 203695) | Sediment microbial communities from Yellowstone Lake, YNP, Wyoming, USA - YL17G05_15 | ecosystem: Environmental > Aquatic > Freshwater > Lake > Sediment | place: USA: Wyoming | collected... | reverse complement strand
AAATCCTGTTTATCCTCCGACCAACTCCCGCACCTTTCGTTTCACTTCCACCTTCCGCTCACCAAAATTCAGAACCAAGCCCATTCCAGGAAACCGAAATTCATCTTGTTGTACACGCGATAGGCACAACCAATGATCTTTTCGGTCAGGTCTTTGAATTCCATTTCGAACGCCTCGTTCAGGCTGTGATTCACAGGATACCTGCCTCACTCCCGCCTCCATCCCGTCCATCCTGTTATCCTGTCAAAAGTCTCCTTTCGACCATGATTCATGTCGCCGTATTTACGAATTGCCGCACTAAGCACCACGGCGAGTGCTCATTTTCTAATCGCCACGGCGTCGGCGTTCTCGATTCTCGCCGTCATTCCTGTTACTTCGTTCCGACCTATCGCTTTGAAGTCTCTCCATCAACTGTTCGCGGCTCATTCCCTCGAAACGCCCGCCGGGACCCGTCAGACGCGCAAAGATCTCATCGGGAATTGCCGACATTCCACCCGAAGATGACGACACAGAGATCGTCGGGCCGCCTGCCCCCGGCGGCGGCATGGGACCGCCTGGGCCGCCCGGCCCTCCGGGCGTTTCGGTTCTGATCATCGGCGGCCCACCACCTTCGCCTCCTCCCCCGGCGGGCATCACCATGAAATCCTGGCGCTTGCCGGCGGCGTCCTCCATCACGATCTTGTCGGTGCCGATTTCAACCACTTTCCACTCGCCCATTTTTCCACCCACGGTCAACCACTGGCCTCCCACCAAGGCGGCCGCTCCCAGAACGGCTTCCACCTGAGGCTGCATGACAGGCGGGCGCGGTTCGCCAAACAACGAGCGCTTTTCCAACTTGGCGAATCGCTCTCGTTTCTTCGGGTCCTCGGGCCCGCCCATCCCCGGAGGACCGCCCCCCATGAAGCGAGGATCGCGGCCAAAGGGCGAAGACCCCATGCGAGCCATGGGGCCAAGTTTGCGCTGCGCCGCTTTTTGCGCTTGCGCTATCCATTGCGAAACTTGTCGAGCCGCCTTGCCGGCCGTCTCGCTGCCCGAGGTCAGAGCCGTGATCGCCAAAATGATCGTGGGCGTTGTGGGACGAGTGCGAGATACGACAGTCGTGGGGCTGGTGATCACCCCGGCGGGAACGGTTGCCGTCGTGACAGATGTCGCGACGGTGGCCGAACCAGCACGATCGTTGATGAGGACCATCGCGCTTGTTGAGCCAATCGGTGAAACGAGTGGGATCGCCGAGGTCGTGGTCTGAGTCGCCGAGCTCGGTCGCTCATTTGCCGAAACGGCGCCACTTGTGAGCGCAGTAGCCGACGTGACCGCCGCAGAAACATGGGACTGTGTCGGCGAAGTCGGCCTCATGCCTTCGGCGGGAAGGCCCCTGCCTTCTCGCTCACGGCCACCGCCCATCCGGCGCGGATAATCTCGCGAGGACCTTTCGCCTTCTCTTGGAGAAGGCACACCGCCTTTCGGCGGTTCGGCTTTCTTGGATTGTTCCTCGATCGTGGTCGCCTGCTTGAGCAATCCGCGAATCCGGATTTCAAAAAAGGCTTCCGAAACCAGCAGGAACAACAAAACGACCACCACCAGTGCATTGAGACCCAATAGAATCAGTTTCAGGTTGGCGCGTAACCATATCAAGACAGCCATCTTGTTGTCCGTCGTTCCATTCATTGCTGCGCCTTCTCTGGGAACAAGTAGGTGTAAACCTTTAATGCGGCTTGGATCTCCCGTTTGGGAGGGCCGCCTGGACCGCCCGGACCGCCCGGTCCCGGCGCCGGCCCCCGACTCCGAGAAGGCGCTGCCGCGCCTCCCGTGCCGCCGCGACCACCCGCGGTTGTGATGGTGATTTGCTCGGCGACGATCGGCACTCCCGCCTGTTCGAGGTTGTCCACAAATCGAACCAAGCCGACAGAGCTCTGACAGGTGATATCGAGTTTAAGTTCCGTGCGCGCGGGACCCCGCGTGGCGGTCGCTCGGGCTTGGGATTTGAGTTGGGTGATGTTCTTGATCTGAACGCCGGACCGACCCGCGATCTGCTCGAATTTCTCGACCAGGCGCTTCATCTGGTCGGGAGGCGAATCGGTCGGGACCTCCACGTGCAGGTTTGCGGTCAAGACATTCAGTTCGCGCCGCGCGGCATCATAGCGCCCAATGCGCGTGCGGGCATCGGCAAACTGGCCGCGCAGCTGGTCGGAGACCGTGCTGGCCCCTCGCATCTTGCGCACCAAGGGCCGCACAACCCACGTGTAGCCGCCGACAACAACGGCGAGGACGAGTCCTATGAGAATGGTTCGTCTTTCTCGCGCCGCGATCTTCATTTCACCGTCCTCTTCGCCTTGGGACTTAGGGAAAACGTCATCTTGAACATAATCGCCTCCCGCTCGCGACGCAGCGACGGCGCTTCCGCTTTAATGAACAGTTGCGACTCGTCAATCTTGCGCGCGAACTCCTGGCCCTGGCTGAGGCTTTGGCAACGTCCTGTGATCGCGAGCGAACCATCGGCGTTCAGGGTCAACGTATCGAGCGTAATGCCCTCGGGAGCAATCTCGGCAATCTCAAACAGAAGATCGGTCAATGAGAAACGCTCGGTGTTATACCGTTTCAGAATGATCAAACCCTGTTCGAGACGCTGCAAGTCGGCCGAAATCTGGCGCCCTTTCTGGACCACCGTCCTCATTCCATCCTCGCGTCGTTTGGTCAGCCCACGATGGGCAAAAAACGCGGCGACCAACAGGGCGACCAGCGTGACGGCCAACAGGGAGGTTCGCAACTGCGTCAGGCCCGACAGGAGTCCCCGTGGGCGACGCCGCGGCGCTTCGCTGGCCAAGAAATTGATGGCCGCCTGTGTTCCCGGTCGCGCCAGCGCGACCAAACCCATGATCCGGTGCCAATCGCGCGTCCACTCGGCGGGCAGAACTTCGCTGTTCTCGATCCAGACAGGTGCCTGACCCAGCTGCGTGGCCACGGGAATACCGAGGGCGACTTGCAGCTGCGCCGCCAGCTGAATGGCCACTTCGCCGCCCAGACAAGTCACCCTCTCGACTGGAACACTATCACGCTTGCCGCCGTGCAATAAAATCAACCGCCGTATCTCGGTGACGACCGCGTCGAGCGGACGATCCGACGGCACAAAATGAGCCGACTCGATGTCGCCGGCTTTGACCACAAAAAGGGAGAAGCCGTCCGACGCACAGTCCACGACCAACTCGCAGCCGACCGCTTGGGGCTGAAACGCCAAATGGGCGCGGAGAGCCGCCAGTGCGGCGCATTCGAGAACCGCCGGGCGGTCGGAATCCGTGAAATGGCGCGACAGCAAATCTTCCACAAAGGCGCGCGGAACAGCCGCTGCCAAAACTTGCATTTTCCTGTGTCCATCCGCTGTGCCACCGGCCAGATAGCCCCATAGCGTCTTTGTGGAATCCAGTTCTCCGACCGACTGCTCGAGCTTGAGAGCCGCGGCCTGGAAAAGGTCCAAATCGTCGCTTCGCGGCACCACAAACGGCTTGAGGAACACTTCACTGCGGGGAACGGCACAGAGAATCTCGGCGTCACCCGATCCATCCACGCTGCTTTCCTGGCGAAAACGGCCAAAATCAAACCCCGCTACGGGTCGGGTCTCGCAATGCTGCATCACCACTTGCTCGCCGCGCAGACGAAAATGGCACAGACGCACCTGCTCGCCCGCAAATTCCACGGCCCAGTAATTTCCGTTTCGCTTCTTCATATTCACCATCGCGCTACGATTCGCGCCAATAGAAAATTCTCGGTGGATTACTCGCCAAATCAACCACTGCCTCGACTGTCGTTCGGACTGCACCCTCGCGTCCCTCTGCAATGATGCGGAATTGATAAGATTGCACCGTGACATAGTCAATCATACCGCGAAAAATCTCTTCGGTCATCCCATTGACCGAACGCAAATCGCCTCGCAGGGTGAAAGCCCCCGCGCCACTTTGCCGTCGCGTGACGATCTCATTGGCGATGCCTTCGGTCATACCCGGCAACGTCATCAGCACTTCATAGGGAGCGGTGTTGATGTTGATACGGTTACGCTTGTCGCCCGTGTTCACGCAGACCCAATCCACGATCCGGGCGACTTGCTCATAATTGAAAACCTTCTGGCCTTGCTGACTGCTTTGACCACTCGTGGGTTGCGTCTGTTTCGTGCTACTGCCGCGACTCGGCGTCGTACGTGTGGGGGAAACCTTCGACGGGGTTGTTCTCGCCGCCGAGGGGCGCAGCGACGCATCTTCCCCTGGTTGGCTTCCTTGGCTCGAAGATTGTTGCGCTTGGGTCACATTGAACAGGTCGGCCAGCGAAGTGAACTTCTGGCTGCTTCGCCACGCGACGATCGAGCGCGCCTGCGTCTCGGTCATTCCCTCGATCCTCTGCAATTGTTCTTGTGTGGCATTGGTGAGGTCGGCGCGGGTTTGGCCATTGGGATCGAGCTCTCTGTCCCGCGAATACACCGTGAGAAAAGACAGCAGTCCGATGTCCAGCTCGCCGTCGGCGTCATCGAGCGGGGGCGACTCCATGCCGTCATCCTCGTTCTTGTCGAGCTTCCCGTTGCCATTCGCGTCTTCACCGAACAACTCGACCGACGTCCACCCGCGCACCAGAAGCAACTCATTGACAGTCTGCAGATTGCGATTCTTGCAGAAATAGGGATCATCCAGCATCCCATAGTAGTCGTCTTCGGCGCCTTCGGCGTGACTGTCCCAATCCGTGTCAAGCCAATCGAGCAGCGAATCGGACATCTCATAGGTGAGCTCGGGAAAACTGAGCAACGTGTTCTCGGTCGCCGTATTCAAGTTCAGGCGACCCGCCTCGTCGGTGATTCCATAAACCGGCTGCCCTTGCTCGTTGCGCCGTCCAGTTAAAAGCGAGAAAGAACCATCCCCAATCGGCTGGTTGGCCAATCGAACCTCGTCATCATAGAAGCCATTCAGCTCGCTATAGTAACCTTCCTGGACCATCAGTAACTCGGTGATGGTTCGTTCGATGCCTGCTTTCGCATAATAGCGCGCCTTGATCTTGCTTGCCCGATTGCCCGTGATGGTGAGGCCCGTCCGCACCGTGGACGAGTAACTTAGGCCGATCAGCGATAGGATCAATAGGAGCCAGAGAACCAGTATTAGGATCACGCCTCGCCGCGCCTTGCGCATCCGCAGATTTCGGATTTCGGATTTCAGATTTCGGATCAACATCGCCATCACTCAGCGCGTCGTGGGACTGCCGGAACTCGGAGCTTGGGACGAGCCACCGCTGCTCGGTCCTCCCGTTGTGCCCGTCGCGGGCGAGCTGCCCGTTGGCGTGTCGCCGGTCGAGCTGCCCGGCTGCCCGCTCGAGGCCTGGGCCGAACCCACCAGAAGCCCTTCATTAATCGCTTTGGCCATAGAGATCATGACCAACCGCGTCAGCGTCATTGGATTCTCCCGATTCAAGGGGTCGGCGATGGTCAGCGAAAACTCGATGGCTTCGGGCACCTGTGTATCGTCAAACCAGTCTTCCAGCCATTCGAAGCCGTCAAAGAACCGAAAATCGAGCGAGGTGATCTGCGCGCCGAGTTCCATGCGATAGCCATCGCCTTCGAGGTAGTCGTCGGGCGTCGGATCAACGCGCAGCCAAAGCCCCCCGTTGGCTTGGTCGGTTCCGGCTGCCGAAGCCGCGGACGAGCGTTCGCCTGTCTGCCCATTTGCGCTCTCAGCGGCAGCCCCGCCGGTCTGCTCGCCATTTGTGCCGGTCTCTATATAGAACTCGATCTCGCAAAGATCGGCAAAATTCAACTGACGCGGAAAGCGCGGATTCGACGAGGAAAGAAAGCAAACCGAATCATAATCCCCCTCATCGTCGCCGTCATTGATATGAATAAACGCAGGATTGCCGTCCAGAAAAGGGGGTTGGATGGCGCGCAAATGGCGCGTAATCAAGTCGGCGGTTCCTTCGAGCAGGCGGATCATTTCGGAGCGACGCCTGGCCTTTTCCCACGCCTGGGTTGCGACCCAAAAGGTTGTAAACGATGTCCCGATCAAAAGCACCGACACCATCATGGCGGTCAGCATTTCGATCAGCGTCGTACCGCGCCGAGAGCAACGATGAACGATGAATGATGAATGACGAACGAAAGAAGCAAAAGCACCCCCGCTTCTGCCGAATCTTCGATTTCGATTGGAGAACCGCTGTCTATTCATGGTTCCGCATTCTGCATTCATCATTGTGTCTGTAACGTTGTCGTCGTCTGATTGTCTCCACTGCGCAGATAGGTTACGAGTTGAAAATCGCGCATAGCCTCGCCTTCGGTCCAAGAGACCGTGACGCGGACCTCAAGAAGGCCTTCCAGATCGCTTTGCAGAATCTCGGAGGACCAAGAGTAACGACTATCTTCGTCCTGGAAATCACCGCTGTCACTTCCGACGCGCAGATTCCCCACGTAGTCAATCTCTTCCAGGATGTTCTGGGCGAGCATGGCGGCCCGGCTTTCGTCCTCGATCCATGCCTGTGTGCGCGTGTTGGCCGCAATCCCCTCGATAATCGCAACGATGGCGACACTGAAGATCGTCACCGCTGCCAGCGTTTCGAGCAATGAGAAGGCTCGACGGCGAGATGGCGGATGGTGGATCAACGTCGTTATCCTTCCGACTCTGTCTGTCCCTGCTGTTTCAATTCTTCCGGCGGCAATTCGCGGATAGTGACGCGCCCGGTGAGACCGTTCAGGGCAATCTCTATCGCGTCGCCGCGATGCGCAATGAGTTTCATTCGACAGAAATCGGCCGTGCCGTCGCGGCGAAACTGGATATAATAGCAACCTTCTTCTCCGGCATTCAGACCCAGTTCCATCTCCTCGACATCAAAGCGAACGATTTCAGGCAAAGTGAGGGAATGCGTACCGATCGGTTGGACAGGCTGGTAGCTGCGCTCTCCGGTTTCCGACTCTACTTCGCGCGTCACCCAGACCCGGTTCCATTCGGGATCGAAATTCAGCCGATAGTCCGTCTGCTGCGCACACGCCGAACTATAACAATAGGCCATCATGTCGCCCACTTCGCCGCTCCTTGCACGCATCTGTATCGTGACAAAGGTCCCCGAAAACTCGGGCACCAGTGCACCCACCAAAATCGTGATGATGACCACGACCACCATCACTTCGATCAGCGTGAAGGCACGGTCGCGTTTCGACGGGGCTCCCATCGTCGGCCGGCGGCAACACGGCCCGACGGCCGTCAATTCACCTTTGCTCCTGTGGGGCGTCATAGTCTTCCCAGTTGGTGATATCGCGCGCGTATTTTTCGCCGCCCTCCTGCCCGTCCGAGCCAAGGCTGACGAGGTCATAGGAATCCGGACTCTGAATGCCGGGGAAGGCATAGACATACTCGTGCCCCCAGGGGTCGAGCGGCACAGACTTCTTTTTCAGATAAGGCCCTTTCCATCGAAAGGCATCCTCGGTCTGCGGGGCCACACACAACACGGCCAGCGTTTCTTCGGTTGTCGGGTAGCGCATCATGTCGAGGCGGAATGCCTCGAGCAACGTTTCGAGATTCGCCACATCCTGCCGTGCGCGCGCCACCCGCGCTTCGTCGGTGCGGCCGGTGATGTTGGGAATGATGGCGGCCGCGAGAATCGTCAGCACGACAATGACGACCATAATCTCGACCAATGTGAACCCCCGTTTTTTGTCCCGCAATCTCATCGCTTTTCCCCTTTCCTAGCTAAAGGATAAAGGCGGAAGGATGAACAGAAACCCCTGCGAGAATTCTCTCTCGAGCAGTTCATTTTTCTGCCTTCATCATTCCGCGTTCCGTATTCCGCGTCCATCGCTATCGAACCAGTTGGTTCATCCTGAAAATCGGCAACAGCAACGATAGCGCAATGAATGCCACCATACACGCGATACAAATGATCAGAATCGGCGCCAGAAGCGAGATCAACACCCGGATCAACATGCGCGTTTGCCGCTCATACGTCTCCGCAATCCGCAGCAACATGTGATCGAGCCGGCCGGTTTTCTCCCCAACGCCCACCATGTGCGTGACCATGGAAGGAAACAAATCGCTCTTGCGAAGACTGTCGGCAAACGACCGGCCATCTTTGATCGAAACCATCGTCTGATCTATCAAGCGCGACAGGACCCGATTGTTCAGAAGAGCGCCCACGGATTCGAGGCCCTCGAGCAGCGGGACGCCGCCGTGGACCAACGCGCCCAGACATCGGCTGAATCGGGCAATCGCGGCCTTGCGCATCAGGGGACCCATGACCGGCAAACGGAGGCGCACCCGATCCCAGAGGAGTCGGCCGCGCTCGGTCCGCATCGCCTGGACAAAGCCGACCACAATCGCCAAAACCCCCAGTCCTAAATGCCACCAGTGCACACGCAGAAACTGGCCGCTTTTCATCAGAATCTGCGTGGGCAAAGGCAAGGCATGTTCCATGCCTTCGAAGATTTTCAGAATCCGCGGCATGACGATTGTGAATATCAATATGACCGTGGTGATGCCCAAGCAGAGAACGATCAGCGGATAGGCCAGCGCCGCCTGCACTTCGCCTCGAACCTCTTGCTCGGTTTCGAGCAGGTCGGCCATTTGGTTGAGAACATCGCCCAGTATGCCGCCGGCCTCACCCACCCGCACCATGCTGCTGTAAAGCGGTGTGAACGTATTGGGCTGTTTGGCCATGGCGACCGACAGACTTTCGCCGGCCCGAACCGACTCACGCAGCTTGCCGACCACGACCCGAACCGATTCCTGCTCGGCCTGCTCGTAGATCACGCCCAACGCGTCTATCAGGATGACGTCGGAATTAATCATCGTGGCCAGTTGCCGCGTCATCTCGGTCAACTCGGCCCCTTTGAGACGCGGCACGCGTTCGGTCCTGCCGGCCAGCAGGCGCTCGAAGAAGGAAGCGCCCGGCGCGACCACCCCAACTTCCTGCAAGTCGGTCGCGGTCAATCCCTTGGCCTCAAGGCTCTGCAAGGCGACGCGACGATGGGGAGCGATTAAACTCCCCGTCGTCACCTCGCCGTCCGCCGTGATTGCCTTGTAGCTAAACTCCGCCATCGGCCATCTCCGAAAGGAGGAAGGAGGAAGGATGAACCGCTAACACTGTTGGATTCCCGCTAAACAATCCTTGGCTCCTTGTCATTCATCGTTCAGCATTTGTCTTTACATGTTTTCGACATCCGGCGGCACATCCTGGGCCGTGGCCTGAAGAACCTCTTCGATCGAGGTCACACCGTGGCAGATCTTAAGCCAACCATCCTGACGCATGGTTAGCATCGTGTTGAGCGCCTCATTACGAATCTCGGCTGTGGAACTGCGCGCCAGAACCAAACTGTGAATTCGATCGTTCATCAGGAGCAGCTCAAAGATCCCGGTGCGGCCCAGGTAGCCGCGTCCCCGACAATCCTCGCACCCGGACGCACGGTAGATCACTTTGGGGAGCTCGGAAGCATCGGTAGTAAAATCCTTGATCATAATGAGATTGGGCTGAAACGGTTGCTTGCAGTGGTTGCACAGTTTGCGCACGAGGCGTTGGGCGAGAATCCCCTGGGTCGAGGAGGCTACCAGGAACGGCTCGACGCCCATATCCACCAGTCGCGTGACCGCTCCCGAAGCGTCGTTCGTATGAAGGGTGCTGAAGACCAGGTGGCCGGTCAGGGCGGCGCGGATGGCGATTTCGGCCGTCTCGAGGTCGCGGACTTCGCCCACCATGATGATGTCGGGGTCCTGTCGCACAATGTGACGCAGACCCGTGGCAAAAGTCAAGCCGCGTTTGGGTCGCACGGGGATTTGATTCACTCCGTCGAGTTCGTATTCGACCGGATCTTCAATCGTGATGAGTTTCTTCTCGGACGTATAGATGCGGGACAAAGCGGCGTAGAGAGTTGTTGTTTTGCCACAACCGGTCGGCCCGCAAACGAGAACGATTCCAAACGGGCGCCGGATCAGGTGCAAGAAACGATCGTACGTTTTGGCAATCAGGCCCAAATCGTCGAGGCCGATCAAGATCGAGCTCTTATTGAGCAGCCGCATGACAACGCTTTCACCGTAAATTGTTGGAACGGTCGAAACGCGGATATCCACACGCGCATCGGGCGTATTGATTCGAATATGACCGTCCTGAGGCACATAGCGCTCGGCGATGTCCATGCCCGCCATGATCTTGATGCGCGAGACAATGGCGCCCTGCAAATGCTTCGGCGGCGGCGGCATTTCGTGCAAGATACCGTCTATACGATACTTGATCTTGAGCTGGCGCTCGAAGGGCTCGACATGGATGTCGCTGGCCCGCTCCGTGATCGCTTGGGTGATGATCAAGTTTACGAGGTTGATCAGGGTCGGTTCACGCGCCAGATCGCTCACCTCATCAATGTGATAGCCGTCTTCCGCATTATCCTCGGCCGAAGAACCGCCCATCTCGGCGATCATCCGTTCGACGGTCACACCGAAGTGGCGCTCAATCACTTCCTGGATGTCCCGCTCGCTGGCTAATCGCAATTCGACATTGCAGCGCGTGGCATAGCGAACCGCTTCCACCGCGCTGAAATCCCGCGGATCGCACGTGGCACAAACAAGCATGGAATTGTCGCGCGACAGCGGCACGATTCGATGCTCGCGAACAAAATCCGCCTGCAAGACGGACAACATCTCTTTGGGAATCTCGATCTTCTCCAGCCGGACCCGGATCATTCCCAATTGTTCGGCCAGCACATCGTAGAGATCGTCTTCCCGAAGATGGCCCATGTTGCACAGCAATTTGCCGATCGGCTCACCGGATTCCTGCTGAAGCCGCAAAGCGTCGGCCATCTGATCCGGGCGAACCAGTTTTCTCTCAATCAGAATCTCGCCCAAACGTTTTCCAAGCATAGTGAGATTGCCCTACTTGCACACTTGGATCATTCGGAAACGGACAAGCAACAGCCGTTTGTTTCCTTGCTTGCCCAAAACGTCTTTGCCGGAAACTTTACAAGGAAACACCCCTACTTCTCGGCCTTGCCATTATACTTAGACCCCAATTACCGCCAAAAGTTTACAGCTATCCCCAGTTTTTTCAAATCCCATTGGAGAACAAGGTCCTATGGATGAAAGGCAGCCAACGTCCCATGCTTCGTCATGCCTGGCACACAAGAGAATGATCGTCCTTTTTCTTACCCTTTGGACCTTAATAATAAGCCGTTTTATTACACGCAAGAATCCGACCACGTGAATCCCCAATATCTTGTGCTGATTGGCGTATTGTAACCGCAAAATCACAATTGGGACATTATCCAAACGCGGTTAAAGTGCACCAAGAAACTCGTTTTCTTGATTAATCCGAGATGCATCTCTTGAATGGCGGAGGGAAACCAGTGTCCAGCTTCCAACAAAAATGTCCTCTTTGGGGCTTTATTTGTCCAGTTTTCAGGCGTCATCGCTAGGCCACCTTCCTCAGAACCATCCCTTCAAGTTCCTTCGTAACTCTTGCCCGTTGCGCGATGGACTCGGTTTGGCTTTCGAAACGTGAGGGTTGCCCTTGATATGGAAACGAAGTGGCCAATCGGCTGCCTTGTTTATCCCGATCCTGGGCGAGACTGCTATGACGGGCAGTTTCTTTCGTGTCCCGGCAATGAACAGGTTGCCGCCGGTCATGTCCGCCCCATTCAATTGAACGTCAATGTTGAACGCCTGACAAAGCCGACCCGGACCGCTGCACAAATCGCTGTCTTCTTTCGCACGCGGCCGTCGGAGCCGCATGTGTTCGATGCCGGCGATGGGTTCCAGGGCGCGTAAGAGAACACAGCCCGCGCGCCCTTCCGGCTCCACGACAACATTCAGACAGTGATACATTCCCCAACAGAGATACACATAAGCGAAACCGGGTGGTCCCCAGAAAAGGCGAGTAACCTCCGTTTTGCCGCGCGCCGAGTGACAAGCGGGATCGTTCTCACCCAGATAGGCCTCGGTTTCGACAATTCGTCCGGCCAGAACCGTCCCGTCGTCCAAAAGACGAACAAGCGTGAGACCCAGCAGATCGCGAGCGACGACCTCAGCGGGCCGCGCATAGAATCGGCGCGAAAGAGGGCGATATTCAGAAATCTTTGCCATTCCGAAGAGGAAGCCTAACGAAGAATTGCAGAGGTTCAAGGCCGTTTTCCTGCCAAAGCACCCGAAGAGGCGCGCTTGAGAAAGAGCTTTTCCCGAGATTTC
>Ga0315277_10009841_pt1 | contig 12176 bp, 3 predicted proteins | sample YL17G05_15_MG_FD_203695 | JGI IMG/M metagenome (GOLD analysis project Ga0315277, IMG submission 203695) | Sediment microbial communities from Yellowstone Lake, YNP, Wyoming, USA - YL17G05_15 | ecosystem: Environmental > Aquatic > Freshwater > Lake > Sediment | place: USA: Wyoming | collected... | reverse complement strand
CCGGAACGAAAACGGCCGTGGACCGCCGGTCCACAGCCGTCCGGGCTGCTCCCCACGCGCCCTTACGATCAGGGGAGGTAATCCTGCATGTCAAATTCGACGTATGGCCGCTCGTAGGCCTCCGTGTAACCTTCCGCGTATGAGACCCAGAGCCGCGCGTCTGTTGCATCGTAGACCACGTCGATCACATTCGATCCTCTTATCGGGATGCTATTGGCGATATTGATCATCATGTCTACATCAAGACGTCCGTAATTGGCGTAAATGAACGGCCAAGCCCCGCGTCCTTCATCATTGTACACCACGTCGACGGCAACACCATCGCCGCCGTTCCCTACGGCGTTGGGATCGGTGCGATCATTATCCCTCCATATCTCCAGGGGTTCTGGTTCATGGGCGCGAATCTTCACGGCAGATAACTCGTTTCTGCCGTCCCCGATAACGTAATGGTATTTCTTGATGCGTTCGCTTCCAGCGAGAATGTTGATGGCCTCCGTAAGACTCATGGCGTCATACAACATCTCGCGGCATATGGCCGTAAAATGGTTCCCCGTTAGGTCGTACGGTTTGTCACGGTCCGGAGAGTCGCCCATCTCCGCCAGCGCAATTCCCCCGAGGTTCATACCGGCTTGACAGCCGATGTACCCGGCAAACGTGACGTTCACGTGCGGCGTGCCGCTATCGGGTATGTACATGGCAAGACACGGAAACTCCTGAGCCCCCGTGTCCAGGGTCCAATCAAGGTCACGGGTCTGCAGGAGATGTCCGTCGGCCGTCGCGTTGCCCCAGGCAGCAACCGAACTACACGAGTATGTATCCAAAAGCGGAATCATGTGGAGCCTGCGCAGCGTGTCAAGACGCACCCCTGAACCGCTGGCGACGCCCTGCAACTCGTCTTTGTACCGTTGGTCCATGTATGGGGATGTGGTTGCCCAGGCTGCGTCCAGAGAGGCGTTCGAGAAGTAGGTTGGGTCAGAGCTCTGCGCCAATTCGAGGAAACTAGGCACAAGTTCCTGGATTTCCGTCCTCATGAGCGTTCCGAGGTCGCGGCCCATTTCGTATGGCTCGCCATATAGAACGCACACGGGGACGGTGTCCGCTCCGGTTCCCACTGATGTGCGGTAGCTCCTGAACTCGGGATAGGTGTCCGGTACGACGCGAATGTCCGTCGTGAACACGTAGCCCTCGCTATAGACGAGTTGGACAAAGAACGCCGTCCATCCTGTGGCGGGCACGGTCACGCGCCCGGCATACTGGCCCGGCGCCCCGGCCGGCGCGGTCAGCAGGGTGCGTTGCCACGCCGGGCCGATGGTTTCGAGACGGAAGTCCCGTCGGCCGCCCGTGGCGGACGGCTCAATATGCACCTGCCACAGGTAGGCCTGGGCGGGCGGGGAAACCGTGTGCACGTTGATCGTATTCGCCCCGTCGAAACTCCACGAGACCTGCGGGCGGGATAGGCCCTTCGCCACGGACAGGAAAAACGACGCAATGCTGCCAATCGTCGATGGCTCCGTGTTAAGGCCGTGGTCCGTGTTCGGGATGTAGTTGAGATACTTCGGCGCCGGCAGATTATCAAAATAGAACTGCGCCGAATCGCTCACGAAGAACTGGTCCCCTGTCGAATTGACAAGCAACTTGGGGATAGCCAGCTTATCGCGCCGGCGGTATGGGTCCACAATACTCAATAAGGCGTCTCCCTCCGCCGTGCCCATCCGCTCGAACACGCGCATCTGCGCGTAGTCATATATCGCCGGCGACCAGTATCCGTACACGGCCCGGTGATGCGCCATTTGTTTGTCGATGTTCAGCACGTCTATCACCAGCGGGATGATCCCGGCCACCCGCCGTTGAGGGTCTGCGATGGCCGTCAGCCACGTGGTCCATCCGCGCTTGGACGCGCCCGAGACAACGAACCGGTTGACCACCCCGGGTTGGTGCCGCGCCGCCAGGTAGTCTTGAGCCGTGTCCATGGCCCGCACCGCACTCTTGGCCATGGGCAACAGCAGCGGCCATGTCGGGTCCGGGTCGCCTGCCGCAACGGACTTCATGTATTTGTCGAACGTGTACGCGATGATCTCGTCCTCGTCCCGCTCCCGCGTTTCGTCCGTAAACCGCAAGGGTTCGCTGGGCACGCCCCGCAATTCCACGACGACACTGCCCGTGGCGCCGGCAAGTGCATACAGCAGTTCGTCCGGGGTCGGCGGGCCGTCCGTATTGTCTCCGCCGGTGATGAAAAGCAGAGCCGTGTCATTCACGAGGACTAGCGGCTCGATGATCGTGACCCAGTGACGCCAGATGGGTAGGTCCACCTCCGCCTCGGTGCGCCACTGCTGCGACGTCATGTTCAGGAGATGCACGGTGAAACTGCCGAATGAGGTGTCCACGCGCTGGGGCTGGCCTTGCACGGCATACGAATAGTGCGCGTCATACGCCGCAGCATACTCTTCCAACGCCGAAGGAGACGACGTTGACACCGTAATGAAGTTGGGCTTGGCGATGGTGTCGCCGCCATAGTCCGTAGCGACCGTCAGCGTAACCGTGTAGGCGCCCAATGTGGTGTAGGCGTGCACGGGTGATTGCTCCGTGCTGGTCACCCCGTCGCCGAAATCCCAGTACCACGTCCGAAGAGGCGAACCGAGTCCGACTGACAAATCTTGGAAGTGAACCGGTTCAAACGTCGCCGGGAACGTGTTGTCCGCCGTGAAGTCGGCTGTTGCCGCGGCATTCACAACAATATACGCGGGCGCCGCGCGCGTGTCCGAACCGACGGCATTGGTTACTGTCAGCGAAACGTTGTATGCGCCGGCTTCCACGTAACTGTGCGCCGGGTTCCGCAACGCGCTCGCGCCCGCGTCGCCGAAATCCCATAACCAACCTGTAATCGGCTCCGATCCTCCTACAGACTGATCCGTGAACTGCACCGCCATCGGTTGATAGCCTATCCTCGGTGTGGCCGAGAAGGCGGCAGTTGGTTTGATCGCGGCGCCCTGGACGGTGACATACGCCGGCTTGGTCATGGTATCAAAGCCGAGCACCGTGTACACCGTGAGGGACACGTCGAATGAACTGAGCGTCGAATACACGTGCGCCGGGTTCTGTTCGTAGTCGGTTGCGCCGTCCCCGAAGTTCCAGAACCAGGCAATGATAGGCCGTGTTTCATACGTCGAGCTGTCCGCAAAGGAGACCTCTCCACCCAACTGCGGCTCGAGCGGCGAGCCGGTGAAGTCTGCCACAGGCAATTCGGTCGGCGGCGTCGGCGACGTGTCCGGGATCACCCGCACTTCGGATGTAAATGTGTAAGGAGCGGGATACCACGCATAGATGAACGGACTCGAGTACTTTACCTGGACGAAGAAAGCGGTCCATCCGGTATCCGACGAAGGGGCCTGGGCCGCATATCGATTGGACCCGCTGGACGGAACTGATGTCATGAACCATCCGGGCATTTCCGGATTCAACGTCGGGTGCAACCGGAAGTCCCTGTTTAGAGATACGGACGTCCACAGGTTCACCTCGAGGGGCGTTTCGTCGGTCTCCACGATGATCCGGCCCTCCCCCTCCACAATGGTCCAGGAAAAGCCCGGCGTGTCCAGACCATCCACCAGCGCCCGGTACCAAGGCAGGAACGTAGCCACCACCGCCTGCTCATCCGCCAACGAATGCGACGTGTTGGGCAGATAAGCCAGATGGTTTTCGCCCGGAAGGTCTTGGAAATAGAACTGGGCCGAGTCCGGCAGGAAGAACTCATCCCCCGTCGAGTTAATCAGCAACTTCGGCATCGTCAGTCGGTCACGGTATTCGTAGGGATCAACCATCCGAAGCAGCGTCTGACCCTCGGGAGTGTCGAACCGATCAAAAATGTTCATTGCCACATAGTCGTATACCGCTTCGGAATAGTAGCCATACGTGTCAAACTGATGCGCCATTTGGTCGGCCATGTTCAGCACATCGAACACCATCGGCACAATCCCCGTCACCCGTGTATCGGTGGCCGCCGTCAACCACGTCGTCCAGCCTCGCTTGGAAGCGCCCGACACCACAAACCGCTCGATAGAAACGGACTTCTCCGGGCCGGATTTCGCAGCGTGGAACGACTGTACCGTATCCATCGCGCGCACGGCGCTCTTCACCATCGGAAACAGCGCCGGCCACGTCTCATCGCCGGTTTCCAGGTACTTCGCAAACGAATACGCGATGATCGCGTCTTCCGTCCTCGAAAAGGACTCCTCCGCAAACGTCAGCGGCTCATTGGGGACCTGCTTGAGCTGCGCCACAACGGACTGGGACTCCACAGCCATTGTGGCGAGCGATTGAAGCTCCCCCTCGCTCAGGCTTGGCGCGCCGCTCGACGTGTTGCCCCCGGAGATGAACAGCATCGCCGTGTCCGTCGACACCGTGTCCGGTTCTATGATGGTCAGCCAGTGTTGCCACTCCGTCTTGTCTACTTCGGACGAGGTGCGCCAGGTTTGCGACGTCATCTGCAGCACGTGCGCCGTGTATCCGGCCCCCTCCAACGTTCTGTCTATACGATAGCCGTATGCCGTGTCCGGCGTCCGCACGTACGTGTCCAACGGCGTCGGCTCAAATACGCCCACGTAATCCGTCTTCGTCTCCGCATCGGAACCGATCCCGGTAGTGACTGTAAGGGTTACCGTATACGTGCCCGGTTCGGAGTAACGGTGCGTCGGATGCGCCTCCGAACTCCCGCTATCGTCGCCGAAATCCCATTGCCATGAAGTGATCGGGGACGTTCCCGGTTCCGAGGTGTCTTTGAACTGCACCGCGTCGATGGTTAAGGCCCGTTGCATCTCCGCGACGAAGTCTGCCGCAGGCGCCATCGTTTCCGGCGAGATCGGCACCCCGTCCGAAGTGTCCGAACCATGGGCAGTCTCCACAGTCAACGTCACCACATAGGTGCCGGGTTGTCGGTAGGTGTGCGTCGGGTTGGCCACCGCAGCGGTGCCGCCGTCGCCGAAACTCCAGGCATATCTCGTGATAGGACTCGTCCCCGGTATGGAGGAGTCCCGGAACTCGACCGGTGAATTCACCAGCGGCGGGCTGGTGACCACCCGGAACTTCGCTGTAGGACCGGCCTTCGCCTGCACCAGAACGGCATCCGCCTGCGTGCTCGTGTCTTCGCCGAGGGCATTGGTGACGGTTAGGCTCACCGCGTAAAGGCCCGGCGACACGTAGGCGTGTGTGGGATTCTGCTCCGTGCTGGTCTGGCCGTCCCCAAAATCCCAAAGCCAGCCGGTAGTGGCGCCCCCCCCTTCCAAAGAACAGTCCGTGAACCGCACCGTATCGTTCACGAACACAATAGAGGGCGAGAGCGAAAGGCAGGCCTCCGGGGGATTGGCACTCACGCTGACATATTGGCTCCGGACACGGGTCGCGACCTGTTTTTCCGCCGTTACCGTCAGCGAAACCGTGTAAATGCCCGCTTGTTCATACACATGTCGCGGATCGGATTCCGTCGCTGTCGGCGTGCCGTCGCCGAAATCCCAGACCATGCTCGTGATGGCTCCGGCCTCCGTCAAAAGCACCGTATGATCCGTAAACTGCACCTCCTGACCCACCTCCGGCCTCCGATTACCCACTGCGAAATCCGCTACCATTAGGTTCGTCGCCGTGACTTCTACCAGTCGGACGCTGAGTCCCGTGCCTTCCACGAGAATGGAGCCCGTGTTGGGCCCCAATGCCATGTGACTGCGGTCCACTCGAACCGGTACCCGTATCATGTCGTTCGGACCCGTGCTGACACAGTTGTCTGCAGCGCTCTGGCATGTCTCCACAATGACCCACGCGTTGGTTGAGGTCACTCTGACGGGAGGCATCGGTTCCGACGTGGCGTTCTTGGTTATCTCCAGCGTCAGCGTGTCGTTCAGAGCGCCAAAATCCAGCTTGACCGGCGCCACACTCAGCACGACACTCACGTCGGATATGAAGGGACAGCCCACAAGGGCTCCTACGGCCAGAACGAGAAGGAACCCCCTCCCAAAGTGCCTATGCAAACAACTCATGACCCGACTTCCTCCCAACGTCCCTTTTCTCTCTCATTGTTTTCGGCGCTTTGTCCTGGGACGGCCGAGACAGCGGACTTCTTTCGTACTCCCTCATCATGGCAGTTTTGCCCATGCCTGTCAAGGGTGCTCCCGGGCAGCCTCCAGGTAAAGTCAGACCAGCTAACTCCTTGGAACGAGTTCTTTGCGGTATCCGGTATATGTCCGACCCTCAGTCACACGCCTGGGGCGCACGAAACCTTTACGGGCTCTAGAGAGTCTAATATACGTAAGTAACCGGGTTCTGTATATCCATTTTGCCGGCCCACAAAAGGAACGCGGGGACCCTGATGTCTCTAGCAGCCTGTGGCAAAAGTCGAGCTCCTGGACCAGGCGTGTCAAAAGTGCCTCGGCTGCTTGTACAAAGCCTTTGTTTTCGGAGACCTCGCGCAGGTCTCGGACGCCGGGATGGCATTCTTGTTCGCAATCGGCACTTTTGCCACGGCCTCCTAGACCAGGGCGCGTCGCAAGTCGTTGCTTCTTGAGGCCGGCGGCTGCCGCGCGTGGGACTCTGTGGGACTCTAAGAGACGGAAACGCGGCGTGCCGGCCCCGTGGAGTCGCAGGAGTGTTACTCGGAAAATGACCCGCACACTGGAAGACCTTTCGCGAGAATGCATCGCACCTATTCTCATCCTTGCGCTTGCCATGGCGTGTTGGGCGGGGTGCAACAAGACATCTTCGGATAGCGGGGCAGACCCGCTCAAGACGAAGGATTCCAAGGGAAAGACCGGCGAACCCGATGTGGTCATCCCCGTTGAGGCGGCCTTCCCAACACGCGAAGACATCTCCTCCTATTTCGAGACCACCGCACGGGTTGTCGCCGAACGCCGCGTCGAAGTGATGTCCGAGGGCCTCGGCGAGTGTATGAAAGTGAACGTGGAAGAAGGGGACACCGTCACGAAAGGACAAGTGCTGGCCGAACTCGACAAAGAAGAACCCTTGGCCGCCTTGCGCCAGCTCGAGATTCAAACCGCACAAAGCAAAACAGCCTACGAGATTGCCGAGAAGAGTCTTGCTGAAGGGCTTGGCGCCAAAGTGGAACGAGACAACGCCCGGTTCGGCTACGAACAGGCGGAGGCGACGCTGGCCGCGCAACGGCTCAAAGTGGATAATCTCACGATTTGTGCGCCCATCGACGGACTCATCACCCGAAGAAACATTCAGAAAGGCCAAATGGTTTCCCTGGGCATGCCCGTATTCTCCATCGTCGATCCCGCCTCCTTTATGATCGAGATCAATCCCCCGGAAAAAGAACTCTCCCGGCTTAAGGAAGGCCAGCCCGCCCGCGTGAACATCGACGCCCTGGGCGGAGAGGAGTTCACCACTGCCGTTCGCCGTATCAATCCTGCCGTAGACCCGATGTCTGGCACCATCAAAGTCGTCCTCGACTTCCCCCTGGAAAGCCGGCGAAACCTTCGCGAGGCTGCTTTTGCCCGCGTCCGCCTCGTCATGGACACCCACCTTGCGGCACTCGTCCTTCCCAAGGACGCCCTCGTCGAAGAAAACGGGCGTAAATACCTCTTCGTCGTGAAAGAGCAAGTGAACACGCCTGAGAAGCCCAAGGAAGCCTCCCCCGCTGCAAACAACGCCACCGCCGCCAAGAAGGAAGAAGAGCCGGTCCCCGAACCTAAGGACACGCCACCGCCCAAACCTGAGAACGGCGCCTCGGCCGGCTCCGCCGAAACCAACAATCCATCCGAAGGAGGACCCGCCGGCTCTGGTGGAGAAACGCCCCAAAACACTGACAAAGTGCTTGTTTCCGAACGGATTGAAGTACAAACCGGCTTTGAAGACAGCTATCGCGTCGAAATCCTCTCCGGCATTCAGGATGACTCGCTCGTCGTAACGCTCGGACAGCACACGGTGAAATCCGGGGTGCGCGTCTCGGTTACGAACGCGGAAACACTTCTGGAGGAGACCTCGAAGCTTCCCGCTGAGGATGCGCTCAAGGCGGCGAAGGAAGCCCGTGCAAAACAGGCGCAGAAACAGAACCAATAGGGCCGGCGCCTTTCGGAACGGCCGCTGCAATGTTGTGAGCGTTTATGTCGATGGATGATCTTCCCATACAAGCTCCCCACGAAAAGCGTTACCCTTTTGCCATTCGCCAGCCGGTAACGATCGCGATGCTGTTCCTGACGCTGGTAGTCTTCGGCTACAAGTCGTACGAGGAACTCCCCATCAACCTGATGCCGGACATCTCGTATCCCACGCTTACGGTCCGTACCGAATACGAAGGGGCCGCGCCGGAGGACGTGGAGAAACTCGTGACGCGGCCGCTCGAGGAGACCTTGAGCATCGTCAGCGGCATGACCGAGATCAGCAGCGTATCTTCGCCGGGCCTTTCGGAGATCGTGCTCGAATTCAACTGGGGCACGGACATGAACACCGCCCAACAGGACGTCCGCGACCGGTTGGACTTGTTCGACGCTCCCCGCGAGATCACCGAGAAGCCCGTGATCCTCCGCTACGACCCGAAACTCGACCCGGTACTGCGCTTGGCCATCACGACGGGCGGCGCCGCCGCCGAGTCCGGACAGACGGAATTCGGCGAGAAACAGTTGACGGAACTCCGCGAAGCCGCCGAGCGACACATCAAGAGTGACCTTGAAGCCGAGACTGGTATCGCACAAGTACTGGTAAAAGGCGGGCGGGAACGCGAAATCCAGATTCGGGCCGACTCGGAGCAGGTTAAGGCGCTGGGACTATCGCTCAATGACGTGAATACGGCGCTCTCGCAACAAAACGTCAACCTCTCGGGGGGTAGTCTGCGCGAGGGCAAGACCGAGTACCTTGTCCGGACAAAGAACGAGTGGGACGAGGTCGCTCAAATCCGCGGAACTATCATCCGGGGGCCGAGGGGCCGCCAAGTGCGCCTCGACGATATCGCCGAGGTCGTCGAAGGAGAGAAAGAACGCGACACCATTGTACACGTGGCAGGGCAGGAATCGGTCGAACTGGAAATCTATAAGGAAGGCGATGCGAACACGGTCCAGGTCTGCAACAAGCTTAAGGACCTCTTCGGGTTCGAGCGCCCGCGCGGAATCACGGAGTGGGTGCAACGGAAGATCGCCGAATCGCGGATGACGACGCAAGAGCAGCGCGACGAGGCTCGCGAAGACGAGCTTGCCAAGACGCTTCGGTCCCGTCTCCCGAAGAACGCGCAGCTCGCCATCATCAGCGACCAGTCCCGGTTCATCATCGGTTCCATCAACGAGGTCCAAAGCGCCACCATCCAAGGCGGACTACTCGCTCTAGCGGTCCTTTATCTGTTCCTCAGGGACATGAAAAGCACGCTTATCATTGGCGTGGCGATACCGATCTCGGTTATCACGACATTCGTTCCGATGTTTGCGCGAGGCATCAGTCTGAACATCATGTCCCTCGGCGGCTTGGCGCTCGGCGTCGGCATGCTGGTGGACAACTCGATCGTCGTTCTGGAGAGTATCTTCCGCTGCCGCGAGGAAGGCGACGGACCCGTTGACGCGGCGGCGCGGGGCGTAAAAGAAGTAGGCGCCGCAGTGACCTCCTCGACCCTGACGACGGTCGCGGTGTTTTTTCCTATCGCGTTTGTGGAAGGCGTAGCGGGGCAGATATTCGGCGACTTGGCGTTGACGGTGACATTCTCGCTGATGGCCTCACTGCTCGCGGCGCTGTATCTCGTGCCGATGATCGCTTCGCGGGGAAAACTAGAACTCATCTACGGCGAAGAAACCGTGTGGGTCCTGCGTGCGTACCGGGAGGCCCGCACGCAGCATGGCCGCGGGAGACTGGGGGCGGTGTTGGGCGTTTTTCCGGGCGGGATACGTTATGCCTGGGCGTGGCTGAAGGAATCCACAAGGGGCGGATTCCACGCCACCGGGAAGATGTTTCGGAGACTGAAAAGGGGCCGCAGGATTCTGCTGCCGGCGAAACTTGCCGCTTTGTTGGTTCTGTCACTCATCGAGGTCGTGTTATTCGTGACCCAAGTGTTACTCAAGGGCATCGCCGGTGTGTGCATCTTGCTGCTGTTTGTGATCACGTTGCTGGTCGGGGCGGTCTATATCGTTTTTCGTGGTGTATTCAGGGCGGTGGTATGGCTCCCCCTGGAGGCATTCAACTTCTGTTTCGAGGGCTTCCGGAAGACCTACGCACTGCTTCTCTACAAGGCCTTGCCGCTGGGACCCGTTTTCCTTGTGGTTATGCTGCTGGTGTCGGCCCACGCGGCGCGGACGGCTTCGACGCTTGGGCGCGAATTGATCCCTCCGCTAAAGCAGGGCGAGTTTGGCATTCGCATGGAGGCGCCTCCTGGTACCCGGCTCGAGGAAACGGACGTCCGGGCGCGGAAGATCGAGGCCATTCTGCGCGCGGCTCCGGACGTTGGCGCGGTAACGGTCGAGATAGGCTCGGACAAGTCCCGCCCTTCGTCCGAACGCGGCGAGAACATCGCGCAGTTCACGGTGCTGCTGAAGAATCCAGAGACGGCCGCGGCGCGTCAGGATGCGATCATTGACGCGCTCCGCGCGGAGATATCCAAGGTGTCTTCGGACGCGGTCACGTTTACGCTGCCCACCTTGTTCAGCTTCAAGTCGGCGGTAGAAATCCAGATCCGAGGCGACGACCTGGCGGAATTGAAGCGGGTCGGGGCGCGGGTGCTCGATGCTATCCGGGACACCAAAGGCATCAAGGACGCGGAACTGAGCGTCAAGCGGGGCTATCCGGAGATTCTAATCACGCTCGACCGCGATCTCCTTGCCGCGAAAGGGATATCCGTGTTCGACGTGGCGACGAGACTCCGCGCCGAGGTGCAAGGCGAAGTCGCCACGCGGCTCAGCGAGGAGGGAGAGAAAACCGACGTGCGTGTGCGCGCCGATCAGCAGCGCCTAAAGAGCCTCGATGACCTACGCGATCTCTCCATCCTCCCAGGTACACCGCCTATCCCTCTTAAAGACGTCGCTAAGATTCACGTCGAGGATGGCCCAAGTGAAATCCGGCGCATCGACCAACGACAGGTGGTGCTCGTCACAGCCAATGTCGCCGGGATCGACCTCGGCGCGGTCTCAACCCAGGTCGAAGAGCGCCTGCGCAAGGTCGAGAAACCTAGCGACTACGACTTTCTACTCGGCGGACAAAACCGTGAGCTTCAGGTTTCGTACGATAGCTTGCGGTTTGCCTTGTTGCTGGCGATATTCCTGGTTTATGTGGTGATGGCGTGCCAGTTCGAGTCGCTGCTGCACCCGGCGATTGTGATGTTCACCGTGCCCATGGCGCTGATCGGCGTGGTATACACGCTGAAACTGATGGCGATTGATATCAGCGTGGCGGTTTTCATCGGCGGTATCGTGTTGGTGGGCATCGTGGTGAACAACGCGATCGTACTCGTTGATTACATCAACCAACTGCGCGCGCGAGGAATGAACAAACGGGATGCGATCGTTCTTGCGGGCACAGTGCGCTTGCGCCCGATCTTGATGACCACGATCACGACGGTTCTCGGCCTGATTCCGATGGCGTTCTATTCGGGAGAAGGGGCGGAGATACGTCAGCCTCTGGCCATCACGGTGATGGCGGGTCTCAGTTCCGCGACGGTGCTGACGCTTGTGATCATCCCGATGGTTTACTACATGTTTGGCGGCCGTGACAAGGCCGCGCAGTAAACGATGAAATTCTCGCTGCCACAATTCGCGCTCAAGCATCCGATCATGGTGATCATGATTGCGGTCACGCTGCTCGGACTTGGCCTCATCGCGATTGAACGAACGCCGCTGCGGTTCTTGCCCGAAATGGAATTCCCATTTCTAGGCTGTTTCATTCCCTATCCGGGCGCGACGCCTGAACAAGTCGAAAAGGAAGTTGCCATTCCCGCTGAGGGTGAGTTCCGTACCATCTCGCACCTCAAGAGCATATCGAGCCATTCGAGCAGCGAGGGATGCTGGATTGGAATGCGGCTCGAGTGGGATGCGGACATGGGCGTAGCGACAGCAGCCGTCCGCGACCGGATCGAGCGCCTTAAACTCGTGTTGCCCGACGAGATCGAGCGGGTGTGGCTGCGCCGCTGGAACTCCAACACCATGCCCGTGCTCGTCTTCGCCATGGGAAAAGAGGGGGACATAGACCAGTTCGCCTACGATGCCCGGACC
>Ga0315277_10009840_pt1 | contig 12176 bp, 12 predicted proteins | sample YL17G05_15_MG_FD_203695 | JGI IMG/M metagenome (GOLD analysis project Ga0315277, IMG submission 203695) | Sediment microbial communities from Yellowstone Lake, YNP, Wyoming, USA - YL17G05_15 | ecosystem: Environmental > Aquatic > Freshwater > Lake > Sediment | place: USA: Wyoming | collected... | reverse complement strand
CTCCTGACTCCTGAAAGATAAATCGATTGTTTAAAAGAAATTTGCAACACAGAAGATTTTTTTCTTGCGCAATATCCGGCATTAAAATAGAATATTATTCACCTTAGTAGAACAGAGGATCAATATCACCTTCCTGAGGAAATCGTCTGACCTGACAAAATATAAAATTTTATCACCTCGTTCCCATAGATTCATTTCCCTTTCCATACGGAGGAAGAATTATATGACCAAGGCAGATATTGTCGAAATAATTTCGGAAAAGACCGGCTTTACAGCCAAAGATGTAAAAATAGTGATCGAACAGTTTCTCGATGAAATCAAGGACTGCATGAAAGAGAACAATCATTTGGAAATACGCGGGTTCGGGACTTTCAAGGTAAAAAACCATAAAGCGCGCAAAGCCCGCAATCCCAAGACAAACCAGGAAGTACACGTACCGTCGAAGAAAAAAGCCTTCTTCAAGGTCAGCAAGGAACTGAATACTCTGCTAAATTAGCAGCAGAAGTCAGCAGGCTTCGCAGCAATTGTTTTCCCTGATTATTGACCGCTGCTAATCTTAAGTTTTCCACCGGTGCCTCTATCGTAAATCAAGCGCGGGCAGGGGAAATACTATCCCGGGCTGTCTTTTTTCAGCGGAAAACGATTTTCCCGAAACGGGAAGGAACATGAAAATCGGCGAGGCCTGTGGGACTGAAAGCCGTTTCTTCCAACCGTCCCCCTTCGATATCGATCCGGTAGAGGTTCACCCGCCACTGGTCACCGGGTTTCGGCGGGACATTCCCGGAGAGGAATAGCTCATCGAAGCTCAGGGCCATCTCGCATTCCCAGAACTCGGCTTTCCCGTCGTGGGCATTGAGCTTTCCCTGGACATAGACCGCATGCCTGAATCCCCTGGGATCCCAGGCGGTAAAGCCCTGGAATTTGTCTCCCCGGCCCGGGGACCCGGTTAGAACGGCATTATTGATAACCAGGGCGTCGAACCCTGTGTTGAGGGGACTGACCTCGAGTTCATAATAGGTACAAAGGCTGCCTGCAGGGTCGATAAAGATCTCCACCACCTCCTCGTCATAAATCGGCTCATCGTGCCCGGTCATGGTGCCCCAGATATCCTGATCCTGGCAGTGGAACCCCACATAGAGCCACTGGTCGTCATAAAGAAGCCGCGCCTGGGTTTTATAGCGGGGCGGCTTGCCGGTAGTGCAATCCACCAGTTCAATGACCGGCGCCCGCTGCCAGGCCGGGTCATCCAGCCTGCCATCCACCTTGACCTGTGATTCCGCCCGGTATACCGGGTAAACAGGGACTTCAACTTTCAGGGCCATAAGCAACCTCCTGATTTATTTTGGTCTTCCATTCTTTGGCCGGTTTTTTAGACTTCAGGCATACCCGGCAACAAGAACAGTCGCCAAAGGACTATGGTGGAGCAAAATATCAGGAACTGTCGAATATCGCAATAGAAAGAGCGATCCGCCTATAAAAAACCCCACCACCCGCGCTGGTAGCGGGAGGTGGGGTAAACATTCCGGGTAATGCTGCTGCCGGATTTATTAATACATGTCACCGGGAGGAGGTCCCGAAGGGCCTTGATGCTTTTTTTCCGGCTTCTCGGTGACCGCAGCCTCGGTGGTCAGCATGAGTCCGGCGATCGAGGCGGCGTTCTCGATGGCGATACGCACCACCTTGGTCGGATCGATCACTCCGGCCTTGACCAGATCCTCGATCTTGGCTGTCTCAGCGTTAAAGCCGACATTTGTGCTTTCATTCTTGACTTTTTCAACAATCACCGAGCCTTCGACACCGGCGTTATTGGCGATCTGGCGCATCGGCTCTTCGAGCGCCCGCTTGACAATATTGACCCCTACCTGTTCATCGGGATTGTCCAGCTTGAGCTTGCCGAGGACCGGGATGGTGCGCAGGAGAGCTACACCGCCGCCGGGGACTATTCCCTCTTCAACTGCGGCCTTAGTGGCATGAAGGGCATCCTCTACCCGGGACTTCTTTTCTTTCATGGCCACCTCGGTGGGCGCGCCGACATTGATTACCGCCACACCGCCGGCCAGCTTGGCCAGGCGTTCCTGCAGCTTCTCGCGGTCGTAGTCCGAGGTGGTATCCTCGATCTGCTGACGGATCTGGGTGATACGGCCCTCGATTTCTTTCTTCTTCCCGGAGCCTTCCACCAGAGTGGTGTTGTCCTTGTCGATAGTGATTCTCTTGGACTTGCCAAGATCGCTCAGCACCACATTCTCCAGCTTGATGCCTATTTCCTCGCTGATCACGCGGCCGCCGGTCAGGATGGCGATGTCTTCGAGCATGGCTTTGCGGCGGTCACCGAAACCGGGGGCTTTGACTGCGGCCACTTTCAGGGTGCCGCGGATCTTGTTCACTACAATTGTAGCCAAAGCTTCGCCTTCTACATCCTCGGCGATAATGAGCATGGGCTTGCCGGTCTGGGCCACTTTTTCCAGAATGGGCAGGAGGTCTTTCATGGCGCTGATCTTTTTGTCATGGATCAGCACATAGACATCCTCATAGGCGCATTCCATTTTTTCGGAATCGGTGATGAAGTACGGGCTGATATAGCCGCGGTCAAACTGCATGCCATCCACGAGTTCCAGCGACGTTTCGGCGCTTTTAGCTTCTTCTGTCGTAATCACGCCGTCCCTGCCCACTTTATCCATGGCATCGGCAATCAGATTGCCGATTTCCCTGTCCGCATTGGCGGAGATTGTCCCGACCTGGCTTATTTCCAGCTTGTCTTTGCAGGGCGTGGAAAGCTTTTTCAGCTGGGCGACCACTGTTTCCACAGCCTTGTCGATGCCGCGTTTGATGCTCATGGGGTTGATCCCGGCGGTCACGCTTTTCAGGCCTTCTCTGAGAATGGCCTGGGCGAGCACTGTAGCGGTCGTGGTGCCATCCCCGGCCACATCGCTGGTCTTGGAAGCCACTTCGCGAACCATCTGGGCACCCATGTTCTCGAAAGGTTCCTCGAGTTCTATCTCTTTGGCCACGGTCACGCCGTCCTTGGTCACCGTGGGCGCGCCGAACTTCTTATCAAGAACCACGTTGCGGCCTTTGGGGCCTAGAGTGACCTTGACCGCATTGGCCAGTTGGTCCACCCCGCTCATCAGACTTGAACGGACTTCAGTGCTGTACTCCAGTATTTTGGCCATACTTTTTTCTCCTTACTCTTATCCGGCGGCCAGTTACTTTTGAAAAACAGCCGCCTTTTTTTCAGTTGACGGTTAGACAATTTCAGCATTTCAGATAATGGCGAGGATATCGCTTTCCCGCATGATCAGATATTCTTCGCCGTCAATGGTCACTTCGGTGCCGGAATACTTACCATAGAGCACCTTGTCGCCCACTTTGACTTCCATTTTCACTCTCTTGCCATCGTCATCGGTCTTACCCGGCCCGACAGCGACTATTGCGCCCTGTTGGGGTTTTTCTTTCGCCGTATCGGGGATGATGATACTTCCTTTTTTCTGTTCGGTTTCCTCAAGGGGTTTGACAACCACTCGATCGGCCAAAGGTTTGATCTTAATCTTCATAGCGAGCTCCTCATTTGTTTAAGGGTAGCAGTATAACTCGTCTGAACACAGTAAAATTAAGGGAAAGAAACGATTTATTAGCACTCTATTAGAATGAGTGCTAATAAAATCGGCAAAAAAAATCACTTTTCGGTCTTGCTGGCTGGACAGGTTCCCGATTCCGCACACGAAGAACAACCGGAAACTTCGCTCTTCTCCCGTTTTCTCTCTTTGTTCTTGTAATCAGTGGCATAGAAACCGCTGCCTTTAAAAATAAAAGCGGCAGTGCTCATCAGGCGACGAACATTTTGGCCTTTGCACCGGTTGCATCTGATCAGCGGCTTCTCGTCAAACCGCTGCAGTATCTCGAACCGATTGCCGCACTCGACACATTCGTATTCGTAAATAGGCATATTGACTATCTCGACAAGATAAGAGTTTTTTCCCGGACAAAATGCAAAAGCTGTACCAACCAGCCTCTTATTCCGGGAATGCCTTTTCTGACCGTAACAATATAAAGCTTTCTTTCCGTTTTGTAAATACTTTTCGAAAATTCTGCTCTTTCTAATCTGCCTTTTTGGCAGATTTTTTAAGCCATAATAACAGTTCAGCCTGGCCTTTTCTCAAAAATATTATATCAGGCAATTGTCGAGTTCCAGACTCAGGCCCTGCTCTTTAATTACCGACTGGAAGCGGGCCATCTGGATATCGATAATTTTATCGATATGCTCGGGCAGCAGGGGATTGAATATGATTATTTCCGGGAGAGCGTTGGAGAGAAAATCATACTTAAATCATATTGTTCCAGTATGATCTCAGAGTCAAGAACTCGATTGTTCAGACCTGACAGCTTTCCGCGATGTCTTATGATCCTCTCTTGATTCTTTCTTCTGCTACAATATACAGCGCGCAGAGCAATAAGGCTGCGCCGGTTGACAGGAGAATATTGAGGAGTCTTCTCGGCCGCCACTTATACTCCGGAGTTACTGCCTGATCGAGCACTATGGCTGCCGGCGTGTCATCCTGTTCGTTAACCCGGGCTTCTTCGTACTGTGCGGAGAGGAGCAAATACATCTCTTCCTGTATCTTGACCGACCGGCTCAGGCGCGTATACCCCATGGCAATGCTGGGGATATTGGTCAGCGGGATTTTCGACTTGAGCTCTTCGAGAGCTTTATCTGTCGAAAACTCGCTTTCGATTTTGGCGATGGCCCGGTCCAGCTCATCGACCTGTTTCTTAAGCAACAGAACTTCCGGGTGGCGCGGGGTATAGACTGTCTCTTTAATACGCAACTGGATAGCCTTGCTTTCCCGATCGATCCGAAGCATCCCCATCAGCTCGATTATTCCTTTCGCCTGCTCGTCTGGCTCAATGATCTTGTACTGCTCCTGGAAAACCCGGAGACTGTCTTCCATAGAATCGAGAGAACTTTTGAATTCCGCCAGGCGCTCTTCAAGGAACTTGCGCTTCCTGGTGGCCGTATAAATTCCTTTATCCAGGAGGACATTATTCAACTGGATGACATATTCATTAGCCAGATCCCTGGCCAGTTCAGGATTTTCTTTAGCCTCCACGCTCACCACCAGATGGCCCTCGGGCGGGAAATCGATGGAGGTGTGATTACTGAGAGCCTTTCTGGCTTCATAACGGTACTTTTTCTTATATATGTTCTGAAGGTTGTATTTGTCGATAAGGGAATCGGCTACGGTTCTGGAATTAAGGATGACGACAAAGAGAAACTGCGAAGGATTGATAGAAGCCAAGCCGCTGGCTATACGGCTTATCCCGCCAGGCATCTCGGTCATCCTGGAAAGCAGCATCCCCAGCCCGCTGAAAGCCGATCTTTCCTGCGGCGGCATAATAATTGTAGTGGCCTTATACCACTTGGGTAGAATGAGAAAATTGATTATGGCGGCCACAACCGCAGTGGCCAGGCAAACCTTGGCTAGGAGCGGCCAGCGGCGAACAACCAATGAAAAAGCATTTTGAGGTTGAAAATCCTTCTCGGCCAAGAACAGACCTCCTTTTTGCACTTAGTGTCGGAAAAGGACGTAGATCGATGCCGAAGCCACGCCGGCTATAACCGGATACAGGCGATATAATTGGAATTTCTCCGGCACGTAGAGCTCATCACCCGGCAGCACCTTATCCGTGGATTTGCTTTTAAATCTTGTCCCGTCAAGCCTTCGCAGATAACATGTCCTGCTCGAACCGAGCCAGTTCGGCCCGCCTGACTGGCCCAGATATTCATGCACAGTCCAGCCGGGCTGGTAAATATAGCGGCCCGGACGGTTGACATTGCCGGTCAGGTAAACCCAGTTTTTAGAAGTAGGAAACTCATAGATCGTTCCCCGCTCGAGCCTTTGCCCGAGCAAAGCATCATCAAAAGGCAGATACAGCGCATCCATGATCCCGGGCTTTCTCACCGTAATTAAAAGAGAATCCGGCTGTTCGGGCATCTGGGGGTCCCCAACCAGATCCAGCAAGCCTTTTAACGATTCGCCGGGGAGAAACTCAACCTTGTATTCGTTGACAACTTCCTTCTGGCCCAGCCCTACTAATATAGTATCTCTATCCAACATATTGGCAAAGCGCCCCCTGAGAATTACATAATCCTGGACAGTCGGCACCTCGATTATGCCGCCATCCGTAAGAAGCGGATTAGTGGAAAGCTCCCCGGTAACCTCGTGGCGCAGAAGGTCAACCTCAGCCTGCAAAACTTTTTCCCTGTCAAAAAGGCGGATGCGCCTCCAGGAACCCCCTCTTTTTATGCCTCCGGCTACCAGTATCAGATCGCTCAGCCGATCTACCGCGGTCACGATATAAGTTCCCGGCATGGAAACCGCTCCCACAGCAAAAACTCTGAACCGGCGGGGGTTGATCAGGGTCAGGGAAACCCGGCTTTCCGAATAGTACAAGGACAATTTACCGGAAACATACTCTTCCCCCTGGGCCAGGGTCATGCCCGCTATATCCATAGGCCCGACTGGAGGAACGAGAATCCTTCCCTCTGCGGAAATGATTAGCTGAAAGGAAGAATACTTTTCTCCGCCCCAGATTGAAACGTCCACTTCATCCCCGGGTCCCAAAATATATTTTCCGCGGTCGATCTTGCCTTCCAGAGGTACGGTCTCGCTTTTTTTCAAAGGAAAAGGCTGGCGCATTTCCGCTGCCCTTTCCTCTATTTCCGGCAATTGCGGTTGAAAGAATTCCATTCTCTGGCCGCGGAGTGAGCCTACCACAGCAATCAAGAACAGGCACGGGAGTATCTTGACTGTCCGAACCAGGCCTGAACGCATTTTCTGCTCCTTGCTGGTGCAAAACATTCTGCGGATTATAATCGACTACATTCAAGGGAGTCACGATCCACTGCCGGCTTGCAGTTAAACCCCTCGCCTTGAACATCAAGGGAGAACCACGGCAGCGGGCTGTGATTTTTCCAGCCTTGAGAGAAATTATCCTGTCAGCCAAGAAAAATCAAGGCAATGTTGCATAAGATAACTAAACGAAAGTAAAGATAAGGGTGAGTAAGAAAATGAAGAACAATAAAACCGAATTAAAAACAATAGCCTGGGAGGGTTACTAATAAAAATATTTAATCCGGTTCCCTAATTCAAGAGATTTATTTATTATATTGTCGGGGTTTACACATTTCAATATTCGTAGTATACTTATAATACGAGTAAGGTAATTGATAGTCCTGCAGTAGACCAGGAAGGCAGAATGAACCTGAAAAAAACCATCCTTTTTTTGCTGGCCGGAGTTTCTGTAGGTGTCGGCGGCGGCCTGATATACAGGAAAAAAAGAGACCGGATTCTGCTGGACAGAAAAATGATGCCCTTTATCCTGTCCCTGTCAATGGGCAGGATTTCCCGGCCATCGGGACTGCGGGTCTCAGCCTCGGAAATCTATTTTTTCATCTGGGTGGTGGAAAGAGTATGTAACCGGCACGAGATCTATTTTCCCAGCCTGGGATTCAAAGTAAAGCAGGGCATGCTCGCCAGCGCCAAAATGACTTCTATCCTGCGCCGGATGATAAAGGAGGGATTACTCACCCTGGAAGGGAATTACCTGGTCCTCGTCAAAGAGCCGTCCGAGCCCCTGCCTGAGGAAGACCGGGATTCTCTAGCCCGGATAGCCGAAATTATCGAGGAGACCGCGGCACAATGGAATATGGATTTCCCTGATGAACCGCTGATCCGTTTCAGCAAGCTTTTTAAATAAACCACTGCAAATAGCCGGGGATAATACGATGGTACGCCCGTTAGACCATGTTACGGTCATCCAGCAGATAAACTTCGCCGAAAGGGTTCACCAGAACCTGCAGACACACCCGGAAGTGAGCAAACTCGCCGCTGAGGCAGTCGATCGGGAAAAGAGACTTGCCGAGACCAGAAAAACGCAAGCCTTGCATAAGAGCGAGCGAGCCAGAATCCATCCCAAGGAGCGGGAATCCGGAGCTCGAAGCGGATACAGGAAAAGAAAACCGAAAGAGGGAAAGCGCCCAGGCATAGATCTCAAGGCTTAGTGATCACCCCGCCACTTGGCTGCGTCGTACGCCGGAAAGTTGCTATCTCCACGCACACATCACGGATCAGCCGCCGGGCAGCGCCGCGGGAAATCAGCCAGTTGTTGCCCAGGATCGAGAAAGCCACTTGCTCGCCGTCTCCGGTCAGTGAGTACCCGGAAAGAGACATCACCTCCGCGATATATCCCGTTTTGGCAAAAACTCTGCCTTCCGCCGCTGTATTGACCATCTGCTGGACTCCCGGTTCCTTGCCCCCTACTTTGAGGCTCGAGAAAAATTGCTCGCGGGCGGGATGCTTGTCCATATAAGCGAGCAGGGTGACAAAAGTTTCCGGTGAGACCAGATTCAGCCTGGAAAGACCGGAGCCATCCTCGAGCCGGAGCTTATCTACCGGGAGGCCCATTTTCCGCAGGAAATGTTTTTCCGCTTCCAGTCCTCCGGCAAAACTTCCTTCTCCTCTCAGGCAGGCGCCCAGTGCAAATAGGAGCTGCTCGGCATAGAAATTATGGCTGTGTTTGTTGATTACTGTCACTATTTCGTTGAGCGGCACGGACAGGTGTTGAGCGACAATGAGCGGAGCACGTTCGAGATATTTAGCGCTGTCCTTTGCGGCTTCAAGCACCACTATCGGCCCGTCTATGCGCACTCCCGCCCGCGCCAGGGCATCGGCGAAAGCCTCGGCAGCGAATTTTGCGGGCGAGGCCACAGCCACATGCTCCAGGAATCCGAGGCTCCCCCGGTAAATGCCGCCGGTGATACTTACCTCGCTTCCCGGTGTGACGCGGGAAATGACCAGGTGGTCATCCCGGCGACCGGCCACAGTCAGAGCACTGTTCAACAAATGGATTCTGGTCCCCTCGGGTTTAACCCTCACCTCCGGGGATTCTCCCACATGTTTAGCCGGAAAAACTTCCACATCGATACAATTGTCATTATATGATAAAGCCGAAACCGGGGCGCCATACCACCACAGCAAATCCTCCCAGCTCCAGCCATTAGCCAGATACGGCGGTTTGAAAAAAGTATTGTCCGCGACAAGCGACCCGGTCACCCTGCGGATTCCGGTATCAGCCACCTGCCTGGCCAGACTGTCCCAGACCGTGAACACCGTGGAATAAAAACGGTCGGAAATTGTGGGATCGCCGCTGCCGCGAAGGATAAGATCTCCCTTGAGCAGGCTGTCGGAAGCCCGTAATTCGCCGTCGGCCATAACTGTGGTCTGGAAGCGGAAATCCGGCCCGAGGCCATCCAGAGCCGCAGCAGTGACTACGAGCTTGAGGTTCGAGGCGGGCATGTACAACCGCTGGGCATTGACACTTAACAGGTCATCTCCTTTCCCCAAAGAACGGACAAGAATGCCCCAGTTAGCCGGATCCTGGCCGTAACGGTGAAGTATAGTCTCGACCCGGTCTTCAAGCCAGCCGCCGCTCCTGTCCGCCGCGGCCTCAAGACCTGATCCGGGCCTCAGAAATCCCCAGACAAGGCCCAGTGAAAGGAGGCAGAAAAGGAGCCTGCCGCCAACTGATTTACGTTTGGCACAGATACGCTTATATTCTACTTTCTGGCGATTACCGGTCCGGACTCCGAATCTCATTTTCCGCTCTCCTGGAAGATCTTTGACCGTCTCTTGAAAGCAATGGCCAAATTTTATGGTTATCGAAGAGGAATGTCAAGTTCGCCGACCGGAAAGAGATGAAAATAAGAGGCTGGAGGTTTGAGACTGGAGGCTGTAGACTGGAGGCTGTAGACTGGAGGCTAGAAATTGTCTTCTGTCTCCTGTCTCCTGACTCCTGACTCCTAGGAATAGCCATACGGAATGAGTAGTTATTATTCTCAGATGTCATCCAAAATTATTTCAGTCGCTAAGTATAAATAGATCAATAATTACTTGCTTTTTTGCAATTTTAATGGTAGAACATACGAGTCAGGTGGTTGAAGTACATAGGAATGAAAACTGGATGAACATGGAAATCCCGGTAATTATTAATTTAGGCTGCGGCAGGCGCAAGGCCCCGGGTGAAATCGGCGTGGACTGTTACCCGGGGAGCAATGCCGATATACTGGCTGAGTTCAGCGAGGGTCTGCCTTTCGCGGACAAGGTGGCCGAAAAAGTGGTCTGCAGCCATATCCTCGAACATGTGCCTGATCTCGTATTGCTTATCGAGGAAATCCACCGTGTCCTTGTCCCCCGGGGGATTTTATTCATCGAGGTACCTTATTTCGCCCATCCCGACTCATTCCGCGATCCGACTCACCGGAGATTTTTCACCTGGGGCAGCTTCGATTATTTTGTTTCCGGGATCCGGCCGGCTGAATATACTAAAGTTGTTTTCTCTTACCGGAGCCGCGAGCTTATCTTCTCGAAAAGCCTGTGGGGGATAGTGGGTAAGCTTATTTTTTCCTTATCCCCGAGGCGTTACGAAAAATACTATTCCCGCATATTCCCGGCCAATGCCCTGCGTATAGAGCTACAGTCTGTTTGACCGTCAGCTCTTACCGGCTCTTTTGACCAGTTGAGCCAAACCTCGACTGCCGATAAAGAGGCCTTCTCTATATCCCGGATAAAGCGGAAATGACAAGCAGGCTGAGATAAAAACCTTGCGGGATTGATATTTTCTTGAATAATTTGAAACGACATATTATAAATTTAATGCCTATTTTACTCCCAGCCGGACTATTCGAGCCGGCAGAAATTCAATTCATTTTAGGAGTTATATTGTATGCCGCGCGGAAAAGTTAAATGGTTCAACGACGCCAAAGGTTTTGGTTTTATTGAACCTGAAGAAGGCGCAGATGTCTTTGTTCATTATTCGGCTATTGTTATGGAAGGCTTCAAAACCCTTTCCGAAAACCAGCAGGTAGAGTTTGAAATTGTCGAAGGACCCCGGGGGTCGCAAGCTGCTAATGTGACACCCATCGAAGAAAAGTAAAGGCTCAAGAAAGATCTTGTTTCCGCTTGCGGGGATGCCCGAAAGGTTAAAATCAGGACAAAACCAGGTACAAATTACCGGCTTAAAATAAAAGTTGATTTGTCCAAGCTTTTTGCCTCGTTTGGAGTTTTTCCACCCGATTTCGGCCCACCTGAGGTCGAACCCTACGCGAGCCAGAAGGGCGAATTCGTATGTCGTGAGCGGTCATTCACGGCAGAACGCAGGAATTTGTGCTTTCTGGTACGAAAATTGATTGGTTGGCGAGCGGTATTTTGCGGCTGAAATTTCTAACCGCGCTTTATTCAGGCCATTCTCGATCAAAAAAGGAGTGGTTCTTTTATGATTGAACTACAGGGAGTGAATAAGTTTTTCGGCGCCTTTCAAGTGCTCAAAGATATTTCCATGACCGTAAACAAGGGCGAGATAGTTGGTTTTCTCGGGCCTAACGGAGCCGGCAAGACCACAACCATGCGCATAATCAATGGATTCATGCCGGCCACCTCCGGCAAGACCATTGTCGCCGGCTACGAGGTGGATGAGAAACCCATAGAAGTTAAGCGCAGAATCGGTTACCTGCCGGAAAATGTCTCTCTTTATAATGATATGACAGTCAGGGAATATCTATATTTCGTAGCTGAGGCCAAGCGCGTTCCGCGCTCGGAGCGCCAGGCCAGGGTAGCCAAGGCGAGCCGCCAGTGCGCGGTGGAAAATGTGGCCAACCGCCTGATCGGCAGCCTTTCCAGAGGTTACCGTCAGAGGGTTGGACTGGCCCAGGCGATTATCAACGAGCCGGAAGTTCTGATCATGGATGAGCCGACCACCGGCCTGGACCCGGTCCAGATAATCGAGATCAGGGAACTGATCAAATCGTTCGCCGGCGAGCATACGATTATCCTCTCCACTCATATCCTCCAGGAGGTAAGCGCCATCTGCCAGCGGGTGATTATCATTAACGACGGGCAGATAGTGGCTGAGGACTCCCTGAAAAACCTTACCGGCAGTTCGGTACGCGGCGGGAGCCTGATGATCCGGGTCGAGGGAGATACCGCCCAGGTCCGGCAGAAGCTCGCTTCTCTTTCCGGGGTGGTTTCGGTCCGGGATGCCGGGAAACCCGAAGAAGAAGGAGTGACCGACCTTATAATCGCCGGGGACAAAGACAGGGATATCCGCCGGGCGGTTGCGGAAAC
>Ga0315277_10009839_pt1 | contig 12177 bp, 16 predicted proteins | sample YL17G05_15_MG_FD_203695 | JGI IMG/M metagenome (GOLD analysis project Ga0315277, IMG submission 203695) | Sediment microbial communities from Yellowstone Lake, YNP, Wyoming, USA - YL17G05_15 | ecosystem: Environmental > Aquatic > Freshwater > Lake > Sediment | place: USA: Wyoming | collected... | reverse complement strand
TTGCTACGACCATACCTGCTGAAGCTCTGACCAGCCGTTTAAATTGGCAAACGCTAGTGGGTGCAATAGCTTTGTCCATTGTCTTGTTCATAGTCTCACGGATTTTCTGGAAAACCGGGCTAAACCGTTACTCTGGAGCGTCTGCATAAGGGGGAATTCAGTACCAAATTCACCCATCTAAGTCACACACTGAGTTTTTTTGCAACCAACTGGGCTTCTGCTGTTCTCTCTATTTTATCCCCTCAGGGGCATCTTAAGTCCTCCCTCTTTTGGAGATTTAACAATGTCCACCCATCATCCACCCGTCACCAAGCTCAGCACGTCATTGAAGCACTTCTGGCCACATCCGGACATTCTTAAGCCTCTAACCTTACATCACCACTTGATTTTGAAAATAATTTCGCAAGTCCCGTTGCAGTTATTGGTGTCTTTCTCGTTTATCACCTCTCCATCAAGTCCCATAGCCTGGCACCAGGAATCGAATCTCAGCTTTGCTGCACACTGGTGAATGGCAGCAGTTCCCGCCTTACTCACCATCTTATGGACATAGCATTCCAGCACATGCCCCACAAACGTGTTATTGTCCACTACCTTAAACTCATACTTGTGTTCTTCGGGGAAATAGAGAAGAGAGGCAATCTCCATCAATGCTTGTAGGTCCTTTATATTCCTGACCTCACCAAAGTCGGTCTCGGCTAGCAGTTGTTTTATTTCCGTTCTGGCTATGGACTTAACTACGGCGAGATTCAGTTTGGTGGCAGTATCGAAGCCAAATTGCTCCACTGATTTTAGAAACCATCTACCGTCGTGCAACAACCATATATTGCGCAACAGCTTTTCTTTCTGCCTTGGTGCCAGCTTAATTTTCGTTGAACTCATATTCCAGCCACTTTCCCAAATAGTTGACCCCAAGTCATTTATTTATCGAAATTAAACGTGAAATCTCTGAAGCATTTCCCATCGGTGTGCATCATGCAACCTGCCATGGGAGGAGAAACGCTGTATTTTATCCCGAGTCCATCGAACCACCCACAAACTCGCTCCATGATGCCGCATTGGTATCTGTCAAGGATACCAAGCTGCTTCACACCGTTGTAGGCGAAGCAATTTTTCCACTCGCCATGTAGAGCATTTTCTGAAGGAAAACTGTAGGTGAAATCCATAAAATCGCCTGTAAGCACGTTAAACGCTGCGTTTACAATCATCTTAAGGTCTTCAAATGTTTCCACTTTATCTATACCCACGGCTTTTTGAATTCGCTTTATTTCTATCGCTGCCATAGACCTGATGGCAGCTTTATTGATTTTGTTCGTCCTCTCAATGCCACATTCCTGCAAGCAGTGATAGAACCACATGGCGTCATGGGTCATCCAGTTCTTAATTAAGATTTCCTTCAACTCATTTTTCTTAAGTGTCTTCATGTTCGGCGTTCCTCCCGTCTACACTAGCCAAACATCTACAACTTACTCTCTCTTGCGTTCCTCCACCCGCAACTCCATGACGATATGCCCCCAGCCGCCACAGTTAACACCGACATCAACACAGCCTATCCGTTTAAACCGCATCTCATTAGGGTCCACACCGGCATAGAATAGCTCTTGTGCCGCATAAATTAATGTCGGCATGGAATGCAAGGCACCAAAACAGATTCTTTTGGGACAGAGCTTGGTCAAAATATTGCCGGCGCCATCAAAATAGAACTTATCACCAACCTTATGCTGACTATTGCAGCCGTGTGAGTCGACAACTTCTAACACAATCGTCTTGTTTAGCAATGCTGGCGCCTTGGAAATAATGTCCTCATTTCTGGGATTTTCTCTGAACTTCTTCATTTCCTTATCACTGTAACCCAGGTGCTGCTGATAGAATTTCCAGACATCTTCGCTGACTTTCATTTCGTTTCCTCCTTTAATAACGTTTTGTTATTAACAGCATAACAAGGCACAGTAGGCTTGTCAATAGGATTTATAACAAAGTGTTATACACCACAAAATTTTCTGGTTCTTGTCTTTTGCGATTGACAGAGGCACTATCTAGAATTGATGGCGTTGAAGTATTCCCTTATAAAGATACTATTGCTGATAACAAGCTGTCTATTTACTTTACTTATAAAAAGGGGCAGTCATCAATCGAAGAAAAAGCCAAGTTCATAGATTGGCTGGCAAGGATACTGGGCAAGTCAAATAAAGAGGCTGGATATGATACCAATATTGTTATGTGCTGGATAGGTAGTAAAGGCATTAATGGAGTGAATGAGCCATTCTTCCGTATAGATGTATTACTTCCGCACGTGGAAAAGCTTTTGAATCTTCTCAGTACTGCAAAGGACATTGGGCCAACATTCCATTTGGCATTGAGGACAAATTACCATAAGAGAAGTACCACCGACATCGTGGAATACGCAAGCTTCTATTGTGACTCGATTCATACATTTAAGTTCATGGTTTGGGCCACTACATTGGCATTCGTCATGACATTCCTCAAAAGAATCTCTTTGTTTTTTACTAAACCGTTTTCTTTGTGGCATACAAAAATTATAGAAGGTGACAATCAGGTATGTCAATCACAACTTTGACACCTAGGATAAAAAACTCTATCCTCAAAGCAAAAAGGCTAGAGGGTAGAGTAGATGGACAAATGGTTCGAAGCAGTAATAGAGGGGCTAATAGATATGCAGTATGAAGTGCTAACAAAGGCAGTAGGCATAGATATGCCACAGTGCAAATTTTGCCAATCTACCAGTGTCGTCAAGAACGGCAAAAGGAAAAATGTCCAATACTATCTATGCCGAGACTGTGGCAGGGGTTTTGTTTACAATCGTGGATTACCAAAAATGAGATACTCGATAGACATAGTGGCTGATGGCGTTTACAACTATTATGCTGGCGTGTCGCTACCGAAGATAAGGGAGGGGATTTATCAAAAAATAGGATTGAGACCTTCCAATAGTGCCATCTATGGCTGGGTAAAGAGGCTGACCAAGATAGGGCTTGCCGAAGCTAAAAACACACTCCACAGGTAGGCAACAAGTGGCTTGCTGACGAATGCGTCATTCGGTTGAAGGACGGCAGGAAATACTGGCTGATAAATGTCATAGATTATAATACTCGCTTCTTGCTAGCCTCAAAATTGTCTAGAAATCGTGGTGTTACGGACATAAAATCAGCCTTTGAAATAGCTCAAAACAAAGCCAAGAAAAGCCCGACAGTTATGTTAACAGACGGCTGGCGACCTTACCGTTACGCCTGTAAACAGCAATTCGGGTCAGATACAGTGCACGTAAGGACTACCCCATTTGTAAAGAAGGGGCTATCCACGAATATCGTAGAACGATGGCACGGCACACTGAAAGACAGGTTGAAGCCAATGCGGGGGATGGACAAATCAGAGACTCACCAGCTTATACTTGAGGGCTTTATCTTAAATTACAACTACCTGAGACCGCACGAAAGCCTCAAAGGCAAGACACCCGCCGAAGCAGCCAAGATAGATTTCCCATATAAAAGTTTTCTGGACATAATCAAGAGCCAGATACCAAAGCCACCGCCACCGCCGAAATTAGACAGAAAATTAACGCTTGAGGAAATGCATCATCCCTTTAAGCTTTACAGGAAAAGGTCAAAGCCAAAAGGGAGACAAGCTAGAGACATAAAGACATATCAGACAGTATCAGTAGGAAGGGGATGATTAGATTTAAGATAGGGCGACAAACAAAGAGGGCAGGAATAGACCCTACCCTCTCTGCTGTGGTTGCGAAGGAAAGGGGTATTGCCTTAGAACAAGATGGCGATTACCATAATTGCTACACGTATCAGAATGATGTATATAATCAGGGCAATACCTCTTTCAATAGCTTTATTAATCACTGCATAATAATCACCTTACCTCGGGAACTAGATTGCCCCCCTTACAAGGAAGAGATTAACATACTCCCTTCCCTTTATTATTTTATCACAGGAGGCTGTCAATCATCAAAGACAAGAATCAATTTTCTTTACTGGATATTACAAAATGTGATAAAATCCGGGCGTGGTCTCTCCCAGCATCGGTATGAGGATTCAGCAGGCCAGAGAGGAACTTGGCATCACCCAGCAGGAACTGGCAAACAGGTTAAGCTGCACGCAGGCAGCCTTATCTAACTATGAGCTGGGCAAGAGACGACTTTATCTCGCCAATCTGGAACGAATCGCCAGCGCCTTGGGAAAACCCCTGAGCTATTTTACGGAACCAGCCGTCGATGAAGACGATACCCGAGACTGGGCCCGCTATCCTCACCGCTAAAATGCAATGCGTTAAACAAAGTGAGTAATTGTGCAATCAACTGAGCTTCTGTGGTTCACTGTATTTTATCCAGCCGAGGGCATCTTAACTCCCTGCTAACTGAGCAGTTTTCTTCTTGCGCAAAATCACCCTGGCTGCTACCAAAGCTAACAAGCCCGAAATTAGAAGAGCCTTTCTGCCATCGGGCATGGGATCCCAAAATTGTTGCTTCCAATAGTCCATTAACTCGCCTAGACCAATATGAGGAATCTGGAATCGCCTCTCACCTGTTTCGGGGTCGTATTGGTAAAACTCGACTTTAGCATTCTCAATCGAGGTTTCATTTTTGCCCTCATAGTCCACCCAGATATGCATGGGAGATGAATGAACTTGATAGGTAATATTTTTCGCTTCCAACACAGAAGCTAAGACCAGAGCTCGGGCTTTGCAATCCCCCGCTCCTCGCTCCAGCACTTCCTCAATGGTGGGACAATACCAGGGCATGCTATAAAGCTCCCAATCATAGCGATAGGGTATTCTAGCCAGGACTGCTTTCTCTATAGCTACAGGGTCAGAAGGAAGGTCATTCAGCATAAATTCAACAGCGCCAGGGTCAGCATCAAAGTTAAGAACCCTTTGGATACTAATGATTAGGTTTAGAGGATTGGGATATAACACAAAAAGAATCCACAGTATAAATATCAGAGGAAAATATCTCCGAAACACTTTCCTTGAAACTTTCTCGGACCTTTCAAGACCATCCGTCATAGCTGTAGCCTCAGTCGAACTGCTGGTAATATTTTTTCCTTGCTGACATAGCACCGAAAACTCCTGTTTGGGTTCGGGAGAACAAAGAGGAACATGATTATTGAGCCACCGGAATACATTTCCCTTACTTCCCCTTGCGCTTCTCCCCTTCTATCTTCCGCAAAGTCTCATCGTCGAGGCCGAAGTGGTGAGCTATTTCGTGACGCACCACTTCCTCTATTTTTGCTTCAATTTCATCGCCAAAGCGGCATTGCGCCTCTATGGGCTTTTGAAAGATGCTTATCTTATCAGGCAAAACCAATCCGTATCCCCGGCCTCGCTTAGTTTGAGGCACACCCTGATAAAGGCCAAGCAATTGGGTGGGATGAATGTGTTTAGCCTGCCTCAGTTGCCCTGGTGTGGGCCACTCTTCTACCACAACATCAACATTTTCCAGTTTGCGCTGAAACTCCAGTGGCAAATTATCGATTGCCCTCGCTACGAGAGCTTCAAATTTCTCCCTTTCCATATCTAAGAATCACAGATATTGACAACAAGTTAAAAATATCCATTGTCATCTTACCACCTTAGGCTGCTACCAGACAAACGAATAACGAGTAATGGTATCATTAAAACCTGGCCCTTTACATCGGTTGAGCTGGGCGTAGTCAAAAAAACACTTTTTGCTCACGAGACGTAATGATGGCCATTTATCCCGCTATCAAACCGAGCTTTCTTGACGAAGGATGAGAATTAGGGTAGGCTATTAGTTTAAATCTGAAAAGGAGAGCTGGTAAATTGCAGTGCCGTGGCATCAGAGGGGCTATCGCGGTTTCAGCAAATAATAAAAAAAACATCCTAGCTGCAACCAAGAAGCTGCTTACAGAAATGACGCAGGCTAACAAAATTGAAATTAAGGATATCGCTGCTATCTTTTTCACCACCACGCCAGACCTAGATGCTGAGTTCCCTGCAGCAGCGACACGAGAGCTAGGATGGCCATCCAACCTGGCTTTGCTTTGTGGGCATGAAATGAGTGTCCCTAATGCTCTACCCCGCTGCCTGAGAGTTCTAATGCTTGTAAACACCAAAAAGGGACCTGAGGAAATCATACATGTTTACTTAGGAGAGGCAAAGAAGTTAAAAGACAAACCGTCACTACCAATCGGAGGCGACACATGATTATAGTCATGAAAGCTGGCTCCAGCCATGATGAACTCAGCAAGGTTACAAAACGAATTGAAGACTTTGGTCTAAAGGCACACATATCAGAAGGTGTTGACCATACCGTTATCGGCGTGCTGGGGAAAGTCTTCTCGGAACTTCGTGATGCCTTGGAATTGCTCCCCGGGGTAGAACAGGTCATACCTGTGAGCAAACCCTACAAACTTGCCAGTCGGGAGTTCCACCCCCGAGATACCATAGTAGAAGTAAAAGGCGTGGCTATCGGTGGCGATGAAATAGTCATCATGGCTGGCCCTTGCGCTATAGAAAGCGAGGAGCAACTTTTGGCCACTGCTCAGGCAGTCAAGGCAGCTGGAGCCACTGTGCTGCGCGGAGGCGCCTTCAAACCGCGCACTTCGCCTTACGACTTTCGAGGGTTAGGGGAAACCGGGCTGAAAATACTGGCGGCAGTAGGAAAGGAAAACAAAATGCCCGTGATTACCGAGGTTATGTCGCCAGACCAGGTTGATTTAGTAGCCAAATACGCTGATATACTCCAGATTGGAGCGAGAAACATGCAGAACTTTATCTTGCTCGATGAGGTGGGGAAAACAAAAAAGCCAGTGTTGCTCAAACGCGGTTTGTCATCTACTATTCAAGAGTGGCTACTAGCCGCTGAATATATTCTGGCCCAAGAAAATGAGCAGGTTATTCTTTGCGAACGAGGTATCAGAACCTTCGAGACCTATACGCGTAATACCATGGACATTAGCTCTATACCAATTATTGAAAAAGTCAGCCATTTGCCCATTATTGCCGACCCCAGCCATGCCACAGGTAAATGGTACCTAGTACCTCCCTTGGCATTAGCCGCAGTAGCTGCCGGAGCAGATGGACTTCTCATAGAAGTCCATCCTAATCCTGACCTGGCGCTTGCCGATGGTCCTCAATCACTCAACTTTGATAGCTTTCGTCTCCTTATGTCTCAATTACTGCCCATAGCCAAAGCTAGCAATAGAAAGCTAGCTACTCTGAGCACAAAGAGCAAACCCTGAGACCATGGAAATCGAGCAAGAGCTAGCTAACATAGTTCCCCAAGGAGAAACACTGCTTACCATAGGCGTGTTCGATGGTGTCCATGTCGGGCATCGCTACCTGCTGGAAAAACTGCAGCAGCGAGCAGCGGAGAAAAACTTGCTTAGCGGAGTAGTTACCTTTAACCCCCATCCTCAATCGGTATTACATCCACATAATCAACTACCCTGGCTTAGCAACCTGGAGGACAGGGTCAGGGCTTTTCAAGAACTAGGCGTAAACATAGTCGCAGTGCTGACCTTCACTCCCAAGGTAGCCCAGCTAAGTGCCCAGGAGTTTATATCCTTGCTTAAAAAACATCTTAAAATGCAGGGCATTATGATGGGGCCTGACTTCGTTTTAGGACGAGGCGGGGAAGGCAATATCAACCTACTCCGCACCCTGGGACGTGAAATGAAGTTCAGCGTGGAAGTTATCCCCCCCTATACAATCAATGGCGAAGTAGTGAGCAGCACTCTCATCCGCCAAGCATTAATTCAAGGTGACATGAGAAGGATAGAAAGGCTAATGGGGCGCTATTTCTACCTGAAAGGCAAGGTCATCACTTCCGACAAACGTGGACGAGTTCTAGGATTTCCCACCGCTAATTTGGATATAAAGCCACGACAAGCATTACCAGGCAATGGCATCTATGCTACTATCACTCAAGTAGATGGCAAGCAGTTCCCTTCAGCAACCAATATTGGCATCCGCCCCACCTTTGGGGAGGGGGAAAAAACGGTGGAAACTCACCTGTTAAACTATCAGGGTGATTTATATGGCAAAGAGATAAGGGTAGAATTTGTGCAAAAATTAAGGGATGAGCAACGCTTTCCTTCTTCTGAAGAGCTAAAGATACAAATCGAAAAAGATGTTCGAAAAGTAGAAGCACTTCTAGATAAAGATTTAAAATGACTGATACAAGGTTTGCCACCCTGTTAAGACGCGGAGTGGCTGAAATTATAACAGAGGCAGAGCTACTAAGGCTGCTGAAATCGGGGAGAATTTTGACCCTGAAGCAAGGCTTCGACCCCAGTGCTCCTGACATCCACCTGGGACATGTGGTGGGCCTTAGAAAGCTGCGTCAATTCCAAGAGCTAGGACATAAAGTCACTCTTATAGTTGGCGACTGGACAGCCAGGATTGGCGACCCCAGCGGTCAGTCGGTTACTCGACCCATGCTTACCCCAAACGAAATAGAGAGCAATGCTCGAACTTACATGGACCAATTCTTCAAGGTGGTAGATAAGGATAAAACAGAGCTAAGATGGCAAAGCGAATGGTTTTCCCAGTTTACCTTGGATGAAGTAATTAAACTTACCAGCAAATTTACCATCGCTCAACTTCTAGCCAGAGAGGATTTTAACAAGCGGTATAGTTCTGGCAACCCTATATCCCTTGCTGAAATGCTTTACCCTTTGCTTCAAGGTTATGATTCAGTAGCCATCAAAGCCGATGTTGAATTCGGTGGCATTGATCAGAAATTCAATTGCCTTGTGGGCAGAGAGCTCCAGCAAAGCACGGGGCAGCCTCCCCAGCAAGTTTTTCTTGTTCCCCTCCTGATTGGCACTGATGGTCATCATAAGATGAGCAAGAGCTTAAATAACCACATAGGCATTGCTGAGCCTCCCCAAGAAATATACGGCAAGGTGATGTCCATCCCCGACTCCCTTATCCTGGATTATTTTGAGCTAGTGACCGACGTTCCCGAAGAAGAAATCGCTGAGTTCAAGAAGCAACTGAAAACTCACTCAGTTAACCCCATGAACCTCAAGAAACGCCTGGCTTATGAGATCGTAAATCAATTCCACAGTACTGAGATAGCGCGGGAGGCAGAAAAATACTTCCAAGGACGGTTCCAGACGCGAGAACTTCACAAAATAGAAGTGGCAGATAGTATTAACATCAAAGAAGAGATGCTGGCGATCTTCACCAAGGACATGCCGAGGTGGCTTGTGGATAACAAATTTGCGAATAGCATGGGCGAAGCTAAAAGGTTACTTGCTCAGGGTGCTGTTCGGGTAATCCGAGCAGATGGAACCAGCCAGGTAGTCAAGGACGAGAAGGCTACACTTAGACCTGGTGATAAAATTAAAGTTGGTAAGCGCCACCTTTCTGAAATTCGTCGAGGCTGATAAAGAGACAGCCTAATTAGGAGGTAAAAATGCAGCTACGTATTCCGGGACCAACACCTTGCCCGCCACAAGCTCTTGAGGCCATGGGGCGACAAATGATAAACCATCGGGGGGGAGAATTTGGCAAAATTCTCAATTCAATAACGGGAAAACTAAAACAAGCGTTTCAGACCAAGGGAGATGTTTTCGTACTTACCGCTTCGGGCACCGGTGGCCTGGAAGCAGCCATTGTTAATACTCTATCGCCGGGCGATAAGGTTTTATCCCTCGCCAACGGATTTTTTGGTGAACGCTTTGCCGATATTGCCGAAGAATATGGCGCTGAAGTAATCCGCCTTAATTTTGAATGGGGTAAGCCAGTTGGCCCTGATGCCGCAGAAAAGGCACTGAAGGCAGATGGCAATATTAAGGCGGTACTGGCAACTCATAATGAAACATCCACAGGGGTGACCAACGATATTAAGGAGATAAGCGCCGCGGCCAAGAAATTCGATAAACTTCTCTTGGTTGACGCTATCTCAAGCCTGGGCTGCATCAATTTGCCTACCGACGAGTGGAATTGTGACATAGTGGTCACTGCCTCCCAAAAAGGGTGGATGGTGCCTCCCGGACTAGCCATGGTTAGTGTAAATGAAAAAGCCTGGCAGGCTCATGCTAAAGCGAAAATGCCACGCTATTATTGGGATTTCAGCAAAGCCAAAGATTTTCTCCAGAAAGGGCAAACTCCCTGGACACCAGCTATCTCCGTTTTCTATGCTCTTGATGTTACTCTAGATTTAATGTTAAGCGAGGGACTGGACAATATATTCGCCAGGCATGTTCGAGTAGCCCAGACGGCGAGAAATGGAATAAAATCATTAGGTCTATCCCTTTTTCCTGACGAGAAATATGCTTCCAACACAGTGACCGCAGTGAATGCCACGGACAAAATTGATGTCCCTAAATTGATTCAAATGCTCCGAGAAGAGTATGAGGTAATCATTGCCGGGGGTCAGCAAAAACTATCCGGCAAGATCTTCCGCATTGGCCATCTCGGCCTGGTATACGAAAAGGATATCAAGTCGGTACTGGAGGCGTTAAACAAAGCTTTGCCTCGAGCGAAGAAAGGTTAACTAGAAGATGAAAATTTTAGTCGCTGACCCAATTGCTGAAGAAGGGATACAAATCCTGCGCAGCCATGCTCAAGTCGATGTTAAGGCCAAGCTAGAGCTCGAGCAGCTCAAAGCTATAATTGGCGATTATGATGCCCTTATTGTGCGCAGCCAAACTAAAGTAGGGGCAGAGGTTATTGAATCGGGGAAGAAACTCAAGGTGATTGGCCGAGCCGGAGTGGGCACAGACAACATTGATGTCGATGCTGCTACCAAGAAAGGCATTGTGGTGGTTAACGCCCCTACAGGCAATATTATAGCTGCCGCAGAACATACCATCGCCCTCATGCTTGCCCTAGCACGTAATGTACCACAAGCAAATAGCCACCTTAAATTAGGTAAATGGCGAAGAGAAGAGTTTGTCGGCACGGAAATCAGGAATAAGACACTGGGCATCATCGGATTGGGTAATATTGGTTCCGAAGTAGCCAAGCGGGTTCAATCCCTTGAAATGCACGTTATCGCCCACGACCCATTTGTCTCCAAAGATTACGCCCATAACCTCAAAGTAGACCTGGTGTCCCTAGACCAGCTTCTTAGAGAGGCTGATTTTGTCACTCTCCACGTGCCGCTGACCGCGACTACCGAGAAATTAATTGGAAGTAAGGAGTTAGCAAAATTAAAGCCCACAGCTCGGATTATCAATTGTGCCCGGGGCGGATTGATTGACGAAGAAGCGGTAGTCAAGGCAATTAGGGCTGTAAAAATAGCTGGCGCTGCTTTCGATGTCTTTGACCATGAGCCAGTAACAGATAGTCCTCTCTTTAAAGAGGACAAGATAATCGTTACCCCTCATCTGGGCGCTTCCACAATTGAGGCTCAAACCAGCGTAGCCAAAGACGTTGCCGCAGAAGTTTTAGCTGTGCTTCAAGGACAATTCAGCAGGTACGCCGTTAATGCTCCACACATAGCTCCCGAACTAGTACCATTTATGAGAGTAGCTGCAACTATCGGCAACCTTGCCAGTCAGCTAATGGAAGGACAAATGAACTCAACCCACATCAAGTATAGCGGCGGAGTAAGCAACTACGATTGCAACCCAATTAAGACGGCACTCATCAGCGGGCTATTGCAACAAGCAAACGAGGAAAGAATCAACCTGGTCAACGTTGGTCTTATCGCCACCCAGCGTGGCTTGAAGATCAGCGAAGAAAAAGAGGTGACCTGCCAGAATTACTCCAACTTGCTCACCCTGGAGGTCAATACCAATGTAGGAATCACCGCAATATCGGGCACAGTTAGAGATAGCGAGATCCACATCGTCCAGGTTAATGACTTCTGGATGGATATCGTGCCCACTGGGGGATATTTCCTTTTCTGCGACCATCTTGACCAACCTGGGCTTGTTGGCACCATCGGTAATATAACCGGTAAAGCCGATATTAACATCAGCTCCATGCACTTATCTCGACTCCAGCCCCGTGGAAAAGCCCTCATGATTTTAGCTTTGGATCAGCCACTAGGTGAAGAGCAGTTACAGGAGATACGTGCTCTTCCTGGTATTTATAGTGCTAAAGCGGTAAAGCTATAGATAGTCTTTTTTGCAAACCCAGTCAGTCCAGGGGATTAATGATTAAACCGGCGGGGAGCTTGGGGTAAAAATAAGTTGATTTGCTTGGCATCCTGTCTTGAGCGTCGGCAACAGC
>Ga0315277_10009838_pt1 | contig 12179 bp, 15 predicted proteins | sample YL17G05_15_MG_FD_203695 | JGI IMG/M metagenome (GOLD analysis project Ga0315277, IMG submission 203695) | Sediment microbial communities from Yellowstone Lake, YNP, Wyoming, USA - YL17G05_15 | ecosystem: Environmental > Aquatic > Freshwater > Lake > Sediment | place: USA: Wyoming | collected... | reverse complement strand
TTGGTCAAACACCCAAAGTATTCTACAAAACTAGTTACAATACGAATGAAAGAATAAGCCGTGTATATCTAGGTATGTCATACAGTGCGTATGACGCAACAGGTGTTGTTGGCGATGGCTTAAATCAGAATTTCTTTAATTTTGACGGCTACAATAACTCAAGCGCAAACCCAAGCGGATTTACCAAAACTAAAGGTTTCCATATGGACTCAGGCGCAACTGGCACATATTATGACGGTGCTGCATTAATCGGTCAATTTGAAGTTGGTGCTGGCTCATTTGAGGGGATTGCTTCTGTTGTTAACCCATTAAATCCATATTATACTTCGGCTTCAAGAAAATTTACCCTTGTTCCCGCAGGTGGTTTTGATGGTTGGAACGTAAATAGAAATGCACGTTCTTATGGTGATTTATATTCACAACAAGGAATTTACCGTGGTGATGCAAATCCATTAATTCCAGCAACAAACGATTTTCAAGCATGGGAAACAGCAATAAATACATTCAACAATCCTGAAGATGTAACTATTAACGTATTTGCAACTCCGGGTATTAACTGGTCAGACCAAAACATTTTGGTACTCGATGCACTTAATATGATTCAGACACAGAGAACAGACACACTTTATGTTATTGACGCACCTTTCTTAGATATTCCAAGAACAATTGGTAATACAAAACAAGACGTATTGGCTGCTCAAGTCATAGTAGATTTACTTGATGGTTCTGGTATTGACAGCAGTTATGCTTGTACTTACTTCCCTTGGATTCAGATGAGGGATACTCAGAATAATGTCAATGTTTATATTCCACCAACTGGTGAAGTTGTTAAAGCAATGGCATACACTGATAACACATCATTCCCTTGGTACGCACCTGCAGGTCTTAACCGTGGTGTAACATCGGCAAGAAAATCACAGTACAAATTGTCATTAGAAGCACGTGATATCCTTTATGAAGGTAGGATTAATCCAATGGCTGACTTTGCTGATGCTGGTACTGCAATCTTTGGTCAGAAGACATTACAAGTTAGACAGAGTGCTCTTGATAGAATCAACGTTCGTAGATTACTTCTTCAACTTAAGGTTCTTATTGCAAATATCGCAATCAGACTTATATTTGAACAGAATGACCAGACAACTATTGACCAATTCTTATCTAAAGCAACACCAGTACTTGACACCATTAAGAGAGAAAGAGGTTTATATGACTTCAGAATTAAAATGGATGATAGTATTAACACACCCGAAACAATTGACAGAAACGAATTGTTTGGTGAAATTTTCATCAAGCCAACACGTTCACTCGAATTTATCGGCATAACATTTACAATAACACCAACCGGAGCATCATTTAGTGATGTAGGAGCATAATATTTACTGAGAAGAGCCACTAGATTTTATTTTAGTGGCTTTTCAAAGTAAGAGTATTTATTATAAAAATAACGATTAAAATTTAAACACATAAAAAAATGGCAGGAGAAATGATTAGGGGTATCCCATTTGAATACGAACCGAAAAGAGTTAATAGGTTCTTTGCGGAATTCGCAGATGAATTAGGAATTGAAGTATGGAAAGTACAGAAATTCACAAGACCGAAGATGAAAATAAACTCGGTTGAAATTAAGTTTATGAACGAAAGAAATTACGTTGCCGGAGCATATAACTGGGAAGCGTTACAAGTTACATTCCTTGACCCAATTGGTCCAAGTTCTTCACAGCAACTTATGGAGTGGGTTCGTTTGCACGCAGAATCTCTAACAGGACGTATGGGTTATGCGGCAGGTTATAAGAAGAACATTATTCTTAAAGCACTCGACCCAACAGGTATTGAGGTTGAAAAATGGTTCTTGGAACAATGTATGATTACTGGAATCGATTTCGGAGAAAACACTTACGATGACGATGCGTTAACAAACGTAACTTTGGATATACAACCGTGGCGCTGTATTCTTAACTTGTAATCAATCAATCGATTATGAAATATTAAAGAGCCACTTAGTTGTGGCTTTTTTTATGCCACCAATTCTTCAATTCTATTTTTTATAATAATATCAATATAGTATTTTCTATTTTTTGTCTCAATGATACGATATGATTCGTTATTATGCGAAAACCATACGATATATGATTTACCTAATTTAATTCCTGTGTTCTTTTCAATAATATATTTATATAGTTCTAATTGGAGTGAGTACAGTTCTATGTCACTATCTTCGAGAAAGCACAACTCACTTAATAGATGTCTGCTCTTTACTTCTTCAGTAAAATCCTTGTTAGTCTTCCAGTCCCAAATCTGAAACTCTTTCATTTTTACATTATAGAAAATAATGTCGAGCATTCCACCGATTAGGGATTCTTCGTCATAGACAACATATTCGGTACGTATTGGAATTAATTTACTCCGAACATCTTTATAGAACTTATCAACGTGCTTTTTTGTAATATCATATTCAATCTTAACGGGGTCAAAGCCAAATTCGTTTAGAATTATTTGTTTGGGGTAGTCGTAGATTTTATTCTGAAAGAGGTTCTCGGCATAATCGTGTATAGCCGAACCCTTTATTGTGCCTTTCTTATTAATAAAACCCCAGGCTCTGAGTATTTCTCTTGGCTTTAAGTTAAATTGTTCTGCTTTATTTTCCGACCAATACTTTTCATCGAATTCTTCTTGGTACTTATGAATGATAGTCGTGACAGAAATCAATTCCTTGCCCTTCAAATAATATTTATGAGGTTCATCATAGAACTCAACATCATTAAACGCCGTAAATAACTTATCGGGTATTTGTAAACCATTCATTCAGGCAAAGATAATATAATTTTAATTAATCACAATGTTTTTTTGTAACATTCCGTCAAAATTCAGACTTTCTAGTGAATTAATTATCGCTGTTTTATCTGCGGGGAGACCAGAATAGCCGTGAATGTGTTGAATTAAAGCGTTTCTGATTATATTCAATGCTTCAACCAAAACATCACCCCTTGGAATCGGATGACCTTTATCAAATATCTCTGCTCGGTCTTCTGCAGTTAATCTTGCTGCTTTAAATTGTGGTTTACCATCGTGTGAAATAATGGCGATTTTATCGCTCTGCAATATAGTGTTGCTATAAAAAGATGTTTGACCTTGGTTGGGTTCAAATACCATGTTAAATGTTGCGGGATTCTGAAGATTTAGTTTAAACACACTACCATTCTCGTGTTGTCCCGCTCTTATTTGAACTTCATTAACTTTTAAAGTAATGTCGGTATTGACTCTACCTAGAATAGCAATATCTTCTAATGACGGATATATCCCCACAGCATCTGGAAATGTGCTTATTGCCGGGAGTGGAAGAGTCAATCCCATATTTGTTGTCGAAAGTGCCGTATATATGGTATCTTTCTCAATTTTTTGTAATTGTGATATAACTGGTCCCTCCCAATAACGACTTCTTTGCGGATATTTAACGTCCTCAATAAAAACTCTAACATATTCTCCAACTTTTGGAAAAATATGAAAAAATTTTGGTATCATTGGGTAGCACCAAGGCAATTCCGCATTTCCGGTCTTATTATCTAAGTCGGGAATTTTAACCTTAATTCTACCGCCATCAGTAGGGTCAACAATATCAACAACTTCGCCATAATAGATTGTCCTCGTAACGGGAATCATGCTACCTTCTTGTTTATATGCGTTTGTTGTTTGTAATATCGGTTTATCGTATGACATTTTCTCTATTTGTTAGTTCTTCAATTAAATCTATGTATAGTTTCTCAACAGCAGTTAATTCATTTATCTTATCATTAACCACTCTTTCAAGTTCATCTAATTGATATGTATAGTCAATTATTTCTTGTTTTATTTTCTCATGCTCTGCTTTAGAATCATTTATCATCTTCAGCAATTCTGTTGGTGTATATCCGCTAAATCCTTCCATTATTGTATAACCCCATAGCCTTTTGTAAACATTATTGTTGACCCAAATACTGAAACTGGTCCTGTTGGTGAAATACCCGCAGCACTTATTGCAGTTCCGGGAGGAATCGCTACGCTAATAACCGCATCTTGTTGTAATGCCTTTACTATTTCTTCAATTCTTATTCTTTCCATTATTTCATCCGGACTAGCACCACCAGATGGTAATGCACCTACTGGTAATCCCGCCTCTGATTTTCTAGCAATAATACGTGAAGCAATTTTAATCGGTGACAAACCCGGACGTTGAGGAATACCTACCAATATTATTGGTGCTGGTATCGGTGGTGGACCGCCAATAGATGATAGATTCAATATTTTATCAAATCCACCAATAATTGATTCTATACTATTAAAATTAATTGCCATTTTATGTGAATAACGGTGTTTGTATTGGTTGCATACTTCTTAGTGTTGCGATATATAAATTTACTCTTTCTATTACTATTTTTTGTGCTATTGGAACAAGCAGTTTTGTTAAATATGTGACTACTATACCGAAGATAAATCTCACAATTAATTCCATTGCAGCATTAACATTACACATTATCATTGTTCTGAATTCTTTTAAATCTTCTGTGGGATTTCCGAGTTTGGATTGACCTAGATTTCCAATAGCACTCACAATTCCTTGTATCGCTCGATATTGCGGTGCTGTTGTAACCGCATTTACTATTGTATCTGTAATTAACTTTATTAGTTGTTGACAAAATCCGTCCTTAATTGTTTCTTGGTTTTCATTTGCTCTTGGAGCAACTTCTCTCATGCTTTTTGGAACGGTGCTATACATTTGATTTGCAACATAAAAGGGGTCGGTTGAACCAGATGTATTGCCTAATGTTTCTGTTAACGCACTCATTCCCAATTTTGCTTCAAGAAGACCGCAACCCAAATCGTAGTAAACTGTGCCGTTTGCTAGTTCTTGTGCTTTTTTCCATATTTCATCATAACTATCTGGTGATACAGTAAAACTAGTATTACCATTTATTGCATCTTCAATTTGTTTTTGAACAATTAGTTCTTGTGCTACTTGCTCGACACTTTTATTTAAATTAGCGGTTATTGTGCCGTAGAAGAGATTCAAAACACTAGCCATAAATACTTTTTTATCGATAAGAACCATTGCTGCGATAAATCCTTTAAAGAAATCTCCGATTGTCATGCCCGAAACTGGCTTAAAGTTTATTGTGTTATCATTTTCATTATATGTCATTTTAATTACACCAAAATCTTTTGGTACGCCCGGAGCAGCACATGCTTGATAAAGAGAATAATTAAAATTAACGTTTTCAACGTCGCACATAAGACTTCCCGCCGTACTACTGGGGTCAATTTGTGCTACTTCAAAAAAATCAATATCTTTAATTTTAAAAGTATAGCCATTTAACATAAAATCACTAGGAACTTGTTCTGCGGAATTTGGTTGAGTAACCGAATTTTCCGTACTCTTTTTTAGTGGTACGGTTATTTCGTCAATGAGGTCAGTAAACATTTCGCCAATTAGTAACATTAATGCATCAGTACCAACCACAACTTTAAGTACGTCGAGTAAATACGGAACAATATCCTCTTTATTATTTACTGAAGGAAAACTGCTGTTCAGTTGGGGCATCGGTTTTTCTTGTTGCATAGAAACCCAAGCACCGATTTTACTAAAGACACCTTCCTTTTTATTGATAATTGACTCTGACATTTCTTACCTTTTTAATGCGTTCTTCTTATCTAGTTCATCACGAACTATTTTTAATAATTCGTTTTTCTTTTCATTACTAAGGTTATTATCATCAGGTTTGTCCCTTTCACCCTCTTTTGCTCTAGAGTCAAAAACAACTTCCTTAAGATATTTTAAAATCATGATTTTTTGGTCAACGTTTTTGGCTTCAGCCATAATAAGTTTTACAATCTGGTCGCCAAGTGCGGCAACCTCACTATTTTCTTTTATTTTTACTTCCCATTTACTGAACAGTCTGGCAATCTTTGCCTTTTGGTTATGACTATCATCATAAATTTCTTGAAGAAGACCATTCACGCTGTCTTCGTCAAATTTTAATCGTTTTCTCGTTGGTCTAGGGCACATAGTTAATAAGTTTTAGTACTAATAAATACTTTTATATTGATTTAGTCATCGAGATAGTCAATCTTTTCCATAAAATAGATATCTTTAAATGGTTTAATTCCAATTCTAATCTCTTTTGTAGATAAAGCCGTCTGCTCTTTTAAGAAGAATAATATTTTGTTTTTGGCAAATTTGTTTGTAATTCTTTTATTATATTTACCATCTGGAGTATCTTCCATAAATAATACATGCCAATTTTTCAACACGTTGACAATAGCATCGCCAACAATTGCTTCGTTTTTCTTTATTGTGGCATCGGTATTAATTTTAACCTCGATTTTTTCGATTACTGTTTTAATGAGTTTATCTAATTGATGTTGAGTCTCCATCTCCATTTCATACGAATACTCGATGTTTTCATTAATCTCATCAACAAAATCATCATAAGAAAGATTGATTTTTTTCTCTGTATAACTTTTCTTTCCCCAATCCTTATAAAAATTTCGAATTATTGTCTGACAATAACTATATGCTTTTGAGTTAAATATTCGGTAATTATTTATTTTATCCTTTTCAAGAATAGATTTTAGTTTTTCCCGTGCTTCATCAGCATACCAAAATCTATAATCATCACCTAATTTAGACCATTTATCGGTATCACATTTATTAAGTTCAATAATAAATGGTCTGTACTTAATCATATGTTCGATTAGATGTGTTAGTGCTTCTTCTTCAACTTGCTCCATTGTATAGTTTCCAATGTAAATTGGATACTTTCTTAATATGGATTCGTTCATTTTTCGGAAGGGTTCGAGCAGAATTTTATTATAGATTCTGTTCTTTTCTTCTCCCGAATTTGAATTAATATAGTCGAATACTGCTTTTTCTTCCTTCTCCGCAAAATAAGGAATAACTTCTACGTCTTTCATTCATAATAGAGTCAAAATACTGTTATTTTTCGTCAACTACAATTTTAGTTAGTCTTGACATATCAATTGCTCTATCAGTTGGAAAGTTTGCTTCTTTATTTGCTGTTTCAAACCAAAATTTTCTTTCGTCCATCGACATGGTCTTCTGAAACTCGCCGAACATACTACCTTCACGGGTTGCGAGATGTTTATATCCTATTTTTGGTATGCTGTAGATTTTACATGCGCTGTTTAATGCTCTGAGCAAGAACTCATACATAAAGGTTAACTTCATGTTTGATTTATATTTGCCAAGATTTACAAACTCTGATTTTTTAATTACAGCACCACTGAGTTTAAAGTCGGTATATTGCTTAAGTGCGTTAGCATTTAGATAACCCATTTCACCATTCTCACCTACAAACTGTTGTGCCCATACGGTTTCGTTGGTTAATTTAATACCTTGATTAAGTTCATTAACCTCAATCATCATAGTTAAGAAGACATCGACATTGGGGTAAGCCTTGATATACTTATTGACATTGCTGAAGTATGTCGTGCTGTATTCGTCGTCGAACTCAAGTACCGAGAAATATGCGGTAGTTATTAATTCTGCAGCCATATTTACTTGAGACTGATAGTCGGTTTTACCTTCATTCTTAATGAAAAGAATGTCAAAATTAGTCTGATACTTTCCAAAAAGACTCTGTTGAAAGGCGATTATGCCTTCTTCGATTGCAGACGCATATACCACAACAATCTGTGGAAGTTCTACAAGTTTTTCTTGCTTAACTACTGATTCAATTGCTTTCTCTAAAAGACTCTGAACCTTTTCATTATATTCGTGTACGGGAATTATTACTGTTGTATTCATATTATTAATATTTAATTTATTATTTATTCTTGATTTGGAGTTATTTGTGGTGATTCTAATTGTTGCGGGAGTGCTTGAATAAACAAAGCAAGTCTTGCATCAACAAATCCCTGGTAAATCTCCGTGAGTTGTTTTTGAGAGTTTTCTTGATTATACTTTTCTGAGAGTTTTTCCATTGAAGCATATAAGTCCGGAGAAATTGCATCGTCGAGAAATTTAACAAGTACTTCACCGATTAAAACAGGCAAGTCATAGAAATTATCTGTCCAAACGCCAGCACCTTCGGCTATTTTAACTACTGAACCAGTATCACCCGATGTTCTTTCAAGAATATATTCGGGAGTAATGTCGGGTTTTAAACAGATTGGAATTACACCAGACTTCATACATTCGAGAGGGAACGTACCCAAACTTGCTATTCTATCAATCCAGACCGCAGCAAAATTACCTTGGAGTCTTTTTGCAAAGTCAACCCTACGCATTTGTTGTGGCGGTTTTGATTTTGTAAGCATAGGGTCAAAAGTAACCCACGAATACTGAGGATATTTACTGAAGAATAATTTTACAAGTTTACTAATTTCATTAGCATTTCTTCCAACGACAGAAACAACTGGCTTTTGTGGAACATCAGACCTTTCAAAATAATCTGGAATACCGACATTATATGATTTAATATTAAATTTACCAATACCATAAAAGGTTTCTAGCCATTCTTTAAGGGTTTCAGATGTGGTTATAACATCATTAATGTTAAACGATTTCCAATCTGTTCCCGGAATTAAAGAGTTAATCATATAGTCAACTGATTGAAGTAAGCCAATTCTCTGACAAGGTAAATTTTTGGTTTGTTCCATTACGTTTGAATATACTTCGGGTATAATCATAATATCCTCTGGACCAACGGTTAATTTTGGGTCTGACATTGGAATATGTTTGAACTGGGTGAGTTCTTTTTCAATCCAAGTCGGTACTACATAGTCACCCTTTTCTACTAAGATATAAACGTCATATCCCATGCTTTTAACAACTGTTGCATGAAAATAAATTTCATATACACTTGCACTCGGACTCTGAGATTCTGGTACACAAAATAAGAATTTTGATTTCTTATTTATTAATCTATCTAAAGAAGATTTAATTTTTTCTATTTTTTCTTGCTCGGCTTTCTGTGCTTCTGCAGTTAATTCTACTGTGCTCATTCTGTTACTGGTTTTATATAATTAATTATTTTTTCGAATTCTTCGTTACCGTTTAAATCATTGATTTGAAGTACGGGGGTTATTACACAATTATAACACTCTTCGTTATATGGTCGTTTTAGTTTAATGACCTGTTTATCGACGGGAGCGGCTAATAATTCTGGGTCTGTTGTTATTAAAACATCTACGCTATTCCAAACATCTTCATTGGTTTCAACAAACTTAAAGTTATTAAACCTACTGCGAATCTTACTTAAAAAGAACAACGTCGAAGGTATACTGAATTGATTTTCTTTTGAAATAATTACAAAATCAGCAAAATCTTTATATTTCTGATAGAAGTTGTTTACATCCAAATCCATATTAGGATACATCATTGGTACGCTTCCATGAATTTCAAACACAAAGTCTTCATACATAAAACGATTATATACCTCTTTTGCGGTTAAATGTGTTGTTGTTGGTGTTTTAAATAAGAATGCATCTGCTGGTGCTTCACCGAGTTTCTCGTCGTATTGATATTCAAGAGGATTAATATCTTCAGGCATATCTCCAGGTTCTTTTAATTCTTTAGAAACTTCAAGACAGTCTTCCCATTTATATTTACCAAAAAAATCATATACATAAGAATCTTTGGGAATTCCTTCTTCTCCAAATTCTTGTGCATAAAACCTATCAAACTGAAGCCATCTTGCTCTAAGGACTTCGTTAATGTCAATTCCGATTGTTAGTTTTTTACCCAAATTTTCGTTTTTTCGGGTCATTGCGTCAATAATACTATTCATGTTTTTCTTCTTTTATTATCTTCAATTGTTCTTGAAGTGCTTCTTGTAATTTTTTCATCATTTCTGTGTGCTCCTTAACCAAATTTTCTTCTAATATATATTTTGGATTAATACACTCTATTCTCGTATCTTGTTGTTGAGTGGGAATCAAGATTATTTCTCCCTCAAATGTTGTTGGTACTATTTTTGATGCAAGTTTGTGTGTAAAGAATTCGATATCTTCTGACCTAATACCCGCAACACCAACATATACCACTAAAATTTTATGTTCCATTTCTTTCTAATAATAATTCTTTTGCCGTTTTTACATTTATTTTTTGGTTGTTTTTGTAATATGCTTTAAATTTTGCTTCTATAACAGTAATAAGAGGGTTTCTGACGTTTTCATCCTCACTTGACATCATAATAGTTCCGATGTTTTGGGTATCAGTAAACATATCTAGAATAGGCTCTAACGAACTATCTTGCTTATTCTTCATGTCAATTTGGTTTATATCTCCAAGCAGAATAAGTTTGGAGTTACTACCAATACGTGTCATAAGTGTTAAAGAGTTGTCAATGTTAACGTTTTGCATTTCATCCGCAACAATAATACAGTCATCAAGACTTGCACCTTTCATATATGCCAATGGAAACGGTCTGATAATTTCTTTTTCAATCAATGTTTTTAACGACGATTCGAGTATGAGTTTTTCCATATTAACGTAGAAACTCCACATGAACGGGTCAATCTTCTCTTTTAAATCTCCCTTAAGGAAGCCAAGTTCTTCACCTTTAAGAGTAGTTACGGACTTAACCAAGTAAATCTTTTTAAATCTATTTGTTGTTTTACGAAGTAAACTAAGTGCAATTGCCATTGCCACGTATGTCTTTCCCGTACCCGCCGGACCAGCACAAATAGTAATTTCGTTGTTTTTAATAGAATTAATTAATTTTTTCTGACTTTCATTCTTTGCAATAATTTTAATGTCATTAGAAACTAATTTACTCACCTCATCCTTTACTTTAGATATCTGAACACTGCTATTAACCTCAGTAAGTTCTTTAAAATCTTTTTCTTCCCTATATCTGTCTCTCGTCATTATATTTTATATTAATTATATAAAGTTTTACTTCAATATAGACTAATACGCATTTTTTCTAAAAATCTTGAATTAAATCAAAAATTTTTTTCACCGTATTTATTAAAACAATAATAAAATATAAAAATTTATAATATGGAAAGCGAAAAAATCCCACAAAAAGAAAGTATTTCTGATGTTCTTAAGAAATATAAAGAAGCAACACAAGGACAATCAACAGGAAATGCTCCAAGTAGTATTGATAATATTCCAAAAGCAGTTACGGCATCTATTCCAAAGCCACAGCAATTTAATCCTATGGATTTTGAAAGAACGATGTCAAAAGAGACAGACCCAGATTTAATGACTTCCTATGAAGTAATTAAATTGCCGTCAAAGGGTATGTTTTATCAACACGGAATTTCTGAGGTTAGTGTTGAATACATGACTAGCAGGGATGAGGACTTACTTACTACCCCTTCTTTAATTGAGAGCGGTAATTTACTTGATAAATTATTAAAAAGAAAAATAAAAACACCGGGAATTGTTTCTGAAGAACTTCTTTCTGGCGATAGAGATGCAATAATACTTTTTTTACGTACATCGAGTTATGGTTCAGAATATACTGTAATGGTAAATGACCCAAGGTCGGGTATACCATTTAAATCAAGTGTTGATTTACTTAAATTAAAATATAAAGAACCAAAAGAAATGCCCGACCAATACGGTTATTTTACTGTTGAGTTACCTATGCGTAAGAAAACTGTAACAATTAAATTATTAACTTCTGGTGAAGATATGATGATTTATAAAAAGGCTGAAGCAATTCAAGAAGCAAGTGGTGAAGAATTTAGTCAATATAGTACAATGAAATTAAAATCACATATTGTTGCAATAAACGAAAAAACAGATAGGGGATATATTAATAAGTTTGTTGATGTAATGCCGGGATTGGATGCACTTACTATTCGTAGAAAAATACTAGAAGTTAGTCCAGATGTTGATATGGAATATGAATTTATGGCTAAAGATGGTTATAAATTTCATGCACAATTATCAGTGGGCACGGATTTTTTTTTCCCAGGAACTTAGCGGGTGAATATAAAAAAATGGTTAATGAAGAGATATATATATTAACCAAACACGCTAAGTTTCAAGCAGAATATGTAGAAAATCTACCAATATATCGAAGAAGGCACTTTTTATTTTTATTACAAAGAGAAAATGAGGAAGTAGAAAGATTACAAGAACAAGCAAGTCGAAAAAACAATTTTAGACCGAGGTAATAAAAATCTCGGTCTTTGTATTTATATATAAGATTAAATTTATTATGGCA
>Ga0315277_10009837_pt1 | contig 12179 bp, 5 predicted proteins | sample YL17G05_15_MG_FD_203695 | JGI IMG/M metagenome (GOLD analysis project Ga0315277, IMG submission 203695) | Sediment microbial communities from Yellowstone Lake, YNP, Wyoming, USA - YL17G05_15 | ecosystem: Environmental > Aquatic > Freshwater > Lake > Sediment | place: USA: Wyoming | collected... | reverse complement strand
CGGGTACAAGTAAATCAAACTGGGGAACTATTTTTAACTGAATATTCGTCCTCTCCCGTCTTATTTGTCCAATTTTCATCATAAAGTAGAATTGAATTTGTATGGTTAGTCCCTTTTTTTGCAGAACTTATATATCCCAATTCATCCACGCTTCCCAAATGCTTGCTTTTTATCATAAAAGCGGGGGTTGTGTTTAATAATGACTTTCAAATTAGTAACCTCCCAAATAAAAAGAAAATCGATGTTATCCAGAATTCAATACCTTTTGCCTATGAAATGGAGGATGATATACTCTGTGAGATGGAACTGAAATAGTTGTTCTATTTTGATGAATTCCTTTGATCTTGGGTAGGAAAAACACTTAGATTTTACAGGAAAACACTAATTCTTCTTGCTAAAGCCTTGTTTTGATTTTATATCAAATTCTTCCTACCTACTGGCATCATATCTAGGGGAATTATGATCCGCCAAAAAGATGGCGGACAAGTCGGTCAAACCATATCTCACTATAAGATTCTCGAGAAGCTTGGTGAAGGCGGTATGGGTGTAGTAACATATAGGTTACCCAGGTGTATGCACACCTCCAGCCGGAGGGGCTACACAGTACGGTGAATAGGATATCGATGTGAGCACCGATATTGATAATTCATCGGAGATTTTTTACCTTAATATATAATCGTCCCCACCCTGTATGGAGGGTGGTTCTGTTCGATCCATCGAAAACCATCTTTCATGCATCATTTGAACTATTCTGAGGAAAGAAAATGATCCGGACTCGTCTGATTATACCCCTCGTTTCACTCCTTTCACTGTTTACTATATCCGTACAGGCTGAAGAGAGCAAACAGAAGCTTGTTTTCGAAAAAGTGAAACTCCAATTGAGGAAGGAGTCCGGTTACGATATCGTCCGCTACGGTGATTTCAACATTTCGCGGAAGACCGCCGCGCCGCAATTACCAGAAGGAGTGATCCATCTCACCCTGCCCCCGGGTAAGGACATCGCCAGCGTCACGATCGTTCACCTCACGAGTGACACGCTCGCCGGCAGGTACGATCTCTACCCTTCCCAGCGTCCGCAAGTTTTGTCCGATCCAAACGTTCGGTTCATCAGACAGGATCAAGGTATCTACTCCTCATCGAATCCTTATCCGAAAGAGATCGTCAAACCGGCACCACAGGGTTTCTTTGCCGGATATAATATCGGAGCGCTCATCGTCTATCCCGTTCAATATGTCCCATCAAAAAAACTCCTGATCTTCCATTCGGAAATCGAAGTGGAGATCATATATAAAGATGTTCAGAGACAACAGCTTCCCTTTAAAGAATCCGCGCACGCATCTTCTCTTCAACAAAAGTCTGTGAATGGAATGGTGCAGAATCCGGTTTCGTTATCACGATCCCCCGTGCGGCGGATTCAGAGCGTATCTTCTCTCCCTATCGAGGACCACGAATATGTCCTGATCACCAGCGACGCGTTGGCCAGCAGTTTCCAACCTCTGCGGGACTGGAAACTGAGGAAAGGATTGTCCGCGAAGATCATTACGACAGACTGGATCTTCGCGAATTATTCCGGTACAGACAATCAGGAGAAGATCAGAAATTTCATCAGGGATGCGCACGAGACATGGGGAACTCTCTGGGTTCTGCTCGGCGGCGACGTCAGTATTGTCCCCGTGCGCTACGCGTACGCGATGGATTGTCAGTACGGATCACCATCCGACAATAATATCCCCTGTGATCTTTATTATTCCGATCTTGACGGTAACTGGAACGCGAACGGAAACAGCATCTATGGTGAGATCACCGACAGCGTCGACATGTATCCTGACGTTTATGTCGGAAGAGCACCGGTCGAGAACGCCGACCAGGCAACCGTGTTCGTCAATAAGATCCTGACCTATGAGAAAAATCCTCCGACGGATTACGAGAACAAGGCGCTCTTCCTCGGGATGGTGCTCTGGTCAAGTCCGTACACGAACTCAGGGCTCGGTAAGAATTACATCGACAGTTTGTACGTTCCGCCCCGTTTCGATCCGATCACAAAATTATATCAGGATCTTGGCAACGAGAGCCCCGCAACGGTGATTCCCGCGATGAACGCCGGTGCGAATCTCATCAACCACGACGGCCACGCATGGTACTCCGTCCTCAGCGTCGGCGAGGGCGCTCTCGGGATCGGCGATATGGACACGCTGACGAACGGCCCCCGGTACTCCATTCTCTACTCCATCGGCTGCTGGCCCGGCGCGTTCGATTATGACTGCATCGCAGAGCACTTCATACGGAATCCCAACGGCGGAGGGGTCGCGTTCATCGGAAATTCCCGCTACGGTTGGGGAAGTCCCGGGAATCCGCTCTTCGGATATTCGGACCGGTTCGATCAGCAATTCTACAAAAAAATATTCACGGACGACATCTACCACATCGGCAACACGCTCGCGGCCGAGAAAGGCGTCTTCGTACCGCTCGCACAGGAGGAGAACGTTTACCGCTGGTGCGAATATGAGATAAACTTACTCGGTGAACCGGAAATGCCGATCTGGACAGACGCACCGCGCACATTGACCGTGACCTGCCCGCCGAACTTGCCGGTCGGGACAACACTTTGTCCGGTCACCGTCACGGATGGCGGCAACAGCATTGAAGGAGCGCTCGTCTGTTTAATGGCTGACTCCGTCGCGTACGCGACAGGACTTACGGGAACGGACGGACGGGTGAACCTTGAGATCACAACGATCTCGCCTTCTACACTACTCTATCTGACCGTCACCAAGCACAATTATTTTCCCGCCGAGACCACCATCACATTGACAGCCACCGGACCTTACGCGTGCATTTCTTCATACACGACAAATGGTTCTCCTGCGGGATTTGTGTCACCGGGCGGTCCAGTAACAATGGCCCTCATGGTGAAAAATTTTGGAAGTGATACTGCGAAAAGAATCAACATTCTTCTTGTGAACACCGATGGAAGAATAACGTTCATCGACAGTACGGTATCTGCCGGCACGATGGCCCCCGGAGAATCTCTCTTCATCCCGCATGCATTTTCATTTCTTGCCGATACCGCACTCCGCAACGGCGATGTGATTTATTTGAATGTGAGGATCTCCGACTCGCTGGGGAATTTGTGGACCGATCAAATCAGTTTGACGGGCGCGACTTCTCTTCTCTCTTATTACGGAAGTCAGGTCTCCGATTCCGTTTTCGGGAACGGCAACGGATATGCGGAACCGGGGGAAACACTTAGCGTAAGAGTAATCCTGGACAATAAAGGCTACGGAACTGCTCACAACACTTCGGCGCTTATCCGGTCTGATGATCCTTCTGTGGAGGTCATCGATTCTGTCGTGATGTTCGGCAATCTGCCTCCCGGTTCAAAGAATAGCGCAACAACCAGGGTCGCCGTCACACCGGATTGCACCGTCCCGGCCTTTCCGCGAATTGACATGCATCTGTCCACGCAGGAAGGTTTTGTATATACCGATACATTCTTCATTTCCGTCGGTATATTTGGTTTATCTGATGACATCGAAAGCGGTGGAAGTAACTGGACGCATTCCGGCACGACGGACCTGTGGCATATGAGTTCTTACCGGTATCATTCCGGAGCAACAAGCTGGTATTGCGGCGACGAGAACCAGCGTCTCTACAGCAATGATATGGCAGATATGTTAATTTCAGTCCCGGTCACTATCGATCAGAACGCCAGACTTTCATTCTGGTGCTGGTACACGTTCCCGAACTACGGGACAGACGGTCTGTACGTCGAAGTGAATGACGGTTCGGGATGGACCACGCTTGATTTTATCGGAAGCGGAGGCGCGCTCGGGATGCTCACCACCGGCAACCGATGGCTTGAGTACACCTATGACCTCTCACATTACGCGATGGGATCGTCGGTGCAGGTGCGTTACCGTTTTGTGAGCGACGGTTCCGATGTTGTTGAAGGCGCGTATATCGATGATGTGAGGATCTATCGGGATCAGTCAGAGACCCTCCCTCCCGCCGTTTCTTTAGTTGACTACCGCGGTGGCTGGAATATGGTTTCGATGCCGCGGAGATCATACAATCCGCTGAAGACAGCGCTCTTCCCCGCCTCATCCTCGTTCGCGTTCAAATATTCGGGTTCGTACGAACAGGAGGACACACTGAAGAGCGGTACCGGTTACTGGTTGAAATTTTCCACCCCTCAAACCGTACTGATAGAAGGGGATCCTGTTATGCTTGACAGCATCAGTGTGATCCCCGGGTGGAATCTGATCGGTTCAATATCATCTCCTCTTCCGGTTACAATGATTCAGAGTGAGGGTGGTACAGTCACTACGAGTAATTTCATTGGATATAATGGGAGTTACTATAGTACTGATACTATCTATCCAGGGAGAGGATATTGGGTGAAGGTGAACGAGTCCGGGAAATTGATCTTATCTACACTTCCACCATTAGCCAATTCCCATTCGGTTCGTATTGTGCAGATATCAGAACAACCACCACCTCCTCCAGGTGAGTTTGTTTCAGTAGTCCAAGAAATACCAAAAGAATATGCACTTGAACAGGCGTATCCATCGCCCTTTAATCCTACGACGACAATCAAATATCAACTTCCGGCTAATAGTAGAATTATATTGAAGGTCTATAACACACTTGGTCAGGTTGTTTCTGTACTCAAGGATGAAGCACAACCGGCTGGATTTATGTCAGTGATGTGGGACGCCTCACCATATGCATCAGGAGTCTATTTCTATCAACTTGAAGCAATCAGTGTAACCGATCCCGGCAAGTCCTTCACGCAAGTGAAGAAGATGCTGCTCGTGAAGTAATTTTACAGAGTCTGGGCTCCGCATCCATGTCGTAACCAATCGCCTCCCATTGGGAACGACCAGCTGAGCCCGTTCTATTAAAGTTGGGCGTATGTACTTAAAGGTTCAGCGCAGAGGAGCTTAGGATATTTCTGTAGTCATTGTAGCGGGGGGAGGACAATTTGTAGATTAAAGACAAACTCCTTCCCAAAAGAGGGCAAAGCTAAAGGTTATTTTCAAAGGCCTAAAAGCAATACTTTAAGGTCGGCTCAAGAACAACAAGGACGTATTTCCCGTATATGAAAGTACCTCGAAAATCAATAGTCATTCGCATCTTAGAAACCAAAGTAAAATCTAATCCAACGTCAACGCCAAATGCCGCGCCTTCGTCGGTCGTAGATCCATCAAATTCTCCTCTGGGGTCGTCATGTCCAACAACATAGTATCCTCCAAATATACCTCCATAACCAATGTCACTGACCAAAAGGCCTATTTCTCCAACAAGCGTATCCTGTGTAACTTTCGATATAAATTTATAATCAGACATATAGATTCCCCCATGGCTACTCCCTTCAAAAACTAGATGCTTGAAGCTCAGTTTACCAACAGTAGAAAAACTGCTCCTAAGGACTTCGCTATAAGAATTATTGAATGTGTAGCCTACCTGCACAGAAGGACCTGACCCACTTAAACCGATCCATTTCGTATCTTATGAAAACGGAAATAATTAAGATACCAGTTAGTAAATAGCGCGCGGGCTGGTCATTGAGGGGGGCACGGCCAGGCATAAAGAGGCCCGTCAAGAAGCCACGCCAACCAACCTTGAATCAACTGCTTCTTTTCCCTATATTGCTTTTTGTACCGTGAGATGCCGCCGAAGCGGGCAAAAAAGGGGCATTTAAATTTGGCATATGCATAGTCGGAAAAAGGAATTCGGATTCATATGAAGCCAAGCATATTCAACGATGTTATAGGACCGGTGATGAGAGGGCCTTCCAGTTCTCATACTGCCGCGTCCCATCGTATCGGCACTATCATGAGGCAGTTCTGTTCCCCCGAATATGGCAGAGTCGTGGTTGAATTTCATAAAAAAGGCTCACTTGCAACCACGTACGAGGGGCAGGGAACTGCGATGGGGCTGATAAGCGGGCTGCTAGGATTGAGCATTCTTGACCCCTCCATAGTTCGATATCAGGATCTGGCAAAGGATCGTAATTTGAACATCGAATTTAAAATCACGGATTATGAAGCTATTCATCCGAATACTTATAAGATCCTTGTTGAAAGCCCCGGCCATGAGCGATTTGAAATCGTCGCTGTCTCAACGGGAGGTGGAATGATCAGGGTGCTTGCTGTCAACGGTTTTGAGGTTTCGATCCTTGGTGACTATTATGAAACGCTGGTTTGCTGCGCTTCTCCGTCTTTAGATAAAATTGAGGGCCTGTTCGGGAAATTGAAAGAGCGTACGCTCCATACAAAGATCGACCTTGTCCAGCAGGGTCAGAACGGTTTTCTTTTCAATATTAAATCGAGACAATCGGTGTTGCAGACCGTCGAAACAGTATTTCGGGACCTTGAAGAGGTCCTGTGGATCAGGCAAATCAATCCAGTGTTGCCGGTTCTGTCGGGTTTGGATCAGCCGTTACCCTTTTCTTCGATTGAGGATATGACGACCTCAGAAGATCTCAAGAATTGTGATCTTGCCGGGCTGGCCATCCGCTATGAAAGCGCGCGCGCTGGCATTGAGCCACAAAAGGTGCTTTCACTTATGAACGATATCGTCCGTCACATCGACCATTCCATCCAGGAAGGATTGAAAGACACGAAGTATGACGATAGGATACTCGGTCATCAAAGTCATTTGATCATGGAAGCGGAAAAGGAACAGAAAATCATCAGGAGCCCGTTGAACATCATCATCGCGTATGTTACCGCCCTGATGGAGTCCAAGAGTGCCATGGAGATCATCGTGGCCGCTCCCACGGCCGGCTCGTGCGGCACTCTCGGCGGCGCCATTTTCGGTATCGCAAAGCATCATCCCAAAGACATGGAAACTCTCTCAAAGGCATTCCTCGCAGCTGGATTGATCGGCGTATTTATTGCCGATAAGTATACGTTCGCTGCGGAAGAAGGGGGATGTCAGGTTGAATGCGGTGCTGCCTCGGCCATGGCAGCCGCAGGGCTGGTACAGCTTATGGGAGGAAACGCAGAGCATGCGCTCAATGCCTCTTCCATGGCGCTTCAGAACAGCCTGGGGATGATCTGTGACCCGGTCGCCGATCGTGTTGAGGTACCGTGCCTCGGGAAGAATATTCTCGCGGCGACAAATGCATTGAACTCCGCAAATATGAGTCTGGCCGGTTTCGACCCCGTGATCCCTCTCGGGGAAGTGATCGATGCGATGAGGTTCGTCGGGAATGAGATGCCTTCGTCCTTATGCTGCACCGGATTGGGCGGATTATCATTGACACCGACAGCAAAAAGGCTTCACAATAAATTACAAAGAAAATAATTTTCACAGCTCAGGTCGGTAGAGGGAATCTGTGAAAAAAACCGTGAGCTGGATGGCATTCATCATCACGGGTGTTTCGCCAACCAAGGAAAATGTCGGCTTGGCAGAAATAGCCGTGTTCAGGTGAGTTGAAGATGCCGGAGTATGTTGTACATGAATTGTAAAAACGGGTTGTCCTCATCAATCGTGAGGGTGCGAGGAATTACAACATGAACGTTATCGATTCGAAAACGATCGCGCTTGCGGCAACCTTCGTGGAGTGGATTGATGCCATGGAGGAGGCCATGAGTGTAAGTCTGAGCGGAGAATACATAATGCCGCAGCGGTTGCATCTGGATCAGGGGAAAAACACATTCCTGGTCATGCCCTGCATTGCCGGTGAATATTGGGTCACCAAACTTGTCTCATTCTGTCCCGATAATACAGTGTCGGGCATTCCTTCCATCTACGGAACGATCGTACTCAGCCGTACCGGAACAGGCGAACCGCTTGCCGTAATGGAGGGGGGGGACATTACCGCATTAAGGACGGCGGCGGTCAGTGCTCTCGGGATCAAATACCTTGCTCCGGAGAACGCAACAACCCTTGGCATCGTTGGTACAGGTTCGCAGGGTATCCAGCAGGCCAGATTTGCTTGTACCGTCAGGGATATTCGACAGGTTACCGTCTTCGATCGATCGGAACGATCTATTTCCCGATTCCTCGATGCATTCAAAGCGGACTTCCCCGCTATACGGGTCAGGGTAGCAAAGAATGCCGAACAGCTGTGCTCAGAAACAGAAATAATCATCACGGCCACTAATTCAAACGATCCTGTTTTTCCGGATAGATCAGTATTATTTGAAGGGAAAACATTTGTAGGGATAGGATCCTATAAACCGGATTGCAGAGAATATCCTGACAGTTTTTTCAGACAAATCGATCAGATCTTCGTGGACACCATCCATGGTAAAAAAGAGAGCGGGGACCTTCTCTATCCCATTCGACACCGATTGATACCGGAAAGTAATATCTGCCTGCTCGGTTCGTTGATTGTAGGAACTGTCGCTCTTTCCGCGAAACCTACAAGATTTTATAAAACAGTGGGAAGTGCGTTGTTTGATCTGTATGCTGCAAAACTGATATATGAAAAGACATACGGGTCCTTATAACCCGGTTGGAAGGGAACTACATCCAAGGGATCCGAGGGTGTGTTAAAACAACTTTGATCATACAATGTTTCTTTTTCAAGAATTGACAGGAGCCGATCATGATCCGTCGTGCACTATTTAATATAACTTACCTTTTCGTCGCATCGGTTTGCCTTCCCCCGGCCAATTCGTTTGCGCAGGAGAAGCCGTTCGATCCGATCCTTACCCTGGACAGGATATTTACATCGGGCGATTTCCGGCAGGAGTCTTTCGGCCCCGCCCGCTGGATGAAGGACGGAGATTCCTATACAACGCTCGAACGATCCGAAAAAACAAAAAGCGGGAGGGACGTCATTCATTATTCGGCGGGATCGGGGAAAAGGGAAGTGCTCGTCCCGGCGTCCCTCCTCGTTCCTCCGGGAGATACGCTATCGCTCCGCATTGAAAATTATCAATGGTCGGCGGATGAGAAAAAGCTGCTCGTCTTCACGAACAGCAAACGCGTCTGGAGACAGAACACTAAAGGCGAGTACTGGGTGCTGGATCTCGGTGACGGACATCTGGCCAAACTCGGGCAGAAGCTCGACCCTTCAACGCTCATGTTTGCCAAACTCTCGCCGGACGGTGCGCGCGCGGCCTATGTCTATGAGAACAATATCTACGTCGAGACCATTGCTGACGGACATGTCGTTCAGCTGACACACGACGGGTCCGGGACCATCATCAACGGGAATTTCGACTGGGTTTATGAGGAGGAATTCGAGATCCGCGACGGCTTCCGCTGGAGCACCGACGGTACCTCGATCGCCTTCTGGCAGCTCGACAGCAAGGGAGTCAGGGACTTCAATATGATCAATAATACCGATTCGCTCTATCCGCAGGTGATCACTTTCAAATATCCGAAGGTCGGCGAAATGAACTCAGCCTGCCGGATCGGCGTCGTTCCATCGGCAGGCGGCGACATCATCTGGCTCAGAGTGCCCGGAGATCCCAGGAACACGTATATCCCGAGGATGGAATGGGCAAGGAATTCGAAAGAGATCATACTGCAACATCTCAACAGGCTTCAGAACCGTAACGACTTAATCCTCGCCGATGCCGCGACAGGAGGGACCCGTATCGTAATGACGGACAGTGACAGCGCATGGGTGGATGTGATGGACGACCTCTACTGGATCAACGATGGGGAGACGTTCACGTGGGTGAGCGAAAAGGACGGCTGGCGGCATATCTATCTGGTATCCCGGAAAGATGGGCGGGAGAAACTTGTTACCCCGGGTGAGTTCGATGTCGTTCACGTTGAAGGGGTAGACGAGAAAGGAGAATGGCTGTATTACCTCGCTTCGTCCGATAACCCAACACAACGTTATCTCTACCGCGTTCGCCTCGATGGGAAAGGGAAACCGGAACGCCTCAGCCCCATCGGGCAGCCAGGCACCCATTCGTATCAGTTCTCGCCTTCGATGAGATGGGCGTTCCACACATTCAGCAATATAAATACGCCGCCCGTCATCGAGCTCGTTCAGCTCCCTAAACATAGTGTGGCGAGGACGATGATCACGAACAACGAGTATAAAGAAAAGATGTGTAAACTTAACATGCGACCAGTCGAATTCTTCCGTGTCGATATCGGCGGCGGAGTTCTTCTCGATGGCTGGTGTATGAAGCCTCCGGATTTCGATTCCACGAAGAAGTACCCGATCTTCTTCACCGTCTACGGAGAACCGGCCGGGCAGACAGTGCTGGACCGGTGGAACGGGAGCCTCTGGGATATCATGCTCGCGCAGCAGGGCTACATCCTGGTGAGCATCGATAACCGGGGTACCCCTGCACCGCGCGGACGCGGGTGGAGGAAGAGCATCTACCGTCAGATAGGGATCCTCGCGTCGGCCGACCAGGCCGCCGCGGCACGGGCGCTCCTCGGGAAGTGGCGTTTCGCCGACTCATCCCGTGTCGGCATCTGGGGCTGGAGCGGCGGCGGATCGATGACACTGAATGCGATGTTCCGTTACCCGGATCTCTACAAGACCGGCATCGCAGTGGCATTCGTGAGCAATCAGCGATACTACGACGATATCTATCAGGAACGATATATGGGATTGCCTGACGATAACGCCGCGGGATTCCGGGATGGTTCGCCGATCACATTCGCGAAAAATCTGAAGGGGAATCTTCTTATCGTCCACGGCTCCGGCGATGATAACGTGCATTTCCAGAATTTCGAAGCGCTGGTGAATGAACTCGTTGCAAACAACAAGCACTTTACGATGATGGAATACCCGAACCGCTCCCACGGTATCTATGAGGGGAGGGGAACGTCGCGCCATCTCTATGAACTGTTCACATGGTATCTGAACCAGAACCTCCCGCCTGGACCGAAGGAACGATGAAATGCATAGTATCTGCGATGCCGTAATGTCTGCCCTGGTAACTGCGTTACACCGGATGAAGAACGCCGGGTATTTGATCGCTCTCCTTGCCATTGTTGTCTGCGATTCGGCGGGCCAGCCGGCGAGCGGCTCCACCACCACAACGATGTTATGGTACGATCACCCCGCCCTGAAATGGGAGAACGCGCTTCCTGTGGGGAATGGCCGGCTCGGCGCCATGGTCTTTGGAAGAACCGATGCCGAAAGGATCCAGTTCAATGAGGAGACTTACTGGAGCGGCGGGCCCTACTCACAGACGGTAAAAGGGGGATCGGGGCATCTGTCGGAAATTCAAAAACTCGTGTTCGAAGGGAAGTACAAAGAGGCCCATAAGTTATTCGGCCGTTATCTCATGGGGTATCCGGTCGAACAGCAGAAGTACCAGTCGATGGGAGACGTGATCCTGACATTTGACCGTAAAGGCGAAGTGAAAAATTACAGGCTCGAACTCGACCTCGATAGCGCCATCGTCCGGGTACGCTACGAGCAGGACGGGGTACGATTCATACGGGAAATATTCTCGAGCGCGGTCGATCAGGTCATCGTCATCAGACTCACGGCATCTGCGCCGGGGAGCATTTCGCTGTCTGCGGAACTGAGAGGGTGCAGGAACGAGGCACATTCAAATTACGGCACCGATTATTTCTGGATGGACAGGTGGGGGGATGATGGACTGCAGGTAACAGGCCGTTCAGCCGATTATTTGGGGATCGAAGGGAAAATACAGTACCGGGCCTGTGTAAGGGTCAGGCACGACGGCGGATCGCTGGGCAGTGATGGAACAGAACTGACCCTCAGGAACGCCGATGCGGTGACGTTCTATCTGGCCGCTGCTACGAACTTCGTCAATTACAGGGATGTCAGCGCGGATCCGGGGAAAAGGACAGCAGATGTGTTCTCATCGCTCAAGACGCGGTCCTATGAGGAGATCAAACGGGATCATGTGCGTGAATACCAGAACTACTTTCGTCGGGTCAGTCTGCGTTTTGGTTCCGCTCCGAATTCTTTTCTTCCGACGGACCAGCGCATCAGAACCTTCGATGGACAGAACGATCCGGACCTTGCAGCGCTCTGCTTTCAGTTCGGCCGTTATTTACTGATCTCATCCTCCCGTCCCGGTACACAGCCGGCGAATCTGCAGGGCATCTGGAATCAGTATATGAATCCCTCCTGGGATTCGAAGTATACAACGAACATCAACACGGAGATGAACTACTGGCCGGCGGAGGTGTCAAACCTCTCCGATTGCACCGAACCGTTAACACGCATGATACAGGAACTGACAGTCCAGGGAACTGAAGTCGCG
>Ga0315277_10009836_pt1 | contig 12179 bp, 10 predicted proteins | sample YL17G05_15_MG_FD_203695 | JGI IMG/M metagenome (GOLD analysis project Ga0315277, IMG submission 203695) | Sediment microbial communities from Yellowstone Lake, YNP, Wyoming, USA - YL17G05_15 | ecosystem: Environmental > Aquatic > Freshwater > Lake > Sediment | place: USA: Wyoming | collected... | reverse complement strand
CTGGGCCGCAAGCATCAGCCCAAGTATAAAACCGATGTCCGAGGGAGAAGAGAGCATGTGGGTAAAAAGAACCCGGAATGTCTGATCCGTTATTCGATCGACCTCTTCGTCGGCATTTATGACCGCTATTGCCTCGTGGACGGACCTATTGATAAACGCATTGAGGGCATTATGGAGCATCTGCTCGGTAACGTCCGCGGCGTGCGTGAAGTCGATGATATCCTGGGTGCGTTTTGCTTGAAGAAAGTTCTCAACGGAGTGCCCAATATCGACGACCTTATCGCCGATGCGCTCGATCTCGGCGTTGATGCGGGCCACCATAAGGAGGAGCCGCAGGTCCCCGGCCACGGGCGTATAGACGCCGATGAGCCTTATCGTCTCTTCATCGATTTCGCGTTGTATGCGGTCGAGCGACTTTTCGTTCTCATATATTTTGTCTAAGAGCTCCTCGGCCCGGTCTATGAGGACCGAGTTTATGCTCTGAATCATTTGTTCGGCGATGGCGCCCATGTGCAAAAGCTTTTGTTTTAGCTTTCCGAGGTCTGAATCAAATCGTAGAGGCATTGCATTCTCCAGTGCTCAAATATTAGCCGTGGTTAAGCCATGGCCTAGCCATATCGGCCTTCAATATATTCTTCGGTTCTCTTGTCTCTGGGATTAAGGAAGATACTCGACGTTTCTCCGTGCTCGATCAACTTCCCGTTGAGCATATAAATACATTCGTCGCTGATTCGTCTGGCCTGGGCCATATTGTGCGTTACGATGACAATCGTGTAGCGGCCTCGCAGATTCGCCAGCAGCTCTTCGACGGCTTCTGTGCCGGCGGCGTCGAGGGCGGAGCACGGCTCGTCCATCAGCAGCAATTCGGGCTTGAGGGGCAATAGGCGCGCGATGCAGAGCTTCTGCTGTTGTTCAAGCTGCAGATCCGTTCCTTTCCTGCGCAACTGGTCTTTGACGGAGTCCAAGAGAAATACCTCTTTCAGCGCCTTTTCAACAGCGGCGTCTATATCATCTTTATAGAGGCTCCGCCGGGGCGAGTGCACCCTGAGGCCGAAGGCCACATTATCGTAGATGGAGAGGGGCAGCGGATTTGGACGTTGAAACACCATGCCGACTCTTTTTCTCAGCTCGACCACCGAGACCTCAGGGTCATAGATGTTGCTCCCCAATATCTCCACGCTTCCTTCGACCCGCACGTTTTTGAATCGTTCGTTCATGCGATTAAAACAACGCAGTAAGGTGGTCTTTCCACAACCGGATGGACCGATAAGGGCCGTGATGATGCCGGCCTTGATTTTCGAGCAGACATTCAGCAAAGCCTGGAAATCTCCGTACCAGAGACTCAGGTTCGATGTCTCTATAGCATATTCGGGGTGTTTGTGATTCACAGCCATAATCGTATCACCCGAAAACACCGTGGACATAGTCGTATGTAAGCTGGTTACCGGGGTCATCCGAGAACATCTTCTCAGTCTCACCGACCTGGACCACTTTGCCCATATTCAAAAAGCAGGTCAAATCCCCGAGCCTGTGCGCCTGTTGGACAAGATTCGTAACAAGAATGATGGTCATTTTTCTCTTCAACTCGACCAGGACATCCTCGATACGCATTGTCGTTACGGGGTCAACCGCGATAGAAAACTCGTCCAGGCAAAGAATCTGGGGATCGTGGGAGAGCGCCCGCGCTATTGTAAGTCTTTGCTGCTGGCCGCCTGAGAGCATCGTGCCGAGGCTTTTAAGCCGATCCTTGACTTCGTCCCACAATGCCGCCTGTCTTAGGCTCCTCTCGACTATCTCGTCAAGGTCCCTCTTGGCGCGTTTGCCGGCAATTCGCGGGGCATAGGCGACGTTGTCATAGATTGAGAGGGGCAGCCCCACAGGTAAAGGGAAGACCATACCAATCTTCCTTCTAAGACCATAGACGTCGCGGATGCGTTTGGTGTTCTGGCCGTCAATGAATATCTGCCCCTTGACGGACACGCCCGGCTCAATCTCAATGGTCCTGTTTATGCTCTTGAGCAACGTGGTCTTGCCTGAATTGGCGGGGCCTATAATTGCATATATCCCGGTTGGAGGGATAGACAGGGATACGCTGTCCAGCGCAATCTTGTTGCCGTAGCGAACAGTCAGGTTCTTGATTTCTATGCTGCCGGTCTGCGGCATAATGCTACCATTTCTTTCTATTGCGTATTCGTGTTCGCAGCACAATTGCTATCGCGTTGAATGCCAGGACAAAGCCGAGCAGCACGACGGCCGTTGCGTATAGCATCGATTCCGGCACGCCCGGCACTTGCGTGGAAATCGTGTGGAGGTGATAAGAAAGAGCCATAAATTGCTCCGTCGGCTTGTAGGGGAACAAATCGCCGCGCTGAACAGCCTTGAAGAAGACGGCCCCCGTGAACATAATGGGCGCCGTCTCACCCGCCGCCCGGCAGACCTGGAGAATGATTCCCGTGAGAATGCCGCCGATCGAATTGGGCAGAACAATAGTGCGGATTGTCTGCCACCGGCTTGCGCCAAGGTTCCAGCACGCCATCCTGAATGTCACCGGAACGGCAAAAAGGGCTTCCTTTGTGGATACAATTATCACGGGGAGCGTCATTATCGCCAGCGTCAACGACGCCGAGAGTATCGACTTGCCTAATCCCGCAAAGACCACAAAAGCCCCTAATCCAAACAGCGCGTGGACGATGCTCGGCACACCCGCAAGGTTGACCACGGCAAGATTGACGATCCGTGTGAACCAGTTGTCGCGGGCATACTCATTGAGGTAGATGCCGGCCATCACGCCCACCGGGACGGCAACAAGCAGGGAGAATGTTACGGTGTACATCGTCCCGACCAGAGCCGACCAGATGCCGCCGCTCCGCATCCCTTGCTTGGGCACGTCCGTTATGAAGTCCCACGTGAGCGAGGGCCATGCCCGGATGATCAGACAGGTAGTCAGGGCAACAAGGGGAATCAGGATCGTTATGGACATCGCCCCGAAGATCCACTTCACAATCCTTTGGGCCCGCAGCTTCTTGTTGATTAGCTCGGTGGCCGCGAACAGATTCTTTGTATTGTCGATATTCTTCACTATTTCCTCTTGCGAATTCCTTTTACTATCAGGTCCGCAGTCACGTTAATCACAAAAGTAACAGCGAACAGGACTATTCCGATAACGAAAAGGGCCTGATAATGCAGCGCTTCGGGAGGGAATGTACCGTCCGTATTTGCTCCGAGCCTCGGCGCCTCGCCCATTTCCGCGGCAATAGTCGCAGTGAGCGTCCTGACGGAATCGAGCACGTGAAAGAACGGGGCCTTGCCGTCAAAAGGAATGTTGATCGAGTGTCCCGTGCACATCAGCACCGCCATTGTCTCGCCGACGGCGCGGCCAACGCCAAGAAGGACGGCAGCGAGCAAACCGCTTTTTGCCGCGGGCAGGATAACCTTGCGGACTAATTGCCACCGTGTCGCTCCCAGGGCCTCAGCCGCCTCGATATAAGTATCGGGCACGGCGCGAATCGCATCCTCGGCGATGGTAACGATAATAGGCACGCTCATTAGGCCGACTATGACCCCGGCATTGAGCACGTTCAGGCCGATAGGGGCGCCCGTCAGCTTAATAATCAAGGGATTCATAACCATTAGTCCGATGAACCCCCACACCACCGATGGAATTGCGGCCAGAAGCTCAATCAGAATCTTCATTACCTCTCTGGCCTTTTTGCCGCAAAACTCGGCGATGAATATGCCGGCGCCCAGGCTGAAAGGTACGGCGACAAGCATTGCAACAAGCGTAACGGTTCCCGTGCCTATCAACTGTGCAAGAATCCCGTACCGCTTGTTCGTCGCCGATGTCGGATACCAGTCGGGGCTCAGGAAAAACTCCTTCGCGTCGAACCCGTGTCTCAGAAACGGAGCCCCTTCACGAAATACGAAAAAGAATATGCCAAACACAAAGATGACCGCGCTGACGCCGCAGAGGAAAATGAGGCTGACGATCGTCCGCTCACTTACGATGCCCAGGATGCGTCTGACGATGCGCAGGGTGCGTCTGAACCGAGTCAAAAAAGAGCAGATATGTCCGCACAGTGCGCCCAGCATAAGCATCAGGCGAGCTCCCAATGAGGCAGGTCGCAACTTATCTGCCGGGCTGTGCCCTTGATTTTGCGGCATCGCGTCTTTTCCTCTTGGCGCCCGGAATCTACTTGCCGCCCGATGCAACCGGGATATAGCCTGATTTCGCTACGATTTCCTGACCCGCGGGCGAGAGAATCCAATCAATGTATTCCTTTGCAGCGCCTTGCGGCTGGCCGAGCGTGTACATAAGCAGCGACCTGGCAAGGAGATAATGATGTGCCGCCACATTCTCTATTGATGGTTCATACGCGGCTTTGCCCTGGCCGGCGGATAGTTTCACAAACTTCACCGCATCTGTGTGGTAGCCCATTCCGCTGTATCCTATTGCGCCAATGGTCTTTCCGACCAGTTCGACGACGTCTTTCGAGCCGGACATATCGCGGGAGCCCGGCTTGTAGTCCTTATTGCCGAGCACCACCTCGCGAAAATAGAAGTATGTGCCCGAGCTGTTCTGCCGGCTGACCCTGACAATTTCATCATTGCCGCCCGCCGCCTTGATGTCTATGTTCAATTGAGACCATTTGTCCACCAGTCCGCCTTCCGCATAGACCGAGGCAAGCTGCTCAAGCGTAAGACTCTCAACAGGATTATTCTTATGCACATATACGGCCACGGCGTCGTAACCAACGATCCACTCAACCGGCTCTTTTCCTGTATTCCGCTTGACTTGCTCCTTTTCCGAGTCCGTCATGTCCCGGCTGCAATTGGCAATATCGACAATCCCCTGCATAAGGTCACGGATGCCGACGCCTGATCCGCCGCCGGCCACTTCAACCGATACTTCCGGCTTGACCTTCTGATACTCCTCCGCCCACATCTGAGCCAGATTAACCATCGTATCCGAGCCTGAATTCGAGATGACGGCTTTCTCCGGCCCGGACGTCCCCTTGTCGCCCTTGCAGCCGCACAAACTCACCGCCACGCCGACCGCGATTACGCACTTAATTAGTCCCTGGTTCCGATTCTTCATTTACTTTCTCCTGTGTCAAAAATGTCGGGTAGAATCTCCTATCTATTCACTACAATTAAGCTAATATTAAGCAACGCTTTGCCAACAGTGCGCAGATTACAGGAACTCTGTTAGTATTGCGTTAATATTGCATTAAAATCTCGTTAGGAATCCGCAGGAATTTGATATGCTCACGCGGAAAGATTGGTGGAGGGACGACAAATCAGAGTCGTTGCCTCGCAAAACGGCGCCGGGCGTCAGGCGGCGGGCAGATGGATTGTGAAGGTTGATCCTTGTCCGGGGGCGCTCTGGACCGTTACAGAGCCATTATGCACCTGGGCAATGTGTTTTACAATCGCCAGGCCCAGACCCGTCCCGCCGAGATTGCGGCTGCGTCCCTTATCGACCACGTAGAATCGCTCGAAGATTCGGCTGAGGTGTTTGCGCTCTATTCCGCAGCCGCTGTCGGCAACGGCAATGGTTATCTCATTTGGGCGTCGTTCGACGTCGATCCGAACGCTGCTATCCGGTTTACTGTACTTGATTGCGTTATCCACGAGATTGACAACGGCCTGTTCGAGGAGGGCTGAGTTGACTCTGGCCTTTATCTGCTCACTGCAATTGAGCTTTATGGCGACGTTCTTCTCCGATGCTTTGATTTGAGTCATCTCGACTGCACTTTGGAGTATGGGCCTGAGATCAACTTCCTCGAGAGATATCCTCCTTCTTTCCGCATCTTCTTCCAGGCGAGAAAGGCTGAGCAGATCCTCAATGATCGCATTGAGCCGGTCGGCGTGTTTGGCGATGATCTTAAGATAGCGCTCGACCTGTTCCGGGTCGTTCATCCCCTTCTCGAGAAGGGCCTCGGCAAAGCCCTGGATTGATGTAATCGGCGTTCGCAGCTCGTGTGAGACGTTGGCGACAAAGTCGCGCCGAATATTCTCAAGCCTTCGGATCTGCGTAACGTCATGAATGACAATGACAGCCCCGGATTTACCGTCGTCGGAGCCGCCGATCCTCGCTCCGTGCAGTTGGAAAAATCGGCCTTGTCCGCTTGGCAGACAAATATCCTCCTCCGTCGGCTGCGCAGCGGCAAGTGTGCGATTGACAAACCTTTGGAAATCCGCATCTCGAATGCCCTCCTCTATGCTTCGGCCTTGTGCGCAGCCGGGGTCTATCTCCAGCAGTTTTGCAGCAGCCTGGTTCACGCTTAGAATTCGCGCATCACCATCGACGGCGATAACGCCTTCGATCATACTCGTAAGCACGGCCTCGAGCTCGTTGCGCTGTTTCGTAATAGTGAGGAGTCGTTCGTGAAGCTGGCCGGCCATTTCGTTGAGTTTCTGGGCAAGGGCCGCCAGCTCCACCGGGCCGAAGACCGGGACGCGAATGTCAAGCTCGCCGGCTGCAAAACGCTCTGCAACCTCCTCCATTTGGACAATAGGGCGAGTGATTCTGCGGGAAGCGGCCAGACTCAAAACCGCAATGCACAGCGCCACCACAACTCCGCCCCAGAAGATCTTCATGTAAGTATCCGCAAGGGCGTCATCGATTGCAGTCACCGGAACCGAAGTCCTTGCCACTGCGATGGCCTGCCCGTCCTTCTTAATGGGCACAGCCACATACATCATGTTCTTGCCGAGCGTATTGCTGAATCGCAGCGACCAGCCGAAGCCCGTTTTGAAGGCATCAATTATCTCAGGCCGATCCGAGTGGTTCGCCATTATCGCCGGATCCTCATCGGAGTCTCCAACCACTGTGCCGGAGGAAAGCACAACGGTAAAACGGGTCTCCCGACCACTCGCGTCGGCCAACCGTTTGCAGAGCCTGTCAACATTCGGCAGGTCGTCCTCGATTATGGGCGCTGCCTGCTCCGCAAAAACGTGCGCCAGCGTGTCCAGTTCGTTTTGGACTTGCTCGTAGTAGAACTTGCGAAAGGAATGTGAGGAAATCGCCGCCACGGCAAGCAGCACTGCCACGGCGACGAAGAGGAAATAGGGATATAGCTGCCATATAAGTCTTCTTCTGGTCATTGCTCTAATCCTTGAATCGGTATCCTACGCCGCGAACTGTCTCTATGTATTTTCCGTAAGGCCCGAGTTTTTTACGCAGAGAAACCATCTGCACATCGACGGCCCTGTCTGTAACCACGTAATCGCCGCCGTGCAGCGAATCGACAATTTGATACCGCGTAAAAACAAGACCGGGACGCCTGGCCAGGGTCTGAAGCACATTGAACTCGGTGAGGGTCAGATCAATGGGCCTGTTTTTAATCAACACCTCGTGCCGGGCAGGATCGATAGTCAGGTCCTGAATGTGAATCATCTTGAAATCATCAATCGGCTGAGCTGCGCCGCGTAGTATCCTTCGCACTCGGGCAGCCAGGACCTTGCCGCTGAACGGCTTGGTCACGTAGTCATCGGCGCCCAGTTCAAGTCCGATTACGATGTCCGCATCTTCGGCCTTTGCCGTGAGCATAAGGATGGGGATCGACTTCGTTTTAGCATCCCCTTTGAGTTTTTTGCAGACGTCCAGCCCATCAATTCCGGGCAGCATCAAATCGAGAATAATCAGATTCGGCAGCTTGTTCCTGGCAAGCTCGAGGGCACGCTCGCCCGTCCCGCAAGTCAGGACTTCGTAGCCCTCCGGCGCCAGGTTCAACTGCACCAGCTCTCGTATATCCTCCTCGTCGTCAACAACGAGCACCTTTGCCTTACTCATAGCAGAAATCCTTCGAAAACCTGCCCTTACGATAATGAGAGTGTTGGGACTCGAACCCAAGACCTACGGCTTAAAAGGCCGTTGCTCTACCTACTGAGCTACACTCCCCCTAATTCCTAAGTTGCTGCAATATAACAAATTCCCAAACATGCTGTCAACCCTTTTTAAGCGTACCTATCAGGCTCGTCCAAGGCGCTAAACATAGCAATAGCGGGGCGCCTTACGAGATTGGGGTTGAATGCGAAATCTCCAGCCGTCTATAATTACGTTTCAAGGGACTGGCCTATCAACATATCACCCTCAGACGTAGGATTGGGACCGTATGATTTTCCCGAGCAGCCTGTGAAAACAAGGTTTTCCAAGTGGAGAAAGTACCACGATATACTTGATATTTAACCTTCAGTCCAGCAGAATAAACCCCTTGCTCCCGCCGGCCAATGGTGATATCCTTATTTAACACGTTAACGGCTTTTACATTAGAAAAGGATATTGCTGATGACTATAAAACTTCGTCAAAACTACACTTATTCTCTGGTCGCGCCCACGAGTATGGGTGTTCGCATCACCCCGGTCAACGGCCAGCCCGTTCACTCCAGTAACACTTTTCTCCTGCAAGCCACAAGCGCGGAGTCCAATGTGGCAAGTGTATCCAGTTACTTGGGTTTGCCTGTCAAGGTGCTGACGACTTTTGTCAAAGGCAGCCCTATCGCCCAGTTCATAAAGAACGATCTTGCCGGTCGCCACATTCACTATGAGGGCAAAGAGATGGATCAGGCAGGGCCCTGGGGTTATCGCCACCAGTTCAATATCGCCGATAGCGGCTTCGGCTCTCGCGGGCCGCGGGTTCATAATGACCGCGCGGGCGAGGTAGGACGGACCCTGAACGTCAACGACTTTGACCTGGATCGAATCTTTGCCCGGGAGGGTGTGCAGATCGTTCACTTGTCGGGTCTTATCGCCGCCCTTTCGCCCCAGACGGGTGCGTTCTGCCTGGAGCTGGCCAAGACCGCCAGGAAGCACCAGACCCGCATTTCGTTCGACCTCAACCATCGCGCCTCGTTCTGGAAGGGACGTGAGGCCGAGCTGCACGACATCTTCACGAAAATCGCAGCCATTTCGGATGTGCTCGTCGGCAACGAAGAGGACTTCCAGCTTTGCCTGGGGATCGAGGGCCCGGAGGCGGGCGGAAAGAACCTCTCGAACAAGATCGACAGCTTCAAGGTCATGATCAATAAGGCTAAGAAGGCGTTCCCCAATGCTGCGGTTTTTGCGACTACGCTCCGCCAGGTGGTTAGCGCCAACTCTCACCTCTGGGGCGCGATCATGTCCGAGGGCGACAACTGGCATGTAGTCGAGCCGCGGGAGATCGCGGTGCTCGACCGGATCGGCGGCGGCGACGGATTCGTCGGAGGCATGCTCTACGGCATCCTCAGGGGCTGGGAGCCGGAGAAGTGGATACAGTTCGGATGGGCCGCCGGAGCATTGGTCACAACACTGCTGACCGATTACGCCCAGCCTGCCGACGAAGACCAAATCTGGAGCATCTGGCAGGGCAATGCCCGCGTAAGACGGTAATTGCCTTTAACCATCGGAGAAATACAAGGTTCAACCATGCTACTATACTTCTTTATAGTTAAAACTCTATACTTTTTGGTTGCGGCTGAGCGAAGCGAAGCCGCGCCATGTTAGTCTGCTTAAACTTGTGCATTAGGCAGCCGTGTCAAAAAAATGGCTATGCCACGGCTTAACCGGCTTAACCAGAAAATCGGTCAGTTTGAGTTACATAGTAAAAGCCTTGCAGCAGTCAATAGATGAGAAACAGGTTTGTGCATAACGTTGTTGCGCTGGTGTATGACTTCGATGGGACGTTGACTCCTCAGCCGATGCAGGAATACACGGTCCTTCCGGAAATAGGCATAAAAAGGGGGAAAACATTCTGGGATGCGGTGACAAAGGAAGCGTTAAGGACGGGGGGCGAGGAAATAGTCACCTATATGCGTCTGATGATAGAGATGTCCAAGCAAAAGCGCTATCCCGTTACGCCGAAAGCGCTGAAGTCGCTCGCAAAGAATATCAATTACTATCCCGGAGTGAAGACATTCTTCAAGAGCATCAGTGATTATGTGAAAACTCAACTGGATGAGAGGATTGAGCTGCGCCACTACATAATCTCCGCCGGCCTGAAGGAGATAATCTCGGGGGCCGGCATTGCGAAATACTTCTACAAGATATTTGCGTCGGAATACTACTACAATGAGTACGGCGAGGCGACTTTTCCAAAAGTGATAGTGAATGACACTCTGAAAACGCAGTTCATTTTCAGAATCAACAAGGGCAAGGAATCCTTGCACGAGAACATCAATCTGCACATGCCTATGGCGTCACGCCCTATCCCTTTTCAAAACATTCTATACGTGGGCGATGGTTTGACGGATGTTCCCTGCATGACCGTTATCAGGAAGAACGGAGGTCATGCGATAGCGGTATATAGGCCGAGTGATCCCAAAGGTCTCAGGACCTGCAAGGAACTGCTGAAAGCCCAAAGAGTTGACTTCATTGCCGAGGCCGATTATAGAAGAAACAAGCAGCTTGACCGTTTGGTGAGACTATTGTTGGATAATATCGTTGAAGGAATCCGTTACCATCGAGAAGCGTTCAATCAGTCGATAGAGTATCTGACGACTAATAAGGAATAGACAGCAGGAGTCGGAAAATGGATAGGAGAATCTGGACAAGTCTGGTGTTGGCGGGGGTGGTTGTTTGTGTGGGCGGTTGTGCAGCAGGAAAAAGTGGCAGTAAGGAGGCCGATACGATGAGTATTAAGACAGAACCCTTCGGGCAAACGCCCGACGGGCAGACCGTTGATCTGGTAACGATGACGAATCCCAACGGCATCGAGGCGAGGATTATCACGTTCGGCGGAATCATTGTCTCGCTGAAAGTCCCCGACCGGAACGGCAAATCTGACGACGTTGTGCTGGGTTTCGACAAGCTGGATGGCTATATCAAAGGCCATCCGTATTTCGGCGCGATAATCGGGCGGTATGGAAACCGCATCGGTGCGGCGAAGTTCACGCTGGACGGAGTCGAGTACAAGCTGGCTACGAATGACGGGCCGAACCACCTGCACGGCGGCGTCAAAGGATTCGATAAGGTTGTGTGGAAGATCGAGCAGTCAAAGGTCGAGGGCAACAAGGCGATTTTGAAGCTCAGCTACCTCAGTAAGGACGGCGAGGAAGGCTATCCGGGGAATCTCAAGTGCATCGTTACATATACGCTTACGGCGGATAACGAGCTGAAGATGCGTTATGAAGCGACGACGGACAAACCGACCGTCTTGAACCTGACGAATCACAGCTACTGGAACATTGCGGGCCAGGGCGCCGGCGACGTCCTCGGCCATGAGCTAATGCTCAACGCCGATCGCTACACGCCGGTTGATGACGGGCTGATAACCACCGGCGAGCTAAAAAGCGTCAAGGATTCGCCGATGGATTTCACCACGGCGATGACTATCGGCTCGCGGATAAAGCAGGTCGATATCGGCGGCTACGACCACAACTTCGTGCTCAACGGCAAAACGGGCAAGATGAAACTTTGTGCGAGAGTGTATGAGCCGACGAGCGGGCGGATTATGGAGATTCGCACGACCGAGCCGGGCGTCCAATTCTATACCGGCAACTTCTTAGACGGCACACTGACCGGCAAGGACGGTAAGATCTATCAGAAGCACTACGCATTCTGCCTCGAAACGCAGCATTTCCCGGATTCGCCCAACAAGCCGAACTTTCCATCGGTAGTCCTGCGGCCCGGCCAGAAATACGACATCGCAACCGTACACAAGTTCCCCGCGAAGTGAATACGATAGTCCGTCAATACCAGACTGTAGATGTCATCTCTGAAAGCGTGCTGGTTGTCAAGCTTGCGCTGCCTACAATTTACGGTTAAACCCCGAAGAAGATACCCGTACATGCTGTTGCCTTAAAGCATTAAATCCAAAGTACTTATGTATTACTTGTGTCATAGACTAACGAGCTCCTTTGGATGAGAACCCAATTTACATTCTTTTGCCCTTTGTTTACTTGAACAGCTCAATTCCGGTTTCGCCAAGTGCATATCGCGCTCGGTTTGTCGCAGTCATCTCTTCGCCGTCATAAGCGGCATGATTATCTTCCGGGGACGTGTCGCATTCATTGCGCGAGTCTCAAAAGGACTCATGACATCATCGCGCTTACGCCCCCGTTGACGAAACCTTCAAGAAACCTCGTTCCTGATAAGCCTGACCTTTCGTTAGCATCCAATACGTCGCCTCGGCCAAGTGCCTGGCTACAGCGCCGACAGCCTTGGCATGGCCCTTTCGATTACGAATCCGATTGTACAGCCG
>Ga0315277_10009832_pt1 | contig 12184 bp, 10 predicted proteins | sample YL17G05_15_MG_FD_203695 | JGI IMG/M metagenome (GOLD analysis project Ga0315277, IMG submission 203695) | Sediment microbial communities from Yellowstone Lake, YNP, Wyoming, USA - YL17G05_15 | ecosystem: Environmental > Aquatic > Freshwater > Lake > Sediment | place: USA: Wyoming | collected... | reverse complement strand
GACCCGTCGAAGTACGAAGCCTCGATGAGGGAGGCCGAGGCGCGGTTCCGCGCCGCGTACTCCTTCAAAGAGGCCGACCGCGTTCCGGTGGCGATCCCCGTCGGCGGCAGTTATTTTGCCCGGATGTTCGGATACAACATCCGCGATTACTACACGGACCTCGAGGCAAACGTCCGCGCGAAGGTCCTCGGCTACAAATGGGCCTTCGAAACGCTTCGTGACGACCGCACGGGCGCAAGCCTCTACCTTGACCTCGGCCCCGTCTACGAGGGGCTGTTCTTCGGCTGCGAGATAGAGTTCCCCGACGATACGAGCCCACGGATCATCCCGAAACTTCAGACCCGCCGGGACGTGGTGGATTTCAAAGTCCCCGAGGCCGGGGGCCACCCGAAGGTCGATTGGGTCTTCGAGCGGCACGAAAAGTTTCGCCGCCTCGCCGAGAAAATCGCCCCGCGCGTGCCTGTCGGGCGGCCCGGCTTCAGCATCCATCCGCCGCTTTCCTCCGCCTGCGCGATAATGGACCCCGTGAAGGTCTACGAGATGTTCTACACGGAGCCGGAGCTTCTCGAGCAGTTTCTCGACAAGTTGCTCGAAGCATACGTTCGCATCCGGGATTACTGCGACAGGCGGCTTGGCGTGACGACGACTTCTCTCGGCCTTGCCGACGATAACAGTGCCTTTATCTCCGCCGATATGTACAGGAGTTTCGTGGCGCCGAGAAACAAGGCGCTCTACGACCGGTACGGCGCGAAGGAGCGCCATCTCCACGCTGACGGCCCGAACGACCACCTCTTCCCCGTCATCGCCGACTACCTCAAGGTAACGGCCATGGACATCGGCGGCTTTTCGTCGATCCATGCCGCGGTCCGGGCGATGAAGGGCAAGACCGTCATCGAGGGCAACGTCAATAACCGCGACGTCTACGGCCCCTTTGGCGACCGCGCCGGGGCGATCGTTCGTCACATGATGAAGGTCGCCGCGCCGGGCGGCGGATACGTTTTCGCCATTGGCGGCGAAGCCTACGTCGGCGTGCCGCCGCAGACGATGGTTGATATGGTCGCCTACGCAAAGAAAATAGGGAAGTACCCCATTGCCGTCGAGGACTTATAAATGGCGGACCTTGAATTCTTCGACATGCATCTTTCCATCGGTCGGCCGCGCGGCCCGCAGTTCCATATTGCGCCGGACATAAAGACCCTTAAGGACGAGTTGGTACCGCTCGGCATCACGGGTGGCCTGGTCAAACACTCGCTTTCTCTCGAGGCGCACCCCTCTATCGGTAACGCTGAAATCGTCTCGGCCCTCGCCGGCAGCGCCGACTTCATGCCCGTCTGGGCTGTCCTGCCGCATTGGACGGGCGAGTTTCCCGCGCCCGAGGAACTGGTAAGACAAATGGCCCGGAGTCACGTCCGCGCCGTCGTCATGTACCCTGCGCAGCACTCATTTTCGCTTCGCGACTCGGTGGTGGGGCGGCTCTTCGATATGCTTGCGCGCCTCAAGGTCGTTCTCCTCCTCCCGCAGCCGCAGGCGGCTTTCGCCGCGGTCGAGGAACTCTCGCGCCATTGGCCGAGCCTGCCGGTCGTGCTTATCGACGTGGGGCACACGATGGCGCGCGAGCTTTACCCGACTCTCGCGGCCTGCCCGAACGTGTACGTCGAAACGTCGACCTACATGGTCCACCGCGGCATCGAAGACCTCTGCGCGAAGTTCGGCCCACAGAGGCTTCTCTTCGGCAGCCGCTACCCTTATTACAACCCCGGCGCCGCCGTCGCGGCCCTGCAGTACGCCCGCATCCCCGACCAGGCAAAAACGCTCATCGCCTCCGGCAACGCCAATGTCCTCCTGGGAGAGGTGAAACTATGACCGCAGGCTATGGTCCCCTTGCCGAAGCGATGCTCCACGGGCGACCGCTTACTGAGCCGGTAATCGACATTCACTGCCACATCGGCCAGTATTACGTCTTTTACGCCCCTGACCAGGACGCCCGCGGCATGATCGATGTCATGGACGCCGTCGGCGTGAAACACGCCGCCGTAAGCGCGCATATCTCGTGGGCGGCCGAGGCCGCCCTTGGAAACGACCTCGTCGCGGCCGCGTGTCGGTCATACCCCGGCCGCTTCATCGGCTATGCCTCCGCCAACCCCAATTACCCCGAGACGGTTCTCGACGAACTCAAGCGCTGTTTCGACGAGCTTGGTTTCCGCCTCATCAAACTCCATCCCAGCGTCCACCAGTACCGCCTCATCGACAAAGTCTACGAACTCGTATTCGAGTTCGCCGAAAAGCGCGGCGCGCCGATTCTCACCCACACGTGGGATCGCGACCTGCACTGCTCGCTTGAGATGGCGGCCGAGGTCTCAAGGCGCCACCCGGCGGTCACCTTCCTCTGGGCGCACGCCAGTTCCTCCTTTGACAGGGCATACGAACTCGCAGCCGACCTGCCCAACGCCTATCTTGAGTTGTGCTACTCGGTCGTGCTCAACGGCCAGTTGGAGTACTTCCTGAAGTCGGCGCCCCCCGAGAAGGTGCTGTTCGGCTCGGATTTCTCGTTTATCTCGCTGCCGCAGCAGCTCGCGAGGGTCGTTTTCGCGAAAGTGCCTGAGTCCGTCAAACGGAAGATCCTCTACGAGAACTCCGCGCGCATCCTCGAAGCCGCCGGAGTCGCCCTTCTATAGGCATTGCAAACCGCTGCCCCGGCTCCTAAACTTGAATTGCGCTCGCGTTTCGGCATGTTCATTCGAGAGGAGATGCAGATGAAAAAACGATATGGCGCGCTGGCAGCATTCACGCTCGTCGAGGTCACGGTCGTGATGGGCATCATGATGGCCGAGACCAACAACTACGGCGATGTGACGAAAATCGCCTACCAGGAGTCCTGTGAGAATAACCTCCGGCAGATCTACCAGGGACTCGTCATGTACGACATGAACAATGGCTCCCTGCCCGACGCCAAGTTCTACCCCGACAATCCCAGGAAGGACCCCAAGAGCATCGTCAAACTCATGGATGAAGCGTACCAGAAGCTTTTCGTGTGCCCCGTCTTTCCGGGCGCAATAAAGGACAAGGGGCTTACCTACATCTACAACGACACCCTCAAAGGCCAGTCTCTCGGGACGGTAAGCGACCCCGAGAAGACCTGGCTCATGACCGAACTCAATGCCGTGAGCGACAAGATCAAGATGCCGCACCCCGGCGGCTTTCACATCCTCTACGCCGACGGCAAGGTCAAGGTGACAAAGTCCATCCCGTCTGACCTCTCGGAGCTGGCGAAGAGGGCTGAGAAGGCCAAGGAAGCCGAAAAGAAGAAAGACGAGAAAAAGGGGTCGTAATCTCCCCTCCGCCGTGACCGCGCGCCTTGTACCTTGGGGCGCGCGTTTTTTTCGCCGGCCGCTGGCTGCGCTCGCGGCGAAAACGCCCGCTTGACTGACCCGAAAAAGGGGGAAACGATGGGAAGCGTTCACGGCTTGCTGAAGATGTTGTCGCGCGCCGAGATGGAGGCGCTTCACAACGGCGCGCTGCGGGTCCTTGAAGAGACCGGAATGTGGATCGACGCCGAGGACGCGCGCGGTTATTACCGGCAGGCGGGCTGCCACGTGAACGACGCGACGAAGATCGTCCGTTTCCCGCGCGCTGTTGTCGAAGCCGCCGTCGCGAAGATGCACGCCAGGTATGATGACAGGTCCGAGGGCGACGTATGGGCGCGCGTCCGCTATTCGCGGATATTCTTCACCAATAAGCCGCACCGCCTTCACAGGGACTTCACTGCCAACGCGGGCGGCTTCCCGCCTTTCATCCTCGACCTCGAAGGCCGCCGCCGCAATGCGACGATGAAGGACGTTATCGAGAGCATTCGCCTCGCGGACGCCCTCGAGAATATCGACATGATGGGCCTGCCCGTCTCCGCCCAGGAAATCCCTTACGACGAGCGCCCCATAAGGATGACCGCCGAGCTCCTCAAGAGAACCAGGAAGATCGGCGGTGTCGAAGCGTGGAACAGGCGCGACGTCCAGGCGATTGCCCGCATGGGAGACGTCGTCACCGGCTCGCGCGCGGCGAGCGTCAGAAATCCCCTCGTCATGGGCTACGCCGAGACGCGCTCTCCGCTCTGCCTCGACGCCAATATGTCGGATATCTTCATCGAGTACGCGAAGATGGGCTTCCCTCAGTCGATGGACACGATGCCCTGCGCCGGCACGACCGCCCCCGCTTTCTCGGCCGCGGCGATCGTCGTCGGCCTCGCCGAAACGCTCTCCTGTCTCGTCCTCGGCTTCGCGGTAAACCCCTCCGTCAGGATGAGCGTCGACATCAACCCGAGCCTCGCCGATATGAAAACGATGGTATTCCCCTATGCCTCCCCCGACCGGATGGCCCTCATGGCCGGCTGGACGCAGATGCTCCACGAGTTCTACCGCTGCCCATCGGGCATCCACGCCGGCAAAACCGACGCCTGCGTTCCGAATGCGCAGGCCGGTTTCGAAAAGGCCCTTTCGACCCTCGTCCCCGTGCTCTTCGGCGCCGTGGGGATCGGTACGCTGGGCCAGGTCGACGTCGCGGGGATAACGTACTCGCCGGTGCAGCTCGTCATCGACAACGAGATCGTAGGCTACATCCGGCGGATCTTGAGAGGTTTCGAGGTGGACGAAACGACCCTTGCGCTCGACGTCATAAAGGAGGTCGGCCCCGGCGGCAACTTCCTCTCCCACCCCCACACCGCCGCGAACTTCCGCAAGGAGTTCTACCTGTCCGATGTCGTCGAGCGAATCCCCTGGAACGCCTGGGAGTTGCAGGACCTTCGCGGCATCGAGGCGCGCGCCTCGGACAAGGCCCGGAAGATCATGGCCGAGCACGATCCGCACCCGCTCGCGAAGGCCCAGGAAGACGAGATAGACGAGATCGTGAAGGAGTGCCTCGCCAGGTAGCCCGCCGCCGCGTCAGGTCGTCCGGTCAGACAGGGAGTGCGGCGCCTGTCCGCTTTCGCCGGATGTGCGCCTCACGTTGCTCCCTTATTTCGTCGCCTTCCATGCGCGCGAGCAAAGCGCGACCGTCGCGAGCGCCTCGGCTACGGGGTCAAGCGCCGCCAGGGGCGTTTCGAAATTCCACGCCCTCGCCTCAGTCGCGCCGCCTCGGACGTTTTTCCGCACCGTCCTGCATGTGCAGAAAACGAGAACCCCGTACTCGATTCGCTCCTCGAACGTCATGCGGAAATGGCCCAGGACGCACTCGCAATCGCAGGAAATCCCCGCCTGTTCCTTGAACTTCTTCCTGGCGGCCTCGAGGATTTCTTTCGTTTCTTTGTATTCGTTGAGAGGCCCGCCGGGCAAACTCCAGAAGTCCCTTCCCTCCGGACGCACGAAAACGACTCCCGCCGGGGACTTCGCGGCGATGAGGACGTCTGTGAGCGGCGCATAAGCAGGCTTGTAGCCGCCCGTCCAGAACTTCGTAAGGATTGCGCCCGTCGGGCTTACAGCATGAAATTCGCTACCGGACATCCGCACACCGCCTCCTTTGTTCCGCGGAAATACGACGTCCGAGCGCCCCCGCTTTCATGTTACAACACCCGTCAATACCGCCCGTATTTCCGCCCCGCCTGGATGTAAGCCTTGAATCCCTCGAAACCTTCGTCCGTAAGGACCGGCTCAAAGGGGCTCGCGGCGGGCATCATTACGTACCCGCCGCCCGCCATCGCCGCTTCGCAGTCGGCCTTGACGCGTTCGGCGATTCTCCCCGGCGTCCATGAGATAATGGCCTCGTACGGCATGTTTCCCATGAGGACCACCTTGTCCCCGATCCGGCGTTTGACGTCATCGAGCGCGACGTCGCCGCCGGGAGGGGCTTCGACCGGCTCCAGGACGTCGACCCCGATTTCCACAAAGTCCTCGAGCACCTTGGAGAGTTTCCCGTGGCAATGTATCACCGTGTAGCAGCCGCGGGAATGAACGAGTTCATGAACGGGTCTGTCTATCTCGGTCACGAAGTCGTGGAAATCCTGCGGCGACAAAAGCGGCGGCACCGCCAGCTCCGGCCCGCCGTAGCCGAACAGCGGCCCCGCCCCCTCGCTCAGGACGTACTCCATGTAATCGAGCGTCCTGTCGCGCATCGTCGTGAGGATCTTCATGACCCTGTCCCGGTGAAAGACGCTCCACATCGCGAGGCCCTCCGAGCCGAGCAGTTGGTGCGCGACGCTCAGGGCGCACGGCATCTCGACCATCGGCAGGCCGTGTTCTCCCACTTCGCGGTCCTTCTCGGCCATCCGCGGCTTCACCTCCGGCCGCGGCGGGACGTATGGGATCGACATGAAGCGCTCGTAGTCCTCCTCGCTCTTGATGAAATACTCGACTTCCATGACTTCATAGAGGTTCTGCTTGCTGCGGCGGGTGACGTTTCTTATTGGCCCGCGCGGCGTCTCGACCCGCCACTCGACGTCCCGCCAGTCGGCGTCCTCTCGGATAACCGACTCCCTCGCCCGCGCGTCAGCCGCCGACAGAAAGACGCCCGAATCGAACCCCGTCCCGTGAAGGATGTCCGCGTTCTCGAAGACGTACTTTCTCAGCCGTTCGTAACTCGGATGGTGCCGCCCCATCCAGTTCATCTTCTCGCCGAAGGGGCTCACTCCCCTCACGTAGATGGGAACCGTGTCCGGTTTCTCTCTCCTCAGGACCGCCAAAAGCCTCTGGCGCGGGGTCAATGCCTCACCCTCCTGCCCTTCTCTTCCATGAGTCCCACGCGCTTCATGATCCCGTAGAGCGCCGCGCGCGTCACTCCGGCGGCCCGCGCGGCCTTGGATATGTTGCCGTTTGCGCTCTTCAGAAGCGCCCTGACGTAGCGCTTCTGGAAGGAAGCCAGGACCTCGCCCCGGGCCGCCTGGTATGGCATAAGCGTGTCGCTCGAGACGGCGTCGCTTACGTCGAGGCGCCCGGGAATCCTGATGTCCGACGCGGCTATCTCCTCCGCCGCCGAAACCACGACCGCCCTCTGCACGACGTTCTCGAGCTCCCGAACGTTGCCCGGCCACCGGTAGTCCATCAGCACCTCGAGCGCGTCCGCGCCGAGCCGCTTCGGCCCCTTGCCGAACCTCCGCGCGTAGTACGCGACGAAGTGCGTCGCCAGGAGCGCCACGTCCTCGAGCCTCTCCCGCAACGGCGGCACGTGGATCTCCATCACGCTGAGCCTGTAGAAGAGGTCCTCGCGCAGCGTGTCGAGATCTTCGGAATTGGTCGCCGATATGAAGCGCACGTCCACCTTCACGGTGCTGAGGCCCCCGACCGGCAGCACTTCCATCTCCTCCACTGCCCTGAGCAGTTTCGCCTGGCAGGCCTCGGGCATCCTGCTTATCTCGTCGAGAAAAACCGTCCCCCCGTGCGCCGACGTCAGAAGCCCCTCCTTGTCCGCGACCGCGCCCGTGAACGCGCCCTTCTTGTAGCCGAAAAGCTCCGCTTCGAGGAGCTGTTCCGGCAGCGCCGCCGTGTTGATCCCGAGGAACTGCCCCGCCCTGCGGCCGCTCTCCTGGTGTACCGCCCTCGCCACGAGCTCCTTGCCCGTTCCGCTTTCGCCGCGAATCATGACCGGCGCGTCCGTGGGCGCGACCTTTCTTATGAACTCGAAAAGGTCGAGCATCGCCTTTGACTGCGCGATGATATCGTGAAAGCCCTCGGACTCCGCGACGCGCCGCCGCAGGTCCTCAACTTCCCTCTGGAGTGAAAGCCTCTGCAGCGCGTGCTCCACCTGTATGAGGATATCGTCCGCGCTGAAGGGCTTTGCAACGTAATAGTACGCGCCGCGCTTCATCGCCTCCACGGCCGATTCGACGCTGCCGTATCCGGTTATGACGATGACGAGAGTGTCCGGCGATATTGCCTTGACCTTGGTCAAAAGCTCGAGGCCCCCCATCCCCGGCATCGCAATATCCGTGACGACGAGGTCCACGGACGTCCTCGACAACCTGTCAAGCGCCTCTTCGGCGCTTGTGGCCAGGACAACGCGCGCGTAGCGCGAACGAAGGATCGCTTGGAGCCCCGCCAGCACGTCCGGCGAATCGTCCACGATAAGGATCTGCGGTTCGGCCGCCCGCGGCTCCGCTTGCGCCGTGTCTTTCGCTGTAGCCATCAGACCCTCAGCATACCGTGCTAAACGCTGGCTATCGTACTATACAGCCGCGCGAACGCAAGCGGCCCCTGCATTCTTGTTTGATTGGCACGTTTGGCCCCTCTTACGGCGTGCCCGTGATCTCTACGTAGAACTCGACCATGAAATACTCGTCGAAGTACTGCTGGGATTCCAGACGTGGCAATGTCACCTCGAGGGCGCGCGACTCGGTGTTGTACTGCGCCTTGGCGTCGGAGGACGTTGTCCACATCGAGTTCGGCAACAGCGCCAGCCCCTTATCGAACCTGTCGAGTACCCTCACGTCCACCGCCGCGGATTCGCTGAGGTTGAAGACGTAAATCCTGTATCGTATGATGTCCGCCGACACAGGCTTGTCCTTCAATATCCCGCGTTCGATGAGCATCTTCACATCGGCGCTCTTGACGAGTTTGCCTTCCTTCATGACCTCGAGGGCCGGCGGCGACACGGCCTCGAGCCCTTCCGGGACGAGCGTCCACTTGTCCTCGCTGAGCCGCTGGGCGGCGACCTGTTGTTCGACTGCTCGGGCCGCGGTTACGTCTGCAAGCGACGATGCCCGGGCCACCTCGCCGCCCGTTTCCTTATCCTCAAGCCCCTGGACGTTGCCCGCGTTTTCCCGCGCCGCGGTCGCCCGCGACGTGCCCCTCTGCGCCAGGGAATTGCTTGACGTCAGCACCGCGCGCAGGTGCCGCCACGTGTAAGAGACGGCCCCTTCCGTGCTTTCCGCCCCAAGGGCCTGGCGCGCGTCGATCAAGTCGTCAAGTGCGTTTCTCTCGGCGAGAAGCTTCGTCGCCTCCGGTCCGGTTAGATAACGGGCCCCGGCCGACGTGCTCTTGTCGGCCGCGGAACGCGTTTGCTGGCTCGAAAACGTTCCCTTGGCGCTCGTAGCATCCATCGCCTGTCCCACTGCTTCTATGTGCGCGGCCGTCGCCGTCTCGATGGGGGCCTTTACCGCAAGCTCGTCAACCGTCGCCTGGGGCGTGCTCTCCGAGGCCAAAAGCCTGTTTCCCCTCGGCTCGTCGGTCGACGTCACCCCGCGGGCGGTCCCGGCCGACGCAGCCTGGCTTGCGACCCGCGGCTGCTGCACCGCGCTCGAATCGCCCAGCCCCTGCGCGTTTGCGGGTCGCACCGATGCGGCAAGTGCCTTGCTGTCGAGCGGACTTGCCAGGCCCTCCGAGACTTCCGCCCTCGACTCCCCTGCCGCGCGGATGCCTCCTGTGAGGCCCGTCGCGCCGCCCATCGCCGCCCCCTGCGCCGGCGCCGCAAGGCTCCCGGCTGCGCTCGTATCCCGAGCGACTTGCGACGGTTTCTCTTCGACGTGGGCGCTGACGTTAACGGCGCCCCCGGCCGAACGCGTCGGCGTGGAGTTCTGGACTCCTTGAACGGCGTACGATGACGTGAGCGTCAGAAACTGCGGTTCGATCCGGGCGGGAACATCCGTACGCACCCTGTTGGTCGCGCCGGCGTACGTAACGTTCTTTTCAGGAGGGGCATAGTCGGTTGTGAACCTCGCGCCCGCCTCGGATGGGCCGATATCCGTGGCGTGTTCCAGCGTTCGCGCCTTGCCGCGAGCCATGCCGCCATCGTAATAGGCCACCGTCGGCGCGCATCCCGCCGCCAACGCCCCGAGCGCCGCCAGAACCGCCAAGGTGCGCATCCGAAGCCCTTCGCCTGTCGCTATGCCGGAAAGAAAGATGGCGGGAGTCCCGAGGCCCGTCCCGCCATCGTATGTGCGTCCAATTCGCTTTCGCAACCCGTTACGGCGAGTAGTGGGTCGCCCCCTTCTTCGTGAACGGATCCCTGTTGCCGAGTTCCACGAGCACAAGGATCTTGCCCATCGCCTTGCCGCGCTTTATGGCGTCTTCGGTGGGTGACAGCCTCAGCTGGACGAACCGCGAGGCCGCGAACTGCTTTTTCGGGTCGACGATCACTATCCGCACGACGTTGCCGTTGGCGACGTCCGAGACGTCCTGCGCGTTAATCACCAGAGGCACCTGCCCGACCTTCGAGAACTCGGTGTTGGAGAACGTCCTGATGTGCGCGTAGATCGTGACACCCTGCTGCAGGGGAATGTTCGTTATGCGCGCAGTGTAGTTGCGGTGCGTGGACAGCCGCAGCGTCGCAGGAAGAGGAGTTGCAGACTTACCCCATCCCCCCCAGGTCCCCTTGAAGGTCAGCTGGGCAGCCTGCGGGTCCTTCACGTTGACGACCATCGTGCCGCACCCAGTTACCGCCGCTGCAAGCGAAAGCGCCAAGATGCCGATTGCGACTCGCCTCATCTTCTCCTCCCTTCCCGTGACGGGGCCTTGAGCGCAAAAAAGGAATCGCTCCCCCGGTGCGCTTAAAGACGCTTGGCGATTATAGGTCGCCCCAAAGGCGAGTCAAGCGAAAAACCCCAAAAAAACCGCCGCCCCAGGGCTCCCTCTTTGCGTCCCTAAGCCCGCGATGGGGCGTGCCTTCGGGGCGCGCGCGCCTGCCGGAATCGCGCGCGAATAACTCTGGCGGCTCGCGTGTATTGGTGTAGAATATCTCGCGTTACCGAGCCGAAAGGGGGTTCGCAATGTTCGCATTCGTCGTCTTGGCCGTAATAGTAGCGATACTGGTCCTCGTGGCGATATTCGCTGTCGTCGGCATGTACAACCACTTCGTCACGCTGCGCAACCGCATCGACAACGCCTGGCACCAGATAGACGTGCAGCTGCGCAGGCGCTACGACCTCATCCCGAACCTCGTCGAAACGGTGAAGGGTTACGCCGCTCACGAGCGCGGCACCTTCGAGGCGGTCACGCAGGCCCGCACCGCCGCCATGAGCGCCAAGAGCGTCAAGGAGCAGGCCCAGGCCGAGAACATGCTCGCAGGCGCCCTGAAGACCCTCTTCGCTGTTTCCGAGGCGTATCCCGAGCTCAAGGCGAACCAGAACTTCCTCGCCCTCCAGGAGGAGCTGACCGGCACCGAAGGCAAGGTCGCCTACGCGCGGCAGTTCTACAACGACATGGTCATGCAGTTTAACATGGCACTCCAGAAATTCCCCGGTAACGTGATGGCCTCGATGTTCAGCTTTACCCCGAGGGACTATTTCGAGGTGGAGGAGCCTGCGGCGAGGGAACCCGTCAAAGTGAAATTCTGACGCTCCTGAGCCTGCTGCACGCTCCAACATCGGGCACGTCCGAGCGTATATCCTTTGCGCGAACTGCTTTCGGATTGGGGTTGGACGCTGTCATGGAAACGATGCTCAAAACCGACTTTTACCGCGAGATCTCGGCCAATAAGTGGCGCAGTTTCGCCTTGATGTTCGTCTTTGCGCTCGTCGTGCTCGGCCTCGGCTACGTGTTGGGCTTGGCCTGGGGCAACCCGTACTTCGGCTTCACCCTCGCCTTCATTGTCTCGCTGGTCATGGCGTGGGTCAGTTACTACTGGAGCGACTCGATTGTCCTCGCGATATCGCGCGCCCAGCCGGCCGACGAGCACGAGTTCGCCCAATTGCACAACGTCGTCGAGGAGATGGCGCTTGCCGCGGGCCTGCCGAAGCCAAGGGTCTACGTTATTGACGACCCCGCGCCGAACGCCTTCGCCACCGGACGCGACCCCCAGCACTCCGTGATATGCGCAACCACGGGGCTCCTGCGCCTCGTCAACAGAAACGAGCTCCAGGGCGTCATTGCCCACGAGATGAGCCACGTCCGCAACTACGACGTGCGCTTCCAGACCATAGCCGTGGTGCTTGCGGGCGTCATAATACTCATGTCGGACTGGCTCCTGCGAAGCATGTTCTTCGGGCGCCGCCGCGGCCGCGATTCCCGCGGCGCAAACCCCGCGATGCTCATCATCCTCGTCATCGGCATCGTGTTCGCCATCTTGAGCCCCTTCATCGCGCAACTCCTGAAGATGGCTATCTCGCGCCGCCGCGAGTACCTCGCCGATGCCTCCGCGGTCGAGCTCACAAGATACCCCGACGGGCTCGCCGACGCCCTCACGAAACTTGCCCGCAACGGCCGTCCGATGCAGGACGCCAATCGCGCCACCGCCCACCTCTTCATCGTGACGCCGCTGAGGGAATCGGGTT
>Ga0315277_10009831_pt1 | contig 12184 bp, 9 predicted proteins | sample YL17G05_15_MG_FD_203695 | JGI IMG/M metagenome (GOLD analysis project Ga0315277, IMG submission 203695) | Sediment microbial communities from Yellowstone Lake, YNP, Wyoming, USA - YL17G05_15 | ecosystem: Environmental > Aquatic > Freshwater > Lake > Sediment | place: USA: Wyoming | collected... | reverse complement strand
ACCAGCACATCCGCCAGCTTTTGTGCCCCGGCTCTGCCGACCTGGTCGTTGTCACCGATGATGACAATTTCCGTACGGCCTCTGGCCGCTTTGGCCGTCATTTCGATTTTGGAATTGCAATTCGGCCTGCCAATAGCATCAAAACCCAGGTCGAGCGCTGCGCCGGTATCGGTTGCGCCTTCACATACAAGCAGCAGCCCCGTGCTGGTCAACCCCACAGGGATAAACAGTCCTGTCCTACTGCCGGTCACCGAGACCTTACGCCCGTCAGAGAATCGCCTCCGAATGCCGATGGTTTTGCCGAAATCAGTAGACATAGGGAACGTATATGCCTTCCCATCCCAGCCTACCTTAAGTCTCCTTAGACTTTCTGCCGATACCCCAAGCGAACCGGCCAGTAAGCTGAGCCGGCCCTGGTCCAGTTGCTTGTGATACTTTTCTGCCACCAGCCCGATGTCGTCTGGTTGCTTGTCCTGTGCGGTTACAATCTGCACCAGTTTTTGCTTATTGGCGAGGCTTCTGTGCACGTTGGGTACATTGGGTACGTTCTCCCGGAATATATGCAGCCATCCTGCATCACCGCATTTCTTAACCGAACCCTGCTCGATTCGGGCGCATATCGCCGCTGAACCGTCCTCAGCTACCAAGCACCAGTCGGGCTTTCCGCAGGCAGGGCAAGGATTGCTCTTGCTGACGCGCTTCATTCTGGCCGGATTCATCGCGTTACCTCGCAGGGCTTAACGCCTCAAAGCTTTTCCGGTTGGGCGCGCCAGCGGCCAGCCACTTGGCAATCGTGGTTTGCGCCCAGCGCACAGAACCGCCGATACGAACCGGCTTTGGGAGTTTGCCGCAGCTACTGAGCCTGAAGATTTGGCGTTTGCTCAAGGACAGCATTTGTCCCAAAGCTTTTGCGGTTAGCAATCTTTCTATGTATTGTTCTTGAATCATTTTCTAATCTCCTAAATCAAAGGTTAATATGACTTCGTTTATCACACGAAATCAGTATAGACGAGAGGTGCTGTGTGGGACTAAAAGGGGAATAGAAATGACAACAGAGGACTGCTTATTTCTTTTCAGTATTCTTGATTGATGCACAAGGCATACAAAAATTTTTTATCTTTTTATTAGATGAGAATAGAATGGGAATAGAAAAATCAGCGAGCCATTACACGAGGTCGTTGTCCTTATCATCAACGTCAGCTACACTCAGCCAACCATGGTCGAAGGTGAAAGTTCGCGCCTTGCCAGCTGGGTCCTGGATGCGGACGATGTGAGCCCTACTTGGGTCATCGGCGTGCTCTATAATGTAAAGCCAGTACGCCTCTCCGTGCTTGCAGGCGCACTTGAACTGGGTGCGTGAAAGGCCTACCGGCCGGTCTTTGAGACTGTAGGTCATCGCCTTAACCTCAACCAAGCGGATCGTTTGCTCGTCCTCTCCGGTCTCGAACAGATCGTAGCCTGGATTGTGGGTGGGCGTGCGGTGCAATTGCGGCTCGCGTTGGAGGATGAACTGAATCGCCTTCTCCTCCAGCGCCATCCGAGCCCTTTGGTCCAACCTGTCCGTGTCAGGCTCCTCTTCATCTGGACGCACGGCGACGTAAGAGATGAACTGGCGTTCGCCTGCGGGGGCTGGCGCTCTATCGCGGTCATCACGGATAGTCTTGCCGGCGGCACCTTCTTTAACACCAACAGTCGCCGTACCAGCACCTTCCCGCGAGCTCCCACCCTCACCTTCCGATGAACGGGAACTCGCTCCATTCCCCTCTTCCGCAAATTGCACCGATTCTTCTTCCCCGGTTTCCGACGCTTCGTCCTTAATCCCGAGTCGGGCCTTGAGTTCTGCTTCACTGGTCACGCCCAGCTTCTTAAGCAGGTCAAGCACGCCCGGCTCGATACCGGCTTCCCTCGCAAGGGTCTCGATAATCGGTGGCTTAAACCGAACCTTCGAAAGTAGAAACGGGTTTGGTTTCCAGCCGAGCGTATCGAAGATGACGAACTCAGGCCGCTGCAAGTCGCCGTTGCCGTCTGGCACCCAAGCGGTCTCGTTCAGTTGTCGTACAAAGGCGGCGTCGAAGGTAGCGCTCCGCTGGCGGTGGTAAGTCCACCGGTACGTTCCAGAAAAACTGCCCGTGCCACGTCGGTCTTCTACGTCGCCCAATGCCTCCCAAAGCAAAGCAGCCCTATTCCGACGGTTTTCGACATCGAGCCTTGGCAGCACACTGAGCAGTAGGTCGAGTCCGCGCAGCGTATGATCCTGGACGGGTTCATCCCAGGTGCAGCTCTCCCAACCTGCGGCAACACGGATCTCCTGACGCTGCTTCCATGTCAAGTTCGAATCGGCGGTCACAAGCTGCAGATACCGGGTTGCCCCGCAGGCCTCCAGCAGGTCGCGGACGTCCTCGCCTTTGAGGCACTCGTAGGAATCATCCACAAGGAGGACACCCGACACACCTCCGAAGAGCTCCCTTAGACGCTCTGTCGCCAGGTACACCTCGTCGGGCTTGGCCCACCTCTTCGCACCGCCCCCGGCATCCACGGTTCTTACGAAGAAGGAGTTGCGCAAGGCCGCAAGCAACTTGTCTCGCTGCATCTTCGAGTCCGTGCCGAAGGCCGTCAGGATGCGGCGAATGTCGGCACCATAGTCCGCGTTGGTGACGCGCGCGTCCTCGGCTCGATACCTGGGCAACACGTTCCTGATAACATCATCTACGGGGTCGGGTTTGGTCAGGCCGAGAGACTGGAGGAACTGCCGAGCCCCGTCTGTCGCGCATACCGTCCGACGAACGGTGGGGAAGCCGGTTTCGATCCCGCTTGGCAAGAATGCCTGCGGCTGGCCGTCCGAGCGGTGGACCACCTGCGTGCCGTCGTCGAGTCGAATCAGCGGCAGATCGCACAAGCGGTGGTGAAGTGAGGGCTGCCCGTTTAGGAACTCGTAGAGCCGACCAATCCACTCGTCGGGCTGGGCCTCCAGAAATGTCTTATCAAGTCTGGGCAGGAGCGTCTCCGGCGTAATCTCTGCAATGTCAAGCTCGCGCATGAGATACTGGCGAAGCTCTGGCGTGCGGTCCTGGGTAATGTCCTCACTGAGCCAGAAGGTCTCCCTACCCTCCTCAAAGAGTGCGCCGAGCTGCGCCGCGCTGACCAACTCGCGCAGCTCCTGGGTTCGGGCAAGCTTAACGCTCTTCGCCGAAGCGTGGCCTCCCCCGAAACGAGGCAAAAGGGCCTCAGCGGACAGTGCCTCCCGAACCGCATTGAACAGCATTGCGAACATCTGGTCTTCGCCGAACTTCGTCCGGTCCAGTGGCAGGCTGTTCAAAGCGCCGACATAGAGGAAGCCTAAGTCGCGCAACGATCGCAGGGCTTCTACGAGGAGTGCCGCCGTCTCCTTAACGAGGTGCTGATTCCACGGATCATTTCGCGGCACGTTGTCCCGGCTTGGCGTCGTTCGGTAAGGCCCTTGCACAAGAAAGCCGAGGTGGGTCTGACGCACGGTTGGGAAGAAGACGACAAGGGGAGAATCGCTGACTGCCTGAACCGACCGCTGGTGGGATTCTTTGTCCTGTGTGATCGAAAACGCGATCTCCACCTGGCCGGCGACGGCACCTCCGTCGGTCTTCGCCGGACGGGAAAAGACCAGCCACGTTTCCTCGATATCGGTCCTGCCTTGTTCCTGGCCGATCACGGTGATTTGGCGGACGTTTTCACCAATCGTCTCCGGTTCGCTGCGAAGGTACAGGCCAGAAGGACCACCCTCGACGCTCCAGGCGATCTCATCGATCTGGCGCAGGAACAGCAGCGTTTGGGGTCCAAGCTTGCGTAAACCATCGGTAACATCGTCCAAAGCAGTGGTGTCCTGCGGTCGCAGTGGCAGAAGAAAAACGGTCTCATCCGGTTGTCGGTCTATTAGTCGGGCAGGGGTAGGCCAGACGTAGTTCTCAATCGCAAAGCCTTCTTCTCCAGAGTGAACTTCAGGCAGGTCTGTGAAAGCGTACACCGACTTGAAGCCGATGCCAAAACTGCCGATGTCGGTCAGGTCCTTCGTGGTCTCCGCGATATTGCAGATAGTGCGCACATCCCGCTCATCAAACGGCTCCCCGAAATGCAGAACCCGAAGCGCAACCTTCGAGAGGGTGAATTGAACCGCGTGGCTTCCTTGCCATCTACCGCGTCGGGCCATGGCGTCCTCGGCGTTCTGAAGAAGCTCAAAGATGAAATGAGTCCGATCGGCATAGAGGTTTGCCAGCAACATCTTGCCGATGCGGCCGATGTCCGTGCCGTAGCGCTGCTCATTCTCCTTTTTTATGACAGCATAGTTGGATGTCATCGATAGTCCTACCCAGTTCATTCATTTGATAATCGTAAAAGCACATTATAAATCTATGACCTTGCCTTCCTTTTTTCTGGTAGCTTCCTTCCGCTTTTTTGTGCCATTGAGATACTTATCAATGGCCTTATCGGTTATCTTACCGTGTTGTGCATATTGCAACCACTTCCGCAAATCGGCTATATGAACCTTACAACGCCTTCCCTTGTGCATACGCCGGATGGGAAATTCAAGGTCTTCTAACAGTCGGCTCATACTCCTAACGGTTATTGAGTCGTCGTTTGCAAGATTCACGGCTTCTTTCAATGAGAAATATTCAGTATTAGTTTCGTCCCAGGGGACTTGCCACTCTGATTCGAACCCATAGACTAACTTCCATAACTTTTTCTTGTCGATTTGCCACTGTCGAAGTCGGTTAAGGTCAATTGGGACTCGGCCAATATCGTCCCTGCGGGTACAGACAAAAACTCCGATTGTTTTGCTTCTATCGAGATAGGTTCTTATATCCGGCTCGATATAGCAGTTCTCTTCGCATTGGTCGCAGGTAACGCCGTTTGCGTGCTCGATTTCTGTTAGTATCCCTGCCGAGATTAACTCATCGAGCTTGCCTTTTGGCCAGTTTCTACTCTCATCGCCCGTGACAACATCAGCATCTGGCACTTGAACTCTGCGAGCCAGTTGTTCCAAGAATTTATCCACTTACAAGCCCCCACTGCTCAATATACTTCTTGGCAATCTGGTCGAGCGGATCGTCCTTCAAAGTGCATCGGTCAGGAATGGATATTTCAAAAGTCAGTGACTTGCCCCTCTTGCCTTCTCTCGAAGCGAATTTGAATTGCAGCTTGGCTTTTGCAACCAAAGCTGTGTCGAGGGGCACTTTGGCCGTATTCAACGCCTGCTCAATCAGTGTATGAACCGGCTGCTCTGCACGTGGTGAGCTTGCCTCAAAAGTTACGCGGCGATTGCCCCCTCCTGGTAAATCCAGACGCAGCGACTTGATTGTGACCTTCTCAATCCCGTCCTGAGGGTCTCTGCGAAAGGCGAAGTCCTTGTCCTTAAGCTTTGATAAGTCGTAGGGTTTGCCTTTCTCATCCGGCAACCTGTCCAGTCCAAGTATGTTCTGGCAGAAGACCTCCTGGAGTTTTTCTATCTCGTCCTTTCTACCTTTTGCACTCACTTCCAGAAAGCCGCTGTAGGGCCGATAGACAAATATCACTTCAAAGGCTGGCTTTCTTGGCCAGTGGAAGAATTTGCCGGTTTCATCGTAGCCGATGTCGGTAGTTGCGTAGTCTTCAGGATATGCAAAGTAGCAGTGCCTTTCAGGGTTGTCCCTGAGATAGTTGTCTATTTTGCAGTGATACCCTCGTCCTTGCCTTCTATAGAACTGGCTTACGGCTATCGCTAAGTTCTCCAGGTCCTCCGGCTCGACAGCCGGTTTCAGTCCCTCTCCAACATAACGTTGTCTCCAGCCACCAGCCCTATCCATATAGGCCAGTTCAGAGGCAATTTCAAAGACCATCGGGTGATTAAGAAACACCCAGAAGGCCCTTTCATAATGATTCTTCATCTGCTCAAAAGTTTCTGAAAAATCTAAGCCATGAGTGGGAAATTTTGCTTCTTCGACAATAATCCACACGCCCAATGCACATGCCATTTCATTGATCTGGTGAAAGTCGGCCTCGATTTCTGTCCTTTCTTTTTCGGGTAGCGCGTCAAGTGCCTGTGCAATAGGCTCGATTTCGGTTTCAGCCAGAGAATCAAAGTCAACATCTGCCAACACATTCCTGCGGGCAAAGTATTCTTTCAACACCTTGTTAGGCGTCTGTCGCAGGAATGTCTTCGGTGAGTAATTCCGCCACATAGAATTTCCTCTCTCTAAAAATTTTCATTTTATTGACAAGCCATGGCGCCAGGCGGTAGTCGATAGCAGGCCAATCCATGATGATCCGAAATGGCAAGTCTCCTCTCCCCCGTAGCTTTTCAGTGAAGTACCGTTCTAACAGACTCGGGTCAATGGCCTTCACCAACTTCTCAAGCGTCAGACTTCGATGTTGTGGCATGGGGGTCCCTCCACAATTGAACTGCAAATCCTTTCGATTCTTCTTCCTTCAAACACTCTGCTATCCATCTTGCCCTATCGGATTGGCCAGCCTGCCCTGAGCACCACCGAAGGGCCAGCCGCTATGCAAGGCGATTACCTCGTCAATCTGCTTCATCAGCAAAATCAAAGACGCGGGCAAGGTCTTCATTGAAGGGCTTGTCCCGTCGGCGTCTGATATGTCACTGAGAAAATAGAGTCCGACAGCCACTTCTTAAAGCTGGGGTTGTCACTGAACTGCTTGAACAGCTCGGTGTGGTCAGTCAGGAGATCGACGATAACCTGCTGCAGCGCCTTGTCGTGCTCGATCCGCGCGTTCTGCTTGTCGGAGTTCTTCATGGCGTTCTGATAAGCCTGGTCAGCCGCTACTTTCACGGGGATCTCCTCGCTAATGACCTTGCGGATCTTGTCAGCATCTTTCCAGTCAATGTTGCCGAACTGGTCATTGAACGCCTTGATGATGTTGCTTAGAATATCAAGCTCCGGCTCCGGTTTTCTGCCACCACCGCTCGTTGGCACCGGCCCGATTTCGCCACCTTGGTCAGGAAGCGCAATGTCTAGTGACATCTTAACTTCCACCCGGTAGCTGTCCATATCGATCGCCTCCAGGATACCTTTCGACAGGTCTTCCTCTTTCGGAGCGGGCAGCTTGGGGATGAGGAAATTCAGAAAGATGGAGGCCTTTTCCCATTCGGCATTTGTGTACGGCAGTATCGAAGCCAAGAAGGCGTAAGTCCGGACAAAGGCCTTGGCCTTGCCCTTGAAGTCCACCTGCCCATCCTCATCCAGCTCCGCGTTATACGTGGCAACGCATGCATTCAGGATCGGGTCGAGCTGGTCTCGGTCAGCGCCGTCCAGGTATAGTCTTACGAGTTCCTCGACCTGCGGCCAAGCGTAGACCTGGTATCCGTCCAATGCAGCCTTCAGGTCGTGTAGCTTGTTCGGATCTGTCTCTTCGCTGAGGATTGTGGTGCGGTAATACGGCTCGAAGGAGGCCTGTATCGTGTCCGCATCGTTCATAAAGTCCAGGACGAATGTATCGTGCTTCTGCGGGTGTGCCCGGTTCAGGCGTGATAGCGTCTGGACGGCCTTGATGCCGGATAGGATTTTATCCACATACATCGTGTGAAGCAGCGGTTCGTCGTAGCCGGTCTGGAACTTCTCGGCGCAGATCAGAAACCGGTACGGGTCTTCCTGAATCTTGTCGGCTATCTTGCTGCTGGGGAACCCATTGAGCGAAGCTTCCGTTACCTTCTGCCCGCCCCACTCGTGCTCGCCGGAGAAGGCCACTATAGCTTTGTACGGACTCTTGCGCTCGCGCAAATACTCCACGAAGGCGTGGTAGTACTGAATCGCCCGCTCGATGCCGCTGGTGACCACCATCGCACGCGCTTGACCACCGATCTTCTGCCGGGCCAGCACCTTTTCATGGAAGTGGTCCACCATGATCTCGGCCTTCTCGCGAATGGCATGTTCGTGGGACTCCACGTAGCGCCGCAGCTTTTTCTGCGCCTTCTTAACATCAAACTCCGGGTCGTCCTCCACCGTTTTCATCAGCCGGTAATAGCTCTCCACCGGAGTATAGTGCTTCAGCACGTCCTCGATGAAGCGTTCCTGAATTGCCTGCTTCATGCTGTAGTTATGGAAGGGCCGGTGCTTGACCTTGTCGCCCTCTGAGTACGGCTCGCCAAAGATCTCCAGCGTCTTGTTCTTGGGCGTGGCGGTGAAGGCAAAGTAGCTGGCGTTGGCGAGCATCTTGCGTGATTCCATAATGGCGTTAATGGCATCTTCGTAGTCGGCATCCGGCCCCAGGGCGATATTCACCGCCATTGCAAGTTTGCCACCCTGGCTTGAATGTGCCTCGTCGATGACAATGGCAAAAGTGCGCCCCCGGTGCTCACTCCCGATTTCATCCAGTATAAACGGGAACTTCTGGACGGTGGTGATGATTATCTTCTTGCCCTCGGCCAGGAAGCGGCGCAGGTCCCCGGCGCGCTCCGCATGACCCACAACCGATGACACTTGAGCAAACTGCTTGATGGTGTCGCGGATTTGCCTGTCAAGCACAAGCCGGTCGGTGACGACAATCACCGAGTCGAAGACCGCCCTACTTTCTCGCTTCAGCCCGATAAGTTGGTAGGCCAGCCAAGCGATTGAGTTGCTCTTCCCGCTGCCCGCCGAATGCTCAATCAGGTATCTCTTCCCTGCCCCCGCGTCCTTAACGGCCGCCAATAGCTTGCGCACCACGTCAAGCTGGTGGTAGCGGGGAAAGATTTGCGTCCGTTTCTTGCGCCCCGTTTTTTCACCCTTCTTCTCGGTTATCTGGGCGTAGTTCTCAAGGATGTCCGTAAGCCCCTCCCGGGTGAGAATCTCGCGCCACAGGTAGTCAGTCTTGAGGCCATTGGGGTTGGGTGGGTTGCCCGCGCCATCGTTGTAGCCTTTGTTGAAAGGCAGGAACCAGGAGTCCTTGCCCTTAAGGTGGGTGCAAAAGAGTACCTCCTGGTCGTCCACGGCGAAGTGAACTACACAACGTCCGAACTGGAAGAGCAGTTCGTGCGGATTGCGGTCGCGTTTGTATTGCTGAACTGCGTCTTCCACGGTCTGTTTAGTGAGGCGGTTCTTCAGCTCGAAGGTAGCTACAGGCAGGCCGTTGATAAACAGGTCCAGGTCAAGGGCAAGCTGCGTCTCGTCTTTGCTGTAGCGGAGCTGCCGAGTGACGCTGAAGATGTTGGCGCGGTACAGTTCCTGAGCCTTAACGTTCCCCGGCGTAGGCGTACCGTAGAAGAGGTCCACCTGCGCTGGGCCGTGCCTGATGCCCTTGCGCAGCACATCGATGATGCCGCGCTTGGCGATTTCGCCTTGCAGTCGGGCGAGGAACTTCTGCCGGGTGGGGCTGGCATTGCCAACATCCAGCGCGTCGGCCACCTCCGGCTGCGTCGCGTGCAGGAAGGCCGCGAGCTGCACCAGGTCCATCGCGTACTCACGGTCGTAGTCGTTGAAGTTGCCCTCGAGGTAACCTGCCTCGTTGACGAGGCTTTCGACAATCAGGGTCTCCAGACCTTTTTCGCTCGTGTCAGTCGTTGGCATCGACAGCCTCCTCGGTATCGGTCATTTCTTCTGCTTCAGTGGCCTCGCCTTCGTCCAAGGATTCTGGCTCTTCGGCCTCATCGGGCAGGAGCACCGCCGCCTCGCGCACGTCCACCTTGCCCGTCACTACGTCGGCGATGAGGCGGGTGCGGTATTCGCGGAGGAGCGAGATCTCGGCGGAGGCACGTTGACTGGCCGCGTCAAGCGCCGCCGCTTTGTCGCTGATGGCGCGCGTGATGTGGTCTTGCTCGTCTCGCGTCGGCACTGGTATCCGCAACGAGCGAACGATCTCCGCATTTATGTTCGGCTGCCCCCCGCCGTAGCTCTGCTGTATGAGCTGCCCCTTGGCCATAACGACGACGGCTTGGACGAACCGCACGTTGACAGTGGCGAGAGGGTGGGCAAGGACGCAGCAGGCTTGATTGGTGCAGGCCTCCATGCCAAAAAACGCCAGTCTTCCCGATCGTCGCCCCGTACATTGCCACCGCGAGTGACCCTGCCGGATACAGCCGCAGTGCGCTGACATCCATGAGGGCTTGCTTCGTCACGGAGCGCTTGGTCTCGGAGACCACAGTATCGGTGAGGTCGCCCGTCATGATCCACGGAATGCCGCCCCCGTAGTAGGCGTCGCCTGCTGGCGTTGTCCCGCTTCCATGTCGACGGAACAGCGAACGCAGTTTGCGCACCTCCCAATGCTCCGGCACGTCGCCGAGCCAGGGAACGCCGGAGGGCTTAAGGCGGACGTTGGGGTCGAGGCCGCGGGTGACGGCGCGGTGGATGATGGCCTGCTTCTGCTCCTCCAGCAGCTTGATCAGCTTCTGCTTGGCGCGGATGTAGCGCCGGATCCGCCGGTCGGCGTGGTCGAGGAACCGGACAATGGCGGATTGCTCGGGAAGTGGCGGAAGCAGTGCCTCAATTTTGTACAGATCGTCGGAGTACAGACGCAGTCGACTCTCCACGACCCCCGTTGAGACTGTTTTGATGTGGGCCTTGTAGGTCGGCGACCTGAGCAGATGGTGGAAGTACCACGGGTTCGCGCTCGGTACGAAACGGTAGACGCAGTAGGCAGGACTCGCAATGCCATCGTAGCGCGAGACGCCCATGCTTCCATTCCAAGCGAGCATGATGTTGACTACCAGCTCGTTTGCCTGAACTCGCCGGTAGCCGACAAGTGATGCCGCGCGTGTGTCCGGCTCTTCGGTACCATCACTGGAGAGGCGCTGAGTGACCCCGGTGTACTGCGATACGCAAAGGAGTTGCTCCCTGCCGTCCGCGGAGCGGCTGTCACGCTCATGTAGGAGGTACTTCAGCCTCCAGGTTTCCCAATGCTCCGGCACCTTTCCCAGCCACGGCGCGCCGGAGTCCTTCATCGCGGGATAGGGCTTCAGCTTCACGCTCATTGCCCGCCCTCTGTCTCTACGAGGATTTGCCCGAGCAGGCCTTCGGTCTCTTTCTCCAGCGCCAAGATGTCGGCGCGGATATCTTCCAGCGTGCTGAGCGGTTGTGGCTTGTAGAAGTAGCGAGTGAAGCTGACCTCGTAGCCGATCTTGGTGGCTTCCTCGTCAATCCAGGCGTCCGGCACGTGAGGCAGCACCTCACGGCGGAAGAAGGCCTCGACGCCGCCTTCTTCCAAGAGCGGCACCTGCTCGCTGTCGCGCAGGTCGGTGTCGGGTTCGTATTCGACGATATGCGGTTTGCCGTCGAGCTTCACTTCGTACCGGCCATGCAGCGGGTCGGCCTCGGCCTTGCCGGGCTTGTGAACCTTCTTGATGATGGGAACGCCAGTCTCATCCACACGGCCCTCAGCCCTGAACGCCTTGATCTCTTTCGGCGCATAAACCTTGCCCGGCTCGACGCCGCGTACGCGCAGCGGCCGTTCGACCGTCACCTTCCAGTAACCGAAGGCGCCGTTGGGGAATATCTTCGACTGCTCGGTTTCCTCGAAGGCGAGGAACGTGTCGCAGATGCGGGCGATGTCCTCCTCGGACAACTCGCAGTTCTTCTTGCCCAGGTTCTTTCGCAGGGGTTTGAACCATTGCGTAGCGTCGATGAGCTGGACCTTGCCCCTGCGATGCTCCGGCTTGCGATTGGTGAGCACCCAGATGTAAGTTGCGATGCCGGTGTTGTAGAACATGTTAAGCGGCAGCGCGATGATGGCCTCCAGATAGTCGTTTTCGATGATCCAGCGGCGGATATTGCTTTCGCCCTGACCGGCATCACCGGTGAACAGACTCGAGCCGTTGTGCACCTCGGCGATACGGCTGCCCAAAGGCGTGTTCCGCTTCATCTTGCTCAGTTTGTTCACCAGAAACATGAGCTGGCCGTCGCTGGAGCGGGTGATGAGGCTGAACTCTGGGTCGCCGGCGTGCTAGATGACGAAGCGAGGGTCCCGGATGTCGCCCTTGCCACCCATGCGTTCAAGGTCGGTCTTCCAGCTCTTGCCGTAGGGCGGGTTGGAGAGCATAAAGTCGAACTCGTGTGTAGGAAAGGCGTCAGTGGAGAGCGTTGACCCGAATTTCATATTCTCTGCTTCCTGGCCTTCGCCTTTGAGCAGAAGGTCGGCCTTGGTTATCGCGTACGTCTCCGGGTTGATCTCCTGGCCGTAGAGGTGGATGGACACTTCCTTGCCGTGCTCCTTGCCCAAGCCCGCGAGCGTCTCCTCAGCCACAGTCAGC
>Ga0315277_10009830_pt1 | contig 12184 bp, 9 predicted proteins | sample YL17G05_15_MG_FD_203695 | JGI IMG/M metagenome (GOLD analysis project Ga0315277, IMG submission 203695) | Sediment microbial communities from Yellowstone Lake, YNP, Wyoming, USA - YL17G05_15 | ecosystem: Environmental > Aquatic > Freshwater > Lake > Sediment | place: USA: Wyoming | collected... | reverse complement strand
GACTTGAGAAGAAATCCATCGCGCACATAAGTCTCTCCGGGTGAAAGTCCTTTCACGATCTCAATCAGGTCGTGGAGCTTCTGCCCGACCTCGACTTCCTGGAAGCGGAACGACCGCTCCCCCGCCGGGATAAAAATGACCTTCTTGTTTTCGAGATCCTGAACGGCCGATCCCGGGACGAGAAGAGCCTCGGCGTTCGAGGGCAGGATCAATTCCACTTCGGCGTACATCCCGGGCTTTAGAAGACCGCGGGTGTTTTGAACTTCCACTCGTCCGATGACAGTGCGCGTTTTCTCGTCGACAACATCGTTCAAAAGGGTCATGGTCCCCTGGAAGGATTGGTCAGGATAGGCTTGGACCTTAACCAGGGAGGGCGTTCCCAGTTTGACCAGGGCCAAGTCTTTCTCATAGATATGAACCTGAGCCCAGAGGAGCGAGAGGTCGGCGATCTTGAAGAGGCCTGCGCCCAGAGCAATCTGGTCTCCCAGGACGATGGGACTTTCAATGATGGTCCCTGAGAAAGGCGCGCTGACAGGGAGAAGGGGCTTGATCTGGCGAGTCTCCTCGAGCTCTTTAAGGTCGGCCTCTTTCATTCCCAACAGCAGGAGCTTTCTCTTCGCCGAATCGAGCAGCGACTCGGCAGCAGGAATTTCATCCCCCAGATTATCTTTGGTGAACCTTTTGACCCTCTCCCCGGCCTGGAGAAACTCCGCTTGCGACGTCAGAAAGTCTGGGCTGTAAAGGGAAAGGAGCAGATCCCCTTCTTTCACGCGGTCGCCCACATAGGCAAAAACGTTTTCCACCCGGCCCGCCACGCGCGAGGTGAGGTTCATCAGCCTTTTCTGATTAAACGTCACCTCTCCCGCTGCATAAATCTTCAGCGGGACCTGCCGGCGCTCGGCTTTTTCTATTTGAACTCCGGCGATCTTCATGGCGCCTTCAGTCAAGGTGATAACCGAAGGGGTGGCGCTGGTCTCGGTTCGAAGCGCAGTCTCTTCGGGTTTCTGGGCCTTGCATCCTGATAATGAGAAGGCCAAGGCGATAAACACAACAAGGGCAAAGGATGTCCTTTTTTCCATGGCTGTACTCCTCATTCATATTCCTCACCCGCCTGTTCAAGGTCAGACAGGGAGACAAGGTAAAGATAAAGAGATTTCAAGTGCTCGAGTTTCGTCGTGAGGTAAGTCCGGGTGATGTCCAGGATGTTTAGAGCATCGGTCTTTCCATACAGATATTGCGTGATGCTCATTTTGACCTGGTCTTCGACCTCGGCCAGGAGTTTTGTCTCGAAGACTTTGACCTGCTCCTCCGAAGATTTCACGGCGGCATAGGCCTCTCCAATTCGGGTCATGATGCGCCGCTCCACGGCTCGAGCGGAGATGGCCTCGATTTCTTTTTTGGCTTCGGACTCGAGAATTTCTCCCTTTTGCTTTTTCCACCAGTAGAGAGGAACGGAGATAGCGAGGGAAAAACCCCAGGACCCTGTTCTCAGGCTCGGGGTGTAAAGCCCGACCGAGAAATCAGGGAGCTTGCCCTTCTGGGCCAGCTTCAGGCCGGCCTGAGCTTGTTCTAGTTTGAGCGAGGCAATCTGGACGGAGGGCCTCGTCTTGAGGGCTTCTTCCTGGATAGCAGGAAGGTCCTTGGCTAGAGGAGCGTAAGATAAACCTGTCCGAAGTTCCAGGGGCTCATCCCCTTTTCTCCCCAGGAGGAGGTTCAAATGGGCCTTTCCCAACAATAAATCTTTTCTGGTCTCGATGAGCTCGTTCTGGAGCATCGTTTTTTCGACCCGGGCGCGAAGGATATCGAGGTAAAGGCCTCCGCCGGACTGATATCTGGACGTGGCGCTGGCGATGAATTCGTCGAGGAGCTTGGCTGTCTCATCAAGAACCGAGATAGCCTTTTGGCTAAGGACAGCTTTATAGTAAGCCTCCTTGACTCTGGCCGTGATGAGGAGATGGACCCGAGCGAGCTCATGGGCAGCAATTTTCTCCCCGAATTGGCCGATCTTCCCCCGTAGCGATACTTTCCCCGGGAATTCGAAAGGCTGCTCGACCCCAAAGCTGATTTCTTTTTCAGCCTTTATCTTATCACTAGAGCTGAAGGGGATCCCTTCATCTCTCAAAACAACTTGGGGCTCAGGAAAGGCCTGCATCTGCAGCCGCCGGCCTTGGGAAACAAGAATTTCTTTCTGGGCGGCCAGGATGTCCGGGTTTTGCTTGAGAGCGAGGTCAATGGCTTGCTCAAGGGTCAGTTGGTCGGTGGCACCGGCAAAGCTTCCTGGCGCCTGCAGCAATATCAGGGACAAAATCGCTAAAATCGTAAGATCTCTCATTCTGAACCTCCTATCCGGGAAAGAACTCAAAAGGACGGATGGTGGATAGACGAAAAATCAATCAGGCGGGTGAAAAATATTCTTGATGAAATCAGGACGGAAAATATGGCCATGATTCCACATGAAAAGTGGCAAAGAGGGAGGGAGGAAAAATATGTTTGCCGCGATAGAGGGCTCAGGGGATTTGAAGATTAAGTGCAATGGACCGCAAACGTTATGCAGCTCCTCGTGGCAAAAATAATCATGGGAAACGGTGTTGAGGAAGAACAAAAGCAGGAACAGGCCCAAAATCCCATAATGGAAAGGCCTGCTCTTGTTCATTTTGCGATATCATAGCAAACCTAAGGCGATTTATCCAGAAATAGAGGCAGGCCGCAGGCACCTCTTTTTTGGTGTTGAGATGGCTCTTGTCAGGCGCCTCCCCCTTCCGGCCGTTCCGTTGTCCGTCACAGTCCATGACTGTTTATGCTTTCCTGATGCTACCCCAACAGCCTCGACTTGCCTGTAAAGGAAATTTACAGGGCAATAAAAAATTTTACTTTCGCTGGCCGGCCGGTGAGACGGACTTCAGCAGGTTTGAGGCGCTTGTGAGGAAGAGGGAGTCCCTGCTGAAGTTTATATATGAGAGAAGAAAAGGTGAAGGTTGCTCTGCTCTGGGGAGAAAGCGGGGTCCGTTCTCATGTCCGTCCCTTCATTTTCAAGCCAAAAAAAAGAAGAAGAACATCAGGAGAGCCAACAAAAACATGACTTTCGACACGGCTCAGGCCTCCTTCGGCATATCCTTCGTTCTCCAAGCAGCAAGTTATATGCCAAGTAAGGCTCAGGGAAAAATAACCAGGAGCGGCCGGAGATAGCGGCGGCTAGGCGCGGTGGGCGCCGAGGGTTCGGACGCCCTCCACGAGGTTTCCGATGTCCCTTCCGGTGACGTAAATCGGGGTGGAAACTCGCACCGCCAGGGTCCCGGCGTCCTTGTTACCGATCGTCCGGACGACGATATTATATTTCTCCCGGACATAATCGACGATCTTCGCCGGATCCACTCCTTCCAAGGCAAAGGCCGTCAGGCCGCCCGAAAGGTAGGGATCATCGGGCGTATGGATTTTGACTCCGGGGACTTTGCGCAATTCCTGCTTCAGAAGCCCGGCCAGGGTCTTGACCCGGCGTTCGATCCGCGTCCGGCCGATCGCATTCTGGAAGTTCAGAGCTTCGTCCAGGCCAAAGACAAGGGCATCGGCGTCCTGGCCGTGGGTTTCAAGTTTGCGTGCATCCTTGTACGTATCCCAGCCGCCCGAGACAATGGTCGGCCAGAGCCTGTCCTGGGCCTCCTTCCTGACGAAAAGGAGTCCGATCCCGGTCGGCGCTCCCAGCCACTTGTAAGGGCTGGAAGCGAAGAAGTCGATGCCCAGCTCCTTCATGTTCAGGTCCAGCATGCCGATGCCGTGGGCGCTGTCGGCCAGGACGAGAAGGCCCTTCTCATGGGCCATCCGGCTGAGTTCTTTAAGCGGCGTGATGAGCCCGGTGATGAAAACCGTGTGGCCCAGGCTGATGATCTGGGTGCGGGGTGTTACGGCCGCGGCGATGGAGCCGACGATCTCATCGACGCTCTTTGGCGGCAGCCCGAAAGGCACCTCCCGGATCACAATTCCGTACCTTTTCTGCTTGAGCTTCCAGGGGTTGATGGCGCTCGGATGCTCAAGGTTAGAGACGATGACTTCGTCACCCGCCTTCATGTCTAGCCCGGAGGTAACGAAATTGAGCCCTTCGGTAGTGTTGTGGGTGAGGACCACTTCTTCAGGTGAAGCCTGGATGAAGGCGGCCAATTTGTGCTTCGTCTCTTCCTGGAAGGTCGACAGGAAATTGTAGACATCGTACGGATTGGTTGCCTGGACCTTGAAATATCTCATCAAGGTGTTGAACACGGGCTTGGGCATGGGGCCCACTGTCCCGTTATTCATCATAACCAGACCGTCCTCGAACAAGAACTGGCTTCGGATCCCGTCCCAATAAAGGCCGTCGGGCGATTCATCGCCCAGGTATTTCTGGTTGAGGGCCGTGATGCTTTGGTAGACTGCGGCCGTGGCCCTATCAAGAGCCGCCAGAGAGACCGCCGAGCCGGCCAGAAACCGGAAAAAATCCCGCCGGGTCAGGCCTGTGGAAGCCGTCTCTCCCTCCACAGCCGGCAGTTGTTTCCGCTGGAATGCCATGGGTTGCCTCCTTTTGCTGCCTATTCTATTTTCCAGAGAGGCGTTCTGTCAAACAGAAAGAGCGCCCCCCTTTTTTGCTTTATCGGGGGATGAAATGACTGGAGAGAAGCCCGTGGTCACCCGGCTCCCACTTGGTAGACCCCAAACGGGCCGGATTATTCCCGCGCCAGGGTCAACTTTCTCGCGCCCAGGTTGAAATGTTGGGGAATATCACTTATATTGTCGACAAAAGGTTTTCCTATTCCCGATGGACTTGGAAACGCTTCTCCAAACGAGGGCCTTTCTGGAGGAGGTCTCCGTCTCCATCCGGAACATCCTGCTGGCTCATTTCCCGGAGATGTCCCGTGAAGAAAAGGAGGACATCGACCTCGAAGTCAAGCTCAAGCTCTGGAAAAAAGCAGCCGATGGGAAAAAAATCGACAATCTGAGGTCTTATTTATGGAGGGTCGTGTATACGACCGCTCTGGACTTGGTGGGGGAAAGATTGGCACATCTTTCGCTGGAGAACCTTGTGGAGTGCAGCGAGAAAGCCGGAGCCAACCCACCCGAGCTCCTGTCTTTGGATTCGGATATCGAAGGCCGGGAGTCCAAGCTGGTTCTGGGCCAGGCCATCGACTCACTTCCGGAGAGAAGACGCGAAGTACTCCGGCTCTACGTGGAGGGATTGGACATCCCCCGGATTGCTTCCCGTCTCCAATGGCGGGAAAACCAGGTGCGCCACCTTTTATACCGCGGGCTGGCCGAGGTCAGGAAGAAGCTCAGGCCTGGGGACGCCAAGAACGAGACTTCAAGCAAATGAAGCATACATCGAGAATCTTCAAAAGGGGAAAAGGGGACCTGATGGACGCATCTCAATTTCAACCTTGTCCGGAAAAAGAGGTCTTTGTCCGCGCCTTTATGGGGGAAGTCCACGGTGAGGGAGAAAAGGAATTTCTTCGCCACGTCACTCTGTGCGGAAGATGCCGCCGCGCCTTCGAAGCCCTGACCGAGCTCCAGGCCGAACTCGAAGTCAGGGAGACGGCCATCCCAGAGGTCGCGCTTTCTCGAGATGAAGAGAGAGAACTACGGAGCATGGCGAACGAACAAGTCCGCACCTACTCCCGCAGGCTCGGGGCCGCCGTATCCAGGCCGATCCGCGTCGCGGTAGCGCTGGCCGCCGCTCTTGTCCTGGTCGTGCTCGGCACGGTGCTCCTGGTCAAAATACCTGTCTCGCAGCAGGCCGTCCGGGGCGCGAGGCTGACAGAGCTCAAGCTTCACGGTCCGGAAGGGAAGCTCAAAGAAGCACCCAGGGTTTTTTCTTGGTCTGAAGTCAAGGACTCCGACAGCTATCATTTTGTCATCATCGATGCGGCGCTCGACACCATCTACGAGACAGGGCTCGTCGGGACCGAGCTGCAGCTGCCGGAAGAAGTAAGACAGAGGCTCCAGAAACAAAAGCCCTATCTCTGGACAATCGTCGCTCTAGACGACGAGGGCAGAGAGCTCGCCTCGGCGTCCCGCTATTTCGAGATCGAATAAGGCTGGGAATCACCGATTAAGCTAAAAGCGGCCCAATAATACGGGTGTTTATAGGACGAACGAATCATCTCCAGCTTGGCGTTCTGCAGGGCCCGGGACACAGGCTCCCCTCCCATTAGATGCCTGTAGAATACTTCCATGAACGCCGGCGTTGACCGGTCGGCGATATTCCAGAGGCTGACCAGGACGGCCCGGCTCCCAGCAAAAAGAAATCCTCCCGTCAGGCCGATGATCCCCTCGCCCGTTTCGAGCTCGCCTTTTCCCGTTTGGCAGGCGGAGAGGACGACCAGGTCGGAGTGGAGGTTGAGGAGAAAGATGTCCCGGAGTTGGAGAACGCCGTCCTCGACCGAATCTTTCCCCCGCCACAGGAGCAGCCCCGACCAGCGCCAGTTTTGATCGTCGAAAATCCCGTGAACGGCAAAATGGATGAACCGGTAATCTCCCACGGGCCAACGTTTGAGGACCTCCTCCGCCGCCAGCTTCCCCTCCAGCGTCGTCCGTTGAGAGCCCTCGAACAGGCCACTTATGACGCAAACCTCCCGTCGCGCCTGTTTGAGCTTAAAGATCTCGATCGGATACCCGAAAAGATAGTTTTTTGTAACTGAAAGCTTGGGAGCCGAGATCGCCAGAAGTCCCTTCCGGGGCGTCCGGTATCTGTCCCTCTCCATCAAGCGGACAAGCGCAGAGGCCGAGGGGGCATAAGCGACTTCGCAGTCCTCGATCAGGAAACGGGATTCCCGGCCGTCGACTCCCCTGATCATGAGCGATTCGAAGGGCAGGTAATTGAGGTAACCATCGGGGATGATGATGATTTTCTTGATATCCTTTCCCAGCCGGTCACGGAAGGGCCCGAGAAGAATATCAAACAGCCGGCAGCTTCCTTCCCCGGCGAGAAACTCCGGCGGGTCCTTGAGGGTCAGGAACTTGAGGTAGTTTTTGACCAAAGGATGGACTTGATCGGCCGGCGGAAGCGGGGAAAGGGAGAGAGAATCCTTGGTCGCCCAGAAAACGAACGAGCCTTCCTCTCCCAAGGCGAATTCCACCAAGGCCGTGCCCTCCTCGAGGAGCTTGGCCCGCGCTTCCTGGAAACCAATGGGGCCGGGGTAGTGGAGGCTGGCATAAGCGGGCGCATCCCGTCTCATCCGGATCAGAAGGTCTCGGTAGGCATTCTCGATCCTTTCGAGCTCGACCAAGAGATCGGCTCTCTGGGATGCGGACAAGTCTTGAGTCTGGAGCTTCACCTGGTAGCGGGAGACTTCGGCGGAGAGGCGCTTCCCCTCGGCCACAACGTCCGAACTGATGGTCGATGCAAAATCCATCCCCGCCTCCTCCAGACTGTCGAGGAATCCCCTGGCTCTCGACTTCTCGGCAACGGCGAAGGCCTCTTCGAGATAGGCGGGAAGCGGCTCTTTCTTGTGCATCTCGGCCAGTTGGTGGATCAAGGAAACGTAGACTTGGCTCTTATCCCTGAAGAATCCGGGGTTAAAATACCGCATCGGCAGCTTCCCCCGGAGGCTTTCCATGAGGAGGACGGCCTTCCTGAAGTGCTCCAAGGCGGCCCGGTCGTCGCCCAACCGCTCATAGGCCTGGGCGAGTCCCCCATACGCCCTCCAGATGACTTCGTCGGAACCGGCATTCTGCCCGATGCTGAGCGCCGCCTGATAGAACCGGATGGACCGGGCAAAAGCTTGGAGCCTGTTGCAGACATCCCCGGCGATGGCCAGAACGAGTCCCTGGCCGATCGGTCCCAATGAATCCCCGTTCGCCGTCGCCCATAGCCGAGTGGAGAGATCTTTCGACAACAACCCCTCCCTGTCGTCACCCGCCGGCGCAGAATAGAGCACCTCGATCTGTCCGACTCGGGTAATGGCGCTCGTCTTGGGATCGGGCAAGGGCTCTTCACTTTCCCCAAACAGCAGCCGGCAGTCCCAGATCGTGACCTTTTCCACCTGGAAAGAAATGTGGTCATAGCCGGCGAACGCGACCGGGCAATTGGCCACGAGGCAATTCGAGACGGTCATCGAGTTGGCGTCATTGGTTGCGAATCCCGTTCCGCAGTTCTCGATGATGATCCCGCTCAATGTCCCCCGGCCGACATTCCCCGCGGCCGCGTTGATCGAGATGGCCTCTGCCTTCATGTTGAAGACGGCCAAGTTCCTGGCCGACCAGGCCACATCGGGACTTCCCCGCTGCACGATCCCGCAAATGCCGTTCTTGAGTATGAGTCCCTCGATTAAAACCGGCGCCCGGACGATGAAAATGGCATCGTTGATGCGGCCTGCGGTTTCTCCGTGGACGACGGCCTGCAAGGCGTTTTTGGCCCTGAGGGTGATGGCCTTGTCAAGGACGATGTTGCCCTCAAAATAGTACCCATCGTCCACCTCGACGACATCCCCGGCGGCCGCGGCGGCAACCGCGCTCTCGATGGAGACGAACTGGCCCGGGACACGGAGGGTTTCGCTGTGCAGGGAAACACAGCCGAGAGATAAGATTGACCAGAAACGGAAAAACCGCCCGCTCATTCTCTTTGGGACAGAAAGCAACACCATTATAAACGATGTGTCAATAGGGAAGGACTTTAGGCGACGGCCTCTTTGGTCTGCAGGAGATACTCGATCGACCGGCTCAGGACGTTCAGGTCCAGCGGCTTGGCAAAGAAATGGCCGATGGCATGACGGCTGAGCTCGTCGATGGAGATACAATCGGGATGGGCGGATATCAGGATCGCCTCTCCGCGATAGCCCAGGTCGCGGAAGCGGGCGATCAGGTCCAGCCCGCTGAGACGAGGAAGCTTGAGGTCGGCGATGATCAGGTCGAACTTCAAGCTTTTGAATTCGCGCAGCGCCTCTTCCGAATCTCTGGCCAGAAAAACCCGGTATTGCTTTTTGAGCAACAGGTGAAACGTCTTACGGATAGAATCGTCATCATCCACGACAATAATTTTCTTTTCCGCCATGCCAGTGACCTCTTTGACCTCTTTCGTTCCCCAAGAAAGCAGGTTTTGTGCCAAATCAACGCCGCCTCTCCCCTGGGCGTTCCTCAAAAATGTTTACAGCCCGTTAAGTTCGTTTACAGGGAGGGTCGTTTAGGAACTGGGGAGGGTCAGCCGGAGCCGGTATTCCTTTATTTTCTTATCCAGGGTAGGACGGCTGATCTGGAGGATCTGGCTGGCCCGGGTCTTGCTTCCCTGGGCGGCATCAAGGACGTGCTGGATATAGTTGCGCTCCACTTCTCGCAGGGGAACCAGGTCGCCGGGGAAGAGCCTTTTCTCCGCCGGCTCCAGGGGAAGGTTCTCCTTGAGTATGACATCGCCCTTGGCCAGTATGACCGCCCGGGTGAGCGCATTCTCGAGCTCCCGGACGTTACCGCGCCACGGCAGGTCCTGGAGTACGACCATCACATCAGGGGGGATTTTTCTCACGTTCCGGCGCAGCTCACGGTTGATCTTCTCCATCAGATAGGCGACCAGCTCGGGGATGTCTTCCTTACGCTCGCGTAGAGACGGCAGGAAGATTTCCACCACTTTCAGACGGTAATAGAGGTCCTCCCGGAACTGGCTCTTATCGATGAGTGCCTTGAGGTCGTGGTTGGTGGCGGCGATGATCCGGGCCTCGGTTTTCATGATCTTTTCGCCGCCCACCTTCATGAAATCCCGGGTCTCGATGACGCGCAGCAGCTTCGACTGGAGGTTGGCCGACACGTCCCCGATCTCGTCGAGGAAAAGGGTGCCCTTGCCGGCAATTTCGAACTTGCCCTTGGTCTCGGCGACGGCGTCGGTGAAGGCACCCTTGGCGTGGCCGAAGAGCTCGCTCTCGAGCAGGGTATCGGAGATGGCCGAGCAGTTGATGACGATAAAGGGCTCGTCGCGATAGGGGCTGTTGTAGTGGATCGCTTTGGCGACCAGCTCCTTGCCCGTCCCGCTCTCGCCCTGAATCAGGACGTTCGCCCGCGTGTTGGCCACCGACCCAATCAGCTTGAACACGTCCCTCATCTGGGGCGAACGGCCGATGATATTATCGATGGTGTATTCCTTCTGTCTCTCCTCGACGAGATAGCTGACCTTCTGTTCCAGCGCCCGGACCTGGAACGCCTTGGCCACGGTCAGGTCGAGGTCGATGTAGTTCAGGGGCTTGACGAGGTACTCGAAGGCGCCGAGCTTGATGGCCTCGACGGTCGTCTTCATATCGTCATAGGCCGTCATCATCAGGACGTAAGATTTCTTGTTCAGGTCCTTGATTTGCCTAAGGACCTCGATCCCGTCGAGATCGGGAAGGCGGACGTCCAGGATGACGACGTCCGGGCCGAACTCCCGGAATTTCCGGACCCCCTCCTCCCCTTCCTCCGCCAACTGGACGTCGAAACCCTGTTTGGAAAGATGGCCGGACAGCGTCTTGCGGATCAGCGGGTCATCGTCGATGATCAAGACGGATCTCATGTTTCCACCTCGCAGGGGATGCGGACCTCGAAGGTCGTCCCCTTCCCTTTTGTCTTGGTGACTCTGAGCGAGCCCCGGTGCTGCTCCACGATCTTCCGGGCGTTGGACAATCCCAGCCCGAACCCCGACGGCTTGGTCGTGTAGAACGGCTCGAAGATATTTTCCCAGTCCTTTTCCGGAATCCCGCAGCCGTCATCGGAGATCCGGACTCTGATTCTGGGGACTCCGTTCTCCTTGATGCGGGAAAGCGCCAGCCCGATCTTGCCGCCTTCCTCCACCGCCTCGACGGCGTTCCGGAGGATGTTCAGGAAGACCTGCCTTATTTTGTCCCCGTCGACCACGACCGCAGGGAGGTCCGCTGCGAAGCGCTTCTCCAGGACGATTTTCTTTTCCAGGAAGGAGTTCCGCATCATCTTCAGGGACTCCTCCACGATCTGGACGACCGAGAACCGCTCCGGGTTGAGGTCGGAGACGCGGGTGAAATTGAGCAGTTCCTTGATAAATTTTTCGATCTGGCCGATGCCCTCCTGGGAGATGCTGAGGTGCTCCTTGTCCTCCTCTTCCAGGTGCTCGTTCTGCATGAGTTTCTGGATGTTGAGCTTGACCGAGGTCAGCGGGTTTCGAATCTCGTGGGCGATGGAGGCGGAAATGCGTCCGATGGAAGCCAGCTTCTCGGCCTGGATGAGCCTCCGGTTGGCGTCCTCCACCCGGCGGCGCGTCTCCAACAGATCCCTGGTCATCTCGTTGAAACTCCGGGCCAGGTCGCCGATCTCGTCCCGTGAGCCGACGGAAATGGTCTGGGTGAAATCTCCCTTGGAGATGCGCACCGTCCCGTCGACAAGCTTCTGCAGCGGTCCGGTGATCCGCTTGGCCAGCGCGCCCGCTCCCACTAACCCGAGGAGAAAACCGCCGCAGCCGATGAGGATGAGCATCAGCCGGGTCTGACGGATCTCCTTCCGGTTTTCCTCAAGCGAGAGCCCGACCTTGACCGAGCCCCAGTAGTCCGGCGACCCTTCCGCGAAGACAGGCACTTCGATCTCGATGATCGGCACCGTCTTGCCGTCCAGCCGGAAGTCCCGCCGGCCGGCGGCCGACATCTCCGGCGCGACCTTTTCCGGCAACCGGCTGCAGCACTTGATGTCTTCGTTATCCCGGATGCGATCGCTGAAGACATAGGGGCTCCGGAACTTATTGTAAATAACCACATAAATCAGGCTGTCGTCGATCTCCCGCTCGATGTTGTTCTTGATCCCGACCGCATCCCAGAAGGTGAGGCTTTCCAGGTTCAGACTGGCGATGAACTCGGCCCTCAGGACACCCCGGCTCTTCGATTCCTCAAAGATGGTCCGCACTTCTCTCCGCTCGATGAGGAAAAGGATGGAGCCGACGAGGAAGATAAGGATGAAGGTGATGGCGATCATGAATCGGGTGTAGAGAGAGATCTTGAGACGCGGCCTCAATACTCTCATTTATCGAGCCAGATGTCCTTGGCGTCGAGATAGAAAAACCCGAGGGGAGGGGGATTGACACCGCGCACGTAGGGCTGGAGGGCCAAGCGATGCTGTCTAGAAAACAGCGGGATGGCCGGCATGTCGGCGTGGAGGAGGTCCTCGATCTTATGGAAGAGGGCGATTCGGCCAGTCCGGCTCTGCTCAAGCTCGGCCGCCTTGGTCAGCTCGTCCAGCCGGGGGTTGG
>Ga0315277_10009824_pt1 | contig 12187 bp, 12 predicted proteins | sample YL17G05_15_MG_FD_203695 | JGI IMG/M metagenome (GOLD analysis project Ga0315277, IMG submission 203695) | Sediment microbial communities from Yellowstone Lake, YNP, Wyoming, USA - YL17G05_15 | ecosystem: Environmental > Aquatic > Freshwater > Lake > Sediment | place: USA: Wyoming | collected... | reverse complement strand
GTGTCGGGCCAGGTCACCGTCGCTACCAGGTGCCAGGCCAGGTAGACTCCTCCGATGGTAACAATAAGATAGCGCGACGTGGATTGCAACAACTCCGTTGCAGAGCGGACGAAATCAGGGTCAGTCTTTGGTGACACGCGCAATCCGTACCACATGCGAACCTCCATCGCTGACCCTCACCCCCGGCCCCTCTCCCTGCCAGGGCGAGGGTAGCACACCCTCACCCCCTGCCCCTCTCCCTGCCAGGGCGAGGGGAGTATGCTCACTCTCCCCCTCGGGGAGAGGGCTGGGGTGAGGGGCGAAACCAGCCTTGTGGACTTCTAACCCTCTACGACCGCAGCATCTTCAGTACCTGGCACCCTCCCCATCTCCACCTGCCCCAGATAAATGAGGGATTCCAGGTCCTCGGTCTCTTGGGGAGCATAGCGTGCCACAGCCTCTCGCACCCGCGCCAGTTCTTCCTCGGAAGCCAGGCCCAGCATGCGGGTCGTGTCAGCCACGTCCTGGACCCGGGAGGACGCCATCTTCATCAACACCAGATACGAGAGATCCAATACGGGGTAGCCTGCCAGGTCGTGACGGGGCTGCGCCAGCGCCTCCTCTACCCAAGGAGCATCGCCCAGGAGCACGTCCACCTCCACCCCCTCTGGGGAGCGAACCAGGAAACCGGGCACCGCCAAAGGAGAGACGTAGCAGTACCCTGCACCTTCCAGCCGCCCCCTGACCTCGTCGCCGTCCTGGCGACGTACCAGGATGTCCAGGTCTTGGGTGACCCGTTCCGGCATGTAGGCGCGGGTGGCTACGCCACCGGTAATCGCCCAGGGGATACCCTGAAGAATCGGGCGCAGGTCGGGCCAGGGATTCATCGCCGTCCTCCTTCGCAGGAACTCGACGCTGCTGCCGGTGCCCGGCCGGATGCGCCGCCGGCAGAGGTCTATCAGGATGCGCCGTCGCTGAGCGGGGGTCGGATGCCCATCCGGGACCACGGCAGCAATGGCAGGTGGAATGCCCATTTGCGTTTCTCCGCACTTGATTGTATAGTGCTACCAGGGAATGTCAAATGGAGGTGGCATGATCATTCAAGTACAGGACCTGGTAAAACGATATGGGGACGTGGTGGCGGTGGACCGTCTCTCCTTCGAGGTCGAACAGGGGGGGATGTTCGGCCTGCTAGGCCCCAACGGGGCCGGCAAGACGACGACCATCCGCGTCGCCATGGACATCCTCAACCCCGATGCCGGCAGCGTGACCATCCTCGGCCTGCCGCCAGGCCAGGCCAAAGCCCGAGTGGGGTACCTTCCGGAAGAACGAGGGCTCTTCCGCAACCTGAGAGTGCTGGAGACGCTGGTATACCTGGCCGAACTGAAGGGAGTCGCCCGGCCAGCGGCGCGCAAGCGGGCGCTCGACCTGCTGAAACAGATCCAACTGGAGGACTGGGCCAACCGGAGGGTGCGGGACCTGAGCCGGGGCATGCAGCAGCGGCTCCAGTTCATCGCCAGCCTGGTCCACGATCCAGCCGTGCTCTTCCTCGACGAGCCGTTCCAGGGATTGGACCCGGTCAACGTGGAGCGCACCAGGGACTTGATGGCCGCCCTGCACCGGGAAGGGAAAACGATCGTCCTCAGCACGCACCAGATGAACCTGGTGGAGGCACTGTGCGACCGCATCCTGCTCATCAACCGCGGACAGGCGGTGCTCTATGGGCCGCTGGCAGAGATCAAGCGGGATTACGCCCCCAACGCCGTCCAGGTGCGCGCCTCGCACGTCCCGGCCGGCCTGCCCGGGGTGGTGGAAGTGGAGCCGGAAAATGGGTCGTTCAACCTGGCGCTGGCAGAAGGGACCAACCCGCAGGCGGTGCTGCGCGCGCTCCTGGACCGGGGGGTCGAGATCCAGGCCTTCGAGGTGGCACCGGTGCCGTTGGAAGACATCTTTGTGGCCGCGGTGAGCGGTGAGGAGGCGTGAGGCCATGGACTGGCGCAAAGTGTGGGTGGTCGCCCGCCACGATTTCGTGACCAACGTGCGGCGGGCTGGCTTTATCATCATGACGGCCATCGTGCCCGTCTTGGGCATCGCCGTGCTGCTGTTCGGCGCCCTCTTCGCGGGCCAGGCCCGGCAACTTCTAGAGTCGCTCGGGAGACAGTTCGACGTCGGAGATACCGCCATCGGCGTGGTGGACGAGTCAGGCTATTTCTCCCCCATCCTGCCGCAATACCAGCAGGACTTTAGCCTGTACGGGAGTGAGGCGGAGGCGAAGGCAGCGCTGGAGGCCAAAGAGGTCTCGAAGGTGATGGTGATCGGTAAGGATTACGTGGAAACAGGCCGGGTGGTCGTCATGAGCATGGGCAGCGGGTTCAGTGCGGCCACGGTCAGCGACTCGACGACAGTACGGGCCTTTCTCGTGGACCACCTGCTGTCCGGCCGGGTGGACCCGGTGCTGCGGAAGCGGGCCGCCGATCCGCTGAATGTGGAGCCCCAGGTGCTCTCGGCCGGCGGCGAGACACAGGGACAGGGGGGCTGGGGCTTTGCCTTCACCTTCATCATTCCCTACTTTCTGTCCATCTTCCTGGTGACGACTATCTTCGTCTCGTCGGGCTACCTGTTGCAGAGCGTGGCAGAGGAGAAGGAGAGCCGGGTGATCGAAATCGTCGTCTCCTCGGTCCGGCCGGCGGAACTGATGGCCGGCAAGGTGGCCGGGCTGGGGGCACTGGGGCTGGTGCAGGTGCTGGTGTGGGTGGCGAGCGCGGCCGGGTTCAGCGGCGGCGCGGTGGCGCTCCTGGCCGTGGCCGGGGCCGCCTCTATCCCCGCGCGCGTGCTGGTGCTGGGCGTGGTCTACTACCTGCTCGGCTACACCCTGTATGCCATCCTCATGGCGGGGATCGGCGCACTCGGCACGACGATGCGAGAAAGCCAACAACTGGCAGGCATCTTTTCCTTCTTTGCCGCCATCCCCTACATGATCAGCGGCTTTCTCTTCACCAATCCGAACATGCTCATCGCGCGGGTGTTGACTTTCTTCCCGCTCACCGCCCCCACCATGATGATGATGCGCCTGCCGCTGACGGAGGTGGCATGGGTAGACGTGGTTGGCAGCATCGTCGTGCTCGTGCTCTCCATCCCCGTGGCGCTGTGGGTGGGGGCCAGGTTGTTCCAGGTCGGGCTGCTCGTCTACGGCAAACGGCCCACGCTGAAAGAGATCTGGCTGATCCTGCGCAGTGGGCACTGACGCCATCCTACCCTCCCGCGGGTCAACAGGCGCCGGCCTGAAAGAGCCGGCGCTGGGAGCCGTAACCCGCGGGAGGGTCAACGAGGCAAAACTCGTCCGAAAAATGCTTGAAATTGGCCCGCTTTTGTGTTATCATGGCCCCTATCAAAATCAAAGGAAACCGTGGAGCCATGTACCCCGAAAGCGAAATCCTCTTTCCATCCCGTTGCGTCCCACAACTGCGCAACTTGCGCGGAGACGAGTGGGCTAAACTGATTGACCACGTCGTCACGCTGCCCGACGGCCACGAGGACGTGCTGGGCTTCTCGCTGATGATGGTCCGCCTGGGCAGTTGCCTCACCTGCGACCTGGACTCCTACCGCGCCTCGTTGGGCTGCTGCACGTGTGCCCGCCGCTCCGTGGCCGGCTTCAAGGGCTCCGACAAGGACCTCGTCCGCATGTTTGAGCAAGCCCGGGCGGAGGTGCGGGTCTATCTGGCGTCCGACGAGATCCCGGATCCCATAGACACCCTGGTGGTCCGTCCGGCCTGACGCCAGTCATCTGAGATGAACAGACGGATTCTCGCGCTCATCGGATTGGCACTGCTGGCCCTGGTCTCCTGCCAACCCTCCTCCGCTGGTCCCTCTGGGCTCCGGGAGTGGATGTTCGCCCGCACAGGGGAAGCGGACCTGCTGCCCCAGGTGCGGGGTACCGCCCTGTTAGCGGCCAACGCCCTCTATCCTCAGCCACGCCTGGCGTCCGACGTGCCGGTGGCCCACACCGGCGTCAACCCCTTCGGCATCAACGTCTTCCTGGAACAGGAAGTGGAGGAATGGAAGCGCGAAAAGTCGGTGCAGATGGTGGCCGCCGCCGGCTTCCACTGGCTGCGCCAGGAATTCCCCTGGGAGGACATTGAGATCCACGGCAAGGGGGACTTTCAGGACCGGCGCCACGAACCCTACCGCTCGGCCTGGGACAAGTATGACCACATCGTCGCCCTGGCGGAACAGGTTGGCCTGGAGATCGTCCCCCGCCTGAGCAACCCACCTGCCTGGACCCGCGCCGGCGGCGACGCCCGGGGCACTTTCGCGCCTCCAGACAACCTGGCCGACTGGGGGGATTACGTCTATGCCGTCGTCTCGCGCTACCGGGGGCGCATCCACTACTACCAACTGTGGAACGAACCCAACATTTACCCCGAGTGGGGGGAGCAGCCGGCGGACCCGGAGGGCTACACGCGGCTCCTGTGCGAAGGGTATCGCCGCGCCAGGGAGGCCGACCCGAGCGTGGTTATCCTCAGTGGGGCGCTGGCTCCCACCGTCTCGCTGCATCCCGGGCCGGGGCCAGCGCTGGGCCTGAGCGATTTCGTCTTCTTGCAGCGCATGTACGACGCCGGGGCGGCCGCCTGCTTCGACGTGCTCTCCATCAACGACTACATGCTGTGGTCCGGCCCCACCGACCATCGCATGCAGCCGCTCAACATCAACTTTGCCCGCCCGGTCTACGTCCGCGACATCATGGTCGCCAACGGCGACGCGGCCAAGCCGGTCTGGATCAGCGAGATGAACTCCAACGCCGTGCCGAACGACCCGGGCATCACGGGCTGGGGAGCCTACGGCCAGGTGACGCCCGAACAGCAGGCGCGCTACGCCGTGCTGGCCTACCAGCGCGCGATGGAGGAGTGGCCCTGGGTGGGCGTGGTCAACTTTTGGTTCTTCAAACGGGCCACCGATTTGGAACGTACCCAGGCCATGTATTACTTCCGCATGGTCGAACCGGACTTTACCCCCCTGCCCGTCTACCAGGCCATGCAGGAATATACGGCCGGCCTCACCCCGACGCTCTACCCCGGTACGCACCAGGAGGACCACTGGGCGCTGCAATACGATCAAGCCTGGGAGACAGTGCAAATCGGCAAATCGGCAAATCAGCAAATCAGCGAGCCAGCGAGCCAGGGAGGGCCCGGGCCAGCAGTCCAGACCTATCGGCGGACAGTCGCGGCTGGCGCGGCACTCCATTTCTGGTTCGAGGGCGCTTCGCTGTCACTGGTGCCCGGCCCCGGCACAGGCGAGGCTGAATTCAGCGTAGACGGCCACCCACCCCGCCACATCCTGCTGGACGGGCACCTGGTGCGGCTGGTGCAAGGCTGGCGACAGGACCGCCACCAGGTCGTGCTGACTGCTGTGTCGGGAGAAGTCGGCGTGGACACATTGATCGTGCGTCGCCCCTGGTGTCCGTCCCCCTGGCTCGTCCTGAGCCTGGCCACCCTGCTCGTAGTGACGACTTCAGTCGTCCTGCGCCAGCGAGTACGGCGATGAAACGACCTGTGGTCCGTAGTGACGACTTGAGTCGTCCCGCCCCAGCCTCCAACCTCCAACTTCCAACTTCCAACTTCCAACCTCCAACTTCCAACCTCCAACCCTTAGCCTCCCACCTCCTCCTCCTCGCCCTCCTCCTCCTCGCCTCCTTCCTCCGCTTCTACCGCCTCGACGCCCAGTCCTTTTGGAACGACGAGGGCAACTCGGCCCGCATCGCCGAGCGTCCCGTAGACCTGATCCTGGAGGGAGCCGAGGGGGACATCCACCCGCCCGGCTACTACCTGTTGCTCCACGCCTGGCGGGCAGCGGTGGGCCACAGCGAGTTCGCGCTGCGCTCCCTTTCCGTCGTGGCCGGGCTGGCACTGGTCATCTTTACGTACTTGCTGGGCCGCCACCTCTTCGACGACACCACCGGCCTGATCGCCGCCTCCCTGGCAGCACTCTCCCCCTTCGCCATCTACTACTCCCAGGAAACCCGCATGTACGCCCTCCTGGCCGCCCTCTCCGCCGCCTCCACCTACCTGCTCGTAGTACAAATCGGCAAATCAGCAAATCGCAAATCAGCAAATGGCAAATCCGCAATCCACAATCCGCAATCCGCATTCTTCATTCTTCATTCTCCATTCTCCATTCTCCATGCCCTCCCCTACATCCTCGCCGCCGCCGCCGGCCTCTACACCCACTACGCCTTCCCCTTCGTGCTACTGGTGCACAACGTCACCTTCGGCCTGTGGTGGCTGGCCGTGGCGCGCCGGAGCGCGCAGCGCTGGCGCTGGCTGGCATGGTGGGCCGGGGTGCAGGTCGCCATCATCCTCCTGTATCTGCCGTGGCTGCCGGTTGCGCTCAAGAGCGTCACCGGCTGGTCGCCGGCGGGACGTGCGTACGCACTGGGGCCGGCACTCCTGGACGTGTGGCACGTCCTCACCGTGGGCGTCACGCTACCGCTCAAGGAGTCCACGCTGGCGCTCGTTGCTACAGGTGCTTTGCTGCTGGTGGGCTTCTGGCCCCGGCCGGTGGGCTCTCTGAAAACCCCCGTAGAAACACCATCGGAGTCCCGAACTTGTTCGGGCTCCCCGCGTCATGGCCCCAACAAGTTGGGGACTCCGCCATCCGTCCAGCAGGACCGGCGAGCGGGCCTTGCGGGTTGGCTCGCCGTCGCCAGCATGGCGCTCTACCTGCTGCTTCCCATCGCCCTCCTGCTTGCCTTCGACCTCTACAAGGAATCCTGGCTCAAGTTTCTCGTCGTCGTCCTCCCCCCCTTCCACGTTCTCGTGGCCCATGGAGTGGAGAACCTGGCCCATTCCGTGATTGGAGACTGGAGATTGGAGATTGGCAAACGCCGCATCTCCAATCTCCATCCTCCATTCTCCATCCTCCATTCTCCATTCTCCATTCTCCATCCTCCATTCTCCATTCTCACCACAACCCTCCTCGCCATCACGATCCTTCCCTCCCTCCGTAACCTCTACTTGGACCCTGCCTATGCCCGCGACGACTACCGCCAGATCGCCGCCGACGTCGCGGCCATCGTGCGCCCTGGCGACGCCATCATCCTTAACGCCCCCAACCAGTGGGAAGTGTTTACCTACTACTACGCCGACCAGGACGTCTACCCGGCCCCTTACCGGCCCCAGCCAGACGAGGTCGAACCATTCCTGGCACCACTCGTCGAGCGCTACCGGCGGTTGTTCGCACTCTACTGGGGCGACGCCGAATCCGACCCCCAGCGCCTGGTCGAGACGTGGCTGGCCTCGCACACCTACCCGGCCAGCGACCGCTGGTATGGCCGTGTGCGGCTGGCGACCTACGGCGTGGCCCCGCTGCCGGGGGAACCTGCCGTCACCCTCGACGCTCGCTTCGGCGAGGGCATCCACCTGCGGGGCTACGCACTGGCGGGAGAACGCTTTGCCCCTGGCCACGTCCTGCCCGTGACGCTGTTCTGGGAAGCCCAGGCCCCCATCGCCGAACCATTCAAGGTCACCGTCCAGTTGCTCGACGGCGTGGGGCAACTGGTGGCCCAACGGGACACGCAGCCTGGCGCGGGCCTCAGACCGACCACGACCTGGCAGCAGGGCCAGGTACTGGCAGACCGCTACGGCGTTCCCCTTCCCGCAGACCTCGCGCCCGGTCGCTACACGCTCATCGTGGGAGTGTACCACATCGCCACCGGCGAGCGCCTCCCCGTGACGCTCGACAGCGCAGCAGCAGGTGACCATCTCACCCTGACCAGCGTAGGTGTCACGTGGTAGGACAAGAGACCATACTGGTCAAGATACAAATCCAGATTATAATAATCATGATTTGTACCCGATGAGGGTCATCGGAAGGAGAACAATGGAACCCACTTACGACGTCACCATCATCGGCGCCGGCCCGGGCGGCTACGTGGCCGCCATCCGCGCTGCGCAACTCGGTCTAAAGACCGCCTTGATCGAGAAGGAACACCTGGGGGGCGTGTGCCTCAACTGGGGCTGTATCCCCACCAAGGCCCTCCTGCGCAACGCCGAGGTCGTCTCTCTGCTGGGTCGAGGCAAGGAGTTTGGTTTCACCGTCAGCGGGCTCGAAGTGGACTTTGGCGCGGCGGTAGATCGCAGCCGCAGGGTGGCCGAGCGCTTGGTCAAGGGCATCGCCGCCCTCATGCGCAAGAACAGCGTCGAAGTGGTCGCCGGGACCGGGGCGCTCAAGTCGCCCACTGCCGTCGAGGTGGCACTGAGCGAAGGCGGCACGCGCACCCTGGAGACGCGCAACGTCATCGTCGCCACCGGCGGGCGGGCACGCTCCATCCCCGGCGTTACGCCCGACGGCGAGCGGGTGCTGACCTATCGGGAGGCCATCGTGCTGCGGGAATTGCCCAGATCGGCCGTCATCATCGGGGCCGGCCCGATCGGGCTCGAGTTCGCCCACGTCTGGAGCACCTACGGCGCAGCGCTCACCGTGGTCGAGATGCTCCCGCACGCGCTGCCGCTGGAGGACGCAGAGCTCAGTGCCGAAATCGAGCGCGCCTTCAAGCGGCGCAAGGTGCGGCTCTTCACCTCCACGCGCGTGCAGAAGGTGGAGACGACCGCCGACGGCGTGCGAGTACACGTGGCGGACGAGAAGGGCGAGCAGGTGCTCGAGGCCGAACGGGCGCTCGTCGCCATCGGCGTGCGGCCCAATAGCGAGAACCTTGGGTTGGAGGCAGTCGGCGTGCAGATGGAGCGCGGGAACGTCGTCGTGGATGCGCGGATGTGCACCAACGTGCCCGGCGTCTACGCCATCGGCGACGTGACCGGCAAGTTGGCGTTGGCCCACGTTGCCTCGGCCCAGGGCCTCGTGGCAGCGGAGACGATCGCCGGCGTGGAGACGGTAACCCTGGACTATGAGATGATGCCGCGCTGCACCTATTGCCAGCCGCAGGTGGCCAGTTTCGGCCTCACCGAGGCGCAGGCCGCCGAACGCGGGCACCAGGTCAAGGTGGGCCGCTTCCCCTTCCAGGCCAACGGCAAGGCGCTGGGTCTGGGCGACTACGATGGCTTCGTCAAGATCATAGCCGATGCAGTCAGCGGCGAGATCCTGGGCGCCCACCTCGTCGGCCCCGAGGTGACCGAGTTGCTGCCCGAGCTGGTGCTGGCCCGCCACTGGGAACTGACGCCGGAGGAGATCGCGCGCACCGTGCACGCCCACCCCACGCTGAGCGAAGCGCTGATGGAGGCGGCGCACGGAGTTTTCGGGCAGGCGATCCACATTTGACCCGTCCATGGCGCACCCACCCGACTACCACATCCACACCTCCTTTTCGTTCGACGGCAGAAACGCGCTAGTAGCGGCCTGCGAGACAGCCGTAGCCCACGGTTTGGGGGAGATCGCCCTCACCGACCACGTAGACTTTGGCCCCGCCGACCCGCTCGGCTTTCTTCAGCCTGCCGCCTACCTGGCCGAGATCGAGCGCTGCCGCGCCCATTACGGGGACCGGTTGACCATTCGGGCCGGGCTGGAGGTAGGCGAGCCGCACCTCTTCGCCGCACAGGCGAGGGCTGTGCTGGCGGCGGGCGAGTTCGATTTCGTGCTGGGCTCGGCCCACTATGCCGACGGGATGCAGGTCGCGTGGAAAGAACCCTACTTTGAGCAGCCGTTACGCCAGGCCTACACGGCCTACTTCCGGCAGGTCGTGCGCCTGGCCGCAGAGGGGGATTTCGACGTGCTGGGCCACCTGGACGTGGTCAAGCGCGACGCCCGCAGGTTTGGCCAGGTCTACGACGGGCCAGAACCGTACGCCGATGTGATCCGGGCAGCGCTGCGCTCCCTCGTCGAGCGGGGCAAGGGGCTCGAGCTCAACACCTCCCCCTTGCGCATGGGGCAGCCAGAGCCCTGCCCGTCGCTCCAGGTGCTGCGCTGGTACCGCGAACTGGGCGGCGAGATCCTCACCTTCGGCTCCGACGCCCACCAACCTGAAGCCATCGGAGCGTGCTTCGACGTAGCGCTAAGCATGGCCCAGGCAGCTGGTTTCACACGGCTGGCGACGTTTGAGAAGCGACAGATGGGTTGGGTAGCAATCTGATTGCACGGAAACGATTTCTGGCGTAGAATATGAGACGGAGGTACATTATGGGGAAGGGACGAGTTATCGTTGATCCAAGAATCAGGCATGGAAAACCAATCATTGAGGGCACGCGTGTGCCCGTGCGAGTTGTTCTCGGCGGGCTGGCGAGCGGAATGACCTACGAAGAAGTAATGGATGAGTACGACCTAAACCGCGAGGACATTATGGCTGCACTGGAGTATGCTGCGGCTATCATAGACGCGGAGGACGTATTGCCATTAGCGGTGCCCTATGCGGTTCCTGCCTGACACTGAATGGCCTTTGTCAGCCCTTGCGGCTTGTGATAAATGAGATGGGCCACTATGGACAAGTTGGAGAGACTACGTCGTCGCATTGCTCACAACCCCAAGAATGTCCGTTTTGAGGACCTGGACAGATTGTTGCGCGGCTACGGCTTTGAAGGGCGACCGGGAAGAGGAAGCCACTACTACTATCGTCGTGGTGCCCAGCGTGTCACTGTGCCCTTCCATCGCCCGCATGTATTGCCGATCTACGCCAGATTGGCACTCAAGGCGATTGAGCGAGCGGAAGCGGAGGATGAGAATGAACAAGGTGAATGAGAAGAAAGATCTCGAATATTACATGCACCTGCCTTATCGCGTTGAAGTATATCCAGAGCCCGATGGGAGCGGTTATACGGCTGCAATTCCTGACTTGCCCGGTTGCATCACCTGTGCCGGTACGATGGAAGAATTAGCGGAGATGATAGAGGACGCCAAGCGCACCTGGATCGAGTGCTCGCTTGAGGATGGTCTTCCTATCCCGGACCCATCATCGGTGGATGATGAACTGGTACCCGTGCCCCACACAATCCATCGCCAGTTGGTAGAGCGAGCACGACGCGAGAGGCAAAGTGTGACCCAACTGGTCGAAGCAGCTCTGGCCTCGGCAGTGAGATAGCGTCACCATGCCCTATTCCGACGTCGAGGAGACACAAGAGCCTCTGCCCCGGCCTCAACGCCGCCCTCCCTGGCTGCGGGTACGTGCCCCCACTGGCGAAACGTACCACTGGCTCAGGCGGCTGATGCGCACCCAGCACCTGCACACCGTGTGCGAAGAGGCCCACTGCCCCAACATCGGCGAGTGCTGGAGCCACCGCACCGCCACCTTCCTCGTCCTCGGCGATACCTGCACCCGCAACTGCCGCTTCTGCAACGTCAAGACCGGCCGCCCGGCTCCGCTCGACCCCGACGAGCCGGAGCACGTGGCACAGGCCGTGCAGGCGCTGGACCTGGAACACGCCGTTATCACCTCGGTGGACCGGGACGATCTGCCGGACGGCGGCGCTGCGGTCTTCGCCGCCATCATCCGCCGCATCCGCGCCCTGCAGCCCGGTTGCACAGTCGAGGTGCTGATCCCCGACTTTCGCGGGCAGATCGAACCGCTGAAGGTGGTGATGGACGAGCGGCCGGACATCCTCAACCACAACGTCGAGACGGTGCCGCGCCTCTTCCGGGCCGTGCAGCCCCAATGCCGCTACGCCTGGTCGCTGGCCGTGCTGCGCAATGCCAAGACGCTATGGCCCGAAGCGCTCACCAAGAGCGGCCTGATGGTCGGGCTGGGAGAGACGCCAGACGAGATACTGGCAGTTATGCGCGACCTGCGCCAGATAGACGTGGACATTCTCACCGTCGGCCAATACTTGCAGCCCACCAAACAACACCTGCCGATCGCCCGCTACTACACGCCCGCAGAGTTCGAGACGTTGCGGGAGCGCGGTATGGAAATGGGGTTCCGGTGGGTCGAAAGCGGCCCGCTGGTGCGCAGTTCCTACAACGCCGAGGCCCAGGCCCGGGCGCTGTCACCAACACTACCGCCGGCGCAGTAGCAGGCAGCACAACGCACCCTGTTTTTCTCCATCCGCGTTCATCCGGTTAAATCTGCGTTCGTCTGCGTTCCCCTCCTCCCATTCACAGCGCCGCAAACTCGCGCGGAAACGTGGTCAGGCTCTCTGCGCCGCTGGCGGTCACGAGCACGTCGTCCTCAATGCGCACCCCACCCCGCCCAGGCAAGTAGACGCCCGGCTCGACGCTAAACGTCATCCCTGGTTCGAGAGGCGACCGGTTTCCGGCGACGATGTAGGGCGGC
>Ga0315277_10009823_pt1 | contig 12188 bp, 14 predicted proteins | sample YL17G05_15_MG_FD_203695 | JGI IMG/M metagenome (GOLD analysis project Ga0315277, IMG submission 203695) | Sediment microbial communities from Yellowstone Lake, YNP, Wyoming, USA - YL17G05_15 | ecosystem: Environmental > Aquatic > Freshwater > Lake > Sediment | place: USA: Wyoming | collected... | reverse complement strand
CAGGCTATATACATCACCGTATTCTTTCAAATCGCTTGCAGCGACGTTTTTCTCCTTTTTTTATATAGGACCAGATCTCATCAACTTGCACGCGATCAAGTCGAAGCTCCAGGGTGGCCAGGACGTGAGCTGCCATATGAGATAGTATGCTGCGAGGAACTGGCCAGAGATTGTATTAAGCCCGATGGATGGCAGGCAGAGGAGAGGCTGGGTGCAGGGCACCTCCGGCCAGCAGAGACTGGAGGAAGCTTGCGCAGATCACACTTTAGATTGTTTAGGGCTTATGCAATTCGATTTATTAGTTTTTCGATAGGCCCCGCGTCCAAACGGTCTAAAATACAGTTTGCAACGTGACCTGCCAGCTCCTGCCGGCCGGATTCGAGTGGATCATGTGGCCCGGAAGAATACCAAGTTGTTATTGGGATAGCAATGAGGCATCTCCGGGCCGTGTAAATATAGGGCGTTCGTATTTATGAAGGCTGTGGGATGGCTGGCCAGATCGAAGAGAACAAAGCCATGTGGCTCGGAAGAAGCCAAACTATTGGGAGGAGCATGGGATCTCCGGGCCACTTGTAGTCACGCCTCAATTCAGTTCAAACCTCTTATCACAGAACCGTTCTCAATTCAGCTTGCGCCTCTTATCACTGGGTGAGCATGTCGGATGGATAAGGGCAAAGTCGAGAGTAAGCAGGAGATTGTCAACACAGGGGAAACGAAAGATCAACCTCGACTTATTCCTTCATCAGTATTTGCGTTTAACAAATATAAAGATTTGGTACAGTCCAGGCAAAAAAGAGTTCTGTGACATATCTTATAATTGGTCAAAGTGTCATAGAATCAAGGTGCCCTTTGGAAACGGCTCCGAGGCGGGGATCACAAGGAGAGCATCAGCTGAAATGGACGGCTCTTGCATCTTGGAACCTCCTAAAAAAGATCGGTCAGGAAGGGCATGAGCTGTTTTCTCATGGAAACCTCACCGTCAGCTCCGCCGAGTGTTTGCCCGCAGCCCATAGCCTGCCGCCCGCACCAGCCTCCGAGGGTCTCAGGTGTATCATGACCACATCCTCGCCCACCAGGCCCTGCAGTGTCTTCCCTTCTGCGAGCATGCGGGGCGCGGATGCTAAGGAAATCTCATTTTTCAATTTTCTCACCTCCGTTCAAGCTGTACATGGTACCACCAGTCGATCTGTGATGAACTTTTTCGATTGCCTCAACTGATTCCAGAAAGTCGCGAAGTCCTGGCCACAACAACCACTGGACACCAGATCGAGCTTCGATAGCCTTTCAATGCAGTAATCCAGCTTCTCCAGGCCGCTTTCATAGTCATACTTTTGGTACTCCCTCACCCACGCATAGAAGCTTATCCTGTCTCCCTTCCTGGGGTTGAACCTTGCAATGTTCTTTCCTACATAGGCCCAAAGATGGTCTACGGGCACTATCACCGTACCAGTATGCAAAAGGACATCCTTGAGCAGCATGGTAGGCTCTGCGCCTCTCCTGGCCACATGCCGAAGGCCGAACTTGGCGACACGCGCAGAAAAAAGATATTTGCCTCCCAGGAAGAGCATGAGCTGGGATCTCATTGTGATTGCTCCTTTATTTCGACCAGCACATCCTGCCCAATCGCTTCCCGAGATGCTGCCGCCAGAAGTCTATCCGCTCGGTCGATCCTTTCTTGATACTCGGATACTTGCGCTTGTGGAGAAGGCTGGCTTTTGAGCTGATCTGCCAGGCCCTCACAGATGGCTTCCTGGCAGGATATATCCTGCTCATCCTTGTAACCATACCACGCTTTCCCGTTTTTAGGCCACTGCGAAACAGTAGTGTGGTGAATCAGAGCCGCTTTATCCAAAGAAAGGATGAGCTGGTTGGACGCCCTGACGCCGGCATTCTCTCTCATGGGGATCTCCTGCACCAGATCGACCAGGATCAGCCTATTATTTTTCAGGTAGAGCATGTCTAAGTAGAGCACGCCGCCAAAGAATCGTGTAAGGATGCTTTCAAGCACTTCTCCCTCTTTCTTTATGGCGGCGCTCTTAGCGGCGGCTGCTTTACTGGCTTGATGTGAAAACTCATCAGGCACCTCATTTACCCGAATTAGAGCGGCGGCCCTCTCAGACCGCCCCCGTGTCGGATTCGTTGAGTTCAGCATAGAGGCGATCAACCAGCCAGCCGATACGCTCTAATCGATTGGGCTCGATTTCCACAAGCTTCTCATTTAACTCAACCAGAGGAGGAGCCATATCAAGCCGCCTCCGCAACAATAGGTTCCTCTTCAAACTCAAGGACACTTTTATCAAGCGTTCCCTCCAGATCGGCCCAAACACCGCGCAGGACAAAGGCGGCGAGCTGGCCGTCCTGCGTCCCTTGTGACTCTGCCCATGCGATCAGGGCAGCGAACCTTTTTTGGATAGGCTGCCCATCTCAGACCACCGCCTGAAGGTTCACAGGCCCGTTCATGCCGCCTGGCCACTTCCCGGCAGGCTTGATTTCTTCGGCCAGATTGAGGGTCCGCACCGGTTGAGGGAAGTATTTTCTCTGATGCTTACAGGCCTGGCCAGGGTGGTATGTGGCCGATGGGCAGGAGCAGGCTTCGGGCGTGGTCACGTAGTAGACATCCTTCTTATTCGACAGGACCAGCACCATGCGGCCATTATCCAGGGACACATCCGTAGGCAATGGATCGCGCTCGCGGCCACGCCAGGCCAGGAGCGCTTTAACGGCTTCGATGCTTTGCGTTTTCGGGCTTCTATCTTCAAAGAGTGTTCTTCCAGACATTGTACTTCACCACTCATATACATGTCATAGTCATATATAAGAGTTATCGTAGTAAGCTATATAAAGGATACATGCGCACTATAAGCTATGCCTCAGACATATCTTGATGACGAATCATTACAAATTTTGAAAAGTATTAGGGACGAGATGAAGAAGGCAGGTATGAAGGGCGCTACTCTCGGGGATGCTGTACGAAAACTAAAACAGGCATACAATGAGAAGACAGGGAAGTTATCCCCGTCTCCCACCTGAGCATTCTATCAAGATAAATGAAACTTATTCTATTCATATCAATAAATGATAATGGCATCCCCTTAAAAACAGATATTGGCAGAAAGCTTTACAAGTAATTAAATGCGCCGATCGGGATTCGAACCCGAGTTTAGGCGTTGGCAACGCCTAGTGATAACCGCTACACTATCGGCGCACGGCTGCACGAAGCATCTCCTCCAATTACCTCCTAGTCTAAAAACATTGCGGGCAAACAGTCCGCCCGCAAATCCCTGGGGAAGGCTGCATACCCTTTATCTACAATGAGCCGGACGGTCTTTATGGTGAGTTCGTTTGCATGATGTCATCATAGTGGGAGCAGGCCCCGCTGGGCTGACGGCCGGAATATACTGCGCGAGGGGCGGGAAGAACACACTCATCCTGGGCAACATCTACGGCTCTCAGCAATCCATGGGAGGCGTCTATGAGAACTATCCTGGCTTCCCAGATGGCGTAATGGGCATAGAGCTCTCTGAGGCTATGCTGGCTCAGGCCCAGAGGTTTGGAGCAGAGTACCAGTCAGAAATGGTGCAGAAGATAGTGCATCTGGGAGACCTCTTCCGGTTGAAGACTGAGAACTGGCAGTACGAGGCCAAGGCCGTCATCCTGGCCATGGGCGCTAGCCACCGCCTTCTTGGTGTTCCGGGCGAGCGAGAGTTCTCATCCCGGGGGGTATCCTACTGCGTGCACTGTGACGGCGCACTCTTCAAGAACAAGACTGTAGCCGTGATAGGTTACGGCAACGGCGCGGCTAGAGCGGTTCTCTATCTCGCCAACATCTGTAGCAAGATCCATCTCCTCTCCCCACGCGACAAGCTGGCAGCGGAGCCGGTCTATCTGGAACGCTTGAAGAAGCACCCCAACTTCGCGGCTACTTTCGGAGCAGAGATCACAGAGATCCAGGGCAGCGAGTCAGTGAGCAGCGTGGAGTTCAAGGTCGGGAACACTCCTCGCTCATTGAAGGTGGATGGAGTCTTCGTAGAGATGGGCATGAAGCCCAACACCGAGCTGGCAGAGGCCCTGGGCATGGAGATGACCCGCGGAGGATATGTCAAGGTCAATCGGCTGAACCAGGAGACGAGCATGCCGGGAGTGTTCGCAGCTGGCGACCTGACGGGCGGCAGAATGCAGGTCACCACGGCGGTGGGCTCGGGCACCTCGGCGGCCATAAGCGCACTGCAGTATCTGGGATGAGACATGGCTAGATCGACAAACGAGAAGATGCAGCCGGATCTGACCTGGCCGGTGACTGTCTGGCGCTCGCATGACCTGCTGGACGGCCGCAAGGCGGCCTCCCTCACCATGATCCTGCGCACCGTAGGGTGCAGGTGGAATCGCTGCACAATGTGCGGCTATGCGAGCGAAGGAGCGCCCGCCACAGCCGATGATCTGGTGGCTCAGTTTGAAAGGGCTATGCAGAGGTCCTCTTCCGAGGTTCAGATGGTCAAGATCTACACCAGCGGGAGCTTTCTGGACCCTCTGGAGATGCCGGAAAAGGCGAGAGATGAAATCCTGCAAAGGCTGGAGGCATTGGGCATCAAGAGGCTGGTCATCGAATCCCGGCCGGAGTATATTACTGCCGAAAGGGTCGAGGTGTGTCTATCCCGCCTGGAGACCGAGTTTGCCGTTGGCCTTGAGACCTCGAACGACCTCATCCGCCAGCACATCATACGCAAGGGCTTTTGCTTCGCAGATTTTGTTGCAGCCTCGGAGGTGGTTCATGGACAGGGTGGGCGGGTCAAGGCCTACCTCCTGCAAAAACCGCCTCTGCTCTCGGAAGGGGAGGCTCTCCGGGATGCCATCGCCTCCGCCCGCATGGCCAGAGACTATGCAGATGTTCTGTCCCTCAATCTATGTAATGTTCAGCGCAACACCCAGGTGGAGCGCATGTGGGTGCGTGGGGAGTACAGGCCTCCCTGGCTCTGGTCCGCCTTAGAGGTGCTAAGGAGCGTCCCGGGGCTGATCGTCTGCGATCCCGTGGGCGCAGGCACCAGGCGCGGGCCGCACAACTGCGGGAAATGCGATGCATCCGTGGCCGAGGCCATCAGGGCGCATTCCCTTTCGCAGGACAGATCGGGATTCGATAGGCTTCAATGCACATGCCAGGCCGCCTGGCGGGATCTGATGGAGCTGGAAGAGAGCTCCTTTGGAAGCGTCCTTGTGTAGTCCCGAAAGTGTTTCGCACTTGCCCAGATGGATTTAATACCATACCGTTCAAGGTGCTGCTTGAAATCACTATCATTGTGTTCCCGTTCGTATCAAACCCATTTGCGCCGATTCTTTTTTCTTCGGATCCTCATGATCTGGGCTTCTCGCTTATCAAAGAGCTTCTTAGGCCGGTCCATGTTCTCACCGATAGCAGGTTCTCGCCCGGCGTCTACATAGCTTTTCCAGAGCTGCTGCACTCGCCTCCGCGATATCTTCATGTCCAAAGCAATCTGTTTTGTAGGTACCCCCTTCTGTTTTTGCCGAATAATCCAATGAATCTTGCGCTTGTTCAACTTCATAACCCGTGTTACGGGCTCGGGGCTAAAGCGTGTGCGAAATACTTTCGGGACTCTACACACAGAATGCTAACAAGAAAGCATAAATACTGTTCATGCACACTAATGGCAAATGGGCCCAGAAAGGAGATTGAAATGAGCGATAAAACACTTGCAATAGCCTTCTTACTTGGAACGGCGTGCCTGGCAATTATAGCTACCATAATGTTTCCAGAGCTGCCAGGATTGCCCTAGCCTTTCCTTTTAGCAGGGCATCCCATCATGGAATTCTGTCGGCGTTGCCAGAGTTCTTCCTGCGGCTCTGCACCAAAGAAGGTCTTTTTAAGCAGAAGGAATGCTCTCTGAGCTGCTACTGTGGACTCTCTTATTACGGCTCGGCAAATAGCCGCGGATATCTCTCTCCCAGATTGCCGCTCTGAAACTGCAAGGTTCGCCATGCCTGGCGGCCATCTCAGGCATGCTTTGATCACTAATAGAACAGCTACCGCCAGCTACGTCTGGAAGCCGGTGAACCACGCATAAACCTGGAATAAAAAATAGATGAAGGTGAAAATGAGAACCACAATGACCAATAGGTTCTCTTGAATGTTCTCTTTACAGGTTTTATCACGAGGATTTTCAGCCATTGCCCTCTTGCCTCGTCTTCATCCCGGACCTCTGATCCACAGAAGGGCAATGATGAAGACTATCCAGACAACCAGCATGCTTATTCCAAGCGATGCTCCAGCAAGCACTAATCCCTCATCTGCGTCCATATATTTCACTTTCTCCTCGTCTTTGCTCTAATGAGCGCGGCTTCAGAGCAGACTGGGCTCTCAATGCAATATTTCAAATAACTGCATCCAGTACAACGGTTACATATATCCACAGGGTCATAAGCGCCATCAGGATATAGCCAACCGATTGATCTCGCATTTTATCACCATTTGATTAGATAGCTCTTTTGGCCTTAACTTTCTCCTCTACGCTCTTCCTTCAATTATTGTACGTTATCTTTGTATAGCCGTTTTATCTCCTTCGTATTCCCTCCTTCGCTTCTTAGGATTCTGGCATTTATAGAATTCATGGTGTACTTCTTCTACAGGGGGCTACAGAGATGGTTCTCCTATTGAACTCCATCTCTTTAGTCCCTGGCCTGCAAATTCTAGTTTCCAACCTCCCATTAGCTATTTTCAGCTAGTGAAAATCCACCCATATGCCAATTGCACAATCAAATACAAGGCGAGGAATAAGAGTGCCAGCATTACAGAGACTCCTATAAACACTCTTTCCTCCTTTTCTTCCCCATATGCAGAGAAATCGGCAGCAATCCTCTTCAGACCGTTGTCCACCCAAGTCGCGAAGCTCATTAATGGCCCCTCAAAGAACCACATAAACTTTGCACCGGCAATTCTAAACGGCCAATCTGAGTCAAGATTAATCTTCCTTTGTTCCGGTGGATATAGTCCGGATTTTATGAGAATGAAGAAGGCTAATGAAGCGAACAATAGCAGCTGGAGCTGACTTATCATATGGGGCGCTGTATACGGTGCAAAATCCACCGGATAAGGGAGAATCTGGTAGAGTGCATAAGGATAAACGCCGATAAAAATACATAAAATTGCTGCTATACCCATGCTTAATAGCATATTCAAAGGAGGGTCTCTTGCTTTTAAGTGGGCGTCCTCAGCAAAAAAAGCGAAGAAAGGAACCTTTATGCCGGCGTGGTGGAATACACCTGCTGAGGCAAGCAGCAAAAGAACAGATAAGAGAGCCATATGCGCATTTGAAGCTGCCTCCATAACCATTGATTTGGTTACAAAACCGGTAAAGAATGGAAATGCCGATATTGATGCAGCACCCACAAAACAAAACGCGGTAGTTAACGGCATGGTCTTATATAATCCGCCCAGCTCTGTGCACTTGCATGTTCCCGTCCGATAAAGCACACTCCCCACACACAGGAAAAGCAGTCCCTCGAACAGTATGTTGCCAAATGCATGAGAAATAGCACCATTCATGGACAGAGCAGTGCCTATTCCTATGCCGACCAACATGAATCCCACCTGGTTAATGAGGCTGTAGCAAAGTACCCTCCTCAAGTCGTTCTCGAGGACGGCATAGAAGATAGGATATACAACCATTAATGCCCCGAGCCATATCAGAACATCAAAACCCTCGAAGCCTCTTGCCAAAACATAAACTGCCGTCTTGGTGGTAAAGATGGATAAAAATACTGTGCCTGTAAAAGTTGCTTCAGGATAAGCATCGGGCAACCAAGCATGCAAAGGAGGAACAGCAGCATTTATTATAAAGCCTATGAAAATTAATAAAGAAGGCAAATAGGTACTGCTCGAACTCCAGCCTATGGCATTAAAGGTTATTGAGCCCGTGGTCGCAATATACATGACAATGCCCGCGAGCAGGATTATGCCCCCAGCAATGTGCCACATGATATATCTAAACCCAGCACGATGCGCTTTATCCGTCCCTCCATGCCAGATGATGAGCGTGGATGCAACCGCCATTATCTCCCAGAAGATGTATAGTGTGATCAGGTCGCCTGCAAAAATTACTCCTAGCGCACACCCCACATATATGTACTGGGACATGTGTTCGCTGCTACTTTTTACGTGTACTGCATAAAGAGTCCCGATTAATGCTGCAATGGTAAATATAAGTCCAAAAATGAAACTTAGTCTGTCCACCCTACCGAAGACAAGCTCGTATTCCAAAAACGGAAGACGCCATGTTGAAAAGGGAATATCCCCAAATACGCCTAGGTACATAAGAATAACATCAATAAGCGCTACAATTGGGGGTATGAGCAGATATCCTTGTCTCCACTTACCTTTAAAAAGAGGTATGAGGAAGGCTCCAAGGATTAGTATGAGTCCAGGATGCAACCACTCAATCACTATTTCATCCCTCCTTTCTTCTCATAATAATTCTCTTCCTTCGGAAGCCAAAGGCGCAATCCTTTGGCTGCATAAATAAGAAAGACACATGCAGCAAAACCATATATTCCATAGAATGCTGTCGGCTCTTGCCACCAGAACACGTTATGCCACTGAACAAATAAACCTGCTACAACCGTTATAACAATGCAAAGACCATAAATTGCGAGGAATAAGTCACCATGCCGATGACGCGGTAATTTAGCTCCAAGATTAAGAAAGACATATCCAATAAATCCAAGGATGGCGAGAACTGCTAGTATTATATCCATTTTCATCATCTCCTTGTCATATATCTGAGATTGATCCCCCGTTCCAGATAATTATCATAATATATCTATGGCTACTGATACCACAAATGCAAAGTATGACAGGCTCACAACTAGCAAAACCCAGCCGAGCATCTCAGAGGGAAACCCATAATAGGTATGCCAAAAGTAATTGCATCTCTCCCTCGTCTTCGTCTCTTCAGCACCATTTTCCATCGATTTCCCTCCTAACATCCTATACTCATTTAACTTTTATCAGCCAGGCATCTTCCTTTCCTGCGCCATAGGACTCTGTGACACCTGTTATGATATATCCACCGTCTTGCGTCTCCTGCACAAAGTTGCCCCAGTCATTGCGAGAGCCGCCGAAGGTTCTGTTCCATTCCTCCTGAGGATTTTTGCCGCCGAGAGATGTGCTAATTCGGCCCGCCATCACCGAATTGGGGTTGGCTGATGCTAAGGGCATCACTATCAACAACAGCCCAATTACCAATCCCTCCTTACTCATGCCATCCCCATGTGTCCTGATCAATGATCTCTCGGAATGCTATCCTCTTCTCTTCATACGCCTCCAAAGAGATTCGATATAGCCATTCTTGCAAGGTCGGATATATAGAACGTGTTCGGATATATGAAAAACACCAGGGAGAAGATCGCGGTTATCGTCAAGGGGACGACGACCAGCAGAGGGGCCTCCTTTATCTTTTCTTCTCCACTCTCCTCTGCAGGCTTCTTGAAGAAAGCGGTCAGGATTATGGGGAAGAAATAAACGATGTCCAGCAACGAGCTTATCAGGATGACCGCTAAAAAGATCATCCCGTAGGGGGAGCCCACCGCCCATGCGCCCAGGCAAAGGTACAATTTGCTGATGAATCCGCAGACCGGCGGTATTCCAGCCATGCCTATGGCAGCTATACTGAAAGCGAGCATGGTCACGGGCATTCTCTTCCCTATGCCTGCCATCTCACTTATTCTCGTCTTACCTGTGGCCACCAGTATGGCACCAGCACAAAGAAAGAGGGTTATCTTCATGTATCCGTGGAAGGGTATGTGCAGCATCGCCCCTAGCATGCCGTCCTTGGTCAGCAATGCGGCTCCAAGAATTATGTATGACAACTGGCTTATGGTGGAGTAGGCGAGCCTCCTCTTGAGGTTGTCCTGGGAGATGGCGAAGAATGAGGCAACGATCATGGTGAAGCTGGCGATGCCAGCCAGAATTAGCCAGAGCCCCAGCTGTTGCATCAGGTCCATGCCTATTACGTAGCCTACTATGCGTACGATTCCGAAGACGCCCGCTTTGACCACAGCCACGGCATGCAATAATGCGCTCACGGGCGAAGGCGCAATCATGGCCGTGGGGAGCCAAGAATGGAAGGGCATCCACGCTGCCTTCATAAATCCCAATAGGAAGGTGAAGAAGAGCACTATTAGGATCAGTTGTGGGGCAGAGGCGAGGGACTTTATCCCGCCGGGCGTGAAATCCGTAGTTCCGCTGAGGTAGTAGGTGGTCATGATCCCGAAAAGGAGGAAGGCACCTGCGGGCATCAGATAAGCCAGGTACTTATGCCCTGCCCGCAGCGCCTCCGGTGTCTGTTCATGAATCACCAGGGGATAGGTCGAGATGGTTATTATCTCAAAAAATATGAACATTGTGACTAAATTTGCCGATAGCGCAACTCCGACGGCTCCCATTATGGCGAAGCAGAATGCGAAGAAGTATCTAGTCTGCGCATGCTCGTTTAGCGCTCGCATGTATCCTATGGAATAAATGGAGACCAGGACCCAGAGGGAGGACGCAGTTATGGCGAAGATCTCCCCAAAGGCGTCTACTTTGAATCCAATATAGATATCTTTGAACATCGACTGGAACAGGATACATTTTATCGTCTCGCCTTTCGCGACCACTGGTGCCATGGACAGAACGAGCAGGAACATCGCTACACTTGCCGCTATTGTCCATCCCTCTCTTATGTTCGGATGCTTCCTGGATGGCAGGATCAGTGCTGCTGCTATCGCTGGGCACAGGATAGCCAGCAACGGCGTCATCGACTCCATTAAATGGTCACCCCCATTCTCAAATTCGATAAGATGTGGTTAATCAAAGGCAAAGGAATATCTGTGAGCCAGATGATGCCCATGATTATGCAAAGAGCCGCAAGGATCAGCATAGGAGCCGTCATGCTCAACGGGAGCGATTTACCCTTCTCTTTGGCCTTTGCAGGATTCTCTGTCCCATCGCTCTTCACAAAGTAGATCTGATCAATCACCCTCCAGAAGTATACCAGGTTAAGAAGGCCGCTTAACAGCAATATCGCCACGAAGGGGTATTGAGAGGCATCCAGTGAGGCGAGAATCAAGAACAGTTTGGAGGCAAATCCTGCAGTGGGCGGGATTCCTATCATCGAGAGTGCGGCAATCGTAAAAGCTGCACTGGCATAAGGCATCTTTTTTCCCAGCCCTTCAAATTTCCTTATGTCGCGCACTCCCTCCTGCTGGGCAAAGGCTCCTGCGGACATAAAGAGGCATCCTTTTCCTATAGCATGGTTTAATATGTGCGCAACAACGCCAACGAGCCCCCAGGGCGACAGCGGAGACAGTCCCAATCCCAGGAGTATGTATCCCATCTGTGATACGGAGGAATAGGCCAACATCCTCTTCAGGTTTCGCTGCTTTATCGCCCAGATTGAACCTGCCAGTATCGCTATTGCCGCAACCCAGCATATTAACATATCAAGTCCGATAAAATGCTTGATGAAATCCAGTGTGAAGACCGAGAAGACCATCCTTATAAGGATATAAAACATCACCTTCACATGCACCGAGGCCATCATTGAACTTATCGTGGATGGGGCATAGGTATACACATCGGGCTGCCATAGATGAAGGGGGAATATATACGCCTTTATCATCACTCCGACGACCATCATGGCAAAGGCCATTTGCACTGCTTTGTTATCATATACAAGGGGCAGAAGGAGCCTCATGTCTGCCATGTTGAGCGTTCCGGTGACGGAATAAATCCAGCAAACTCCAAAGATATAGAAGCATGCACCGATGGAACCCATTATCACATAATTATAAGCCGGTCGCAGTGCCCTCCCGCCGGCGACAGCTATCAATGCGTAAGCAGTCAGAGATGCGATCTCCAGCCATATGAACATATTGAACAGGTCGCCGGTGATGGTTATTCCGTACAATCCCGCAGCCATGAGCTGCACAAGGGTATAGAATGTGGTGTGCTTCCTCTCCTCTATTTCGTACCTTACATTGCCTCTAGAATATATTAATCCTAATATAACCATTGATATTACTATGACCAGCAGGTAGGCATTCATGGCATCTACGACATACTCTATCCCCCAGGGCGGCCTCCACCCTCCCTGCCAGTAGCGAATAGGTCCCACAGTTAAGACGTGGTTCAATATGAACAG
>Ga0315277_10009822_pt1 | contig 12189 bp, 9 predicted proteins | sample YL17G05_15_MG_FD_203695 | JGI IMG/M metagenome (GOLD analysis project Ga0315277, IMG submission 203695) | Sediment microbial communities from Yellowstone Lake, YNP, Wyoming, USA - YL17G05_15 | ecosystem: Environmental > Aquatic > Freshwater > Lake > Sediment | place: USA: Wyoming | collected... | reverse complement strand
CTGCACGATCCTTTTTCCCTATGCCAAATACTTTTTCTCCGCCCCCCTTGTGTCCCTGGCTCTTCTTGTCTCTTTTTATCACTTTACAAAATATGCGCGGGAAGGGAGACAAGCCGATCTTGCGCTCTCCTCTTTTTCGTTCGGCCTTCTCCTGCTCACGCGAATGGACGGCCTTGTCCTCCTTCCTGTTTACGCCTTTGCCATTTTCCTTGTTCCGATTCACAAAAAGCGGAGAGCGTCCTCTCCCTCCATAATCAGAACCGGCCTGATTTTCGTCCTTCCCATACTTCTTGCCTTGCTCTGCCAGGCCTTTGTGAATCATCTCAGGTACGGCTCCTTTTTCAGGACAGGCTATGAAAAGGAGACCTTTGCCACCAATCTCCTGATCGGGCTTTACGGTCTTCTTTTGAGTTCAGGTCGGGGATTTTTCCTCTATTCGCCCCCTGTGATCTTGAGTTTTTTCTGCATAATGCGGTTCTGGCGCAGGCATCCACTTCCCGCTTTCATGATCGCCTCCGCCTCTCTCCTCTGGCTGTTTGTGTTTGCCAAATGGTGGAGCTGGCATGGGGGACTTGGATGGGGCCCCCGGTTTCTCATCCCCCTGGTTCCGCTCTTCATGCTGATTTCCAATGAAACCTTTAACCGTTATAAAAAATTCCCCGGGGGAATCCGCCTCCTGATCCTGGGTGTGGTTCTTGTCGGGTTTGCCGTTCAAATCATTGCGGTCCTTGTCAGTCCGGCAAAATTCAATGGAAACGTCTATGGGCTTGTGAATCAGGACGAAAACCAGTATCTCTTCATTCCGCATCTTTCCGGTCTTTTGGGAAACTTATCTGTCATCAGAACCGGCGCCATAGATTCCTTCCTTTTCCAATTCACCCGTTACTTTAGTCCTGTGCTTCTCTTGTTTCTTCTCCTTGTTCTTGTCCCCCTCCTCTTCTTCTCTTTTCTTGGGCTGACAAGAAGAGCCGGACTCCATTTTTCCGACTTTTTTTCATGGAAACCCATAAGATCCTTCAATAAATCCGAACGGATAATCGCAACGCTTCTCCTCCTGAACCTCCTTATTTATGTCCTTGCTTATCTGGGAATCGCCACAAGCAGAATCCCCCGTTATCTCCTCACGAGCTATGAGGACGGAACCGAGATGAGCGACCTTCAGCTGGACACCCAGGTGTGCGTGGATGAGAGAGACGCCCCTCCTTCTTCTCCATCCGACAAAAAACCCGGGATCAGGGAGATGAAAATGACCTGGATGGGGTATGTCCATCTTCCCTTGAAGGGAGAGTATCTCTTTCACATCAAAACCCATGGGAGATACATCCTCATGGTCGATGACCAGGTGATCTCGACCGCTCAGGAGAAGGTTCCCCAGTTCACCATCATGGCCAGAAAGACCTTTGACGCCGGGTATTACAAATTCCTGGCGGAATATATTCCCAATGATCCTTCGCACAGACTGTTTCATCTGTATGGGACTTTTCCTGGATTTGGATTCTACAAAACGCTCCTGTCGAACAGAAATATTTTTGCCGAGGTTCCCTCTCCGGGCAAACGCATCCTTCTGGCTCTGGATACGTTCAAATCCTTTTTCGCGCTCCTTTCCCTCATGGCAGGATATGTCGCCTTTATCCGGCTTCGAAAAACCCCTTCTCTCCAGATTGAGAGGGCAAAATGATATGTTTTCCTCTTGACAGTCCCCTGCTTCTTCTTCCTTTATAATTAATACTCTATTGTAATGTGAAGGTACAGGCAAGAGCAAAAATAAACCTCTTCCTCGAGGTTCTTTACAAAAGACCGGATGGCTATCATGAGATTGACACGGTCTTGCAGAGTGTTGCTTTGTCCGACGAATTGCTCTTTGATAAACAAAAGGAAGGTTTCACCCTCACGGTCAGCGATCCTTCAATCCAGACAGGAAAGGATAACCTTGTCTGCCGGGTCTATGATCTTCTTCAAAGGCATTTCCCAAAGAGAGTGGGAGGTGTCAGGATTCACCTGGAGAAGCGGATTCCGGCCGGGGCCGGTCTGGGGGGTGGGAGCGCGGATGCGGCAGCCGCCCTTGCTGCGCTGAATCGTCTTTTTCATTGCGGCCTGGGCGGGGCGGATCTTCACAGCATCGCGCTGGAAATTGGCATGGATGTGCCCTTTTGTCTTGTGGGCGGAACAGCCCAGGCCACAGGCCGCGGGGAACAACTCGCTTTCGCGCAAAGACAGCTTGATTTCCAGGTCCTGGTTGTTCATCCCGGATTCTCCGTCTCAACTCCCATGGCATATCAATCCCTCGGGCTTCTGGAGGGTGAGCAAAAACGCAAATCTGAGGAAACCGCAAACGCCCTGAGAGGAGAAAATCCGGAAATCCTCTGGCCCAGTCTTTACAACCGCTTTGAAGAGGGGATCCAGGCCCGGTATCCAGCCCTGAAGGAGATCAAAAGCGCCCTTGTGCAAGGGGGCTGCAGGGCTGCGCTTCTCACGGGAAGCGGGTCTGCGGTTTGCGGGTATGCGCCCCTGTCCCGGGATCTCAAGGCCCTGGCAGCTTTTTTCAAAGAGCGCTATCCGTTCGTGGCTTTAACTCGCCCGGTAAATACGGGTGTGGTTTTTGACAACGCGGTATGATCCGCGCCGGAATACATCAATCCGCCAATGGCGGAGGACTTAGGAAGGTGGTGACGAAACGAATGGCAGGTTTACAAGTCACTGAGGTCCGTGTTCGTCCCTTTAGCAAAGAGGACGAAAAACTGAAGGCTTTTGCCACAATCACGCTCAACGATTGCTTTATCGTCAGCGACCTCAAGGTCATCAAAGGCAAAAAGGGACTCTTTGTCGCCATGCCGAGTCGGAAAATGAAGGATGGGACGTTCCGCGACATTGCCCATCCCCTGAACAACGACACTCGCGACATGATCGAGAGAGAGGTTCTTGCGGCCTATGAAGAGGCGCTCACCAGAAGCATCAATGAAATCAAGAGCGAGATCGATCACAAACTCTCCGGTGGCCCCGATGAGTCAGACGCGGGCGAGTTGAAAGACGATCTCTCCTAGTAAGGAGGAGGGGTCTTCTCGCCGACACCCATGTTTCCTTTGAAATTCTTTTGAGACCCCGGGGTTTCCCCGCGGGTCTCTTTTCTTTTTATTTTTTCATTGCATCCGATGTGATAAAATTATAGGCATCAAATCCAAGTATCCCTGTTTGGACATTACAAGGATTGTCCCTCTTAAGATAGGAGAGATTCAACTCGTGTTCAAAGGGATATGCGGGGCGTGCCAGGACCGGGAAAAAAAGGAGACTTTCCTTCCCATAAAAAGATAAAGGATGGGGAATCCGGGGGAGATTAATATCCCCCCAATAAAAAGAGAGGAGGAAGTATCTATGAAACGATTCAGATGCATCCTGTGCGGGTATATTTACGATCCGGAAGTCGGGGATCCAGACGGCGGCATTGAACCGGGAACCGCGTTTGAAGACCTGCCGGAAGACTGGATCTGCCCCCTCTGCGGCGCCGGCAAGGAGGATTTCGAGCCGGAAGAGGAGGAATAATCCCCTCTTTGCAGGGAAGAGAAGAGCCGCTTTTCGGGAATGAGTATCGTTTTTCTTCAGAAGGAGACATTCATCAGTTTCTAAATTTTCGATACAAAAGGAGGGTATGTAAAAATGATCAGTAAAAAAATGCAAGAGGCGATCAACAAACAGATCAACGCTGAGATGTATTCAGCATATCTGTATCTTTCCATGTCCGCCTGGTGCATGGACAAAAACCTGGTGGGTTTCGCCCAGTGGTATAATGTCCAGGCACAGGAAGAGATGGTTCATGCCATGAAATTTTACGGGTACATCTTTGATCAGGGCGGACGGGTGAAACTTCTGCCCATCGACGGGCCGCCAGCAGAATTTTCCTCCGTTCTGGAGATTGCCCAAAAACAACTCGAGCATGAAAAGAAGGTCACGGGGCTTATCAACGCCCTTCTCGATCTCGCCAGGAAGGAAAAAGACGCAGCCACCGAGATTCTCCTCCAGTGGTTCATTACCGAGCAGGTGGAAGAGGAGAAAAACGCCCAGGAGATCATCCATAAACTGCAAATGGTCGGAGACAGCGGCTCGGCCTTGTACCTTCTGGACAAGGAATTGGGCCAGCGGAAATTTGCGCCTGCAGAGGATTAAAGTTTTACGTCAAAATCCCGCCCGAGGCGGGACATGTAATGTAAAATTTAAAATGAGTACCGATAAAATATCCCCCTGGGAAAAATCATCTCCCCAGGGGGACCTTTTTTTATAAAAACACATCAGGATACAAGGGATTTTGTGAAATTTATTTGTCAACCCACACGCCTTTCCTGCGTCATAATAAAATAGAACAGATAAACTGTTGGGGCATATTCTGTTTATTACGTGAACGAAAAAAAATAAAGGGGGTGGATGAAATGAATAAAAAAAGTCTTCAAAGCATTCTTTTTATTGTCTTTATGATGACAGGCGTTTTGGGGTATTGCGATTGCGGGAGCGTGCCCTTTTATTCCCCTCTTTTGTTGCCTCTTTATCCTGTAAAAATGATAGGAGACATGATGGATCGCACCAGGATTTCTTACGATCCCCTGAAAGTGCGGGTCTTTGAACCGGCGCAGAGGGCGATCATCCTCTGGAATGGGGAGGAGGAAATCCTTCTTCTCTCAACGGATCAAAAATCAACCGAGAAAAGCGCAATTCTCGAGGTGATCCCCCTTCCCTCCGAACCCAAGGTGAGGCTGGGTTCCCTCGAGACCTTTGAGGCGGTCCACAGGCTGATTGTTCAAAAACGGATGTGGGCCTGCGCCCATGGAGGCGCCAGGGCGGAGTTGATCCAGGCCCCCCAGCAGGCGGGGCGCATCACTTTCAATGAACGCCTCGGGCCTCACGATATCAGCGTTGCCCAGGTGTTAAGCGGCGATCGCTTTGTGGAGTTTGTCCAGTCTTATCTCCAGGAAAAATATCAGACGCCGGAGGCGCCCATCAGACCCGAATTCGTGCAGATCATTCAGAGCTATATTGACAAGGGATTCCGGTGGTTCTCCTTTGATGTGATTACACTGGATGAATCCATAAAAACCCGGGAGCCTATAGAGTACAGGTTCGCATCCGACCGGGTGTTTTATCCCTTGAAGATTTCCACCCTGGAGCAGGGGAGCACCAGGGTGGATCTTGTTGTATTTACCCCAAAACAAAGCGCCTCTTTCCAGGAGCTGGAATCTCACCGGGTTTCTCAGGAGCCTCAGGTGGATGTCGCGCCGGAAGAGGTGGATCTACTGGATAAAAGCTGGAAGGATTTCTTCAATCGAAGTCCCCAAATTGTGATGAATCAATGGAAAATAGAAGGCAATTCCAGCGATTTGACGAAGGATGTTGTTGTCAAGTGAAACGCGGGAATAAAAAACAGGAACGTCCTGATGAACTTCTTTATAAGACGCATCCTGCGTTTGAGGAAGACAGGAAGAGGGACGCCCTCGAGCGCCTTCAAAAGCCTTTTTTAAAGCGCTCTGTCGCCATCCAGCTTGTGGTCTTTGGCCTTGTCTTTCTTGTGTGGAAGCTGCCTCTTCTCAATCCCATAAAACTTCTGGTTGTTTTGTTTCATGAACTGTCCCATGTCCTTGTTGCATACCTGACCGGCGGCCAGGTCTTCGGAATAGCCATTGATCCCGGCGGCGCCGGCATCACCTTGGGATTGGGCGGCAACCAGATATTGATCCTGGCTGCCGGATATGCGGGCAGCCTTGCGATCGGATGGCTTCTTTATACATTGAGCGCCGTATGGAGGGCGGATGAAGTCTGGGGCGTTCTCTTCCTGTTATGTTGTCTTTCCCTTGTGTTTCACTGGCTGAATGAGTTCACGGCATTTTTTGGATATGGCACGCTCTTTTTAATGTTCCTGGGTTTTGCCGTTCTTCCTGATGACACGAGAAAATTCCTTCTCCGCCTGGTTGCGACCACCTGTTGTTTGTATCCTGTCATTGATATAGCTGGAGAGGTGTTTCAGAAAAGGGCGGAGGGTTTCAAGATCGGCGGCGCGCCGGTGGGGAGCGACATCCTGCGGCTTTCGGCCCTGACAAATATTCCCGCGGTTCTGTTGACATTTTTCTGGGTCATGGCGGGGTTTGTGATTGCCGTTTATCTTATTCACTGGTCCGCCCGGAAAGACGCAGAGCTGGAGGTTAAAAGGAGCCTGTTTCGTCCGAGAAAACGGATGAAATTCGAACACCCGATCTATGACCCCTGCGATTCCTCCACCATTCAGGAATATATCATCCGCTGAGACGGAGTTTCCTTCCAACGCGTTAAGGAGATAAATTATCCTGGTAACTTGATGGTAAGTCGTTAGGATATGCTTTATGGTTTGTGGAATATAAAAAAAACCGCAGCCATGAGGCACAGCCCGGCATAAAGGTAATTCACCCTGAAGTTTTCTTTCATGTAAAACACCGCGAATGGAATAAACACGGAGAGGGTGATAACCTCCTGGAGGATCTTGAGCTGCCCGAGGTTCAAGACCTGATGGCCGATGCGGTTGGCAGGCACCTGGAGAAGATATTCAAAAAGGGCGATTCCCCAGCTCACGAGCGCCGCGAGAATCCAGGGTTTTGTGTTCAAATGTTTCAAATGCCCGTACCAGGCAAATGTCATGAAAATATTGGAAAAGCAGAGCATTACGACAGTTGTGAAAATCTTGTTCATGGTCCCTTTATACCTTATCTCCTCTCTTCAATTCAATCCATGATTTTTTCCCTTAAAGGAGCAGGAATGCCGTTGATATCAACTCCGGTTCCCACAATACGTATTCTTCCGAGGGAGCGAATATGAACCAGGGGGGATAAATCCCTGATCAATGTGCAATTGGTCAAATCTATGATCTCTAAAGTCCCTGACTTTGCCAGTGGTTTGAGGTTGGCGAGATTGGCGCATTCCTTGAGATACAGTCCTTTGAGAGCGGGGGCGGATTCCAGGGGCCCAAGATCCGTGAGCCTTGCGCATCCGTTCAGATAAAGCCGCGAGAGAGATCTCAGGCGCGCCAAGGGACCCAGATTGGTCAGTTCCGTCAAGCGGGTCAGGTCCAGCCACTCCATCCTGTTCATGTTTTCAAGAGGTCTGAGATCCACCACGCCCCGGCATTCGGTGAGATCGAGCCATTCCATTGCCATAAGAGATTGCAGGAATTCCAGGTCAATGGCGCCGCCGCATCCGGACAGGCTGAGGTGTTTCAGTCCCCTTAAGCCGCTCAGCGGTTTCAGCTCGTTGATCCCTTTGCATCCTGTCAGTTCCAGCCATTCCAGATTCTTGAGTCTTTCCAGGGGCTCCAGACTGATGATTGCCGCGCAATCGGTGAGATCGATTTTCATCAGTTCCGTGAGGGCTGCCAGGGGTTCCAGATCTTTGACATAGAGGCAGCCTTTGAGAGAAAGGGATGTCAATTCCTGTAATTCCCTGAGGGGGGCGAGGGAGCGAAGGAAGAGTTTGGCAAATTCAGGGATAATATTATTTTTTTTGATTTCATCAAGAACGGCGTTGATTGTGAGGGGATCGATCCCTTGTTCCGTGACTTTATGCCGGACTTCACTCCAGTAGATCGCGCTGATCTCCTCATCATCGGTCCCGGGCTTCAAGGTAACTGTATCCTGGGAGGCTGTTTGTCGGGTGAGGTTCCGGAGCCATTCCAGGGAGTGATCCAGGGAGAAGAAGTCATACAGCTGGGATTTTTCCGCAGAGAGTTCAAGGGCTGCCCGCGCAAGATCATCCGGTTGTTCCGCAGCCAGATCTTTCAGGTGTTGGCTGATCTGGGCAGGAGAGGCGGTTTTTTTCCTCTCCTGTTCAAGGAGATCGGCCAGGGCTATTCCAAATTCATGAGAGATGTTTTCCCCCCCTTTAAACACACCGGTTCCCTCATACAAGGCCATCCGGAGGTGCTGGTAATGGGGTTGTGCCAAGGTCAAGCCGAGCAGGAGTTCAAGCGGATCTACTCTTTCCCTTTCCACTTTTTGAAGAACGTCAGACCAATTGTGATATCCCGCCTCTCTGAGAACGGTTTGTTCCAGGGGAGGCGTTTCCAGATTGAGGATTCGGAACCCGGGATTTCTGAGCCACTGGAGCCCTTTTTCCGAGGAGAAGATTTGACACAGGCGTTGCTCCGCAGCCATCATGCGAAGGGCTTTCGGCGCAAGGCCCTCGGGTTGCATCCCTGCGATTTCCAGGAAATATCGGGAGGTTTTAGAAAAGTCCTCCATCTTTTCTTTGCTTTTTTCAAGGGTATCGGCAATGGTCTTGCTCAATTTTTTGGAAATTTGCTTATCCCTGGAGATGACCATGGCATCCTGGTCCAAGGCCACTCGCAGCGTTTTATATCGTTCCAGGAAAAGAGTCAGGGAAATCAGATAGATCATGGGTTCCAATTCTTTGACCCGTTTGACAGGCTTGGGCGTCTCTTTCTTATCTCCGCTCTCCTCGGAAACGGGAGGCTCGGTCAGGGAAGAGGTATCCGGAAGAACAGGGGGTTCGGAGACAAGGGGGATTTCAGGGGGGGCGCTGCCCGCAGCTGCCTCTGGAATGTCCGGGACTTCGGACGAGTCTTGAACTGTGGCAAGCTCATGAATAACCTCGAGTTTCTCTTTTTCAATGATGGAAGGAGTTTTTCTTCCCTTCTTTTTTCCGGGAGGGGCGGAAGTCTCCTGGATGGAGGTGATTGCCTTGCCTGTGGAGGCGCGGTAGGCGGGATCCCTGAGCCACCGTATGCCGGACTCTGTGTAAAAGAGATGGCATAAGGATTGATTTTGAATCAGAATCTGGAAGGCCTTTTTGACCCCTTCGTCCTGTTGGACATCCGCCGCATTCCGGAGCCGCTCAAGGGTCTGGGAAAGAAATTCCATATTGTTTTGGCTTTGTTCCAGGATGTCCGCAATCCCTTTTCCCAGATTCACCGGATTTGCGCTCGCGGGCGTGATCAGGGGGAGGTCCTGTTTCAGAGCAAAAAGCAGGGATCGGTATCGCTCCCTGGTCAGAATCCGCGAAAAGAGCATTCCCAGGATATCATAGGTTTTCCCCTCTATTTCACAGGCGCGCACGGACACCCCCAGACTATTTATAAGACGGATGATGGAGCGGGGATTATTCTCACACGCATCACAGACGACCCTGAGAATATTGTCCATTTGCTCCCGCGGGAGGGTTGTGGGGAAAACCTGCGCGGTTTGGATCAGTCCCTTGACATACTCCTCAACGGGTTTTGCTTCCTGTTCGGGAACATGGACAGGGATGGGAAACATTTTATCTAAATAATCTTCGACAGGGATCTCTTCGGTGGAATATTCCTTTTGTTGTACGGTTTTGATATAGAAACGAAAGATTTGGGGACATATCCCGATCACAAAAGAGAATCCCGGCTGGTTGAGAATCAGATGCACGCCTTTCATGAAATCCAGGGCTTTCTCAGGATGACAACGGTCCAGATCGTCTATAAAAATGACAAACCTGGGCTTTTCCAGTTTGTCGTCCCTGGTGATTTTGCGCAGATCGTCGAAGGCGTCGAGGTAGAGGCGCCTGACAAGGATATAGTCTTTTGTAAATTCCATACAATTATTGACAAGTTCCTCGGAGGAAAGCCCGCTGTCCGGTTCGGGAAGGCTCGGAGCCTCGAGATTGCCTTTGACACAAAAGCCGTACAGGATGGATTGAAGAGACGTGGACAGGGCGCCGATCCCATCGGAGAGTTTTTTGGAGATTTTACCTCCCCAGGTTTTTTCATATTCCTCGAGTCCCTTAACAAGGGAGACAATCAGCGGAATGATCAGGTGTTTCTCATGATCGTATTGCCAGGCATTGAACCAGAGAGTGATGAAACGTTCCGGCTTCATATCCACGAGCGCCTTTGCCAGGCGCATAAGGGAGGTTTTGCCCGATCCGCGCCTGCCGAACACCCCGATGGTCAGGGAGTCTTCCGTATCCATGGCAGCCTGGGCGATGACTGTGGCATAACTCTTGAATTCCAGTTTTTCCTCTTGAAAAGGATCGGGTGCGTTTTTCCTTTCCCCGAGGGGAATATCCGTGAGGAAGGTTTTTTTCCAGTCTTTATCTGAACCAGGCATGGCTTTGATTCTTTTCCCGTTTAAATTATATGTGGAAAACATCTTTTCATTAAAAAACTCTCTTTACGTCTTGAGATTCTCTCCTGTCAATAAAGGATTTTTCTGGAATTTCATAAGAAGGAGTGGTTTTGTATATGTCATTATCTTGGGGAGGGGACACATGATTGAAACGATGAAGATCACCTGTCCGGAGTGCAAAAGCATTCTTGTGATCAATCGAAAGACAGGGGATGTGATTGAGGTTCGAAAGCCGCTTCTGGAAGAATCCACCGGAGACCGGTTCAAGGATGCCTTTGAGAAAGTGAAGCAGTCTCGGGCGATTGTGGAGGAGAAATTCCGGCAGGCGCAGGAAAAGGAAAAAGATAAATTCAAGAAGCTCGATGCGCTCTTTAGCGAGAAATTGAAGGAAGTCAGAGAGAAGGGGGATATTGGTCCGCCCGAATCTCCTCTGGATCTGGACTGAATTTCACTTTTCGAGGACCCCGATCATGCGACGTTCCGGAATCCTTTCATTTTTTCTTGTCTTGATCCTCATCGCGGGAGCGCTCCCGGGTGGGGAGCTTTTACAAAATCCCGGTTTTGAGATGGATGACAATCAGGATGGTTTTCCAGACTTGTGGGTTCGCCAGAGGCTTGCGGTGATAGATCGTGAACCGCTGAACGCCTTTGAAGGAACGGTGAGCGTCAGGGTCTCGGCGTATCATGCCTATATTCAGAACGTCTCGATTTTTGGAGGCACGCGGCTCGGTTTTTCCGGTTTTCTCAGGGGCGAGACCGGTCTTGAATATCCTGTCCTTGCATGTGAATTCCGGGCTGGGGGAAAGTGGAGAAACTATCAAAGGGATTATTTTTCGGCTGATTCCCAGTACGTTCCTTATGGCGTATCGCTGCTTGCGCCGCCGGATGCCGATATTGCAGCAGTGATTTTCACAACCCTTTCGTTCAGGGACTGGGTTTCGGGGGATGCCTTCTCCCTGGCTGATGAATTCATTCATAATCCGGATTTTGAGACGCTGGACCAAGGTTCGCCCCTGGATTGGTTTTCTGTCGGTCATCCTGTGGTGGATTTTTCGGGGCAAAATGCCTTGAGCGGCAATGTTGAAGTCCGATGCGACGATGAAAATTACGTGTATCAGGACGTGGCTGTCTCTCATGATAAAAAGTATAAACTCGTGTTTCACGTCCGGACTGATGACGCCTCTTTTACACCGGAAGCGATTGCGCTCCTCTTTTTCGATCACAATGGGGAGCAAATAGAAACAAAGGATATCCCCTTTACCGCACAACCGGGATACACGCGGATTAGTGCCGAATTTTCGTCACCCGAAGAGGCGATTCTAATGCGGCTGAGCCTTCATCCCAGGCTCGGGCTTCATACCCCGATCTGGTTCGATGCCTTTGGATGGTCTGCGTCCACAGCCAGCCCTCCTTCTTTTTCCCCGAATGAAGATACCCTGTATGATCGGACTTCCATTCTCTTTCTTTTGAATGAACCGGCCACGGTGAGTGTTGACATCCTGAATCAGAATAACGACCCCCTCCGCCATCTTCTCTCCGAGAGCGAAGAGGGGAAGGGAATTCATGCGGTCTTGTGGGATGGATTGAATGAAAATGATGCGATGACCTCCCCGGGGCAATATACATTCCGGGTTCAGATTAAAAACGACCTCAGCGGGGATGTTACCCTGACTTCGCCGATTGAAATCCAATCCCCTTCCCCCCTGACAGGTCCGATCAGGGATTTCCCCGATTTTTTTCCACGGGGCGTCTGGCTGCACCTTGGGGGACGCTATGGGGAACGGGTGGATTATCAAACGCACCTTGCGCTCCTCGAGCAGGCGGGCTTCAATACCATTATCCCCTTTTGGATTCCGGAGGATCGCACCGAGGATCTTATGGATGCTGCGGATCTCAATGGTTTATACGTTATTGCCCACACGAAATCCCTCGATGCCCTTATTGTGCGATATCCTGATTTCTCCTATGAAAAAGTGTCAGAGGAGGAAATGCGGGATGCGGTAAAAACAGTCGTTTCACAGCTCTCTCCCCATCCCTCTCTTCTTGGGTATTATATTCGTGACGAGGTTGGAAG
>Ga0315277_10009821_pt1 | contig 12189 bp, 10 predicted proteins | sample YL17G05_15_MG_FD_203695 | JGI IMG/M metagenome (GOLD analysis project Ga0315277, IMG submission 203695) | Sediment microbial communities from Yellowstone Lake, YNP, Wyoming, USA - YL17G05_15 | ecosystem: Environmental > Aquatic > Freshwater > Lake > Sediment | place: USA: Wyoming | collected... | reverse complement strand
GAGTTCGCCTGCCCGGTCCAGGACCGCCCGGCGGTTTACGTCACCAGCATCGGTGAGACACGTTCGAAGACCAATCAGATTCTGCTCAGGAAACCCAGGAGGAAAGCGGCGTCATGAGTTCAGAGGGGCTGGGTGTTAGGGGCTGGGGGCTGGGGGCTAGGGATTGGGGACTCGGGATTCGAGATTCGGGGTTCGGGAAGCACGCAGTGCAGGCATCATGGAACCATTGCGAACCCAAACGCCGGTTTCGCGCCATAAGACTCCATGCTGGGCTGGCAACCATAGGGTTGATTCTTATTCAAGCCTGCGGCTCTAAGCGCGACGTCAGTTCAAGCACGCCGTTCCCGAAGACGGACGAGGTCGCAGGGTGGAGCAAGTCAGGCGCAACGCGCACTTTTGAAGCCGCGAATCTGTGGGAGTACATCGACGGGGACGCCGAGAAGTATCTTCAGGCGGGAGTGGAGAATACGCTGACGGCGGATTACCGCTATCAAAACAAGGTCGAGGCCGTGGCGGATGTCTACATCATGAAGACTCCGGAGGGCGCCCGGAAGATCTTCGAGTCCGAGTCATCCGCCGGCAGCCAGCACATCCAGCTTGGCGATGATGCGCGGCGGTTCCCCGCCACACTGAGTTTCAGGAAGGGGCAATACTTCGTGCGGCTGACCGCCTATCAGGAAGCTCCGGAAATCGGAGCGGCGCTGACGGAACTCGCCCGCGCGATTGAGAGGAAGCTGGGTGCTGGGAGTTAGGTTCTAGGTGCTGGGTACTGGGTGCTGGCCACAGAGTGCGGGTAGGCCTTGCTGTTTCTTATTCTCACTGTTCTCTATTTGGTTTCCGCTGCTCGCGAAGTCCCAAAGGGGGGTAACTGATCATGGCGATATCAAATGGTATTCGTCGTCGTGAATTTCTTGTGACAACCGCCAGCGTGATGGCGGGCGCCATGGGTTCGGCATGCCGCGGCGCGACGCCCGCGGAGATCGAAAAGGCCGCGGCCAAGGTCGGGCCGTTGCCGCGGCGCGCTCTGGGAAATTCGAAACGGGACATCTCGGTGCTGGTCGGTTCCGCCACCTGGGCATCGGAAGCCGTGGAAGCCGGAATCCGCTGCGGCATCAACTACTGGCACAAGGCGGACGAATGGGACCGCGGGAACGTTCCAGAGGCTATCCTCAAGAACCGCGAGGCGCACTATTGCCAGATCTGCGTGGACCGCGTCCGCGGGAACCACGAGACCGGCGCCATCGACGAAGAGGCGCACTACCGGCTGGTGAAGCAGATGCTCCAACGGACGGGATTACGCTATTTCGACGACATGCAATTCCACTTCGGATATCACCGCGTCGATGAACTGAAGAGCGACCGGGGATTCGTTCGCGCCTTCGAGCGCCTGAAGAAAGAAGGCCTGGTCCGCCACCTGTGCCTTTCCCAGCACAGCTACAACGGCAATTCCAAGGTCCCGCGCGGCGAGAACAACGCCGAAATCCTCACCGCAGTCGCCGCGGACGGTGAGTACGAGCACGCGCAGTTCTTCTACTCCTACGGTGAGACTGATTCGATCAACGCCTTCCTCGGCCTGGCGCGCCGCAAAGGTTTCGGCACCATCGCCATGAAGACCACGCGCGGGGCCGGCCGAATGCGCCAGGACCGCGAGTTCATGAAGGATTTCCCGGCGGGGACCACGCCCCACCACGCCCTGGCGCGCTGGCTGACGACGCGCACGGCGCTCGACTCCGCCATCATCCAGATCAACAACCTGGAACAATTCGTGGACACGTACTCCGGCGCCGGTCAGGCGCCGCGCGCGGCCGACGCCCAGGCCATCGAGAAGATGGCGGCCTACGCCGACCGCGAAGTGTGTCGCCTGTGCAACGAGTGCATGAGTCACTGCGCACAGGGCGTGCCGGTCGCCGACATCCTGCGTTACGAACGGTATGCCCGGGACTATGGTGAAGGATCCTGGGCTCGTCTGCTCTACGCCCGGCTGGATAAACAAGGCGACGCGTGTGTCGCCTGCGGGAATTGCCTTCCCCACTGCCCGCAGGAACTGCCTATCCCGGAAAAGCTCACGGCGGCGCATCGTCTCCTTGGCAGGAAGGGAGCTGGCGGGTAGGCCGTTGCGAGAGGCCTTGCGCCTAGCGCCAGACATTGCACCGGCGCAGAGAAGGATGCTCGCGAAAGGGGCACACCTTCCCCCGCTTTCCAAGCCGCATCGCGGCGCTGCCCGCTCATGCTGGAAAGGGTAGGACAACAGGCAGGACGCTCAGACAGTCGCGACGTTTACGGCGTGCCCGGACGCACGGACGTGGCCCGCGGGCCTTTCTCTCCGCGCTCCATCTCAAATTCGACGTTCTCTCCCTCTTTCAGACCGTCGAAGTTGAGCTGCTGAAGGCTGCTGCGATGGAAGAATATTTCCTGTCCGTCAGCGGACCGGATAAAGCCAAAGCCGCGGTCACGAACAACACGCTTGATTGTACCCTGCATAGGAAACCTCAGTCTGCGTAAAAGGGAGCTTGTTCTAGGCAGGTCGGTATTGCGAGCACGCACGGCCGGCGAAGAAACCTCCTACGCTGATGGCGCCAATCTACTCTCGTCAAATTCTTTTGTCAAAGGTCTCTTTACAACGCGGCGACTAATCCTGAAGTGAAGGGGCGGGCCGGGATACTGACTTCTTGTCCGTCACGCGGTCAGGGGGAAGTTTGCTGCTCGAAGGACTGCACCGCCGCTTCAAGGCTGTCATACATCTCGAAGACCGTGCTGAGGCGCGTGATCTGCAGAAGGTCATGGACCCGCTTGGTCAGATGCAGAAGTTTCAGGTCTCCGCCATCCCGGCGCGCTGACGTGTAACTCGCCACCAGCGTGGAGAGGCCGACGCTGTCGATATAGCTCACCTCTCCCAGGTTGAGGACGATGCGCGCGTGCCCGGCCCCCACCAGCCGCTTGATCCGCTCCCGCAGAGCTTCCGTCTCCTCACCCAGCGTGACACGCCCGCGCAAGTCCAAAACCAACACTCCGCTGACTAGCTTTTCCACCATGTATAGGGCCATCGAAAAGTCCCACCCTCCGCGCGGTTCGGACGAAACCGGGCTCTCGTCTCGAAGGAACGAATTGACCTTTGCGGATGTGCGCATCCTACCACGAGTCAAGGCGATTTTCGAGGCGTAACGCCGCCTGTCGGGGCAGCCCATCACAGTGGGGTCATTCTCTCTGGACTGCAATGCGAGTAACTGCTTGGTCGAGCACCTCCTGAAAACGTGCCCCGCCATTGCCAAACACGAACGCAGGCTCTCCGGACCGGTCAAAAACATCCATCCCTCTTGGCGCGGGCGTGGCTATCAGGTCTAATGTTCCGGATGCGTGCAGCCCAGGAACTCGGGGAGGAAATCGCGTCCCTGGTAGCCTAGGACGTCAATCAAGCCCACCGTGGAAGTATAGAAGCCCCCGACCGTCATGCCCTTGACCAGGCGGTAGAAGGAATAGCCGGGATGGCGGGACGAGGGATCCCTTTCAGGCAGGCTGGCTTCGAGCAGCAGGTTTTCCTGTTCTGCGGCGGAAAGTTTGCTGAACGGACGATCATGTTTTTGTTTGCTCAACTGGTCGAGCAGCGCGAGTCCCGTCGTCCATTCTTTCTGCAACTCCGGCCTAAACTCTGCCGCGGAGAACACAACGAAATCGATGTATTCCGCCACGCGGGCTTCCCTGGCGCCGGGCTGGTCGTCGGTAGGGATGATGAGTTCCGTGAGCGACTCGATCGCCTTGAACTGCTCCGGTGCGAAGAATTTCGGTGTGTAAGTTTCGGTAGACTCGGGACCGGCAGGAGCGCCGTGATGGTGGGTAGGTGCTTTACCCGACCGAGGCCTGCCGCTCATTTCTTCGCCCCGCGCGGAGGGCAACCAGCCCGCCAAAAACTCGCGGCCTGCGGCGGTTGCAGCGAGCATGCCGAGATACTTGAGCGCGGTTCGGCGCGAGTTGGGTTCGTCGATCATGAGCACGCCCTCAGTGGTCTTCCTTGAGTTGTCAGCAACGAGCTCTCAGCCCTCAGCGCCGTCTGTCCGTTCGTGGGCGGCTGACAGCCGCTTATTTCTTATATATTCCCCAACCGAAATTCCTCCGCCAAGTGATCGCACCCCCGGTACGCCAGGGCCATGATGGTGTGCGTAATCTGCTTTTCCGGGTGGGTGACGAAGCAGGCTGCGTCCACCACCAGCAGGTTCTTGACGTCGTGGCAGCGGTTCCACTTGTCGAGCACGGATTTGCGCGGGTCGTCGCCCATGCGGGCGCCTCCCACCTCGTGCGTGACGCTGCCGAGCGGATACGGTTTAGCTTTCTTGTAGGGCAGAATCTCGGCGCCGGAAGCTCGCAGGATTCTCTCGATCTCCTCGTACATCTCCTCGAGGATGGCGAAAGAGTGATCGTATTCGGCGTTGGTATGGAACCGCACCTGGGGAATTCCATAGCGGTCCTTGAGCCCGGCGGGATCAATCTCGACGTAGTTCCAATCGAAACCGAGGCCCTCGCCGTATCCGCCCATGGAGAATCCCGCCGGGTAAAGCTCTTTGATGCGCTTCTTGTAGGCCGAACCAAAACCCGGAAGTTCGGCGCCCGCGCCCGGACCTGCTCCGCAACCTGTGTAGAAATCGAGCCGCCACCCGCGCAGGTATTTCTTCTTGTCTCCGTGACCGTAATTGTAGCGTGGAATATAGACTGAAGACTCCCCGGGACCGTCGTCGTTGGTGCTGGGCCGTCCGGCAAGCTGCGGGAAGAATCCCGCGATGTCGTTGAACGCCACGTGCTCCATCAAGTAGCGGCCCAGCGTGCCGCTTGAGTTGGCGAGGCCCTGCGGGTGATTGCGGTCTTTGGAGTTGAAGAGGATGCGGATGGATTCGATCATCGAGGCAGCCAAGACAACCGCCTTGCCTTGAACCTCGTATTCCTGCCGGTTGTTCGCGTCGATGTACGTGACGCCACGCGCTTTGCCGGAGTTGCGGTCCATCAGCACCGTATGTGCCACGGCATTGGGCCGCAGCGTGAAGTTCTTGAGTTTCACGAGCCGCGGAATGAGCACGTCCACGGAGCTGTAACGCGAAGCCGTGTCGCAGCCGTAATTGCACGACCCGCAGAAGTGGCACTTGGGCCGCCCATCGTAATCCGTGCTGAGCACGGCGAGCGGCTTGGCGAGGGCTTTGATCCCCAGCTTTTCAGCGCCTTTCTTGATGAGCCACTCACCGCAGCGGGCGCGAAACGGCGGCAGAAGATGTTTTCCTGTGGGAGTGTTCGGGACCTCCTCCGCGCCGCCCGCCACGCCAATCAGCTTTTCAACCTGATCGTAGGAAGGCGCGACGTCGTCGTAGGCGATCGGCCAATCCTCGCCGAAGCCGTCCTGCAAACTCTTGGCTCTGAAATCCAGCGGGCCGAAGCGGTCGCAGCCGCGGCCCCAAAAATTCGTTCGGCCGCCCACGGCGCGCACGCGCGTCCAGGTAAACTTCGCGCCGGGCGCCAGCGCGTAAGGGTCCTCCTGGGGAATGGTGTAGAGCTTGTCCGTCCACGCCTTGATCTTCCATTCCATGCCCTGAGGGAGATTTCCGTATTGCCCGGGCTTGCCGCTGCCGCGGTAGGGCCAGTCGTAAGGCATCTTGTGCGGTTGGAAATCGACGGCGGGATCGATCATGCGCCCTGCTTCGAGACAGAGCACGTTCAGCCCTTGACTCGCCAGGACGTGCGCGGCAATGCCTCCCGCCGCGCCCGAACCTACCACGATGACGTCATAAACAGGTTGGGAACCCAATTCATCTCCTTACCTGGACATTCTGTCATCATATCATTGCAGGGTCGATTCCCGCCTGCCCGACGGTTTGGAATGTAATGGGTCAGTTTGCTGTAGCAGCGGCTTTACGCCGCCAGTTGGCGATCCCGCTCTCAGCGGGATCGCCGCTTCAATACCAAACTGACCCAGTGCCGTTTGGAAAGGCGTTTGGCCTTGCACAGCGTGCATGCTAGACTCGCTGGCATTTCCATCCGGAGGGCTGATATGGCAAAAGAAAGTTTTTCTCGACGAAGTTTCCTTCGTGACGTCGCGGCAGGCTCGACCGGCGCCGCTCTGGCGACGGTCCCGGGAGTTCTGTCCGCAACAGAAGCGGGCCTCGGGCCGGACGCACCGGCGCCCGTAACCATGGAATCGTATCCCATCGCGGAGCCTGGCAAAGGCGCAGCGCTCGAACACCTGAAGATCGTGACGCAGGAAGAGATCGCCGGACAATACCAGGAAAAGATTCGCGGCTACGCGCCGGGCGTGGAACTCAGCTTCTGCAAGTCGCCGGCCGACTTCCGCCGCGAGATTGAAACTGCCCAAGCCGTTTACGGCGACTTCTCGCGCGACGACCTGAAGGCGGCCAAGCAACTTCGCTGGATTCAGTGGACGGCCGCCGGCGTCGAGCACATTCTCTATCCGGAACTGGTCGAAAGCCCCATCGTGCTCACCAACATGCAGCGCGTTTACGCGCCGTGCATTTCCGAGACCGCCGTCGGCTTTATGCTGGCGCTCGCGCACGGCATCAACCGCTACTCGCTGCAAACCCGCGAGCGGACCTGGAAACCGCTCGATGGGTTGTTCGACATCAGCGGCATGACCGTGGGCATCGTCGGGCTGGGCGGCATCGGAACGGAAATCGCTCGCCGCGCGCATTTTGGCTTTGGGATGAAGATTCTCGCCGTCGATCCCAAACCCATTCCCAAGCCCGACTTTGTCGCGGAACTGCACTCGGTCGAGTGGTTCCCCAAGATGGCGCCGCAAGTTGACTTCCTGGTTTCTGCCGCGCCGCACACGCCGGTCTCGGAAGGCATGTTCAACGAAGCAATCTTCCGCGCCATGAAGAAGAGCGCCTTCTTCATCAACATGTCGCGCGGCAAGCTCGTCGATACGCCCGCGCTCGTGCGCGCCCTCAAGGAAGGCTGGATCGCCGGCGCCGGGTTGGACGTCGCCTACAAGGAGCCTCTCCCCGCCGACGAGCCGCTCTGGACCGCCGGCAACGTCATCATCACTTGCCACACCTCCGGCGGGACGCCGCGCACGCCCGAGCGCCAAATGGCCATCTTCACGGAAAACATCCGGCGCTACCTCGCCGGCCTGCCGCTGCTCAACGTGGTGGATAAGAAGCGGGGGTACTAGGGCTGGCGCAGCTACTGATCCGGCGCACGGAGAGCACACACATCACGCAAAGCGGAATGTACCTATCCCGCAAGGCGCGGATGCGCAAACCGCTCATGCCTAAAAAAGAAGAAACTTCTTTGCCCTGGTTAGGAGGTCCTCATACGTGATTAGTTCTATGCCTGAGATTCCGTCTTGCATCTGCTTATAGAGAATTTCGTCGTCAATTTCTACTTTTTTCCCAACGACGACCGCAAGGCGAGGCCGATAGGCTGTAATCCCGTATTCCTCTAACACCGAATCTCGCCGATGGGGGTCTTCAAAATAGTCACGGTAGCGCCTAAGCTGTGCTGAAGCTTCAGCGATTACCGCGGAAAATCGTTCCCTGTTGCGCTTACCAACAACTAGCCTCGTGGTGGGGAGCTTTAGATCCATCACGTCACAGAAACGCTTGCCAAATGGCTGGAGGAGGAAGTCGGGAATCAAAGGTCCTTCGTCTCCTCGTTCCAGAATCACGTGGGGATGCAGCGTTTCGTATTGCTGCCCAAGAAGGAATTTTGGGTGCGATTCGAGAAATTTCTGGATGGCGAGCTCGGAGCACTTGGGAGAATTCACCAGATACTCGAATTCTTCAATTTCTTCCTTTAGATAGGTGCGAGTAGTGTCAGCAATTACGTAAGGGGCGGCTACAATTAGCTTTTGCTCAGGCCGAGTTCCCACAGAGACAGTATAAAGACCCGGCATGCGACCCGGCAAAAGTTGGATGCGGCCCTCGCGAGCAGTTAGGAACAAACTTATCGAACCCGTATCTGCCGTGTTCCGTGCCACCTGTAGTGCCGAGATATCTTCAGGGGAAACTTCAAAGACAGGGTGGCGGGAATAATCTATTGTGAAGTTGCTAAAGACCGAATTGAGCTTCGTGATTTCTAGTAGGGCGTCGATTTTATTCGTAGCCTTGTTCAAAGAAAATGACCCGCCCTTGTTCCTACAGAAGGTAAAGGCTGCTACAAGTTCTCCGAGTCCTGCCGAATCTACATGTACGCACTGTGAAAGGTCTAATATGACATCTACCATTCCATTTTCGCTCAGGGCTCGAAGAACTCCTCTGAACAAGCTCAAAGAGCCTGCTCTCAAACTGAGCCTCGTCGGTGCAAAAAGGACAACGCGGCTAGCGTCGACACACGCCTTGAGAGTGCCCCGAACCCCATTGGTTCTTTTGGAATCGTTCCATGGCCTTGGCATCACGACTCCTCCGACGCTAGTCGCGTCGGCCGCTGGCGCAGACATCGTTTTCTCAATGTCTGCGAATGTTTGTGTGTTCAAGAGTGGCCCTACGTTCCTGCATGCGATGGCTGGCCACTTTCTTTGTTCTTCCATTCGCTTTGACTTCGGAACAGGCTCTTGAACGAGCTTTTGAATTCTCGGTCCCTGTCGAGTGCTGAGATGTCCACCGAGTAGTTACAGCAGTTGAGCAATCGCTCGTTGATGAAGCACTTCCTTCCGCTCTTGTCCGTGAAGTCGAAGTACGCGGCCAAAACTCGAATGCCCTGTTTGTTCAGAGTCCGAACAAGGGGAACAAAGTCTCCGTCGCCGCTGACGAGGACCGCGACGTCGATCTTCTCATCCAGGCCGGTCTGAAGGGCATCCACGGCCAACGCAACATCCATTCCCTTCTCCCCTTGGCTCTGCGACATGGGCAGATACTTCGGCTCGACTCCCGAGTGGAGAAGGTCGTGGTAAAGGCGACGCTCAGAGCGGAGTTGTTCCTCCGTCGTGTCTTTTGTCGAGAAAAGTCCCTGATGCCACGCGGCGTAGACAACTTTGTAGCTGGCAAACCCCTGTTCTTTCGTGCTGATGAAGTGCTCAAGGAAGGCGTGAAATGGGTGAAAGCTTAACCATCCCACCTTCCGCTCATGATAGAAGTACCGCTGAGCATGGGAGAAGAAGGAACCGTCGTAGAATACTCCGATTCGACAGATTGATCCTTGTGCCTTCATCCTGGTTCATCCTTTCTCAACCGACACGTACCAGGCCGCTTCTTTGCGGCGCAGTATTGCGAGAATTGTGACCGGTTGTTGCATGAGTGTCAACGCGGGCTGGCGCAGAGGCACTCGCTAGCGATTCTGTTGGAAGAGATAGCCACGCTTGGCGCCTTTTCGAAGCGTCGTCTTTCTTCGATTATAAGCCCACGGCTAATTCCAGCTGCGAATTAACCGCGGCTACCGCTTGGGTCGTGTGGAACGCAGGTGTCACAAATCGAGGAATGAGGTTGGGACAGCCCTAGGCCAGCATGAGGTGTTCGCCTTTCGGTTCGGGGACCGGATCTCCGAAATCTTTGGCGGTATCGATCCACAATTGGATGGCTTCATTCGCCTGCGCGAGCGCTGCTGCCTGAGTGGCGCCATGGGCCATGCAGCCGGGTAATTCGGGGACTTCGGCAACGAAGACCTGATCCTCATTGCTCCAGTAGATGATGATCTCGTATTTGTGCATGTCTATCTCTGTTCCCCTCCCAGCCCATAGCGATCGAAGTTCTTAATAACCGCCCACAGGCGATAATCTACCACATCCCGTGAGCTCACGCGACCGTCGCCTTTGCGCCGGGGGCGCTGCAAAAAAGACTTGACAAACCTAGATACATATGCTATGTGTCTAGTCTAGACGTGAACACTCCGCCCGCCGGCAGGGGCGGGGTGAGGGGAGTTGGGCAAGCGATGGGGCGCGGAATGACACGTGGAGACGCGAGAGAAGGCTACAGCAGAGAAAGCCGGCGGTGGCTAACCGGCAAGGAATCGGACAGAAAGGCCTTGGAGCGGTTCCGAGGGCGGAGGAAAACCGGCGTAAAAGATTGTTTTTTGACCCCCCTAAGCTGTTATATTACTGAAAACCAATTACTTATCAGCTTTGGGGTGGTGCGTAAGGGGGGCTAGTTGAGCAGAATATGGCCCAACTAGCCGGCCAATCGAGCAAAAAGTGGATCGATTTGAGCTGTCTTGTGCACACGGGTGGGACACCGCTTTTGAGACGAACGCGCTCTGCGGGGGCAGGACAGCCGGGCCACTTGGAGGGCCCTCACCCGTCCCCGATAAACCGGGGCCGCCCTCTCCCGGTGGGAGAGGGCAAAGTTCCCAAGAAGGGCGAGGCGGCACCTCGCCCCTACTTATCGTGTTGTTCCTGGGGAGCGCCGGCTTTTTGCCGTTGGTCGCGCAGGACGGCCTTGCGGCTCAACCGGATTTTGTTGCCTTCGATTGAGATGACCTTCACCAGAAGCTGGTCGCCTTCCTTGAGCTCGTCGCGAATGTCGCGGATGCGGTTCTCGGCTACTTCGCTGATGTGGAGCAGGCCGTCGGTGCCGGGGAAAATCTCGACGAAGGCGCCGAAGTCCGCCAGTCGAACGACTTTGCCCAAGTAGGTCTTGCCCAGTTCGGCTTCGGCCATCAGGTCCCGAATCATCTTCAGGGCTTTGTTGGCCGCGGCTTCGTCCACCGCCGCGACGTTGACCTTGCCATCGTCTTCGACGTCGATCTTGGCGCCGGTCTGCTCGACGATGCCGCGGATGACCTTCCCGCCCGGACCGATCAACTCGCCGATCTTCTGCCGGTTGATTTGCAGCGTGTAGATGTGCGGCGCGTAAGCGGAGATGGCGGTGCGAGGCTCGGGCAGGGCTTCGAGCATCTTGCCCAGCACGTGAAGGCGGCCAGCCTTCGCCTGCTGGAGCGCCTCGGACATAATCTGCGGAGTAATTCCAGTAGTCTTAATATCCATCTGCAAGGCGGTGATGCCGTCCTTGGTTCCCGCCACTTTGAAGTCCATGTCGCCGTAGTGGTCTTCGGCGCCGGCGATGTCGGTGAGGATGGCGTACTTGTCGCCCTCCTTTACCAATCCCATGGCGATGCCCGCCACGGGAGCCTTGACCGGCACGCCCGCATCCATCAGCGCCAGGCAGCCGCCGCAAACCGTGGCCATGGACGAAGAGCCGTTTGATTCCAGGATGTCGGAGACCACGCGGATGGTGTAAGGGAACGTCTGCGCGTCGGGCAAGAGAGACCCGAGCGCCCGCTCCGCCAGCGCGCCGTGGCCGATTTCGCGCCGTCCCGGCCCGCGCAGCATCTTCACCTCACCCACGCTGAAGGGCGGGAAATTGTAATGGAGCATGAAGGTCTTGAAGGATTCGCCTTCGAGCACGTCCAGGCGTTGCTGGTCTTCGCCCGTCCCCAGCGTGGCCGTCACCAAGGCCTGCGTCTCGCCGCGCGTGAAGAGCGCCGAGCCGTGCGTGCGCGGCAGGAGGCCGACTTCGCAGGTGATTTGGCGGACCTGATCGAAGGGCCGCTTGTCGGCCCGCTGGCGCTTCACCAGAACGTCGTCGCGGAACAGCCGCTCCTCGAGGGCGTCGAAGTAGTGTTTCGCTTCGCGGCGCTTCGTCTCATCTTCTTCGGGATAGCTTTCGACAAGTTCCTTGCGCAGCGCGGCGATCTTGCGATGGCTTTCTTGCTTGATGTATTTCGAGGTGTCCATCGCTTCGTGGAGTTGCGTCTCAACCTTCCCGGCCACTTCCCGGTAGAGAGCCTCGTCGCGCGCCGGAGGCGTAACCTCGCGCTTCTTGATCCCCAGCCGGGCGAACAGCTCTTTCTCCGCCGCGATGATCTTGCGGATTTCGTTGTGACCGTGCTGGATGGCCTCAAGGATGGTTTCCTCGGAGACCTCTTTCGCAACGGCTTCCACCATGACGATGGCGTCTTCGCTGCCCGCCACGATCAGGTTCAGCAGACTGCTTTTGGTTTCTGCATAGCTGGGGTTGGTCACCAGGCGCCCTTCCAACAGGCCCACGCGCACCGCCGCAATAGGATTGTAGAAAGGAATGTCGGAGAGATAGACGGCCGCGGATCCCGCCACCAGGCCGACGACGTCCGGGTTGTTATCCGAGTCGGCCGAAAGGACCATCGCGATCACCTGGGTCTCGTCATTGAACCCTTCGGGAAAAAGGGGACGAAGCGGCCGGTCGATCAGGCGGCTGGTCAGGATCTCTTTCTCCGTGGGGCGGCCTTCGC
>Ga0315277_10009820_pt1 | contig 12190 bp, 11 predicted proteins | sample YL17G05_15_MG_FD_203695 | JGI IMG/M metagenome (GOLD analysis project Ga0315277, IMG submission 203695) | Sediment microbial communities from Yellowstone Lake, YNP, Wyoming, USA - YL17G05_15 | ecosystem: Environmental > Aquatic > Freshwater > Lake > Sediment | place: USA: Wyoming | collected... | reverse complement strand
GGTATGTATGAAAAGTGGACGCCGGTCAGACCGGTCGTCCACGTCTGCCTCGGCGTAGCGCGGGACATGTCAAAGGAGCCCGCGCGCGTCGGCTTCGAGCTCGACCAGCCGATAACCGTGGCCGGCGAGGAACGCAAGTGGCTGTCGGTCATCCACCATTCCTTCGACCCGTCGATGGCGCCGGCGGGCAAGTCCGCGGTCGAAGTCTGGTACCCGTGCCGCTGTGAATACTGGCAGGAATTGGAGAAGGACCGCCCGCGCTACGACGCCGAAAAGGAACGCATCGCGGAACTGACCATCACCGAGCTCGACCGGCGCTGGCCCGGGTTCCGCGCGCAGATTGAAGTGGTGGACGTGCCCACGCCCGCGACCTATGTCCGCTACACCGGCAACTGGCAGGCGTCGCCCGACGGCTGGTACGTCACGCCGGACAACATGCGCACCAACCCGCTGCGGAGCCTGCCCGGGCTAGCCGGCCTCCACATGGCCGGCCAGTGGACCGCGCCCTTCACCGGCACGGTCATCGCCGCGCTCACCGGGCGACAGGTTGTCCAGTTGCTCTGCCGGCAGGATCGCAGGCGGTTCTCTACCGGCCGGCCCTAGCGCCGGTGTCGGCACTGCCTAGCGGCAGTGCCTCTCTGAGTAAAGGCGCGCCGGACTCCGGCGCGCCTGCATCATTCACTCCGCTACCGTGCCAGCTGGTCAGTCACGGGCCGCCGGACGGCAGGACAAGCGTTTCAGTCCGCTTGCCGAATATGCTGCAAACCGCGGTCACGGTCAGACGGTCGCCGGGCCTCGCGCCGGGAACCGGGCACTGCGTATCCAGTTCCTGATTATTCGTCTGGCGGCTGAACTGCCGCATCAGGACCACTGAGTCGTTCAGCATCACGGCGACCTTGGCCACGTGGTGCACCGCGGGCAAGAACGTCGGGTGGTGGACCGCGATTGCCAACGTGCCGGTCGAGTCGTTGAAGCTGAGCCGGATGCGGTCAGGCGGCGTGGCCGAAGCGATGCCGGCAATCAGCAGCACGAATGCGGCAGCAAGTGCCGGGGTCCGGGCGCCTACTCCGGGCACTCCTCACTTCCCCGGCTCGGATCTGCCCGGCTTTGACATCGGCGTGTACGCGGCCACGTTGCCGATCACAATCGCCCGCTCCCGGCCGCGCTTGATGAGCTTGCCCGCCACCTGCACCTTCTGTTCGCAGTAGTTCATCAGCATGGCGTTGTCGGCCGGACCCGATGGCATCGTCTGGGTGACCGGGTAGTAGATGTATCCCGAGTCGCTGACCAGGACCAGCGGTTCACCAGCCTTGGCGCAGGCCTGCGCGCATTGGACGTGGGCCGCGCCTGACTCGCCCTTCCCAATCCAGCAGCTCAAGTCCGCGACCCGGGCCACCAGCCGGACGTTTGCGGTCTCCCGGCTCGCGAACGACATAGCCTTCTCCGGTTCTGGAGCCTTGGCGACCGTATCAATAACGATGCCACGTTCCCGGCCGCGCTTGATGACCTTGCCGGTGACCGTCACCCGCTGCTCGGCAAACGGTATCAACCGGGCGTTGTTTTCCTTCGGGCTGGAGGGCGTGGTCAGCATCACCGGGTAGACGACCGAGCCGCGGTCGGTCAGGATAACGAGGGGCGTGCCCATGTTGGCGCAGGCCACAGCGCACTGCTGATGCTTCTCCCCGCGGATGCCCTTGCCCAGCCAGCAACTCGCGTCCACGACCCAGCCGGTAACCGAGTTGACCGCGGTTCCGGTGTCCTCCGCAGCGATGCCGCCACCAACTCCGCCGACGTTCGCGGCTTCGGCATCGGCGTTGATATCAGCCGGTACCGCGCTCTCCTCCGCATGCAGCGCGCCGGCCCAAACCAGCAGCGCCAGCGCAATCAGCAAAACTATCATCCGTCTTGTGTCGCTCACCATACCTCCTCTGGTTCATGTTTCCCGGCTGCGCCTTGGGGCGCCGCCGTCTTCGGTCCTTGCCAGCATCCGCTCAAGTTCATCGGACCGGTCGGCCATCGGCTGTGCGCCGAGCGATCCATCTATTCTCAACACGTCAGACCCTCTTCTTCCGGCCGTGGACCGTCTCACGGAAGTGAAGCCTTTCCTGTTCGTGCAGCCACAACTCGGGCAGACGCGGCTGCCAGACCCAGCGACTGCGGACAGGTTGGAAGTCGTCAATCACCGGACCACTCGCGCCGCGGGCCGGCCCATCTTCTCCGAACACGGCAACCGCCGCCGGAGACTGGACTCTTCCTCTGGTCATTTCTCATCTTCCCGGTTCTGAGAGATTCGCACGCCTTGTCATGGAGATACGGAGCACCAGCTCAACTAATGCCCGGGGCGTGTTGTCGCATAACCCGCACATGCCTTCGGCTGTGATCGGGTACCAGATACCTTTCCGGAAGTGTCCTTCTGCCTGCTCTCGGCTCACGGTGATTGCCCCTCGTGTGGCCTACCGGGCGGCAGCCCGGGAGCCCGTTTTGAGGCAGGAGGCCGACCCGAGGCGCGGGGCCGGCCTTCCTGCCTTGGGGCGCGGAAGCCTTCTGTCGTTTGCGTCTGCAGGTTTCGACGGGTCTATTCCGCGCCCCGCCCGAGTCTGTGAGTAGAGCCTCATCTCAGGCCTGCAGCTCTGTACCGCGACTTGGCCGGCTGCTCCGTCCGGACCATCTTTTGCCAACACGGCAACCGCCGGAGATCGGGTTCTTCCTCTGGTCATTTCCAGGCCTCTCGGTCTGAGAGATTCACATGCCTTGTCATGGATATGCGGAGCGCCAGTTCAACCAGCGCGCGGCAGGCATCTCGTAGTAGACACTGGAGGCCGCCAGCTTGACCCCGTCCCTGACTCCCATTGCGGCCATCTCCCGGGGATTGAGCCAGGCCTGTCCGCGCTCGACGCCCTCGTGGCATTCGATGCTGAACGGTGCCGGCGCTCCCTCATGGCCCAGCCAGACCGCGTCGCCGGGTCTCAGACCCAGCCGGCTTACCGTTTCCGGGTTGAGACAAGCCCAGCCGTACCCTGCCTGCTCGGAACCGCGGGCAGTCAGAGTACGGGTGGTGGCGTAGCGGCGCGCAGCGCTTGGCTGCAGGAGCTCCAGCTCGGACTCGATCCGCGCGCGCAAAGAGCCGGTATCCAGGTTCGGCTCAGGTACAATCCGATCCAAAGCCCCGGCCAGCGTATTGGGGGCCACGCCGGCGCGCATTAGTGACCGGGCAAGCTTCGCCCGGTCGTACTCCTCACGACGACCATCACGCTTCACGAGTTCGGGCGAGAGTTCTTTCATGCTACAAGTCCCATTCCCTAGTGCATTCTTCGTGCCGCTCGCGTGCCATCGCCGTGGGGAAGCCAAACTGCCGCCGCTCGAGAGGAGAGTACCGAGCTTGGCATGCCGACTGCAAGCAACCGCCCGAGGAAAAGACCCGGAATCCATGGGAAGGTGGAAAGAAACAGGGCAACCAATGGGCGTGGGGCTCTTAATCGGGCCCCGCGCCCTTCTATTACAGCCGCACTCGCGCTATCCGAGTAGCGGTTTCTCCGGGCTGCCGGTCCGCGGAGGCCCTCGTCTTCGTAACTCTCCAGGTGACATCGAGAGCCGGTTTCGGCCAGGGCAGTCTGCTTTCACGACCACTGAAAGCCTGTTGCGAAAATGGAAGGAGGCAGGCTGGAGGCTTGTGCCTGCCTCCTAGTCAGACGACTCGGAAGCAAAGGTCGCGGCTGCGGCTTGAGCGCAGCCGCGGGGGGTCAGGCCTGGATCGGTATCTGGCGCACCTGTGCCGTGGTGGCCTTGGGCAGGGTCAGCTCGAGCACGCCGTCACGATACAGGGCCTTGCTCTTGTCCCACTCGACGTCGCCGGGCAGCGTCACGCAGCGCTGGAACTTGCCGTACGCCCGCTCGACCCGCTTGTAGTTCTTCTTCTTCTCTTCCTCATCGAAGCGGCGCTCGCCGCTGATGCAGAGCGAATCTTTCGAGCCCGACACCTTGATGTCCTCTTTCTTCATCCCCGGCAGTTCGGTGCGGACGATGACGCTGGAATCGGTCTCCTCGACGTCCATCGCCGGAATCCAGTCCGCTTCGGACCAGATACGCAGACTCCGATTGGGCCGGAAGGTGAGCCGGTCAAACAGTCGGTCAAGGTCCGAGCGGAGACTGTCAGCCTCGGCAATCGGGTCCCAATGCATCAGTTCCCTTGCCATGTTGTTTCCCGCCCTATGAAGTTGTAGTCCTGGCACGGCCTATCAGTCTCCGGCCGTGTCGGTTCGCGAACAATGTCATCGCATCGAATCCGCGCAGGTGCGTCTGCCGTTCAGCCCAGTCTCCCGATGGCAGAAGCTCCTGCCGCGCGGTAGACGAGGCGGACAAGCTTCCGAAGGTCGGCAGCGACGTCACCGGCTGCTCTCGGTCAAAACGCTCGGCGCAGAGTATCATCGCTGCTTTGCTGAAGTCACGCCGTGGTGACTATCGAGTAACTATGGCGACGGCCTTTGACAAAAGAGGCGCATACGACCGGTGAGTGCTGAAGCATCTCGTAGGTACCGACTGGGACGTTGTGATAGAGGTACGCGCCGTCGCGCGGAAACTCAAGGATGAGAATCCGGGACCGCGGCTGGTAGGCAACAGAGCACAGACAACCTTCGGTCCCGCTTGCTTCCGTTCTTGACTGCCTGCTCAGGCTCATAGCAACTCCATCGGGACGAGCCAGTCGTGCCGCTCAGCGGTCATGCCGGTTACGCTGCCCGTGCCGGTCACAGAGAGTTGTCTGCGCCCCGTGTCGACGGATAGCCGTCCTTCAGCGCGCGCAACCGCTTCTGCCGGCCGTGGTTCACGGCCGACTCTAGAGGTCCTTGAGTTGGCTTTCCTTGTGTACCGTCCTGTAAGTCTCGACACTTGACTTTCCTTCTGTCCCGTTCAGGACAGGCTCTTATGCTTATTCAGTTGTCGGTTCGCTGCCGGGCTGGCTGGCGCGGAGCCATCCCGGCAGCTTCCGACTCCATCCGGGTCCGTTAACGACCTTGGCCGTCTGCAACCCCGCTGACCATCAAGACTGGTAGCACGCTGTTGCGCACGCACCCGGATTCTGTTTCCCACTTGTATCTCTCCATCCGCGTCGCTATGTGCAACCGGCGTGCCCGAAGAAGACTGCGTCTGATCCTCACGATGCTCTCGGGCTTCGTGCGCCTCTACAGCGTACGGCACGGACTCCTATGCCGGCCTCAAGGGAACCCCCAGATTGTAACAATGCGCGTTACATCCAGTTCTTCTCTTTCTGGCATGTTACACATTGGCGGGATTCTTTCAGGCAGCCGACTCCGGCATGTTTGTTGCATCAAATGTTACACTTGTAGGCTTGACTCGAAGCCGGTTTCGGTTGTACACTGTCACTGATTTCAGCCGGCTGTGCGTCGGGTCACAGATGATAACACTGTGGGGCGCGGACATCAGCCCAAAAATCGAGTTCCCGGCGGCCAAGGCCGGGCGTTTCGGTTCTGCCCCTCGCTCCAAGAGGCACGCGCCCCGGATGGCGACTCACCCGACCGGCCCGGCCGGCAGGGGCGCCATTAGCGACTAATGCGCCGCATACCCCTGCTAATCACCATCTTCACGGCCGCCGTTCTCGTGGTCGCCGCCGTCGTCATCGGGTTGCTCTATCGGGCCGCGCTGAGCCAGCAGGCCGCGCTGCTTTCTGAAATCGCCGACAGTCAGGCCCGAACAATAGAGGGCGTCGCCCGTCACGAGGAACGGGTCGGCCGGTTCGTTCCCGACTCGATCGACCACGGTAATGAGTTCGCCGCGACGCTTGACCAGCTTCGCGACGTCAACAGCCGGTTCAGCGGTTTCGGTCATTCCGGTGAGTTCGCTCTGGCCCGCCGTGAAGGCGACAGCATTGTCTATCTCCTGAACCAGAGGCACTATGGTCTTGCGCGCACACAGGTGATTCCGTTCAACGGGGCCAGCGGCGAACCCATGCGCCGGGCCTTGTCCGGTCTCGCGGGCACGGTCATCGGCCCGGATTATCGCGGGGTCAGGGTGGTAGCTGCGTACGCGCCGGTCAATGCGTTCGGCATGGGCGTCGTGGCCAAGATTGACCTGGCCGAGGTCCAGGCGCCGTTCGTCCGGGACGGGCTCATCGGCATTGCAGTCGCGCTGGTTGTGGTCCTGCTCGGCTCACTCCTCTTCTACCGGATAACCAATCCGGTGCTCAGGCAGCTTCAGGAGAGCGAGGCCCGGCTCAAGAACGCACAGCAACTGGCGCACCTCGGCAGTTGGACCCTGGACCTGGCGACGAACAAGCCTAACTGGTCGGACGAGGTGTACCGAATCTTCGGCGTGCGGCCGCAGGAGTTCGAAGCAACCTACGAGGCGTTCCTCGCCGCCGTGCATCCGGACGACCGTGCGGCGGTCGACGCCGCCTATTCGGGCTCGGTGCGCGAGAACCGGGACGGCTACGAAATCGAGCACCGCGTCGTGCGGAAGAAGACCGGCGAAGTGCGCATCGTCCATGAGAAGTGCGAGCACGTCCGGAACGCCTCGGGCCGCATCGTCCGTTCTGTCGGAATGGTGCACGACGTCACCGAGCAGCGCATGGCCGAGGAATCTCTGCGCCGGAGCGAAGTCACGCTCCGGGGTACCCTCGATGCCACGCTGGAGTCCATCTTGCTGTTCGGCACCGACGGGGTCGTGCTTCAAGCCAACGCGACTGCCGTCAAGCGCTTCGGGAAAACCGGCCCGGAGGTTGTCGGCAAATCACTCGAGGAGATTCTGCCGCCGGGGTTGGCGAGCTTACGCCGGGCCCGATTGCAGGAGGTCGTCGAGTCAGCCCGGCCCGTGGAGTTCGAGGACGAGCGGGCCGGAATGCAATTCCGGCACAGCTTCTATCCTGTCCGGGACGCCGAGGGGCGCGTGGTAGCGGTTGCGAGTTTCAGCCGGGACATTACCGAGAGCCGGCGGGCGGAGCAGGCCCTGCGTGATTCCGAAAGCAAGTTCCGCATTGTCGCGGACAACACGTACGACTTCGAGTTCTGGCTTGACCCGGACGGCAGGTACGTCTATGCCTCGCCATCCTGCGAGCGGATTACCGGGTACAGACCCGAGGAGTTTCTGGCCGATCCGGAGCTCCAGTTCAGGATGGCGCATCCGGAAGACCGTGATCTGCTGATGGACCATGCCCGTAGCGTGGAGCGCGAAGAACCCGGCGAGATCGACTACCGCATCGTTCACCGCGACGGCAGCGTTCGCTGGATAGGACACGTGTGCCAGCCAATCCTCGACTCGAGCGGTCGGTTCCTCGGCACCCGGGGGTCGAACCGCGACATCACCCAGCGCAGACTGGCCGAGGAGGCGTTGCGTGTCAGCGAACAGAAGCACCGGACCCTCTTCGAAACGATGTCCCAGGGCGTGGTCTACCAGGATTCCGAGGGGCGCATCATCTCGGCCAACCCGGCGGCCGAGCGGTTGCTGGGTCTGATTTTGGAACAGATGCAGGGCCGGACGTCGATGGATCCGCGCTGGCGCGCCATCCGCGAGGACGGCTCCGACTCTCCGGGCGAAGAACACCCGATTGTGGTTGCGCGCAAGACCGGCAAGCCGGTCGGGAACGTCGTGACCGGCGTATTCAACCCGAATGATGGTGCATACCACTGGCTGAGTGTCAACGCAGTGCCGCTCTTCCGGTCCGGCGAAGTAAAGCCCTACCAGGTCTACGCGACGTTCGAGGACATCACCGAACGAATGGAATCGCAGGCGAAACTGGCCAAGACGGTTGCCGAGTTGCGCCGCTCGAACGACGACCTCGAGCAGTTCGCCTACGTCGCTTCCCACGACCTCCAGGAACCGCTGCGGATGATAGCGAGTTATGTCGGCCTGCTGAGCGAGCGCTACCGGGGCAAACTGGACGAACGCGCCGACCGGTACATTGACTACGCAGTGAACGGGGCTCGGCGGATGCAACTGCTGATTGATGGCCTGCTCCACTACGCGCGCGCCGGCACCAAGGGCGGCTTGGTGGTCGCGGTGGACATGGCCGCGGCGGTGGCCGAGGCGCAGGCGAACCTCGGCCGAGAAATCACCGATGCGAATGCGGTGGTGGAGGTCGGGCCGTTGCTCGACGTGCTGGCGGACCGCGGCCAGATGGTTCAGGTGTTCCAGAACCTGCTATCGAACGCCGTCAAGTTCCGCGGCGAGAGCCCGCCGAAGGTGGCGGTCTCTGCCCGGGACGCCGGGAAAGAATGGGAGTTGGCGGTTCGGGACAACGGCATCGGTATCGACCCGAGGCATGCGGAGCGAGTATTCGGTGTGTTCAAGCGGCTGCATACCGTCCAGGAATACGCGGGAACGGGAATCGGGCTGGCGCTTTGCCGGAAGATCGTCGAACGGCACGGCGGCCGGATCTGGTTTGAGCCGGCGGAAGGCGGCGGGTCGGTCTTCCGTTTCACGCTGCCGAAGCAGCCCCTGACCAGTTTCGAGATTCCGAGGGGACGGAAGACAAGGAGGCATGATGTCAACCGAGTTCCATGTGAAGCCGATTGAGATACTGCTGGTCGAGGACAACCCAGGGGATGCCGAGCTGGTGCTCGACTTCCTGGAGCAGTCCAAAGTCAAGAACACCATCAACTGGGTGAAGAACGGTGACGAGGCGATGGGGTTGCTGCACAACCTCGGCGAGTACGCCGGCAAGCCGATACCCGACCTCATCCTGCTCGACCTGAACCTGCCCGGCAAGGACGGCCGCGAGGTGCTGGCCGAGGTGAAAGCCGACAAGAAGCTGAAGCACATCCCGGTCGTCGTCCTGACCAGTTCGAAGGCCGAAGTCGACATCGCCGGCTCCTACAATCTCAGCGCCAACGCGTTCATCACCAAGCCGGTGAACCTGGAACAGTTCGTCAAGGTGGTCCGCTCCATCGACGACTTCTGGCTGTCGGTCGTTAGACTGCCGACGAGCGGCGGAGAAACCCGTGCCTGAAACCAAGGTCCGCCTGCTGCTGGTCGAAGACAACCCGGGCGATGCGGACCTCGTCCGGGAAATGCTCGACTCCACCAGCGAGGCGAAGTTCGAACTGGAGACCGCCGGGCGGCTTGCCGAAGGACTGACGTTGCTCGCCGAGGGCGGACACGACGTCGTGCTGCTTGACCTCGGGCTGCCGGACTCCACGGGACTCGACACGTTCTACGGGCTGCATGCGGCGGTGCCCTGGGTTCCGGTTGTCGTGCTGACCGGTTCAACGGACTGGGAAATCGGGATCCAGGCCGTGGCCGCGGGCGCGCAGGACTTCCTGGTTAAGGGCAACGTCGACGGCAACACGCTCGCACGCCGCGTCCGGTACGCGCTTGAGCGCAAGCGCGCCGAGCGGACGACCGCCGACATTCGCGAGCGGGGCCGGGAGTTGACCGAGCTCGTAATCTCCGCCACGCGCGAGCGAACGCTGCCGGGCCTGGTTTACGACGGGATGATAAGCTGCAACCCGCAGATGTTAGCGAACCTCGGCGTAGTGAGAAAGGTGGCCGACACCAACGTGCCGGTCCTGATAAGAGGCGAGAGCGGCACCGGCAAGGAGCTGGTGGCGCGGGCGCTACATCATTCCGGCCGGCGGAGCGAGATGCCGTTCATCGTCGTCAACTGCGCCGCGGTGCCGGAGACACTGCTCGAGGCTGAGCTCTTCGGCATCCGCAAGGGAATCGCCACGGGCGTGAACGAACGCAGGGGCAAGTTCGAGGCGGCGGACGGCGGAACCCTGTTCCTCGACGAAATCGGGGACATGAGCCCGGCCTTGCAGGCAAAGCTGCTTAGGGTTCTGCAGGACAGCCTCGTGGAGAGAGTCGGGGGCAGTTCCTCGGTCAAAGTCGACGTCCGCGTCGTCGCGGCGACGAACCAGGACCTGCACAAGCGGATCATGGATGGTGTATTCCGCAAGGACCTTTACTACCGGCTCAATGCCGTGGAGCTGGTCCTGCCGCCCCTGCGCGGCCGGGCCGACGATATCCGCGACCTGACCAACTACTTCATCCGGAAGTTCAACGCCGAGTTCGGACGGGCGCTCACCGGCGCGGATCCGGAAGTCACCCGACACCTTGTTGCCCACGACTGGCCGGGCAACATCCGGCAGCTCGAGCACGTCATCAAGCGCGCAGTCGTCGTGGCGGAAGGAAGCACCATTCGGCTGCAGGACCTGCCCGAGGAATTCAAGAGCGGCATCCCGACAGCCGGGCCCGAGCCCGCCGGCCAAATGCGTCACGTGCGGTCGTCGATCGAAGCGGAGGTCGGCGCTGACGTGGAGAAGCGGCTTCTCCTTGAGTACATGCAGAAGGCGAACTGGAACGCCACCCAGGCGGCGAAGCTGGCCGGGTACAGCCGTATGCACATCTACCGGCTCCTGCGCAAGCACGGCATCACCCGGCCCAAACGACCGGAATAGACCGCAATATGCGGGGTATGAAGAGCAACGACATATGCTTGGGACGCGACGAGGGACCTCGGTACCGCTGCCGGGAACGGCGGTTTCGAGCGCGTTGTCTTGACAGGCTCTCAGACTTCACTGGTCTGTGCCTACTGTGAGCAGCAACACGGCCTATAGCGTCCTCTCGTACCTCTCGCTCGGGGTGGGCTACATCGGCGTGGCCGTGATCATCTGGGGCGTGGTTCTGGCAATCATCAGCTTCATCCGCTGCGAACTCGGCCGGTTCCGATGCCAAGACATCGTTCGCGCCCAGGTCGCGCTCCGCAACCAGTTCGGCTCCTACCTGCTGCTGGGTCTAGAGTTCCTGATTGCGGCCGACATCATCAAGACTATCGCCCACCCGACCCTGACCGACGTGGCAATCCTCGGCGGCATCGTCGCCATCCGGACGGTAATCAGCTTTCTGCTCGACCGGGAGATAGCGGCCTTCGGCCGGTCGGACAAGACCGGGACCTAGTTGTGGCACGCCGAGTGCAATGGTAGACTCTCGCCGAATAGGAGGTCGAAATGCCTAGTAGCAAGAAGCCTGAGACGAAGCAAACAGAAACAGCCTGGCTGCCGCTCAAACACATCCTCTGCCCGGTTGACCAGGCTCCGGTCAGCACTGCCGCGCCGCCCGGCGCTCAGCCGGATTGCGTTCACGGCCATGGTCCGACCGAGGCCGCATGCCGCGCACTGAAGACGGCCGAGGAACTTGCCAATACCTTCGGCAGTGAGCTGCTGCTCGTTCACGTTGTTCCGCCCACGCCGGTACCGCTGCCGTCGATTGACGGTGCGCCGGTCCCAAGCTTCGACGTCGTAGCCTACGAAGAGCAACTGCGTGAGCACTACCGCGCCTCGCTTGAGCGGTTGCGAAAAGAGCGGCTCGACAGCAAGACCAAAGTGCGGGTGCGGGTAGTGACCGGCGACCCGGCGAGCGAGATCGTTCGCCTGGCCAAGGAAGAGAAGGCCGACCTCGTGGTTCTTCCCACCCACGGCCGCACGGGGTTCTCGCACGTCTTCTTTGGCTCGGTCGCAGAGAAGGTCGTACGCCACGCCGAGTGCCCGGTCCTCACTCTGCACTAGGCTGATCGGACGACCTCATGCGGCCGGGTCGAGCCCAGGCTCCGGCCCAGAACCGCGGCGGCGGCGACCTCCATTACCACCTTGACGCGGAGCCTCGGGAAGGCCCCTTTGCGCTCGACCTTGACTTCCCGGGTATGCCAACCCCGTTGCGGGGCGCAGCATATGCGCCTATTCGGCCCCAGAGGCGCCGTCCATCTACATATTCGGCGAGTTATGCACAGGTTACTCACCGCCGGGTGCCGTAAATCGGCCTCGACCGACCCTCCCGGAAAGTGCGCTACTCGCCTTTCCTTGCTGTAAAGCGACACCTTGCCGTCAGGCTCTGTCAACCGCGCCGGTGGCCCGATGGCTGATGGCAGGGCGCGCATGACGCGATGGTCGAGTTGGTCGAGCGGATGCTGCCGGGCGGCGGCTGCTGAACTTGAGGTAGGCCGGTGCTAGAATCCCATGATGTGCGGCAAGACCGCCTCCTAGAGACGCAGGAATGAACAAGAAGGTCATAGCCGTTGCCATCGCTTGGTCGCGGCGGTGTTGGGCTTGGCGCTGCCGGAATAATAGAGACGTGGGGCTGTTGAAGAAGGCCGCCTCTCGTCATTCTGAGCGCAGCGAAGAATCTTCGAGATGATGATTCTACGAGAGTTAGAAGACCCTTCACTTCGTTCAGGGTGACATGAGTG
>Ga0315277_10009818_pt1 | contig 12190 bp, 6 predicted proteins | sample YL17G05_15_MG_FD_203695 | JGI IMG/M metagenome (GOLD analysis project Ga0315277, IMG submission 203695) | Sediment microbial communities from Yellowstone Lake, YNP, Wyoming, USA - YL17G05_15 | ecosystem: Environmental > Aquatic > Freshwater > Lake > Sediment | place: USA: Wyoming | collected... | reverse complement strand
TAAGTTTTCCTACGATTCTTCGAAAGAAATTAGGCTTCCTATAATCAACACCTGCAATTTTTGATGCAATTTCAAAAAATGCTATGCTGGATGGAGAGTTTTGCTTAGAAATTGTTACAAGAGTTTTTTTGTTTGCACTTTCTATTATTCTTTCATCTTCAGGTATTATACCTATTATTGGAAGCTCAGTAAACTGCTTTATTTCATCCAGTTTAATTTCATAGGGTTTTTTTCTAACCCTGTTTAATATTATTCCAAGTGGTAGAGGTCTATTTTCTAGCGTGTTTATTAGTTGATGGCATTTAACTACGTCTACAAGAGATAGAACATGCGGATTTGCAACAAACAAAGCTTCGTCACTAGCTTGCAAGGATATTAAACTTTCACGTCCTAGACTAGGTGCAGAATCGAGAAGGACAATGTCATAGTTAGCGAAGGCAAGTTTTAGCTTCTCCTTAAAATTATTCACATCAATATTAACAATGTCTCTAAAATCTAGAGACGCTGGCACGATTTTTAAACCAGAATGATGAGTATAAACAGCATCTTCTAACCTAGACTCATTCTTCAAAAAACTGTTTAATGTTACAGGATAAGAGTACAAACCAAAAAGCAGACCTAAATGAGAAGTAGTTAAATTACAGTCCACAACTACAACTTTCTTATAAAACTTCTGTAAGGCTATGCCTAAATTAGATGCTACAGTTGTCTTTCCGACACCACCTTTACCAGAGCAAACATCAATTATTCTTACCATATTTATCATGAAGATTTTTTATCGCATTTGGGAATTCTGAAGAAATTAATTTTTTATAGTCATTTTCATTTCTAAAGTTTGTTGAAACTACAACTTTCCTCTTTCTAAGGTTATCTTTAACATCAAAGAGGAAGTCCTTTATATCATCTCTTTTAGTTTTTCTAATCTTTACTTTTTTAAGGATTATTGCTACAGAAAAACAAATTATAGCAAAAAGTATTATATAAGTCATATTGGGATCTAATTTTGGTAAAATGAATCTTCCGGACGGCGTAGGAGTGCTTTCAACTATAGTTTCATTTTTGTCAACAACAGTAAGTCCAAATATTTTCTCTTGCATTATCTCTTCATTATAAACTGCTAGACTAACGCTATAAGTTTGCTTTCCAGCATCTTCTGGAATTGAGAAGTAAATATAAACTTTATCTTCTTCATTTTCTCCTATTCTTTCTATATAGTTAGTCATGTTGTAGAAGTTGTTCGATATACCGCTCAAGGTTATGTTCAAGCCTAGCAAACTTGCTTGACCAGTGTTTACTACTGAAATTTCCTGAGTAAAGTTTTGGCCTTGCTTTAATTTAATTGTGTCCGGAACAATAACTTCAATGTTCCTACTTTTTAGAACATTAAAGTTCTTACTGTCGCTAAAACTTATGTAAGGAGATTTTTCTGAACTTAAAACTAAAGTATAATTATCTTCACTTTCCGGAGCTTTAAAGTCAAATGAAAAAACTCCATTATTGTCAGACGTTGTCTCCATCATAGTTCCATGATTCTTAATATATGCCTTAACAGTGGCATTTACAACCGCGTCTCCATCATCATCTTTTAACACTCCCCTTACTTTTACAGGACTTTTTATGTAATAATTTTGACTGTCTAGGTTGTAATTAGCTTTTATTGCCTTTCTTTCTCCTACTATAAAAGCTGAAAGACTGCTTAAATTTACTTTCGCTAAGTTTCTTACTGTATCGATATCACTCCCTATGTTAAACCACTTGTCAATACAAGTCCTTCTTCCAGAGTTCCAATTAGAGCATTTAAAAACAACTATACTTTCTTCATCAAGTAAGTTTTTCTCTTCATACTCCATCTCTATGTCAGCTTTATTGTAAGTCAATGCTACTTCATAACTGAACAACCCGGCATTTCTTATTCCTGGTACAAGCGATTCATCTGAGTAAAAATATTTTATAGGATCGTTGAAATTGCTTATTAGAATTCCTTCCAAATAAAGTGTTGATTGAGGGAATGCTATTTGAACATCATAAGTACCTGGTGGCAAAGAACCAGAATAATGGCCAACACTGTCTGTAGAAAGCTTTAATTTTTCTATTCCGTTTGAAAAGAACTTTATCTGCGTGATGATACCTTTATTATCACTGTCAATTATCTTACCTTCTACAGGTACAATGTAATCTATTGACTCTGTGGTTGAATATGAACTGCTTCCGTAACTTAAAATAGCTTTTATATCATAAGTTCCTGCACCAAATGCAGGAGTAGTTATCTTAACAGCATAAAGATCACCAGTTCTGTCTATACTTAATATGTTTAAGTTTGTTGAAGATATCTGAACATTTAGATTATTTTTATTAACGTCTATAACAATTTCCCCTTCTTTGGCTCTTAAGGTGATTGTTATATTTTCATTGCCTTCAACCCAACTTTTACTTAAACTAACAATATCAAAATCAATCTTCCTTTTAACTTCAACGTTATCACTATCTGTTACTTTGGCTCTATCATAAAACGCATTAACTTTTAGGCTGTAAGTTCCTTCTGTAGAAGGTGAGTCTAGCTTTAATATCCAGCCTCTTTCACTCGCATAAGTATTATCTACTGTAAAATCTTTGAACTGGTCATTCAAGGTGACATTAAATTCTACACCACTAGATATTTTTACACCATCTTTCATTACAATAAAATCTATTTCCATTAAGTTGCCAATATAGGCAGGCTTTGGATCGATGATATTTATGTAGCCTGTAAGTTCTGAAACCTTAAAATTCGCATAAGCAGTAGTTATAACACTTTCGTTGTTTTCACAAAATATATCTAAGTTATACTGTCCAGCTCTATCAAGATAGATGTTGTTAATTAACAAATTGCAAGAGCTGCTCGTGCAGCTAAAGTTCCAAGGTCCGTTTGGAGTAAGAATTACAGGTCCTGTAATGTTTGTATAAACTCTATTTATTGTTTTAGCTCCATCATCATAGCAGTTTAATGTTATTATAGCATCATCTATAGTGACGTTCTCACCTTCTCTTAACCAGAGTGTTGAAGATGGCGAAATGTTTATATTTTCAATCACAGGCATTGCTGAAGCTAATCTAATCATAAATAAAAACAAAATTAATGATAAAAATATAATTTTATTCATTTTTTTGACCTCGATAATGTATAAACATTAGACTTTCCAACTTTGTGGAATTCTAACTTCCCTTGATTCTTTAGAGCTTCTAGATAACCAGTGATTATGTCCCTTCTTACTCCTAATTCTTTAGCAATCTGAGAAACTGATAATAGCTTAGAACTTAAAAGATCTATAACCTTCTTTTCAAAATCATTAGCGGTTATAGATTCTTCTGACATATTGCTGCCATATAGAAATAATATAAAACCATTATATAAACTTTGTTGTAATCATGTATATACTATGTTGCAGCTATATTGCTAAAGAAGAAGCTTTAAACTGTCTAGAATGCTATGAAATATTCTTATTATCCCTTGTTCTTTTTTCATTCCTAAAGTTTTTTCTGAGTAATACTTCCCATTTTCAGCAACAACTGCTAGTTTTAAATCTTTAGGCTCAAAAAAAGTAGGATAATAGTTAATTGATACAGCCTTTACAGAACCTTTTCTCATATATTCTATTGTTTTTTGTTCGAATATCCATCCAAGAACATATTTAGAAGGAATTACTATGATATTTTTTGCGTCGTTTTTGCTCTTTAAATCAAATATAATGTGGTTATCATAGGTCCTAAAGTTCATAATTTCAAAGTTGTCTTCAGGAACTAAAGCTTCATTTACTTGAAATTCCTTTTTTTCACTTTCAAAAATTTCATTTCCTGCATAAAACCTCAGTTTTGAATCGTATTTTACTGGAGAGCTTGCATACCAATAAACATCAAAGATTTTCCTATCCCCTGGCATAAGGGTTTTTTCTTGGCTCCAACCATTTAAAAGTAGTTTATCATTTTTATAGATGAAAATTCTTGCTCTTGCATTATATGCTATGCTTCCCGTGTTAGAGAATTCTGTAGAGAACCTGACAACATTTGAAGAGATATTTATTCCCTCATGAACTACTTCACCTTTAATATCTTCATTCACATCAACTTCTATCAAGGATGAGAAAACAATTTTATCTAAGATTAGAATAAATAAAACAGCTATTAAAATTAATTTTTTCAATAAATCACGTTAATGCCTTTAAAAAATCATATTTTGGCCTTTTAATGACAACATCTATTTCTCCTGTGTAATTTCCAACTTCTGCAGATTCTGTGTACAAACCAACTTCAACTACAGCGCTTTCATTCTCATCTAAAACAAAATTATTTTTGCTAAAATTTACCAATGGGGTTATGTTTCCATAAGTCTTTAAACTTATTTTATTGTAGCCTTCATTAAGATTTTTTATGTTTATATATCTTTTTATATAACTTCCATTCCCAGGGGCAATGCCAAATCTTAGGTTCCAGGGGTCTGTGACAAATCCTATATCAAAATTTTCTTCTTGAGAAGGAACAATGCTTACGTCTGTTGGATATCTTATTACTTTATAATTAAAAAAAGCGTTAGAGTAGTTTAAAATAACTCTGTCACTTACAAAGTCCTTTGGTGCAGGAGGTTCAATTGTTACGACAAATAAAAGAGTAATCAGTATGGCTGCAATTATAATTACAATAACTTCTTTCTTCAATGAACCCACCTATAGATTATAATTGCAAGTATTATGATGAAAACTATAAATATCCATGTTGGAAATTCTTCTGCCTTAGGCCTAGCCATCAAAGCTGCCGCAGTTATAGGTACTGTCGAGTTTTTATATGCAGTGCCTGTTGTGTAACTTACAAATGTAAATACATTATAGTCCCCTAAAGAGAGGTCTTTAGCAGGTAAAAAGCTTTTAAGAGTTTTTACTTCCTTAGGTTTAAAGATCTCTCTAGCTGATTGAATCTCAGTTATAAAGTTGCCATCGTTATCATAGACTTTTTGAGTTGCTGTGGCTGTTATTGTTGTTGTTCCTTTGTTTTGAAAGTAAGTGTCTATAGCTATATCGTCATTCCTATATCCTCCTGGTACTGTATCCAAAATTATTCCATCTCTTATAGCATCTCCAGGAACTTTGAAGAGAATGCTAACAGAAATCATTGCAATAACTCTAGTTCCAATCCTTCCTCCTTCGCCAGGAGTTGCTGATGGATTAGGGTTTACTTTAATCAGGTGGTATCCAGGTTCAGCGTCTTTAGGAACTTCTAACAAGAAGTTTACTTCTCTCCAACCTTTTATAGCTTCATAGTTTGTTTTTATAGTTTCATTCTGAGGTCTAATTTCTACTGGGTTGCTCAAAAGTTTTATCCATTTAATAGAACTTTCTTCAGAATAATTAAAAATGAAATTACCATAATGGTTGTTGAAGAAATCTATTGTGCCTTCTTCAGGTTCCAGATAAATCAGTAAAGGATCTTCTGATACAGTTACTACGTAAAACTTAACAAGGTTGGTCGTACCTCTTTCTAATTCCCCTAAATTTACTATTGATGGTGAGACGCCAACGAAAAATCTGTCATCTGCAAGAGAATTATAGGCAAAAAATGTAAAAAATAGCATAAATGCAAGCATAAAAGCATAAAATTTCATAAAAATTATTGAGCAGTTAAACATAATAAAGTTTATATATGGGCTTTACAAATTTATAAACAATTGAAGTGAATTATATGTTTGAAAAAATAGCATATTTTGTTTTATTTTTGTTTATTACAGTTGTTTTTATATTTTTAGCAGCGCCAATACCAGTTTTAGCAGCATACAACACAACTGACATAGATATTAACGTTTCTGATTTGTCGCAAATAACCCTAGTACCAACTTATTTGAACTGGACACAGATAATTGCAGGAACAATGGGTGGTCATAAGAACATAACTGTAAATAACATAGGCTCAGTTAATGTCTCGCAAATATATGCATATGTTGATACCCTGACAGACGAAGCTACAAGACCCTATGGTTCTTCTGATGCATCAAAATATGCAGTAGGTGGTGTACTAACAATTAGAAATGAGACCGAGGCAAAGTACTATTACCTAGGAAAGTTAGAATGGAACTGGACAGAAGATATATCAAGCCATAACTGGGAAGCTGTGACTAGCCCAGTATCTTGGGGATATTTCAGAAACCTAACTTCGTCTTACGTATGGGTAGTTGGAAATGGCACACCAACAGCCGGCGATCCAACAGGCCTATATTGTAATAACACAGGATCAGAATTCGCAATAGAAGATGATATAGATACAGGTGATTCTACAACAAGATACCCAGACGACACTACAATAACTAGAAATAGCGGAGATGCAAGCTATAGCTTTTTCAGTGTTTCAAGAAGTACTGCACCTTTGTACCTATATTGTGTGGCAGTGTCTACAAACTGTCAAAAGATTTATATTTATGACTTTGACCAAAGAACAACTCCTAACTTTGCTGGATGTGCAGAAGCTGACCATCTATACTATGGGAACTTAACTCCAGGAGACACAATCATACTAAAAGTGGATCCGTGGGTTCCTTGGGGAGTTCCATCAGGAAACTTAACTAGAGCAACTTTAACAGTAGTAGGTTCGTGATTATTTCTTTTCTAGCTTAGATAGTTTTTCTTCTATACTCTTTTTCATCTTATCATAAGAACTTCCAGTTATTATTCCTTGTTCTTTTTCTTTTTCAAGAACTTTTAGCATTCTAGTTAACTTATCTCTTTCTGCTTCCATGTCCTCTTTGCTGATTTTCTTTCTCTTTACAATTTCCGCTACTCTACCAAGAGAAATTATGTATGGTCTTAACTTCGTGATTTTCTTTCTCTTCCATACTAGTACTATTATGATTACAGTTGCAATTACTCCTAAGAATGCTATAAGGATTATCCAAATAGAAATTCCTTCTTCCTTAGGCTTCTCTAGGCTATCTAAAAGATCTTTTGCTCTTCTTATTAACTTAGGGACAGTAGAAAGCTTATCCAAAGCATCTTCTGTTTTATTATCTTCCAAGTCTTGTTCAGCGCTATCAACTTTAGTTTTTGCTTGGTTGAAAAGATCCAACGCAGTTGAGACGTCTTTACCTTCTTTTTCAGCTATCTTTATATCTATATACAAATCCTGTAGTTCTTCTTTGTATTTTTTAATGTCGTTCTTTAAAAGCTCTTCTAAAGATTGGTATATCTTTATTGTTATCGACTTCTGGTCACTAACTATGCCAGAAGTTGCAATCAAGCTTGCTTTATATTCATCTACCTTGGCATTCTTAGGGATGTTAAATTCTATTAAAAATATTGAAGAATTTTCGGGGTGTAGCGTTGCATAACTTTCGGGCACTGCCTTAAACCAATCAAGAGGTATTCCTAAAACTAGAAGACTAACATTGTTTAAATCAACTATGCCGTTGTTTTTAACTATGACACTTTCTATTTTTGTGAAATTCCTTGCTAGGCTTATATTGCTGCTATAGGTAGTTATTAAAATGCTTGAGGATATCCTTTCAGTTGGAGTTGTAACTGTGATAGTTCCACCTGTCGGTGTCGGTGCAGTAATATATATAGTTTGAGGAGTTTGATTTGAAGGCGGTATTTGTGGTGTTGTCTTCGTTATTACTGAGAAGGTTACAGTGTTGGTAATTGGTTGTTGAAGAGTATCGTAACTTACTCTGACATTTAAAGTATAAGTTCCTAGAGCTTGAGAAGGATAAATATAAGCGTTCCTTGTAAAGCTTTGATTACTTAACTCTGGAGTTAGGACAGCTTGACCAAAATTTGAATAATAAGTCGTGTTCTGAGAAGATACCCAATAATCAACTATAACATCTTGAGTAACTTCACCTTTATTCTCTATATTTATTGCAAAATCAAGGCTGTCGCCTTGAGGAACCTCATTTTCAAATAAATTTATCCAAACATCATATGGTCCACCATGAGCAACTCTAAACGCCTTTAGTTTCATAGTCTGGAATGTATCCTGGCTCACGCTTAGAACTGCCAAGTACATGCCGCTCGGAGTAACCTCAGACAAAGTGCGTTGATAAGTATAATAACCTGTAGCTCTTTTTGTCATTTGGGACAGATTGATGGAAATAAAAGGAACGTTATCAGGGTCATAAACGGTTAGATTCATATCCGTAGGATCTACAGGTCTGCCTTCTCCATTATAAACCAAAATTCCAATCCTCATAGTGTTATTGGGATACCATACAACAGCGGTCTCTATATCAGCAAATAAACCAGTGACAGTTACTGTTCTAGGATTGACTATAAAAGTACTATTCATTTGCTTGTTTACAACAGTATCTGCAATATTATCATAATAAGTCGTGCCTGACAATAAAGTATAATTGCCAGTAGTTGCATCAGTTGCCAATGAGAAACTAGGCATTGGAGAAACTGTTCCTTCTGAGTTTGTTCTCTGCTCAGTATAATACGAAACATTATTATTTGAGCTCAATATTGTGAATGTTACATTAGTGTTGTTCAAACCAGAGCCGCTAATGTTCCTAACAAAATAGTATATAGAGCCAGTATCACCTTGCAAATAAGTGCTGCTTAATGTCGCTGAAGTTATTAAAAGCTTTGTATAAACTGAGAAATTCTTTGTTAAGTTCCCTAGATTTCCTATATTATCTTGTGAAGAAACCCAAACGTTGTAAAATCCTCTTAAAGTAGTGTTGCCAATGCTACCAGGATATATAAAGTACCATTGGGAAAGATTCCCACTTTGATTGACTAGAGCCATATCAGATTGGTTTGTTGTGTCATCAGGTCTCGTAACGCTTATGTTCGTCCACAATATCCCACTACTTGACCTGTCTGTTATATTTGCAAAAATTTCTACAGAACTATTTTGCTCAGTCGAGTTTGGTACAATAGTAAAGTTAATAATCGGCGGCAAATAAGGAAGTAATGATATGTTTAGTGTCATGTTGTCTGGGATAGAGTCAGATTGTACTGCATCAACGAGGTACAAGGAATTATAAACAGATTGGGTAACGTTCGTAACATTATAACTTACATTGAATGTATAATTTGATGCAGCATTCACATAAAAAGTTGTCACATTAACTTTTGTGTGGTTTACTTCTGAGGGAGATATTGTAAAGTTTATTATATCATTTCCAAAATTTCTCACTTGAACCTCACAAACAGTTCCCTCATCCGGGTATTCGCTTCTTTGGCAAGCGTTTGGAACCATAGTCCATGTCCTATTAGAGGGAACTGTTATAAACAATGTTAAGTTTTTGTAATTATCATTCTGTGCAGAGGCATTAACAGTACCATTATAAGTTCCAGCAAGGTAGCCTAAAGGTACTGAGACATTAACTCTTACTATCTGATTTAAATTAACGCCAAGACTAGCAATGCTTGACGGATTAAATACAACAGTAAAGTTCTGGCAAACAGTTCCCTGATAGCAATTAAATGCGATGTTTTGCAATGCATCATTTCCTATAGAAAATACAGTAAAGTTCCCAATGTCTTGAGTCCTTCCGTCTAAAACAATTCCTGAGATATTAGTTTCGCTTATGTTTATTAGTGGATTAGAAGCTACGGTTACAGTTATAGAAGTTTTGTTCGTTCCAAATGAATTATCATTATTTGTCCAATTAGATGAAACATTAATCAAGTAGTTTCCTGCTAAAGTTCCATTTGGAATCGTTATATTAAAGCCTATGGAGCAAACGTTACTCTTATTTAAATTACCGCAGTATTCTAAACTTGAGTTAGAGGTCCAGCTTGAGGGCAAGGACAAACTCATGTTAACAGACCTTGCGCTACTATTTCCTATGTTTGTTGCGTTTACTTTAAACTCAAAAAACTCATTATTTTGCTGAGTTATGTTATAAGCAATGTAATTTGATATGCTAGTAACTGTACTAACATTAGTCTTTGCCGGTATTGTAACATTTATAATAAAAGTGTCAAAATTATCATTTTCTGCAGATACGTTGACATCGCCATTATAATTTCCATTAGCATAGCTAAGAGGTATGCTTATGCTTATTGAAACATTTTGCTTTAAGCCGACAGCTAAGGTTGAGATATTCATCGGTGTAAAGTTTACGTTGAAATCATTACAAACAATCCCAGAATAGCAAGAGAATGTTACGTTCAACAACTGGTCGTTTCCTATTGATGACACGGTAAAGTTGCCAATAGTATTCCAGGTTCCATCTCCAACTTCACTAAGCATCATAGTTTCTTCAACATCGATTTTTGGATTGGAATTTACAGTAACATTTATTTCAGTCTTGCTGTAATTAACAGTCAAGTCAGGATTTTTCCATGTAACAGTAGCGTTTATATAGTAATTTCCAGGAGAAGTATTGTTTGGAACAATAACGTTAAAGGATTTCATGCAATAGCTATTTTTTTCAATATCCCCACATTGCTCTAAGCTAGTGTTTGCATTCCAACCGCTTAATAATTCTAAACTTATGTTAGAAACATAAGCAGTTCCGTTTGCTATGTTTGTTGCATTCGTTATTATAGAGAAGCTGTCATTTTGATACAAAGTTATATTTGATATATATGGAGTTTGTGGTGTTGCAGTTATGCTAACAATAGTTTTTGCACTTTCAGCTGTGAAGCTATCACTATTATTTCCAAAGTTTTGATTCTTAGTCGCATTACAGTAAAGTATGTAAGATCCTTCTTGGCTAGGTACTGTAAAATTAACAGAATAAGTCCCATTGTTATAATCTGTTTTGTTTATAACTTCAGTGGAGGCATAAGTACAGTTTATGGTTGCACCTGAAATCCAACCATCCTGTCTATAATTTTTAACATATATGTTTGCAACTAAGACTGAGTTAGTCAATGGTTTCTTGTTCGTTACATTGACTGTTACGTTCAAAATATCTGTAACATTAAAGTTAAAGTCTGTTGAATTAAGGAATTCTGAGTTGTTTGAGTACATTGTAAAGTTTATTGCCCAAATTCCTGTGTTTGCATCGTTTTGTATACTGAACGAATTTGTAAATATTTTATCATCTGCTATTGTATCTCCATGGGTTCCATCATCATAAAGAGCTATTATTTGATCGTCTGCTTGAGAGACAGTACCCATGTCCAAGGTTGCGTTCATATACTTTGTAAGATTGTAAGGGTCGTTTCTAGAGACGTTTCCAACTATTAGAATACTTTCATTCCTGTTATAGATTGTTGCATTTGTTGATGGAGTGGTTATTGTGTACCATCTTTCTGGAAGAGACTGATTTATGTTTATTAGAGTTTCAAATCTATTTCTCAAATCTTTTACTTGGTTAGGATTTCCTTCCATATCGTTAAAATGAATAGCTGCAACTTCTGATATAGAACTTCCTGATGATATAGACGTTGAGTTTAACTGTATACCTATTTTGTCCATTGAGCTGCTGTTTGGCGCCCAGAAGTTGCTGGTTCCTGTTTGATTGATATAAACTATGCCAGAGTGGAAATTGCTGTTATAATCAGAAGCATACCACCATCCAGGTTGGGTTGTATTTCCCATATTAGACTGCCAAGGCAAACTTGGATTTGGTTCAAATGCTCTCTTAGCATCTATTGTCAAAGCTCCTGCAAAGGTAGAATTCCTAGTTATCGTGTTGCCACCTATATTTGTAAAGATTGTTTCAATCTTCATCCACTGTGTTTTGTCATAGAAAGTATATCTTTTGACTGCAAATCCTTCTGTTATAGTAGTTGAGTTCCAAAGAGTTTCATTTCCTCTCTGTTCGACGACCATTCTTATTGGACCAGAGTACTTTAGAGTCGCGTTATCTCTAAAATCAAAACTAAAATTATTAGTTCCGTTCGAGTATTGCATGTATTCTATTACTCTTTGGTCTGAACCAGGAATTATCCATATAGGATTGCCTGATAAGGCTCCAGTTACCTTATACAGACCAGAAGTGTTTTCACCTCTTACTGTGTCTACCCAAAAATATAAGTTAGTGGTATTAACGCTAAACTCTCCATCACTATAGTTGTAAGAAAGGCTGTTTGTATAGCTTTTGTTCTCCTTTATTCCATTCTCTACTTTATCATAATATATATAGAAAATCCTTTTTTCATTCGGTTGTGTGGTTCCATTCAGTAAAAATACTATATTCCCTCTAGCATTGCTGACGGCATTATAGTTATCATCCTTATCAAACTGATTGGGGGTTTCATATAAGATCGAGCCA
>Ga0315277_10009817_pt1 | contig 12191 bp, 5 predicted proteins | sample YL17G05_15_MG_FD_203695 | JGI IMG/M metagenome (GOLD analysis project Ga0315277, IMG submission 203695) | Sediment microbial communities from Yellowstone Lake, YNP, Wyoming, USA - YL17G05_15 | ecosystem: Environmental > Aquatic > Freshwater > Lake > Sediment | place: USA: Wyoming | collected... | reverse complement strand
CAACTCGGCGTCCGGGTGACCGGCCTTGACGGGCCCGCCGGTTACCAGGATGAAACCTCTTTCACCTCTCGAACCGAACGTCGGTTCGCCGTCTTTCGGCATGCCGGGGTCGGAAACGACCATGACCACATCGGACGGACCGGCGCGGCGCAAGACGGGTTCGAGGAGGCCGTCAAGAAATTCCCAGTACTTAATCGCGCCCTCGGCGATGTCGGTCGCCTTCGCGGTTGTGAGCCTGCCGGCGCCCTGCCCCCAGAGCGAGTTTTCGTAGACGTCGAGGCCGGGCAGGTAAACCGCCGAGAAGGAGAGGGTTGGGTAGCCCGCGAGGCCCTCCAAAAACGCGCTTACCGCAAACCGGTCCATGTCCTCGGTCGCGCCAAGTGGATCGTCGGACATCTTCGCGACGGTCAGTTGATACCGGGCAAGCAGGTTGAACAGAGACCGCGGGTAGACCTCAACCTCAAACGCCGGCTCTTTTCCCGTCGCGGCCGAGACCTGGAGTTTCGGATACATCCGGTCGGTGACAAGAAAACCGTGGAAACTGTCGGCCGGCCAGCTGCCCCACCAGTTGACGACTCCCGAAAGGGCGCCTTTCCCGGCGAGGACGTCCCAGATCGCGGGGTACATGACAAGCCTGCGCTCGAGCGGCGCGCGCCGGGAGAGTCCGGCCGCGAGAAGCGCGTCATAGAGCCCGAAGCCGACTCGGTCCTTCATGTAAAGCCCGAGCCCGGCGATTTCCTGGCCGCCGTACGACGTGACGCCGTGCTTGTCGGGGCCGACGCCCGTGGCGACGGTGGTCCAGACCGAGGGGTTCACGTGAAGCCCGGGGTCCGAGAGGGGCGCAACAAACCCGGTCAGAAAGCTACGGGCGAGATTGCGGCCGTATTCCTTCCTGCAGACGCGGTCGAGAAAATCAGCCGTGCCTCCGTCGATCGCGACAAGGGTGACGGATATGCCCGTCGGCTGCCAGTCGTAAGGCGAGGGGCGTTCGGGCGCGGGGCGCGCCGCCAGCCTCGACCCGGCAAATATGACGATACTCAGGAGGAGCACAACGAAATAGAGTTTCGTGGCGCGGCCCTTGCCGCGGGCGGCAAGGTCGGCCCCTCCCAGGAGGGCCAGAAGCGCCGTGACGGCGATGCGCGTCAGCAGGGCGCCCCCAACCGCGAGGCCGGCGATGACGGCGAAGACCACGAGGCTTCGAGGCGAGCGAAGGCTCGCCTGGGGGTCGCCGGCCCACCACCACAGCGTTCCGTAAACGAGTATCAAGAGCGCTGCGAATATGCCGCTGTAGAGGGCGATCATCTCGGTGCGCGTGAAGAGCCTGCGGAACGTCCTGCCGAGGGCCGTGACGACGAGGCATATGACGAGCTCGAGGGCGGCAAAGAGCGCGGTGAAGATAATGGAGAAGTAGGCGGCGAGTTTTGCCGCAGGGGCGAAGCCGCCCAGCCCGTCGCCGGAGAGGAGCTCGAGCCCAATCGCCGTCACGACGCCGAGAAATACGCCGCCGAGGACGCCAACCTTTGCGGCGATCTTCAGGTTGGCGGCAAGGACGCCGCCGCGGCCGTGAGCGCCGCCGATGAAGAAGCGGTCGAGGGGATTATCGAGATAGCCGAGGGTTTTCAGCCTGCGGCGGAACTCGTCTTCGCGGCCGGGTTGGCGCTCGACGGCCGCGTCGCGTTCGAGGGCCTCATCTTCACGCGGGTCCAATCACTCCTCCGTTTCGGCGATGTAGCGCGCCAGGGCGACGAGCGGCTCGGACTTCGCCGGAAGCGCCGCGAGCGACTCCTCGGCCACGCGGCAAAGGTCGCGCACGATGTTGCGCGCGGCCTCGACGCCGAACCGGCTGGCGAAAGTCGTCCGATTGGAATCCTGGCGGACGTCCTTGCCGAGTTTGCCCGGGTCGCCGACCGCGTCCAGGATATCGTCGCGCACCTGGAACGCGAGCCCGAGGTTCTTGGCGTAGTTCTTGAGCGCGGCGGTTTCGAAGTCGCGCGCGCGGGAAAGGATCGCGGCCACTTCGACGCAGGCCGAGAAAAGCGCGCCCGTCTTGTGGCTCGATATGTACTCGAGCGTCTCGAAGTCCGCTTCGCGGTTTACCGCGTCGAGGTCGGCCTGCTGTCCGGCGATCATGCCCCGGGGGCCGATTGAATCGGCAAGCACCTTGACGGCGCGGCCGGCGGCCGCCGCGGGGAGCCCCGCGTCGATGCAGTTCTCGGCGACGAGGCCGAAAGCCTCCATGAGAAGCGCGTCGGCCGCGAGTATCGCCGTGGCCTCGCCGAACGCAAGGTGAAGCGCCTTTTTTCCCCGGCGCATCGAGGCGTTATCCATCGAGGGCAGGTCGTCGAGGATGAGCGAGCACGTGTGAACAAACTCGACGGCGGCCGCCGCCTTCATCACGCCGGCGGCGCGGTTTTTCAGGGCCTCAGCCGTCGCTATGACGAGTATCGGGCGGAGCCTCTTGCCGCCGGCCATTACCGCGTATTCCATGGCGTCGCGGATCTTCGAAGCGCGCGCGTCGCCGTGGTTTGCGAGGGCCGCCGCGAGCACGGCCTCTATCTCGGGCCTTCTTGCGGCGACGTAGTCCCGAAGAACGTTATCGACCATCGGCATTCGCCTCGCGAATGAGCGCCTTCACGCACCCGCGGCCCCCGCCATCCGGCATCTCGACCATCTCCACGCGGCAGGAGGGCGCGATGGCGCTGGTGAGTCCTTCGACAAGCGGCAGGCAAAAGTTCTCGCAGAGCCTCCTGCCGCCGGCGTCATACACCGGGCAGCGTCGATGCCTGAAAACGGACCTTCCGGGGACGCGCTCGACGAGAAACGACATGCCGGAGGCCTTCGATACGAGGCGCCATGCGAGCTCCACGTCGTCGAAGCTCGAGCCGAGGCGGAACTCGTCACGGAGCCTCCGGCCCATCGCGGCGCCCGTATCGCGCGCGGCGTTGCGGTACGCGTCGAGGCCCTTGCCGGGTTCTTTCTCGAGCTTCTCCGCCAGGAGCCCGGCGAACGTGGCGCTCACTTCGGCCGCCGCCTTCGCCCGCGCCGCGGCGGGCATCCACACCGACAGGATCCTCGCAAGCCAGCGCACGCGGCGTCCCTCTAAGCCTTAGTCAGGTCCTTGCCGTCCACTTCCTTGGGGGCCTCGTACCCGAAGAGCGACGCGACCGTCGGGAAGAAGTCGAGCAGGTTCGGATCCTTGCCGGGAAGGCTGTGATCCGAGAAGAATATGCCCTTCGTTATCGACGGCTCGTAGGTGCAGTGGTCGCCGCTCCACTTGCGCGAGTTCGTGTCGATGATCTTGGGCGGGATGCCGCCCAGGGTCGACTGCCACGAGCAGCGGTAGCCTTCGCTGTTGGCGGCGCGCAGGTCAGGCATCTGGTTCGGGTCGTAGCCGGTGTAGGAGTCCTCGCGCCTGTAGACCTTGAAGACGGGACGGTCGCCGGTCGCGGCGTCGACGCAGGACTCGAGGCCCTTGATGATACGGTTTCGGACGTCTTCGTACTCGGTGCCGGGCCTGACGACGCCGTTTTTCTCGCGGCCGGCAAGGTTGACAAAGATGCCGCCGAGGCCGAGGGCGTACGCGGTCGTCTTCGACCAGTCGACGTATTGCCAGAACTGCCCGCTGCCGAAGAGGTCCTCGAGTTTCATGAGTTTGCCGCCGCCGCCTCCGAGGGTGCTTGCGAGGAAGCCGTTCTGGGCGAGCCACGTGTTGTAGTTGAACGAGTTCCGGAACGAGTGGAACCCGTGGTCGGAAAGGACGAAGAGCCACTTCTTGTCGTCCATCGTTTTCAGCACGTCGCCGACGATAAGGTCCATGTACTGGTACGATTCGAGTATCACGTTCTCGTACTTGGCGGCCGTCGCGGGGTTGTAGAGCGCGTGCTTCGGGTCGGTGTGGTGCCAGAACATGTGCGCGATGCGGTCGGTGAAACTGTAGACGTGCACGTAGAGCGGCTCGTCTGACTCGAGAAACTCCAGCATCATCTGTCTGTACTGCTCGACGAACTCCTTCACGTCTTCGAGGAAGACCTCTTCGGGGATGCGCAGTTCGTTCAAGGCCCAGGTATCCGAGGCCCAGCCGAGCGTCTTATAGGGGCCGTACCGGTCGTAGAGGTCGCCGGCAAAAGACGGGGGCGTCGATATCCTCACCGGACCGGAAGTGACCACGCGCGTCTTCGGGTGGAAACTTATCGGCTGGAGGTAGAGTTTCACGTCGGGCGAGAGCTCGAGGAGGTAGAACTTCGCGTAGCCCTCGATGCTGAGGAGTTTGTTGAACGAGAAGGAGAACATCATGGGCTTCGACCACTGTCCGGGCTTGAGATCGACGGTCCAGTCGGGAGTCCGGAGGGTCAGGGAGGACCCGTTGTTCTTGAGTTTGAGCTCTACGGTCATGTCGGCCAGGAGATCCCTGTAGGGCTTGCCTGCGGCTTTGAGTTTCCTGGCCTCGTCGGAGAGAAAGAGTTCGTTGCGCGGACCGAAGACGACCGTCTTTGCCTCGGACGTCGTGGGCTTGAAGAAGAGAGGCATGACCTTGCCGCCCATCTCCGTGTCGCCGGACTCCTGGGGCTGCAGCGCCTCGGTCGTGTAGTAGGTGAAAGTGCCCATGGTCTTGCGCACATCGGGCACACCGAGGCCCGCCATCGTGCGGCCGTATTTGAGCCTGTCGGCCGGGAAGCGCGCCGGCACGCGAAACGACAGAGTCGGGATCGACCGGTCGTCCAGGAACTGCCAGAAGGTCTGGCCCGAGACGCCGTTTGAGACCGTGGGCATCTGGCTGGGCACGAAGTTTTCGGCGAACGCGTAGCCCCCCGCCCCCGCCGCCGCGCCAATGCCGGCCACGGCCGCGAGAAGCTTCGGGTCGAACATGCTCGCAAGCGCGAAAGGCGTCTCGCGCCGGCGTATGACTTCATAAAGCCCCTTGACGACGAGCCCCGCGATTCCGCCCGCGGCGAACGCGCCCGCCGCGAAGGCCAGGGGGTTATGGTTTCCGGCGAGAAAATCCGTCTCGCCCTCGCGCTCGAGCGCGAATTCGGGCAACGGCACGTCGGCGGCGGGGTCGCGGCGAAGGAAGTCGAAAAGCCCCGTCTTGCCGGGGTTCATTCCGGTAGCAAACGACGCCCAGGAGACGGGGGTCTGAGGGGGGTTGGCGGTCATAATCCGCGAGTAGGTCCCCTTTGCGCGGAGCTTGGCGAGGTTCGGGAGAAGCCCGGCATCCATCCACTTCTCGACGAGTTCGGGGCTTGCGCCGTCGAAGCCGAGGATTATGACTTTCTTGGGGAACTTGCCGCCCTGCGCGGGGGCTTTTCGCGAAAGGCCGAGGACCCCGGCGGCCGCGCCGCCAAATGCGGCCGCCTTCAGGAGATCACGCCGCTTGATGTCCATAAAAGAGCCTCCATGAATGCCTCGGTCGTTCTCGGGCACCCCGTTCGACGCGCGGCCGGGCGAGCCGGCCAGCCGTACGTGCACCGGTCCAGTCATTTTATTTACTCCGCCGGCGCTCGTAAAGTAAAACCGAAGCGGGCGTTCTTGACACGTTCGCACGCAGGGCCGTAGAATTGGCGCGGCCCCGGAGGCGGTTCGTGCGCAAGAGAAGGCTTTCCTCATTAACACTTTCGGCCTTCCTTTGTGCCGCGTTCATCGCAGCGGTCTCACCGATTTCACCTCTTGGCCGCCGGCTTGACGATGTCGGTGCGCGATTCGGCTTCAGGCACAGAAACCTTCCGACCGCAAACGACCTCATCATGCTTGTCGAGGTGGATGACGCTTCCATCGCCGAAGTCGGTAACTGGCCGTGGGATAAGGATGACCTGAGACGGCTTTTCGAAGGCCCATGGCCTGCGGCGGCTGGGGTAGTCTCGGCGGTCGATCCGGTGGATTTCTCCGCCTCGCCGGAGTCGAGCGAGGTGTTTTGGAAGGGACTGGCCGGACTTGGGGCGGTCGCAGCGGCCGCGCCATGCCCGGCGGACGAGCCGACGATCGACGCGGTCGCGGCGTTGGGGCCGCACCCGGCGGGCGGACAAGGCGAACTCATCCGCTCTTCAAACCTGCGGTACGACGTCGTCGTTTCAAACCTTCCGCGCTGGCGGACGCTCGTGGTCAAGGCCATCGCGGCGAGGTACAGCCGCCAGTACCCTCAGGCGACCGCCGAAGAGTTTCTCGACCGCATGCTTTCACCGTACTGGCGGAATTCGGGCGACGTCCGCCGGCTCCTGGCGTTCTGGTTTTCCCAGGCACGTTCGCGCGAGGTTTTCGAGGCCGCGGCGGGTGTCGTCGACGTTGACAGGACGCTACTGCCTCAACTTGCCGTCATGGAGTCCGCGTATCTGCCGCCTCCGGAGGTGCTGCAAAAAAGGCCCACCGGGTTTATCGGCCCCGTCGCGGGCGCCTCAGCGCGCGGTCCGGCGCGCGAACCGGCATTCGTGGTGTTCGGCGACAAGGCCATGCCGCGCCTCGCCATAGCCGCCGCAAGCACGCTCGAGGCCTTGGGCGCGCCTGCATTTGAGGGACGTTCGCTCATCTTCAACCGGCCAGGAGGAGCGCCCTGGCGGGCAGGGCTTGACTCGGCCGGGAGACTCATTGTCAACTGGACCGGCAACGGCAGGGTCGGATGGGACGCAAGGTTCCGGCGCGTACCCGCGGCGCTCTTGATCGAATCGGCCAACGCCCGACGCGCGCTTTGGCAGGCGTATTCCGCATACGAGAAGCCCTTCGGCGAACACGCGCTCGCGGACGCCGTCGCGTCCTACGAAAAGGCGTCCGAATCCGTTGACTTCGCGGGCATGGCGCGGGCGGAAAAGGCGGTCAACGCCGCCACGCGGACGCTTGCGGCGCGGTTGTCGGCCAAGAACCCCTCGGCACCGGCCGATGTCCGGGCCGCGCGCGAAAACATAATGACGCTCGATGCCGACTATGTCCTCCTCGAGGATGCAATGAGAGGGGCTTTCTTGTACAGGTTAGTAGTGCTCAGCGCAGGCACGACCGGCCGCGGCGCCGTCGAGACGCCGTGGGGGGCGAAGGTCCCGCCGGCGGCGCTCGAGGTCGCGATCCTCAATTCCATCCTTACCGGCGAAACCGTCGTGACGGCTGCGCCCCGGTGGTGGTGGGCGACGGCCTGCGTCCTCGGGTTCACGACGGCCCTCATCGCGTCACAGTTCGGGGTACTTGCCGTGGCGATTCCAGCGACTGTTGTGACGGTGGCAGCCGCGTTCGGGTGGTACTCGCTTTTCAATTCGTACGGAATCCTTCTGGGCTTTTCGGCGGTGACGGCGGCGCCATGTGGACTCGTGGCCGGGTCGGTCTGTCACTATGCGTTCGTGGGCAGGCACCTGCGGGAATGGCGCCTCATCCTCAGACACCGCGTGGCAAAGAAGTGGATAAGGACGGACCTCGAATCGGTTGTGTTGCGCCAAGTTGATGAAGCGGCGGTACTTGCGGTCGATATCGTGGCACAGGGGCCCGCGCAGACGGCCGCCGTCGGCCGTTTCGAGCGCGTAATCGCCGGCAGCATCACCGACATGGACGGGATTATGCTCGACGCAGGCGCGTATATCGAGGGGGCGTATGGTTGGCTTGGCTCGGCCGCTCCGATGGATTCGGCCGTTACGGCCGCGCTTTCGAGCCGACAGCGCCTGAAGGTGCTCGTAGACAAGCTCGCGAGCGAGGGCGCAGGGGCAATGCAGCTAAGAATGGCCGTGGGCGGGGGGCGCGGCGTTCTTTCGCTGGGGAGGGTCGCGAGACGAACACTCATCGGGTCGGGCGAGGCGTTTGACAGGGCCGATGAAGCGGCGAGGGCGACCCAGCGGTGGCAGGCGGGGCTTGTCGTCACAAAGGCAGACGCGCCCAAGTGCGCGGCAAGCTACGAACTGAGGCGCCTGGACGCTCGAGGAGATTACTACGAGGTGATGGAACGGAAAGGCGCGCTCTCAATCACGATGCGGCGCGTAAGGGAAAACTACGAACAGGCTCTCGGTACCCTCGCCGCCGGCAATGCCGAGGCCGCAGCTGCCTTGCTGCGCCGGAACTTGGAGCAACATGACGACGGCCCTTCACGAGTGCTCCTGGGCGAGATCGGCGCGCGCTCGGGCGAGGCTTAGGGCATGTGTCGCCCGGCGCGGATGCGGGCAAAAGAAGGCTCTTTTCGCGGCGCGCCGCCCCGTCGAAACGCTCCGGCAAATAGGCCTTGATGTGAGATTACAGGTCGGTAAACTTATGAAAGAAGGGGCCGCCTAACCACGGCAGTCTTGGAGTCAGCTTTGCGGTCTTCGAAGTTCTTCATATCGGCCGCCCTCCTTTTGGCCGTCATATTACCCGGCGCAGCCAAGGGCCAGGATCCCTCTCCCAAGGACAGGGTCACCTTGCGGGTCAACGCCCCCGATCCGAACGTCACCAGCGTGTTTCAGAGGGCGCAACGCGTCGTCTACGACGAATACGTGCGCACGCACCCCGAAGTCAACGTCATTTCCGCGGCCGGCCTCACTATGGAAGGCGCCGGAAACTCTTCGCAACTTCTCGCCATAGCGGGCGGGGTGGGGCCGGACGTCTTCAGCATCTACTACCAGCAGACGCATTCCTACATCGAACAGGGGTTCGTGGCGCCCGTCGACGAGTACCTCAAGACATGGGAGGGCAGCAAGGCGATACCCGAACAACTGTGGCCCGTGGTGACGGGCAGGGACGCAAAGCGCTACGGCGCCATATACACCTGGCCGACGCTCTACCTCGTGTACAGGCGGGACCTTTTCGAGGAAGCGGGCCTCGACCCGAGCCGCGCCCCCCGCAACTGGGACGAATTGTATTACTACGCGATGAAACTCAGCCAGCCCGACAAGAAGGTCGAGACGGCGATCGACCCGAGCGCCGGGATGGGGCAGATGGGCTTTTTCCTGCATTCGAGCGGATCGTGGATCTTCTCGAACTACGTCTGGCAGGCGGGCGGGGACATCGTGCAGCGGCTTTCGGACGGCAGCGGAAGGTGGAAGGCGGTGTTCGACACGCCCGAGGCGGCCGAGGCGCTCAAGTACTACAAGAAACTGCGCTGGCAGAAGTGGACGCGCTGCTTCAGCGACGAGTGCACGGGCAAGAACGAGGTATACGAGATAACCGACGCGATGCTGAAGAGCGGCGCGGCCAGGTGCCCGCGGTGCGGCGAGGAGACGCCGATCCAGACCCTCAAGGACAATAAGCGCCTCTACACGGGCGTCGTGCGGACAGGGTACGGCGGCTCGACCATGGTCACGTACGACAGGACGTTCGGGCGCGGCGAAGTCGCGATGGTGGTGATGCCGATGCGGCAGCTGCAGAACGTTCTCTTGCAGAACGTGGTGCGCCTGGAGTCGATCGGGATCGCGCCGCTTCCGGCCGGGCCGACCGGGATACGCGCGTCAATCGTGGACGGCGACGTGTGGGTCATCTCGAGCTCCTGCATGAGCGACAAGCGCAAGATGGACGCCGCGTGGGAGTATATCCGGTTCCAGACGAGCGACGAGGCAAGGCGGCTCGAGACCAAGACCTACGTCGAGGCCGGCTACGCGCGGTTCGTGCAGAACCCTCACTACCTCGAGAAGTACGGGTACATGGAGTACTTCAACGAGATCGACCCGCAGCACCTGTCGGCCTTCGACGAGGCGCTCAAGTACGGGCGGCCGGAGCCTTACTGCCCCAGCTACGACTCGATGGTGATCGAGATGGAGACGCCCGTGTCGAGGATAATCCGCAACGAGAACGCCAACCCCGCCGCGGAACTCAAGGAAGTGGTGAAGCGCATCAACACGTACTTCTTCAAACTTTACCCGGAAGAAGAGATGAGGTTCAAGCGAAGGGTGGCCGTGATCGCGGCGGTCGTCGCGGTGGCGCTGGTGACGGTGATCATTTACATGCTCATAAAGGCGCTGGCGGCCAGGGTGGGCGCGGTGACGGGCGGGCTTTCCGTGGCGCTCAAGGCATCGCGCTGGAAACACCTCTATGCGTGGGCATTCCTGCTGCCGGCGGTGATGACGATTTTCCTGTGGAGCTACCTGCCGCTGGTGAGCGGGTCGGCCATGTCGTTTTTCGACTACAAGGTCCTGGCGGGCCTGGCGGGCAGCAAGTTCATCGGGCTCGACAACTTCATCGAGGCCGTCGGGCAGCCGCTGTTCTGGAGCTCGCTCAAGAGGACGTTCTTCTACTCGGGGCTGACGATGCTCTTCGGGTTTACGACGCCGATAGCGCTGGCGTTCTTTCTGGCGGAGGTGCCGAGGCTCAAGATAACCTTCCGGATGCTTTTTTACCTGCCTGCCCTGACGAGCGGCCTAGTGATAATGTTCCTGTGGAAGGACCTCTTCTTTAACGCGTCGCCCGGGGGGCTTTTGAACCGCTTCATAGCGGCCTTCGGCCTGCACGAGCAGACGTGGCTGCAGGACCCGTCGTGGGCGATGCTGTGCATAATCCTGCCGGGCGTGTGGGCGGGGGCGGGGCCCGGGAGCATCATCTACCTTGCGGCGTTGAAGACGGTGCCCGAGGAGATGTACGAGGCGGCCGAGATCGACGGCGCGGGGCCGCTGCAGAAGATAGTTCTCGTCACGCTGCCGTACCTGAAACCGCTCATCATCATCAACTTCCTCGGGGCGTTCATAGGGTCGTTCCACGCGACGCAGAACATCTTCGTCATGACCATGGGCGGGCCGGAGCACGCGTCGCACACGCTGTCGCTCGAGATCTTCTTTAACGCGTTTTTGTACCTGAAGTTCGGCTACGCGACGGCCATGGCGTGGATCATGGGCAGCATGCTCATAGGGTTCACGCTTTACCAGCTGAGGATATTCCAGAGGGTGCAGTTTACGGCGGCGGGCGCCAACTGAGTCTTCAAGAGAGACGACGGCATGCCGATTATCCCGACAATAGGGCGCAGGTCGATCAAGATGAGGCTGCTCATCATCTTCGTGTACGCAGTCCTCGTCTTGGGCTCGGCGACCACGGTCTACCCCTTTATCATAATGCTTTCCACCTCCGTCTCCTCGAAGACAGACTACGAGGAATACCGGCTCATCCCGCGGTATCTCACGGACCCCAAGGCTTTCACGGCGAAGTACCTCGAGGAGAAATACCGCCGCGAGTATTTCGACTTCTTCAAACTGCGATACCGCCTCGAGGAGCCCTACTGGGCGGAGATATCGCCGGAGAAAACCGTCAGCAGCCTCGGGCAGCACACGGTGACAAAGCCAGACGGCACGTCCGCGCGCGAGTGGGGCTGGTACACGGAAACCAAGCCCGCGCAGAAGGTCCTGCGCTGGTACGGGCGCTTCACGGAGATGAGGCCGGTCCTTCGAGACTTCGACGTCAACGAGCCCGGGCTGAAAGCCAGGGTGGGCGACTGGCTCGAGTTCAAGAAGACGCTGCCGTACAACTACATGGACACGTATTTCCACTCGTACGGCGTGCCCGTGGGCGAGGTCGAGGTCGGCTTCCAGCAGTTCCTGAAGAAGAAGTACCCGGCGATACCGATACTGCGCGAGGCGCTCGGCGAGATGCAGGAGACGTACGCGGACGTGAACCTGCCGTTCGAGGCCTACGAGCGGCACGCCTGGTACCCGGGGCCCGACCAGAAATCCAGGGACCTGCTGGAATTCCGCAAGACGCTGCCGCCCCGCGCGATGAACCCGATGGACCTCGCCACACTCTACGACAAGTACCTCGTCGACGCGTACGGCAAGGACATCGCGGCGCTCAACAGGGCGTGGGGCACTTCATACAAGTACTTCTGGGAGGCGCCGTTCCCGCCGACGAAGCCTTCGGACGGCTCCGCCAGGGACTGGGAGGAGTTCGTCCGCAGGAAGATGCCGATGCGGTTCGCGCGGCTCGACCCCGCCATCTGCAGGGACTCGTACATCCAGTACCTCAGGGACAACTTCCGCGACGTTTCCATCTACAACGCCAAGATGGGAGACAACGCGGCGAGCTTCGAGGACGTCAGGCTCAGCGAATACATGCCCGAAAAGACGCTTGAGCTCGCGTACTGGCAGGCGTATTACGAGACGAAGGCGCCCATCGAGGGCATCATCATCGACTCGGTCGACGGCCGCTACGCGAAGTTCCTCGAGGCCAAGTACGGCGACGTCGCCGCAATGAACAAGGCCTACGGCGCGAGCGCCGCGTCCTTCGCCGAGGCGGCGCCGCCGTGGCGGGAAGAGGACTACCTGGACCTCTCCGCGCGCAGG
>Ga0315277_10009815_pt1 | contig 12192 bp, 12 predicted proteins | sample YL17G05_15_MG_FD_203695 | JGI IMG/M metagenome (GOLD analysis project Ga0315277, IMG submission 203695) | Sediment microbial communities from Yellowstone Lake, YNP, Wyoming, USA - YL17G05_15 | ecosystem: Environmental > Aquatic > Freshwater > Lake > Sediment | place: USA: Wyoming | collected... | reverse complement strand
CTTGTCGGGCTCGCCGACGCGATAGGTGGGTACAACCAGCGCCTCTTCCCAAATCCTGACGCCCTGTTCCTGTCCCGTCAGACTGCCTGGATAAACGCCAAGAATAATCCCCACCAGTATGACGCACGGTCTAAAACCCTCCCGGCGGTTCATGGCATGCCCCCTTTTAGTTCGAGGATGGTCTCCGATGGGTCTTTCATAACGGGCCAAACGGTGGATATGGAATGCGGGAGTTGCCTCGGGGTGCCGCCCGCTGCAGGGAAATGAGCGGTCAGTGCGGGTGCGGCAATTGCGGGATTGGGGCGAGGAATTGCATCTCCCGTGCGACGGGTTCGGGTCCGCGAAGGAAGCGGAGGCCGCCGCTTGCGGCAGCCTCCGGCGAATTGCTCAAACGCGAGCTTCGATCCTGTTGACCACGGTTTTCAGCGCCTTGATACGCGCCCACCACTTCCAGTTCCCCTCGATGATCGTCCAGGGGGCGTTTTCGGTATCGGTCTTCTCGAACATGTCTTCGAGCGCCTGGATGTAGGCGTCCCACTTCTCGCGGTTGCGCCAATCCTCTTCGGTCAACTTCCAGTTCTTCCAGGGATCTTTCTCGCGCTTCTTGAAGCGGTCGAGCTGCTCCTTTTTGGAAATGTGGAGCCAGAACTTCACCAGGATCATGCCGTCATCGGTGATCTGACGCTCAAACTCGTTGATCTCCCGGTAGGCGCGCTGCCATTCCTCTTTCTTGGCGAACTTCTCGACGCGCTCCACCAGCACGCGCCCGTACCAGGTCCGATCAAATATCCCGATGCGGCCTCGGGGCGGCAGTCTCAACCAGAAGCGGCGCAAATAATGGTGAGCCTTCTCCCCCGCGCCGGGCGCGCCGATGGGGTGAACCTCATAGCCGCGTGGATCGAGAGTCTCGACCAGTCGCTTGATGTTGCCGCCCTTCCCCGCCGCGTCGGCTCCCTCGTAGGTCACACAGACCGCGATCCCCTTCTCAATGATCTTGCGCTGGAGCTTCAGGAACCTGAATTGGTACTCTTCCAGCAAGTCTTCATACTCTTCCTTCGACTCCAGTTTCTTGTCCAGATCCAGCTTGTCCAGATATCCCATGCGTTTCCTCCGCGATTCAAGGGTCAACCCCACCACATCTGCAGGCGCCGGACACCCCGGCGCATGACAACTTTCCCTCTCCGGCGCATTAGCGATGGAACTTTATCGAAAGCCACCTCAGGCGGCGGGATTCTACCAAAATGAACCTGAGCCCGCAAAAGGTTTCTGTATTACCGCCGATGAATACCTATGGTTGGGCCAACAGTCTCATTCCTCGCTGGACGGCTTCTATCTTCCGGCCGCTAGGGCGCGTTCAAGAGCCAGCGCCAGGTGCCGGCCCGGAGACGCCACCTTACCAAGTCTTTCGAGAATCGCTTTGGGGCACGTACGGCGGATGGGTGGGGGCAGCGCTGGCGTTCCCGGTGCAGACCTTTCTGGTTTTCTACGGGACGAGTTACTACAAGGGCAAAGGCTTGGGAGCAGTCGTGGCCGCTGTGTATGCGCTGATGCTCATTCCTTCCTGGCGCTTGTTTGTCCGACGCCGCGATATATTCCGCCAACATCTGGCGAACATGTCCGACGCTCTGCGGTTTCTCCTGAACGCCGGTCCGGCCATGCGACTTCAACGCCAGCGGCGCCGGTTTCAGCGCCAGGCACGCTCGTTGCTGTCTGCCTACGATCGACGAGCCCCACCGATCAGCGTGGGCGCCTCAACCCCATCACCCCACACGCCACCAGCTTCCTAATGCCCGGTCGGCCCCATTCAGGGGTCTTCACGGCTGCGGCGGGAGCACCACCCAGCGACTCTTCCGCAAGAAATCCTGGACCAAAGGAATATCGCTTGCGTCGCACAGAATCAGCCGGCAGAAAACCTCGCTCTTAATGATTTGAGGCTGTACCTTATAGGCTTGCACCAGCGCCTGCTGCGCCGCTTTTTTCTGATTCCACTTCCACAGCCCGACGGCTTGGAGGGCCATCATGGCTTGAGAATCAGGATCGCCTGCTAAGCCCTGTGCGCATTCAGCCAGCGCACCTTCGGTGTCGCGTTGCCTCCACAATATCAGCGCCATCAGCCGATGACCTTCGGCAGCCTTGGGACTTCGAGCGAAGATGGTATTTGCCTCGTTGGTTGCGCCTTCGAGATCATTCTTCCGCAACTTGCCGAGTCCCAACTGTTCGCGCGCCGGGATGAAATCAGGTTGGCGATGCAGGATTTCCTCGAGCAGCTCCGTGGCGCGCCCAGCCTCGCCGGCGTCCATCAGCAAGACGGCAAGGCGATACTGGCTGTTGACATCCTGGGGATCCAACGCCACTGCCTTCTCCAAAAGCTTGCGGGCCTCCGCGGCTTGGCCAAGCTGCATCAGAATCGCACCGAGCACGCTGTAAGCCGGGCTGGAGTCGGGTGCCGCCTCAATAGCACGGCGGAATTCCGCTTGTGCCTCCGGGACCTTCCTTTGAATCAATCGGAGCTGGCCTAACTGGAAATACGCTTCGCCGCTTTTCGGATCAAGCGCGAGAGTATATTTGAGCTCGGACTCCGCCTTGTCTTCTTCACCCATGGCGAGATACGCGCGGCCCAGGGTCATGTGGGCGAGGGAGCTCGAGGGATTCTCAATTACATCCTCAGCAGCTTCGTCCAGCGCCTCTTTGACCTTTCCCACTGCCAGCAGTTGGTCAACGCGCTCCCGGGTTCTCCTTGGTGAGTCGTGGGGAGTTTGCCCTTGCCCCTCGAAACTGAATGCGGCGCGGAACGAGGCTGGTAGGATGAGCAACACGACCAACATGCCGGTTGTGCTCATCCCCATCGGCCGGCGGGCGCATTCAGGCCGTGTTTCAAGGGGTGACACGGATCTGGTCTGGGTCATGAATAACAACCTCGGCGCGGCCTCGATAAGTCGTTACGGCTCCGCGCAGCTCTACCTCCCGACCGCGCAGGGTGCCGAGGTCACCGAACTTGCTTCTGTCGGAAGAAAATACGACGCTCGTAAATGGGCAATTGCGATAGTCCTGGCAGAAGTCCAAGAAAGTATTCCCGGCTCGCGAGGTGTAAACTTTCAGCACCCGGCCTTTGATGCAACCTGTTTTCCCTACGCTCGAGCCGGCTTCGCTGAAATCGACGCAAGCCTCAATCCCCCCCTCAACAGTTGCCTCAAAAGACGGGACGGGAGGATGGGATCGCCGCATTCCGCGTCGGTACGCCACGACGGCACTGAAGGCCGACGCAAGCACTACGATGATGGCGACGAGGAGGAGTTGCTTGCGGGTCACTTCGTAACTCGCAGCGGTCCGCGCCTAGATCTCGAGCAGACTCATCGAGTATCTTGCCGTGAAGGACGGCGCGACCTCTGACGCACCGAGTATAGCAACTTCCAGGAGAACGCAAACCGAGTATTGCGAATTCCGACAACACGATCCCGGTGCGCGCTCCAAACGTCAACCTTTTCTATACCGAATTGCTTTTTCTCCATGTTGGTGTAGCCCATTATCAGAACTTACCGGCATCGCCCCAGGCAAAAGTGCCACAATCGAAAAAGGAGCATTCGTCAGAAAATCAGAACGTAGAATGTCATAGAATTTGTGTTGCTGTCGCTTTTCAGCATTTCTGCCGTGCCCGGTCGCCGCGACCTTCGACTTTCCTTCCAGGCGAATGGGCCACAAAGTGCTATTCAAGTGTCCGGAGGCCTGCAATTCGGACCATAAGTCCGGATTATGTGGGCGATATTGCTACCTCCGAGGAGCGAATGCCCGAACCTCCGGTAAGCCTGGCCAGAAGCCGCAAGCATCGGGGTGTGGTTTACATCGATTGGGATCGCTGTAAGGGCTGCGGGTTTTGCGTGGAGTTCTGCCCTCCCAAAGTATTAGCTCTTGCCGAAAGCTACAACGCCCACGGTTACCATCCACCCCATTTGACCAACGAACAGGGCTGTACAGGGTGCGACCTGTGCGGGCTTTACTGCCCGGACTTCGCCATCTACGGGGTTCGCGTGCCGGTCGAGACTACCGAAGCGGAGGTGAGAGCCAATGAAGGCTAACCCCGCTGGCGTGCTGACGGGCGCCCACTTCCTGGACGGTGACCAGGCCTGCTGCGAAGGCGCGCTCGCCGCAGGCGCGAACTTTGCCGCTGGCTATCCGATTACGCCATCCACCGAGGTCGTAGAGCGCTTTGCGGCGCGAATTCCTACCGTAGGCGGCCTCTTCATTCAGATGGAAGATGAACTCGCTTCCTCGATCGCCATCCTGGGCGCTGCCTGGGCTGGCAAGAAGGTCTTCACCGTGACCTCCGGGCCGGGCTTCTCGCTGATGATGGAACACATCGGCCTCGCGGCGATGACAGAGACGCCGTGCGTCTTTGTGGACGTGCAGCGCGGCGGGCCTTCGACAGGGCTCCCCACGCTTCCCGGCCAAGCCGACATGATGCAGGCGCGCTGGGGTTCGCACGGCGATTACGAGACCATCGCGCTCTGCCCCAACTCGCCGCAAGAGTGCTTCGACCTGATGATCGACGCCTTTAATCTCGCCGAGCAATACCGCCTGCCGGTGCTTTTTATGATGGACGAGTGCGTCGGCCACATGACGGAGAAGGTGGTCATCCCTCCCGCGGACGGGATCGAGATCTTCCCGCGACGCTTCACTTCCCTGCCTCCCTCCGAGTACAAACCATTCAAGCCCGGAGCGGACGGCGTGCCGGAGATGGTCAAGGCGGGCGACGGATACCGGTTCCACATCACCGGCCTGACCCATGACGAGCAAGGCTATCCGGCGATGAACTGGCGCGAGCAGGAGAAGTTGGTCCGCCGCCTGGTGGAGAAGGTGCGCAAGAACACTGACAAGATCGTGCGCTACGAAGAGCGCGACATTGAGGACGCCGAAGTGGTTGTGGTGGCCTACGGCATCACCAGCCGCGTGGCGCTGCGTGCCATCCAGATGGCGCGGGAAGAAGGGATCCGCGTGGGGTTGCTGCGGCCGATTGTCGTCTGGCCCTTCCCTGAAAAGCACATTCGCGAACTCTCCGAAAAGGTGAAAGCTTTTGTGGTCGTCGAAATGAATTACGGCCAGATGGTTTACGAAGTCGAACGGTGCGCGGCCGGCAAGGCCAGGACGGAGCTCGTAGACCACGGAGGCGGCACCGTGCATGAACCCGAAGACGTGCTGAAGGCAATCCGCGAGGTGGCACGATGAGCACCCTGCCGATGGTCGAGCCCGCTATCAATCCCGTCGAGCCCTTCCTGCGCACCGATCGCATGCCTCACATCTGGTGTCCCGGGTGCGGCATCGGGACCACGGTCAATTGCTTCGCGCGCGCGCTGGTTGAGTCGAAGCTCAACCTCGACAAGGTGGCGATCGTTTCCGGAATCGGGTGTACGGGCCGCGTCGCAGGGTACATGCGGCTCGACTCGTTCCACACCACGCACGGGCGCGCGATTCCTTTTGCGACCGGGCTGAAGCTGGCAAACCCCGAGTTGTCGGTCGTGGTCTACAGCGGCGACGGCGATTTGATTGCCATCGGCGGCAATCACTTCATCCACGCCGCGCGGCGCAACGTCGACCTGAAAATCATCTGCGTCAACAACTTTATCTACGGAATGACCGGCGGTCAGGTCGCTCCCACCACTCCCGTGGGCGCGACGGCGACGACCACGCCTTACGGCTGCTTCGAGCGGCCGTTCAATCTGCCCTATCTGGCGGAGTCCTCCGGCGCGGTTTACGTGGCGCGCTGGACGTGCTTCCACGTCCGGCACATCACGCGCGCGATGGTTGAGGCGTTCAACAAAAAGGGTTTCTCGTTTATCGAGATCATCACGCCCTGCCCCACCCTCTATCTGCGGCGGAACAAACTGGGCGACAGCCTCGACACGATGCGCTACTACAAACAGAAGAGTGTGATCAAAAACGGCGCCAACACCAAGGAAGTCGAGATCGCGCTGGGCGGCGAAATCATCTGCGGGAAATTCGTGGACATCGACCGGCCCACGCTCGGGCAATCTATGCACATGCAACTCAGCAAGTCCCTGGGAGCTCGGTACGTCGCACCGGGAGGACGCTGATGCCTACATCGGAGATCCGGATTGGCGGTTTCGGCGGCCAGGGCGTGATTCTTGCCGGCATGGTCATCGGTAAAGCCGCGACCATCTTCGATAACAAGCACGTCACCTTGACCCAGAGCTTCGGCCCGGAGGCGCGTGGCAGCGCCTGCAGCGTGCAATTGATCGTCTCGCCTGAGCCGATACTCTATCCCTACATCACCAAGCCACACATCCTCGTGGTGATGTCGCAGGAAGCCTGTACGCGTTTCTGCGCTGAAGTCAGGCCGGGCGGGATGCTCCTCTATGAGCAAGACCTCATCAAACTCGGGACGAAGTGCAGCCCGGAGGTCAAAACCTACGGCATTCCAGCTACCCGCCTGGCCGAAGAACTCGGCCGCAAGCTCGTCCTCAACATGGTCATGGTGGGTTTCGTCACCGCGATGACTTCTCTTACCACCGCCGAGGCCGTCCGCAAGTCGGTCGCGGACTCGGTCCCCAAAGGCACCGAGCAACTCAACCTCGCCGCCTTCGAAAAAGGCTATGAATACGGCCGCGGACAGCTTCCGTCTGCCGCAAGCGCCGCGTGAGCAGTTTTCGTCAGCCCTGCCAACATCCTTCTACCAAGCCCCGAGAATCATCGCTTGTCACGGCGCGAAAAATCCAAGTAAGATTCCGGCGCACGCTCAGGGTCGAACTTCAAACCTAGCTCACACCTCAGGATTAGGAGAGGAGACGAATGGCACGGCAACCAGCTTCACGCCGCCAATTTCTGTCAAGGTCACTGGCGGGGCTCGGCTCAGCCTGGCTCTCCACGCATTGGCCGGAGATTCTTGCCGCGCACGAGCACGCACGCCGTGCGGCGCAAACTGATCCGCCCGCCAAGTTCGAGTTCTTCACTCCCGAGCAGGCCGCGGAAGTCGAGGCCGTCGCCGCGCAGATTATCCCCACCGATGAGACGCCCGGCGCGCGCGAAGCCCGCGTCATCTACTTCATTGATCGCGCCCTTGCGACCTTCGACAGCGATAAGCAGGAGCTTTACATTAAGGGATTGAGGGAACTGCAGGATCAATGCAGGCAGAGACTCCCTTCCTCCGAAAAGTTCTCCAGCATGACTGCTGCGCAGAAGATCGACATCCTCAAGACCATCGAAAAGAGTGAGTTCTTCGAAGCGGTTCGCGTACACACCATCGCTGGGTTTTTCGCAAACCCTGAGTACGGCGGGAACCGCGACCAGATTGGATGGAAGTTGATCGGGTTCGAAGATCAATTCAGTTACGAACCCCCCCGTTCGGATACTACGATCGCGAAGAAAACTCTCGCGATTCCTCTGAAGGAACTAACCACGGTGGACATTCCGTTTAATTGTCACCCCCGCGTAAGAGGGGGTCCACGCCTGGATTCCCGCTAGCGCGGGAATGACGACGAGGACAGGCAGGATTAATGAAAACGGTTGACCCAAACCATCAGATCGATTTCGTCATCGTCGGCGCCGGCGCGGCGGGCGGGATTCTGACGTGGGAAAAGGAAATAGTTGCTTTACACGGCGAGTAAGCCCATCGTTGGATACGGTGCCAGTTAAAAAGGAAATTCCAGCTGAGAGTGAGCAGAATGTGTAAAGACGATTTCTGGATTCCGACATGTATTCGAAGTAGTTTGCTGTTTGTCGTTTTGTCCCTCATTGGCTTTCAATCAAGACATACGGTCGTGCGGGCGGCCGAAGAACCGTCATCATCTTGTAAGATCTGGCCATCTCAGCCGCCGGCGGATTGTCCCTTTCCAAAATCCACAGACATTACCGGCGTCTGTTTCACGGGAAGGCACAGTCATTTTGACGTCGGTGACACGTGGTATCCCTCCTGGGCCGCGAGTGGAAATTTGTATTCGCCCTGGACCGATGGCAGCGTCAACCACATCAGCTCGCTTTCCTTTTCGAGTGCGGGTTTGCGCCTGACCGTAACCAAGCTTCCCCCTGGGCAAAAGGCAACGACCGGCTACGCCACGATTGCTGGCAACGATCCGATGCACCTCAAGATCATTGATGCCGGAGTCCACCCGGACGACCCCGCCCCATATCAAGGGCGCTATCCCTGTGGCAGCCTGGTTTACAACGGAGTCTGGCACTACGGAACGTACGGTCTTTTGGATTCGGACGGCGATCCGGCTAAAGGTATGAACTGGGATATTCTCGGGCCACTCGTCGGATATCGTTATTCGACCGACTATGGGAAGACGTGGCACGAGAGTCCGCACACGCCAGCGAACCCACTATTTGGCGAACCGTACAAGCCCGGCGACAAAGTAAAGATGGGCGCGCCCCATTTCGTCGACTTCGGCAGGAACATGCAGTACTCACCGGATGGCAAAGCCTATCTGGTGGGCCATGGCGCCGTTGACCCCGATCAGCAACCCCGTCCAGGCAATCTCAGTTGGATTACCGGCGACCAGGTTTACATGGCGCGGGTGAAGCCCAGCATCCGCAACATGAACGATAAGTCGAAGTATGAATTCTTTGGCGGCCACGACTCCGCAGGCCGCCCCGTCTGGACGCGTGATTTCTCCAAGATCCAGTCGCTGCTCGAGTGGAATAACAATGCCGGAGCGGTCACCATGACGTACGATGCCCCGCTCAAGAAATACCTGATGTGCATCACGGACGGCGGTAACACGGTCTCCCGATACAACACTTACATCCTGGAGTCGGAACAGATTACAGGCCCTTGGAAACTTGTTGTGTACTTGCGGAACTTCGGCGAGCAAGCCTATTTCGTAAATATTCCTTCCAAGTTCATCAGCAAAGATGGGCGAACCGTCTGGCTTGCTTACTCCGCGAACTTCACGAACGGATACTTGCACACTGGTTATCGCGATGATCCGCCCGGTAGTAGTTACGGCTTGACCTTGCAGGAGACCAAATTGTTGCACTGAGCCAAGGAGCAATGAGATGAACAAAGGTCTTCTTACGAGCGGTAGACTTTGTCACCGCGCGGGAGCGGCAGTCTAAAAGGCAACCTCGATGAATCGACGCTCATTCCTCATCTCCACCATGTTGGCAACAACCGCGAAGTCGCTAGGGTTCAAGGCCTCTGCAGAACCCGCGAGTGTCCCTTTAAGCTCCCTACATCCTGGTTTTGTCAATTTGATGTAGCGCCGCCCTTCAGGGTGGCACATGCCCGCCAGATGGCGGGCTAAAGCCCGCCGCTACAAAACCAAAATGCGTTTCAACCGGACGATGTCGGTGTGCGGACACTCGACTTCCCTGCCCGTTGAAACCAACAGCATCACGCTCGACCCAGAGGTCAAAGATGCGTGGGGGCTGCCTGCCATGCGGGTGACCTACACGTTCCACCCTGACGATATCAAGATGCTGCGCTTCCTTTCGGCTCGGAGCCTGGAGATGCTGGAGGCCGCCGGGGCGCGCAAGAAATGGATGCTCTCATTCGAGGACCCCACCGCTGGGCCTACTGCCCATCTGCTGGGCACTTGCCGAATGGGCACCGACCCGAAGGCTTCAGTTATCGACAAAGATCACCGCGCCCACGATGTACCGAACCTTTTCATCTGCGATGGCAGCAGCTTTGTGACCTCGGGCCGCGGCCAGCCGACCATGACCATCCAGGCGCTCGCCTTTCGCGCCGCGGACCACATCATCCGTTCGGCAAAAAGCGGCCAAATCAAATCTTCAGCGTAGCGCACGCAGCGTTGTTTCCATCCCGTGCGCAGGTCGGAATCGGGAGGTCGCTGAGCTTCCGCGCGAGGACATATTCTTGACCTCGGTCGGGCCACGCGGTAGACTTCTGGGAGTGCGCCTGTAGCTCAGATGGATAGAGCGTTTGCCTCCGGAGCAAAAGGTCGCAGGTTCGAATCCTGCCAGGCGTACCAATCACCCCAAAGGACTTAGCATCGATAAGCTATTCCCGAAAAAGTACAAACTCGTACAAGTCACATCCGCCATAGCGCATCTACCACCTTGGAAGCCGCTTCTCGCTTCGCCGGAGTGGGGGCCTGGGTGTACAGATTCATCGTGGTTTGAATGTCGGCATGGCGTAGCAGTTCCTTCTGAACGGCGGGTGTTGCGCCGAGGGCGTGCAAGAGCGTCGAGTACGTGTGCCTGAACGTGTGCCAGCCGATGTGGCCGATCCCCGCCTTGACCGCCGCTGGTTTCAGATAGTCCGCCAGCAAGCTATCCTGCCAGCGGGGCTTGCCCGTTGCGCCTGCGAAGATGTAATCGGAATCGGCCGCGCGGGAACTTTTGGCTCTGTGCATCAGAAGCACCCCGGCCAGGTCCGGGTCAAGGGGAAGTGTGCTTTCCGATGCCTCGGTTTTGGTGGGATAGATTTCTCCCTGGACATAGCTCCGCTGAATCTTGACTGTGAGGTTTTCGAAGTCGAGGTCTCCCCATTGCAACCCGAGCAGCTCGCAAACCCGCAGACCAAGACAAGCGATCGTGATCACCATCGTCTTGTAGGGCTCCACAAGCTTTTCCAGAAGAGCCTTGAATTCGGCCGGCGTGAGAACGCGGGGCGTCTTCAGCCTTTTTCTTGATTGCCGCACAAGGTCAATCGGGTTCCGCTCCATCATCTCCCAGCGAATCGCGGCCTGGAAGAGAGTGTGCATGAGGTTTCGAACGTGAGATTTTACTTGGCTGGAATGCGGGTAAATTTCGAGCCAATCTTCCAGCGCGACTGCCTTGACATTCTGGAGGAATTCACTTCCCCACTTCGGTCTGATGTGCTTCTCAAAGAGGCTGCGGTACACGCTCTGGGTTAATTTCCGACACCGTTTCGGCACATACTCTTCCATGAACCGATCTATCAGCCCGCCCACGGTGACGGCATGGAATTGCTGTTGGGGATTTTGGGCGTTGATCTTGATGCGGTGATGTTCGACTGCCGTTTCCGCATCCGCCCTGGCCGGGTATTTCTCAACCGTTCCAATCAACACGGACTTCGCTCTTCCATTTTCCAGCCAACGGAATTGCCAAACGTTCGGCCCTTTCTTCCGCTTTCGGAGTGTCAGATTTCCGTACTGGTATCGTGCCTGCATAGCTCCTCCTCAAAAGGAAGTTTCTACGCGGCACGGTTGGCGGCCAGATTGTAATCGAGAATCAATCCAGCCGTCCAGCGAAGACGCGCGATACCGCCAGAATTCTCCAACCTTCAGGCCTGGGAGCTCTCCGCGCTTTGCCATGCGCTCCACAACCTTGGGGTGAATCCCTAGAATCTGGCCGACTTGCTCACTGGTAAGAAGCGGTTCGAGTCCGTTCGGCATGGTTTTTCCTTCCTCAGCGGAAACGACCGGACCCGGATTCAAGATCCGGGCCCAGCCTAGCCCAACATGGCGGTTAGCTATGGGGCCAGTTTTTGTACTGACTGTTTTGCGTTCGTCGGCTTGTGGGGCCGCTTTTGGGAAAGGCGGCTACCCGTGCATATGTGTGAGCGCGTCGGGCAGAATTTGGGCATGTGCGCCGGGCGCACAGACCCGCCCACCCATCCGCAAGGAGTTAAAATGGGGTTTCGCCGGCCGTTTACGCCCTTCGCGTGGCCGGGCGCGCGCTGGTGTAGGATTGCAGCGCTACGTCGCGGCGGTCTACCGCCTCTGAGATGTGTTGAACGAGTTCATCCATCCCCGCCTGGCCGCCATAGACGGGTCCCTCGAAGATTACTTGCACGGCGGGGCCCTGATTTCCGCCGCCAATGCCCGTGATTACGCCACTGTTCGACGCACCCTCCCCGGTCACCGCATACGGGCAGGACCGACCTGCGCCTGCCGATTCTCCGGGAATGGCCCGACCGATCACCCCAACTGCCGCCCCCACGCTTGCAAGAATGGCGGCGGATTTGAAGTGCGTGGCTGCCGACGCCGCTGCTCCGGGAACACCGAATACGGCCATGGCGAGCATGGCAAAGCCTTCGCCGGTTTCCATGATCGCCCGGGTGTATTTCTCTCATGTGATTCCTAGGACTCAGCCTTGCCCGCAGACCCACCCCCCCATCTCATTTCGCGGTCGTGTGCGCGATGTTGGGCCCTCGGTCTACGCTTCCGAGCCGTAGAGATTTCATCCCCCCTACTTCCGCGCGTTCATCCGAGTCTTGGGAGAAGGCGCCCCGTCTCCTCAAGCATCGGTACG
>Ga0315277_10009812_pt1 | contig 12194 bp, 9 predicted proteins | sample YL17G05_15_MG_FD_203695 | JGI IMG/M metagenome (GOLD analysis project Ga0315277, IMG submission 203695) | Sediment microbial communities from Yellowstone Lake, YNP, Wyoming, USA - YL17G05_15 | ecosystem: Environmental > Aquatic > Freshwater > Lake > Sediment | place: USA: Wyoming | collected... | reverse complement strand
GGGGCGGAGGGCATGCGCGGGCTGCGGGGTGTTTGCTGTGTGGCTCCCTTCCCGAGGTGCGGGAACGGGTTCGGGCCGCGATACGCCAGGCCATCGAAAAGCGAGATAGCTCGTCATGACTGCCTCACACCAGGCCCATAGGGATGGGATGAAGCAACAGCCCCGCGAAGGGGATACTGTATCTGGGATCCTGAACCTTAACAAACCCGCGGGGCCGACGTCGCACGATGTCGTCGCCCGTGTGCGACGCCTGGCACAACAGCGGCAGGTAGGCCATGCCGGCACGCTTGACCCGATGGCCACGGGGGTGTTGGTCATCTGCTTGGGCAAGGCGACGCGGCTCATCGAATACCTGGCCGATGGCCGTAAGACATATCTGGCTACAGTTCGTTTTGGCCTTGTGACTGACACCTGGGATGCTGAAGGCCAGGTGATAGAGCGCCACGAGTGCGGCGAGTTGCCTTTGGGGGCCATTGAGCCGGCTCTAGCGGCTTTTCGCGGGATGATCGAGCAAGTGCCGCCCATGTACTCAGCCCTGAAACACGACGGCCAGCCCCTCTACCGCCTCGCCAGGCAGGGCCTCACCGTGGAGCGTGAGCCCCGCCGTGTCGAGATCTATGATCTGCGGATCATGGCCTGGCAGTACCCGGACCTCACTTTGCAGTTAGAGTGCTCCAAGGGGACTTATGTGCGCGCCCTGGCCTATGATCTGGGGCGCGCGGTGGGCGCGGGAGCGCATCTGGCAGCTCTGGTTCGCCTGGCTGTAGGGCGATTCCCGTTGAGCGAGGCTGCCAGCCTGGAGACTCTCGAAGCCGGAGAAGTCGCTGGTTCGTGGAAGCGCTATCTGAGACCCCTGCAGGCCGCTCTAGGAGATATGCCCTGTGCTATTGTAGATGAAGAGACCGCGCGGCGTATCTCCTTCGGGCAGCAGGTCGCCCTTGATCTGCCGGAGGATGCAGAGCTTGGTTGCGCTTACACTGACGATCAACGATTGCTGGCGATCTTGAAGCGCAGCCCCCAAAGCGGCTTGTGGCAACCGGATAAGGTGTTGAGCTAGATATGCGGACGATCTATAGCCTTGATGCAACGGCACTGGAGGCCGATCTTATCTTGACCATCGGCAGCTTTGACGGTGTTCATCGCGGACACCAATATCTGCTGCAGCAACTTGTCCAGCGCGCCAGGGATACCAAGCGCCTGAGCGCAGCCTTGACCTTCCATCCTCATCCTCGCGTGGTGTTACAGCCCGAGGTCCGCCCCGTCTATCTCAGCACACCGGAGGAGAGGGCGGCTATTCTGGAATCATTGGGTCTCGATATGCTCGTTGTGTTGGCCTTCACCCGGCAACTGGCCGATACCCCTGCGGAGGCATTTATCGCCAATCTCCATACCAAGTTGCGCATGCGCGAGTTATGGGTAGGCCCGGACTTTGCCCTGGGGCGCGGGCGCAGCGGGAATATGGCCGCCCTGCAGGCCCTTGCCCAGCGCCTGGGTTACGAACTACGCATCATCTCCCCACTTCTCGAAGGAAACGAGCCGATCTCCAGTACGCGCATACGTCTCCTCCTCTCGGGGGGGAAAGTGGATGAGACCGCCAGACTCCTGGGACGACCCTATACCCTCTCGGGCCAGGTGAGCCAGGGGGCACGCCGGGGACGTACCCTGGGTTTTCGTACAGCCAACCTACACCTGGACCCAACGCGCGCTATGCCCGCCAACGGGGTATATGCCGTCTGGGCATTGTTGAGGGGAGATGGCGCGAGCGGGCTCCCGCGGCATTACCCGGCTGTGGCCAACGTCGGGGTGCGACCCAGCTTCGATGCTGGCGAGCGACTGCTCGAAGTGCACTTGTTGGACTATGAAGGCGACCTGTACGGGAAGGACCTGGCCATTCAGTTCATACAGTGGCTCCGGGCGGAGCGGCGTTTTGAAGATGCAGCCCATTTGGTGCAGCAGATCCAGCAAGACATCGCCACTGCGCGCACTGTGTTAGGGTTGTGGACATCGGCGGATGAACGAGGAGGAAGGTTATGATCGCCAAGCATAATCTGGTGAGGATTGAACCCTACCTCTACGAGATCCCCCCTCACCTGTATCCCAACATGCGCGTTCCGGCCAGGATCTACGCTGACGACAATTACCTGGAGGCCGCGCTGAACGACCGTTCCGTTGAGCAACTCATCAACACCACGACCCTGCCAGGGGTTATCAAGTACGCCCTGGCCATGCCCGACATTCACGAGGGCTACGGCTTCCCTATCGGCGGAGTGGCCGCAACCCTCTTGCCCGAAGGGGTGATCTCCCCGGGCGGCGTGGGGTATGATATCAACTGTGGCGTGCACCTGCTGACCAGCACCTTGGAGGCGGAGGCAGTGCGGCCGCACTTGCCCGACCTGATGACCGCGCTCTTTAAAGGCGTGCCCAGCGGTGTGGGCGGCGAGGGAGTGATCAGCGCTTCCGGCACAGAGTTGAACAAGTTGCTGGAGGAGGGCGTGGGTTGGGCCGTACGCAAGGGCTATGCTAGCGAAGAGGATCGCGAACATACCGAGGATGGCGGCTGCATGCGCGGGGGCAATGCTGGAGCGCTCAGCAAGCACGCTCTGGAGCGCGGCCGTGGTCAGGTGGGGTCGTTGGGCTCGGGCAACCACTTCCTGGAGATAGATGAGATCGTCGAGATCTATGATCCCCAGGTGGCCGATGCTTTCGGCTTGGCCGAAGGCCGTGTGTGCGTGTGGATTCACTGCGGCTCGCGAGGCCTGGGCCATCAGGTCTGCACCGATGCTGTGCGTGCGATGCAGCAGAGCACGACCAAGTACGGGTTCCATTTGCCCGACCGTGAATTGGCCTGCGCCCCGTTCGACTCTCCCGAGGGACAACAATACTTCCAGGCCATGTGCTGCGCTGCCAACTATGCCTGGGTCAACCGCCAACTGATTGCCGAGAGGGTGCGGCGCATCCTTGAACAGGTGCTGCCTAAGGAGGTGGGCAACCGCCACTTGAGGCTGCTGTACGACGTCTGCCACAACATCGCCAAGGTGGAACACCACGAGGTGAACGGCAAGATCCTGGAGCTCTGTGTGCATCGAAAAGGGGCTACGCGTGCCTTTGGCCCCAACCGGCAGGATGTCCCTCGCGATTACCGCGCGATCGGGCAGCCGGTGCTCATCCCCGGCAGCATGGGCACTGGTTCTTACGTGCTTGTGGGCACCGACAAGGCCATGCGCGACACCTTTGGCAGCACCTGCCACGGAGCCGGGCGAGTGTGGAGCCGAGGCGAAGCCAAGCGCAGGATCCGAGGGGAAAAGCTGCGCGCCGACTTGGAGGGCGCCGATATCCTAGTGCGCGCCGGCAGCATGTCCGGCTTGGCGGAGGAGGCCCCCGAAGCCTACAAGGACGTGGATCGCGTGGTCGATATCGTGCACCGGGCGGGCATTGCGCGCAAGGTAGCTCGCACCAGGCCGCTTGGGGTCATTAAGGGATAGAGACGGTCGGCACATTCTTGACTAACCTCATTACAAGTCTATAATGCACTGAGCAGATCACTTTGGGAGCAATCACCTATGGCCAAGGGAAGACAAGCGCAGAGATCCGCGGCGCACAAGCGCCGGAAATCGGCCCCCAGGCCCACCAGAAGGGAAGCACCGACAGCCAGCGAATCCACGTCGGCGGCTACCTCGGCTACACCCGCCAGGCCAGCAGCACCGGCAAAGGCCGTTGTGCCGAGTATTCCCACCAGCAGGAGCGCTGCCAAAGCGCCCGATTTTTCCGTGGAATATCGCTACGTGTTAAGCGACCTGAAACGTCTCGGGATTCTGGCCGTCGGCAGCTTTGTGGCCCTGGTCATCTTGGCCCTGATCATCCGCTAATCCGTTGGGCGTGGCGTGCTGCCCGCGACGGGAGATAAGGTGGAGCACGAGGCGCACCGTCGCGCGGCAGACCGCGCGCCCTGCCAGCGCCACCCAGGTGCTGCCGGAGAAGGCGTAGAGCGTCGCGCCGACCCAATCCAGAGCCCAATCCAGGAGAACCAGTTCGCGCTGGCCGGCTTGCTTCAACCTGGCGTTGATGAACGGGTTCGTACGCGAGATGAGCATCTTCCAGAGGATTGCCAGCCAGATGCCCCAGTAAGGGCCGGCAAGCGGCATGAGCGCGCCGCGACAAGTTGCTGCACTGGCCTCGTGGCGAAGGGCAGAGAGCAGAATATCCGCCAGGCCTTCCCGATACTGTGTTTCCCCATGAGGCCGCTGAATGAGGCGGCCAGTGTGGACCCCCCACAGAAGCGCCAGCCACGCCGCCGCCCCCACAGTGATGCCCGTCACCCAGGGCAGAACGGCTGGCCAATCCACAGCCAGTAAGCCCACATCGTTCGCGGCGAAAATCCCCGTGATCAGCATGATGAAGGGGAAAACCAGCGCCAGGATCAAGCTTGACACGCGCACCACAAAGGCCCCCCCCGACCAACGGCGCAGGCGGATGGCGCCGGGAGAGGACTGGCGCTGTAGCCAGTGTCTCGCCGCCCAAACCCCCTGGCTCCCCATGGCGTAAAGCAGCATATAGAGCACACCGGCGGCAAAGGCGCGAATGCGGTCATAGGGCAATAACAGGGCGAGCACAGGTAGTTCCCCTTTTCTCAATCGTGCGCTCATTCTAGACTGTGGAGTGGCATTGTCAAAGAAGGGGGCGTTCTCAGGCATGAGCCAGTCAGTGTTTGGCGGAACGTGCTGCTATCCCTATAATAGTCTCCTGTTGTATTGACATTTTCATTCTGCGGAGAGAGGAAACTCGGGCCACCTCTGGCTCGGCTCTCTGATCGGATAGCCAGCCTATGGACGACAAGTATCTTGGCATACTGGAGTACTTCAAGATCGTTGAGCAGCTTGCTGGCTATACTTCCTTCTCGGCAGGTAGGGAACTGGCCCTGGCGCTGAGGCCTTCTACCGAGGTGGCTGAGGTGCGCCGCTCTATCCAGGAGACGACCGAGGCCAAGGCACTGCTCGCTGTGCGCACCGATGTCAGCCTGGGGGCTGCCCATGATGTGCGCCTGCTGGTGCGCCGGGCGACGCTCGGGGCGACACTGCAGCCGAGAGACCTCCTGGATATCCGCAGCACGCTGCTCAGCGCACGTACGCTCTATGCGTTGATCAACCGCCTCAAGGCCGAGTATCCACTACTGGCGGAACTGGCAGGGCAACTGCAACCCCTGCCGGAGGTCGTTGAGGAGATCACCCGTTGCCTGGACGATGACGGCCGCGTGCGCGATAGCGCCAGCCCCGAATTGGCCCGTATCCGCCGCGAGAGCGCCATCGCCCGCGAGCGGTTGGTGGACCGTCTGCGGCGCATCGTCACCTCCAGCGACAATGCTCGCTTCCTGCAGGATGCTCTGGTGACGGAGCGCAATGGCCGTTACGTGGTCCCGCTCAAGGTCGAGTTCAAGGGGCGTATCCCCGGGATTATCCACGATCAATCGGGGAGTGGGGCCACGCTGTTCATCGAGCCTCTGGAGACCGTGGAACTGAACAACCAGTGGCAAGAGCTGCAGCTCGAGGAGCAACGCGAGATCGAGCGCATCCTCGTCGCGTTGACCGACACGGTGGCCCAAGAGGCCGAAGCCATTAACCTCGACGTGGAGTTGCTGGCCCAGTTGGATCTGGCCCTGGCCAAGGGGCGTTACAGTTTCGCCCTGAAGGCTGCGCCAGCGATCCTTTTCGCCGAGCGTTGGCCCACAGCCGAGATCGGAGCTGAGCTCATGCCGGGCGAGCATCCGCTCAATCTGATTCGCGCTCGGCACCCGCTATTGCCCCGGGAGACGGCTGTACCCATCAACGTCTACCTCGGCGGAAACTATACCATTCTGGTGGTGACGGGGCCCAATACCGGCGGCAAGACGGTCAGCCTGAAAACGGTGGGGTTGTTGGCGGCGATGTCGCAGGCGGGGATGCACATCCCGGCGATGGATGGAAGCAAGCTACCCGTTTTCGCCGGGATCTATGCCGATATCGGCGACGAGCAGAGCATCGAGCAGAGCCTCTCGACCTTTTCATCGCACATGAGCCATATCGTGGACATACTGGGTCGGGCCGACGCGGGATCGTTGGTGTTATTAGACGAGTTGGGTGCGGGGACTGATCCGGTAGAAGGGGCGGCCCTGGCCCAGGCGCTCATCGCCACGTTCATTGCCCGGCGCTGCCTGATGATCTGTTCCACCCACTATTCCCAACTCAAGATCTATGCCTTCAGTACCCCCGGCGTGCAAAACGCTTCTGTAGAGTTCGACATCGAGACCCTCTCGCCTACGTTCAATCTGGTGATCGGTTTGCCCGGGCGCAGCAATGCCCTGGCCATTGCCCAGAAACTGGGACTAGCCGAGGAGATCATTGCTCAGGCACAGCGCCTGGTCTCGCCCGAGGATCTGCAGATGGATGTGCTCCTGGAGCGGGTCAAAGCGGCCAGGGAAGCGGCCGAAGGGGCGCAAACGGAGGCTGAGGAACGTCTCGCCCGTGCCCAAGAGATGGAGCGCGAGTTGCGCAGAAAGCTAGCGGCGATCGAGGAGGCTCGCCGGCAGGTGCTTGAACAGGCCCGCGAAGAGGGCCGGGGGGAACTGGAACACCTGCGTGAGGAGATACGTCGCATCCGCACCGCCCTAACACAGCCGAGGTCGGCGGCTGCGGTCTCGATGGCGCCGCTGTCCTCGGCCGTCCAGGAGGCCTATGCCGCCATCGAGCGTTTGGACGAAGAGCTGGCCCCTCTGGAAGCGGTGACCGAACCGACGCCGCCCACCTCCGAGAAGCTGCGCGAGGGGGATACGGTCTATATCACCACGCTAGGGCAGACGGGGGAACTGCTAAGCCTTGGCGACCAGGAGGCCGAAGTGCGTGTGGGTGGCTTTCGGCTGCGCACGCGTCCGAGCGCCCTGCAATTCCGCGCCCGGCCGCAACCCACCGCGCCGCAAGCCACAGAGATTACTGTGCGCTCGGCTCGATGGCGAGCCGCTGTACCGGCCGAATCGCCGGGTATGGAACTGGATATGCGCGGTTGGCGTGCTGAGGAAGTGGCCCCTGCGCTGGACAGATATCTGGATAACGCTTACCTGGCGGGGCTGCCCTGGGCGCAGATCATCCATGGCAAAGGGATGGGCGTGCTCAAAGAGGTCGTGCGCCAGTTCTTGACCAACCATCCCCTGGTGGCCTCCTTCCGCCCGGGCGCCCTGAACGAGGGGGGGGATGGGGTGACGGTTGTACAGTTGCAGAAGCGCAGCGAGTAAAGGAAGGTTGATGGTTGCGGGTTTCGCGCCACCGGATACGGTGGCGATGTTACTGGTTGTGTTTCAGGCCTAGAAGCTTGAGGAGAGGATGTCGAGATGAGCTACGATCTTCCAGTAACGATTCTCGGTCGCACGGGGTTGGCCGTCACGAGGCTGGGCATCGGCGGAGCCTATTGCGAGACGGTGGAGGGTTACCGCGCGGCGCTCGATTGCGGCGTCAATTACGTGGATACGGCCCGCGTTTACCGCGATGGCCAAGACGAAGAGATCATTGGCGCGGCCATTGCCGGGCGTCGAGAGAAGCTCGTTCTCTCTACCAAGACCCTCCAACGGGATGCTGTAGGGGCCAGGCAGGACCTGGAGACCTCTTTGCGCCTGTTGCGTACGGATCACGTAGACATCTGGCATCTGCACCTCCTGAACACTGAGGCCGAACGCGTGCGAGCCTTGGGGCCGGGCGGCGCGATGGAAGCGACCCTCAGAGCCCGCGAAGAGGGTCTCATTCGCTTCATCGGCGTGACCGGCCACGATTGGGTTGAGATCGGCCAAGCCGTAGCCACGGGGCTATTCGATACGGTGCTTTGCTGGTACAACTGCGCGATGAAAGAGCCGGAGAGCCTCATCTTTCCACACGCCCTCGAGCATCAGACGGGGGTGGTGATTATGAATGCCTCGCGCAATGACAAGCTCTTTCGCGGCCCCCAGGCCCCGGCCCCTGAGGATTTCCACCGCTATGTGCTGAGCCACCCGGCCGTACACGCCACGATCATGGGGTTGAGGAACATCGAGCTATTTCAGCGCGTCGCCCGAGCCCTGGCGGAGCGAGCCACGCTCAGCCAGGATGCGCGCCAGCACCTTGAGGAATATGGGGCGCGCATGCGCGTATCGGGACAACTGGATTAGCCACGGCCATAGAGATCTGCACCTCGATTAGCCTGGCTCATGAGTTGATGCGCAGGCGGTAGCCTACGCCCGGTTCTGTGATGACGTATCGTGGACGAGTTGGGTCGAGCTCGATCTTGCGGCGCAAGTTGCTGATGTTTACGCGCAGCGTGTGCGTCTCCTGTTCGTAGCCCATGCCCCACACCTCGCGCAACAAATGGTGGTGTGTGAGCACCTGGCCGGCATGAGCGATCAAGGCGCGCAACAGGTCATATTCGGTGGGCGTCAGTTGCACCTCGCGCCCAGAAAGCGTGACCAGCCTCCGCGTGAGGTCCACGATGAGTTCGCCAGTCTTGAAGACCGGTTCGGCAGCCGGACGAGCAGCCCGTCTGAGCGCAACGCGCATGCGCGCCAAGAGTTCCCCCATGCCAAAAGGCTTGGTCACATAGTCATCAGCGCCGGCATCGAGGGCGGCGATCTTGTCTTCCTCCTGTCCGCGTACTGAGAGGATAATGACCGGGATCTGCGTCCATTCGCGCAGTATGCGGGTGACTTCCACTCCATCCAGATCAGGCAGGCCCAGATCGAGGATGATGATATCCGGTCGTTGGCCATTGACGGCCGCTACCGCCGCCTGTCCACAATCGGCTTCCAGAACCACATACCCATGAGCTCCCAGGGAGACCCGCAGGAAGCGGCGAATCGCCGGCTCGTCGTCCACGACCAGAACGCGCGCATGAGTTTCGTTCATGCACTACGCTCCTCTGCGCGCAGTGGCAGTGCGAAGGTGAGGACCGTGCCCCACCCTGGCCGATTCTGTGCCCAGATGCGCCCGCCGTGGATTTCGACGATCCCCTTGCAGATGGTCAGCCCCAGCCCACTGCCAGCGACAGTGCCTGGGTGCTGCACGCGGTAAAACTTGTCGAACACGCGCGTCAGATCATCGGGCGGGATGCCCACGCCGCGGTCGGCCACCTCGATCTCCACCTCCTGATTGGCCAGGTACGCGTTGATCTCGATCAGCATATCCGGCGGCGAATACTTGATGGCGTTATCCAGTAGATTGACCAACACCTGCTGAATAAGCACGCAGTCCATCGGTACCAAAGGCAGGTCATCCGGGATGTTGACCTGAACCTGGCGGTTCCTTAACGGGCCGGACAACTGCTCCAATGCCGCCCCGATGACATCGGCTACCTCGCAAGGCTCCAGGAGGAGCTTGAGCGCCCCTGCTTCCAGGCGGGTCATATCTAGCAGGTTGCCCACCAGGCGATTGAGGCGTTCCGCCTCTTGCAGGGCGGCCTCTGTCAGGCTACGCCGCGTTCCCTCGTCGAGTGGGGCTTCTGCATCGTTCAACGTGCTGAGTACCCCGGTGATCGTCGCCAGTGGCGTGCGCAGATTATGCGAGACAGAGTTGAGAAGTGCCGTCTGGAGTTTCTCGGTAGTTCGCGCGATGTGCGCATAACGCGCCTGTTCGGCCAACTGCACCCGCTCGATGGCCAACGCCGCCTGGCTGGCAAAGGTCTCCATCTGCTGGCGCTGTTCTGGGGTCAGATCGCCAGAAGTCGTGGGCGGCTCAACCCCTAGCACACCCACTACGCCGCGGGGCGCCTTCAGAGGCAGGTAACGCACACGGGCGGCGGACAGGGTATCGGTGCCACGCCCGGCGGATTGCCCCTGCTTGAAGGTCCAGCTGGCCACGGCCAGTTCGTTTTCGTCGAGCGTGGCTTTCGGGCTGCAAGCGTTGATCACCAGCCGATCCCCTTCCGGCAAGAGCACCAACACGTCGCGATGAAAGTTCTCGCTTACGTGTTTGACAATGATCTCTGTGAGGTCATCCAGGCTAACTGCACCGGTCAGTTCACGGCTGAACTCATAGAGACTGGCCGTGATCTCTTCGCGTTGTTGTGCCGTATGGGCCTGCTCGCTGGCCCGCGCAGCGAAATGGCTGATGACCAGACCGACAACAAAGAGGCCCAAAAAAGTGAGCAAGTACTCGGTGTCGGATACGGCGAGTGTCAGATTAGGCGGGACAAAGAAAAAATCAAAGGCCAGCACACTCAGCATGGACGCCAGGATTGAAGGGCCACGTCCGAGATAGACAGCAGCGAGCACGACCGCGGCCAGGTACACCATAGCCAGGTTCGTGGGCGACATGAAACGATGCAGAGGTGCGCCCAAGAGTGTTGCTGCGGCCACAAGCAGAGTACTGAACAGGTAGCGTCTCCAGGAGTGATGCTTACGCCGGACTGGTGCTTCAGAGGACTGGGGCTTCTGGGTCTCACCACTGATAACATACACGTCAATCGTACCACTGGTACGGATGATCTGATCGACCACTGAGCTATGCGATAGCTCCTGCCAATAAGAGTGCAGTGGCTTGCCGGCAACGATCTTGGTGACATTGTGCTTGTGAGCATAGGCGACGATCGCATCGGGGATAGAAGTTCCTGGCATAACGCGGATGCGCGCGCCTAACTCTTCGGCGAGCTGCAAGGTCCGCGCCACGCGCTCGCGCTGTGCTGGGGAAAGACGGGCGTGGCCCGGAGTCTGCACATAGAGGGCAAACCATTCGGCATGCAGGTCGCTCGCCAACCGCCGGGCCGTGCGCACCAACCGCTCGCTCAAGGGGTTGGGACTGATGCACACCAGAAGCCGCTCACTAGCCGGCCAGGGCCCGGTAATGGCCCGTGTGCGCATATAGGTGCGCATCTGAGAATCTACGCGCTCGGCAGCGCGGCGCATGGCGATCTCGCGCAGCGCCGTCAGATTGCCGCGACGGAAAAACTGTCGGATGGCCCGCTCGGCTTGCTCAGGCACGTAGACTTTGCCCTCTCTGAGCCGCTGCAGTAGTTCTTCCGGTGACAGGTCAATCAGTTCTATCTCGTTGGCTTCGTCCAGCACCGTGTCGGGGATCGTCTCGTGCATGGTGATGCCCGTGATCTGTGCCACCACATCGCGCAGACTCTCCAGGTGCTGGATGTTGAGCGTGGTATGGACGTCAATCCCGGCGGCGAGCAGTTCCTCCACATCCTGGTAACGTTTGGGGTGGCGTAACCCCGGCACGTTGGTGTGCGCCAACTCATCCACCAGGGCCAGTTGGGGCTTGCGGGCCAGCACTGCATCCACATCCATCTCGTTGAGCTGCGCGCCGCGATACTCAACCTGCTGGCGGGGGATGATCTCCAACCCTTGGAGCAAAGCCTCAGTCTCGGTCCGGCCATGGGTTTCGATGTAGGCCACAATCACATCAACCCCTTCGCCCTGGCGCTGACGGGCGGCTTCGAGCATGGCATAGGTCTTGCCCACTCCGGCGGCATAGCCGAGGAATATCTTGAGCTTGCTGCGTGCCTGCTGTTCTTCCTCAGATCGAAGACGCGCCAGCAGAGCATCAGGGTCAGGACGAGCTTCGGGCTCGGACATGATCGCAATACCTCTTACATCCCCTCGAAGGGGATAAGATGCTACTATTCCCTGATTGCCTATTCTACCATATCAAGTGCCCGGTTGAGCAATAACACGTTCACGCGCGGCTCACCGAGGAACCCGAACTGGCGCCCTTCGGTATAGTGATCCACCATGGCATGTACGGTATCCTGACCTAGACCGCGCGCCCGCGCCACGCGCGGCACCTGATAAAGCGCAGCGGCGATACTGATGTGCGGGTCCAGCCCGCTGCCCGACGAGGTGACAAGGTCCACGGGAATCGGCGCGATGTTGCCAGGATCGGCGGCGTGCAGCGCATCAATCCGCGCTTTGACTTCGTCGATCAGCGCCCTGTTCGTTGGGCCCAGGTTTGAGCCAGACGACAACGCCGCATTGTAGGCGAAGGGCGATGTGGCGGAGAGCCGTCCCCAGAAGTATTTCGGATCATCAAACGGCTGCCCAATGAGCGCCGAACCAACCACTTTCCCATCCTTCACGATCAGGCTGCCGTTCGCCTGTCGTGGGAATACGGCTTGGGCCACGCCGGTCACAACGAATGGGTAGACCAACCCCGTGATGACGCTCAGAACAAGGAAGGACGCAATCGCAGGCCGAAGTTGCTTGAGCA
>Ga0315277_10009811_pt1 | contig 12194 bp, 12 predicted proteins | sample YL17G05_15_MG_FD_203695 | JGI IMG/M metagenome (GOLD analysis project Ga0315277, IMG submission 203695) | Sediment microbial communities from Yellowstone Lake, YNP, Wyoming, USA - YL17G05_15 | ecosystem: Environmental > Aquatic > Freshwater > Lake > Sediment | place: USA: Wyoming | collected... | reverse complement strand
ACGCGGTATGAACTGCTGGTCGGTGGAATTTATCCGATCTTCTATGCAGCGGGGGCCTTGAAGTGGATGAAGGAGAACAAGATGACGGAGGAAGATTTCGCCTTAATTGCCATGAAGAATCGCAATAATGCCATGGATAATCCCAAAGCGCAATGGTATCGAAACGAACATAAGTATCTGACCGTCGATGATGTGATGAATTCACGATTGATTGCGTATCCCCTGAAAAAATATGACTGCTGCCTCATGACGAGCGGGTTGGCAGTATTGCTAGTGTGCAGTGAGGAGTATGCCAAAAAGGTGGCGAAAAATTCAGGCTATGTTACCGTTGATGGGGTCGGCTTATCCAGTTGCACCATCAGGGCGGGGGATCGAACCGCCTTTCCAGGCTGGACGGAGCGGTATGGCAAAGGCTATCCTGGATTGACTGAATTCGCTGCCTGTAGGAATTCTGCAGAACAGGCCTATAAGCGAGCAGGAATTGAATGGAAGGACTCCTATAAGCAGATAGACGTTGCTGAAATCCACGATGCCTTCTCGACCTCTGAGTGCCAGATCTACAAGGCCTTAGGATGGGCAGATACGGATCACATAGCGGAATTTGTACGGAACAAAGAGACCTTTATGGGCGGTTCCATTCCCACGAATCCAGGCGGCGGGCTGATGGGCTATGGGCATCCCGTGGGCGCTACGGGATTGATGAGTACCATTGAATGCTTCTACCAACTGACCGGGCAAATCCCGAAGAAACATCTGAGCAATAAATCCCAGGTACCCGATGCCAGAGTCGGATTGATGAATTCACACGCTGGGACCGGCACGAGCATATCTAATTTTATATTCAGAACCGCCGAAGGAGGTAAGTAAATGAGCACTAAGAAGATTGCAACGAAAAAGAAGAGTGCATCCAAAAAAGAGATTTCAACCAAAATAGAATCGCCAACGCCACCAATAAGCAAGAAGAAGAATCCAAACATGCATGTAACCACAAGTCCCCCTAACATGAAGCAGGTCAAAGACTTTCGCGACGCCGATACGAAAGAAGTCGGATTAAAAATCGTTGATTATTGGATTTCCGAAGATAAAACGCTATATCAAAATCATCTCCACTATGATCAGTTGTATACTTGGAGAATGGGCGAGCTATCCCCCTATGCGTTGGGATTGCTGGAAGGGAAACTGATGGGTACCAAGTGTCCGAAATGCGGTGATGTCTTCTTCCCGGCACGGGTCAATTGCTGGAATCTAGACTGTAAGTGGCTAAAAACCGAATGGGTGGAAATAACTCAAAAAGGTAAAGTTCACACCTACACCGTCGCTGGATGGAGTGGCAGATCTTCCCTGAAGCGGCTCCCATTTGTATTAGCCTATGTGATGCTCGAAGGTGTAACTACTGCAGTTGCTAATGAAATCCGCGAAATTCAGCCCTGGGACGCCGAATTCAATATGCCTGTGAAAATAAAATTTATTCCAAAGGATAAACGGGTTGGTGCCATTTCTGATTTTTACTTTGTGCCTGCTGACAGCTGGAAACCTTCCCCCATGAATCCCGAGAAAGAGCGAATTAAAAAACTCTGCGAACCCGTCTATGAATGGGTTAAAACCATGTGAAACTACTTTTTTTCTATTTTTTTGTTCAGATTAACCCGGGAAAAAAAGAAATAGAATATGAGATTTTCAGCTCACTGAATAAGGGATTTTTGGTATTTCAGCGAGAGCGCGATTCCCAATATCACCAAAAGCCCATAGATCACCAACATTGTATCAAATCCCGGGATTTGATTTTTAGGCATAATGAGTACTAATATCATAATAGTGGCATCTCCAGTTCCATTGATTCTAGTAACTCTAAAATAATAGTCTCCGGCGGTTGCTCTGACTTCTACAACAACGGGGACACTCCCACCCGTCGTATCAGAATCGACTTCAACTTGTGAGGGATTGTAAAGATACAAACCTAAATCGAATGAATTAGTGTCGTAGGTAATCCCTACCCCAAAATTTTGGCCCTCTGAAATATTGATTTTATAATAGGCATCAGTATCGGCTGACAGTAAGGTATCATAGGTTGTTCCGGTCCCTATTGTTGTTGCACTGCCGAACGAGCTCCCATAGCCAGAAACCGTGGGAGTTAGGAAGTAGAAGGTCATTAGGAAAATCGCTGCACCTATTAAAAACATTCTTTTCCGGTTAAAATTTTTCATTTTTTATACTCCTCTCTAATGCGTTAATTCCAATAATTATTTTAGTTCTACTGTTTAAATTTCCTTCTATTTGTTCTGTAATCATTATTGCCTTTTTTCCTAGTTTTTTTGTTAAACAATATGAAAAATACTCCTAATTTACAGAAATAGATAGATTGGTTTGCAGAAATAGAATAATGCCCCATATCACAAGAAGCCCATAGACCATGAAAAAAAAAGAATTAGCTGAGGGCCGTGCCATCCTTGTGCCGGATCATGTATTCGGGGAAGTAATGGGGTTTATGTTTTGTGGCGACCATGTGGGTAGCGTGACCTTCACAGGTAACTCGGCAGGTGCCACAGCCAAAACAATGCTGTAAAACCACTGATTTTCCATTAACTAGTTTCCGGGCACGAACCGGACACCGGGTCACACAATGACCACAACCCGTGCATTTAGCGGAATCAATGACGGCAATATTATGCCCTTCGGCAAAGAAGGAAAAGTTTCTTTTCTTATGCCAGGCAAGAGGTATGCAGATATCAGGATGGCAATTGCAGATGGTCATCATAACGGTGCCATAAATCGCATCACACGGACCCATAAAGGCATGGACCAACCCCGCTTCTTCAAAGCGATCCAGGCTCTTTAATACATCCGGGATGGTAATAAAGCGCATGAATCCTTTAACAGGCTTTGAACGAAGGATTGCTAAATTCGGTTTGGTCAAAAACATAATATCGGTCACGATGGGCTTGTCATCGTAAAGCCCGCCATTGCCATTGGTAATTTTATTTGTTGCAGCGCGACAAGGGCAAATTCTGTTAGCCACCAACACTTTTGTCTTATTACGCCGAAAGATATTTTTCACGATCGCTTTGCTTTCTTCGATAGTATAGGGCTCTAATGAAATTGCGCGATAGTTAACCGCAGCTAAGCGAGCTGTATCAAAAATAAAGCGTTTTAACCGGGATCGGAAAAACCAGGACCAAGCACCCATAACAAATTTATTCGCAAGCCGCATCACCAAGTACTCAATTTTCATATAAATGAACCCAATTGTTCCGAAGATATCATAAGGCGCATGCCCAGCGCCTCTTAATGGGAGGTGCCAAATATGCAGAATAACGAAAGATGTGAATAAGACAAGTAAAAGCCAATAAATCGGAATTATCATTTTTTTCCCCATCTTTTATCTTGATTGATTCCTTCTAAAATGGATTTGGTTTATAAAGATGATTGTAGAGCTCTTCTAATTGAAAAAAAGAGAGGGATATTAGATAGAGTCGAATTTTTTAGGAATTCAAATAAACTTGTATTCCAGATAATAAGAAAAAGGGATAGAGATTAGAGTAGCGTGATTTTTCGGTTTCTCAAATATAAAATGAGCCCTAAAAGGGCGATAAGCCCATAAGTTATAAATAAAATCTCAAATCCGGGAACTCCAGGATTGTCCGTCAAAGTTATTTGCAGGGAAAATGCGGCATCGCCACTTCCTTCAGCTCTATATACATGGATATAGTAATAACCGCTCGTTGTGCTCGTAGCCTCTACGATATTTGGAGGGCTAGGGCTCCCACACCCAGCTATTATGGCTTGGGAGGGATCGTAGAGCGCTATATCTAGGTCATGGGAAGGATAGTCATAGTTAAGTGTAACATTAAGGTATTGGTTATTTGAGCAGCTCACCTTATAATAGGCATCATTATCAACTGAATATAGGGTTAGGGAGTGGGTTCCAGGGGAGAGTGTTTCGGCGGCGCCAATGGTTGACCCGTAACCTGATATTGTTGGAATTAAGAGACAAGCAATGAATAGAAACAGCATCGGACTCAATAAAAGTAGTTTCATACTGATTCTCGGTTTCATACTCTATCGTAATGCGCTAGGTTTTAATAGTTTGTCATTTTAGGAAAATGGGAGAGTAAATATTATTTGCACTTGTTTTAGAAGGGATATGGCTGATTTTAGGAGGGTCAGGGAGGTTGATGCTATTTGTGATTGCTTTAAAAGGCGTAGTACTGATTTTTAAAAAGTATGGAAGGTAAATACTATCTGTGCTTGTTTTTCAAGCCTTTCAAATGAAGTGCATGGATCATCTGAATAGCTTCCTCGACCGTATGAGCGACTGGGATAGATTTGGCCAGCTCAAGCCCGCGGATAATAATACCATAGATTTCTAGCCACGGAAGGTAGGCAACCACGGGCTTCTTGATTTTATTGTTGCGTACAATGTTTGAGAGGCGGCGACCGATTTGCATAGTAATAGTTGGAACATAAGGCACTAAAAGGACGACAACGCCCTCAACAGAATCGAATGAGAGGAGTAATTCTAAACATTTCTCGATATCTTCATCACTAACAGAGCCCGTTAAATCGATGGGGTTCTCGAAAGAGGCAATATCCACGATACTTGGATTGACATTCGCCCTGAGTAAATTTTTTTGATCATCCGTCAGTTGTACGAGATTTAACTTATAATAGGCGCACAGATCCGCCGCAAGCACGGCGTGCCCCCCTGAAATAGACAGTATCACAATATTGCCATTTTCTGTACCCTTCAACCCAAAGGAGATCGCCTTCGTAAAGGTGACGAGTTCGACCTCGGTCACAGCCTCGATAATACCCGCCTGCCGGAATGATGAAGAGATGAGGCTAAAATTCGTAGCTATCGCCGCTGTATGGGATTGAGCCGCTTTAGCGCCGAATTTGGATTTACCCCCTTTCAATAGGATTATATCCTTGTTGAGTGAACCCGCTAATTGGACGAATTCTTGCCCCGAATTAGCCTTAAATCCCTCATTGTAAAAAACGATGGTGCTCACCTGAGGATGCTTATTGAAGTACTTGAGCAAGGTGATTTCATTGATTATCGCCTTATTGCCGATGCTGGCCGCCGCCGCTACTCCAATTTGGCGTTCGTAGAATTTGGAGAGGATTTGATCAATTAGAACTCCGCCCGATTGCGAAACAACAGCGACGTTTCCAGAGGGCGGTGTGGCGAGCCGCTCGCTGGGGAGAATAAAGGTGTCGACGAAGTCCGTATGAATGCCGATACAGTTCGGTCCCATGAAGGGTAGGGAATATTCCTTTGAAATCTTAATTAATTCTTCTTCAAGACAGCTATGCCCGACCTCAGCGAATCCCCCACTCACCACAATGCAGCTTTTAACGCCTGCCTCCCCGCATTTTTTCAATTCCTCAGGCACGTACTTCGCCTTGATAACTAGCACGGCTAGATCCACCTTAGCAGGGACTTCCGTGATGGTTTTATAGATAGGATTGCCCTCAAGGGAACCGCCTTTGGCATTGACGGCAAAGACTTTTACGGGGTACTCGTGCAAATTTTTGTTATAGATAATGGTCCCGGGAAACAGCGGGTTGGTGGTAGAGACGCCGATGACCGCCATTGTTTTGGGCTTAAAAATTGGGTCAAGATTTTCCACTTCCATGATAATCACATCACTCATGTTCTCTGGTGACACGTGCTAAAATTGTTGTTATTACTATAATGACTAATTCAAAATTCCTTTTTAATTTTAAAGTTGCATTTCCAAATCGATAGACTTTTGTAGTATAATGAAGAATGGAATTTCATCATACACAGAGGGAGTCTTTTATGATCGAAGTCTTTATTTGCATTGGAGTTTTAATTCTCATGATTTATTTAATGCCCTTTCTTCTCGCCCCGCTGCTTCACATTTTACAAGGGGAAAAACTGGTTAGGAAGGACAACCCGCTCAGCGAGATGGTTGCGGACGCCTTCTCGATTTTTTATGGTCCCGCAATCAGGATCGTCTTCTATGCGGTAAAAACGAACTGGTGGTGGCAAGGGCCGTTCCGGACATTTCTCCCCTGGTTTATGGGGCAAATTATCACGCTAGGCTTCTACAGAGGTGAGATTTATACTACTGAAGAAATTATCACGTTGATAAAACGCGTATACAGCGATAATGTCGAGAACGAGCATTTTCACATCGTGGTTTCGCCGTGTGTTTGTCGCCATGTCATTAGCAATTACGATGAAACGGGGTACTTACCTACATTAACATGCCTACATCTACAATTTGTAGCAGCAAAATTCGCACACAATGCCGAAAAGTCTCAAATGATATCAGCAGAAACGGCGATTGCCCTTTTGAGGGAGTTTTCCAAGAAAGGCTTAGTCCATATTATGTATGGACTGTGCCCGACTCTTCCATACGAACAGTTAGGGTATATGTGGATGCGCCAGATTGCCATTTGCGCCTGCCATTGGCACTGTGTTACGCTTAAATGCGAAGTCTTGCGCGGCTACACGGGACTGCACCCATTCATCAAGGCGGACCACTATGCCGTTGTAGATCCGGAGAAATGCCTCAGTATTGCCAAATGCGGGCGATGCCAGAAAGCCTGTCCCTTTCGCGCCATTGAACAAGATGCAAATGGTAAATCATACGTGAATCAGGCGTATTGTTACGGCTGTGGAGTCTGTAGCCGCTTAGATTATCACTATAAATGTCCAAAGGGCGCCATTACGCTGAGAAATCAGCCATATCCGAAGGAGCATTTCATTCATAAACGCCTTATATCGAACGATTTATTGGTAAAATTAGATGAATTGGATAATGAGGAGATGAATTGATGAAGAAAACGCAAATAATCGGGATTTTGTTGATGCTCTTTGGCTTAATGATCTGGGCTTATTACACCTATGACCTGCTAGTAATGGGGAGCGTTCTTCCCAACTTTTTAAATCTGCCATTATTAAACGAATTTTGGATTATTGCCCTGCCAATGTTCTTATTGGTGACCGCAGTTGTAGCCTTGATGGTCTGGTTAGGGTTCAGCACCTTCACCACACCCACGCCCCGCGTAACCGATGAGGAACTACAGAAGCTGGAAGAGTTGGAGCGTTTAGCAAGAGCAAAGCGCATGAAAAAGAAGGAAGAACCAGAATAAATTTTACTTTTTTTTATTGGATTCTTTTTCCAAAACTTTAAAGGTACTGCGATAGCAATCTAAGCGTTTCCAGCCCATGAACCTCGGATTTTAAATAGGGAATTATTATCGGATTTAATGACGAGAACTGGGTTTGAATTACCTGCATATTCTGGTTTTGCAATTGTCGCTTGGCGAGGCAGAACTCACAGGTCGTATCGAGTGGGAATAATTTATTTACCAAAATTTGATCCACTCGAATATTATTTCGCTGGATTTCCGCAATGAGCCGTTGGGTCTCATAGATGCTTAGCAATTCAGGAATCATGACGACAATGAAACTGGTCTCTTCTTTGGAAAGCCATTCCCGTGCTTCAATGGCCCACCGTTTTATCCGTTCCAGCAACTCCACCGGATCTTTCTCAGGAGACGCATCTTTTTTTCGGAAGAGGCTGGTGAACTTACCAACCACGGAACCAAGGGCTTGGCGAAGCCGAATGAACCGGACCATGGAGGAATTGAGAAATTCCGGGAAACTCAATAATCGGAGCGTGTGTCCCGTGGGCGCCGTGTCGACGATGACCCGGTCGTAATTCTCATAGCGGTACATTCGGATGATATCCAGCAACCCAAAGCCCTCGTTAGAGCCCGGAAGCGTTTCGAAGGAATCGCCCAAAATTAATTTCAATGCAGGATATTCATCAATATAATGCTGATAATCATGAAGGACCTCTTTGGGCGAAATTTCAAGGGCAAACAGATTTTCAACGCCCGTAACCTTTTCCACTTTTCCGCTCCTAATCTGATCTTGTTCAAAAACATCGCCTAACGAATGTGCGGGATCGCTGGAAATAATTAAGGTTTTTTTCCCTTTGTCGGCGGTATATACCGCAGCTGCAGCCGCCAGAGATGTTTTGCCGACGCCCCCCTTGCCGCCAAAAAGGATGAGCCGACGGCTCTCCGAATCCAATAATTCCAATAGACGCATTAATATAACCCAACTTATCTTTTTACAAAAAATAATATATATGCCAATGTTACTTTTAATAGCATATCATTAACAGCAGGTAATTGATATGAAAAAAAAGGCTATTTTACTCACCCTAGCAGGCATGCTTATATTGTCAATGTGTCTGACGCTTCCCGTGACGGCAACGTCCTCTCCTTGTGGATGGTCGGCATTACCGATGACGGATAACATCGATGATGTTTATAATTACACCGCCGGGGAGCTGCCCGGGGCCGGTATTCAAGGCGCGTTCCATCCAGAGATTGATATTAGCAGAGTTTTCCTTTTAGGGATTGATCTTTACATTGAATTCGATGCCACCCCTCAGATTGCTGCACATTATCTATATACTATCTTTATCGATGTCGATAATGATGCATCGTCTGAATATCTTTTCACCACAGATACTACGAGCAATAATATCGTTCTATTAAATCAAACTGATAATCTCTATTGGAACGGTACCGGCTGGTCTACCATACAATTTGCCGCTACTATGCAGTCTATTTCAGGAAATAACTTAACTATTCAAGATATGGATGAACCGCTTGAAGACTATTATAGTTCCGCAAGATATGCGGTAATGGTTAGCTATACTGGAGACTATCCAATTGTGTATGCGGATTTTGCGCCTTTAGACCCTGGTGCTGGTGGAATCCCTGGCTTTTCATGGATATTGACATGTTTTTGCATTATAACAATCCTAGGCCTTCTATTTCTACAAAAAAAGGAAATTCCTTCACTTTAATTATAATTCCTTCTTTTTTTATTACAATTCCATCAAATCAAAATACATTTAATCGAAATTCAAAATACATAAATATAAAAATAATTATTTCTTTTTTTCTTAAAATGAGAATGAAACGAGAAGGATGATGAACCATGAGTGATCTGTTAGAAAGGACGAAAGGGCACACATTCAAGGAGCACACGATCTTCAAAGGAGTTATCGAAGGAACGATTGAGGGAGTGAAACAGAGATACGGCATTATGGAAGAAAGTCACTGGAAAACCTTTTATGCAACGATGGTAAAGTTCTTGGGCGATTCAACAAATGCCATTCTGAAGAAAATTGGTGAAGAGTACGGACAAAAAGTATCAAAATTCGTAAAGGAAAAATATAAGACGAATCCAAATATTACATTTCTGTACATTCTTCAGAATATGGAAAAGTTGGGCTGGGGCGCCTTCTGGAATATTAAGATTGAACCTGATTCTAGTAAAATTGTGCTAGAGCTCTTCAATTCCAATGAAGCCTATAATGCGGGAATTGCATCGTGCTATCACATGAATGGAATTTTAAGGGGCATAGCTCAGGACTTTTGGGGGAAGGATATTGGAATTCGCGAGACAAAGTGTATTGCCAAGGGGGATAAAAACTGTGAATTCCTAATCGGCAAGGGTGTTAGTGTTCCAGATCTCTATAACAAGGATATTATGGAAAAGTTAGCTAAAATTCTGCAGGATTTAAAAGCTACGATCAAATCCTCAATTGAATTTCTTGCAACGACGGATGGAGTGCCAATCCTAACGCCAAATCTACCGAAGGCCGTGGATCCAGCCTTATTGGGGACTATTATTTCATATACCCTATGTGGAGGAAAGCAAGGTTCGCAAGTATTAAGCCATGGGAATTTGAAGGAAATTATTATTAACGCAGATCAAGGGACTATAATTGCCTCGCAATGCACGAAAAATACCGTGTTAGCCGCAGTGATAAGCCCAGATTCAAGCCCAGGGCTGGCAGGACTCGCATTAAAAAAAGCAAAAGATAAAATCATCGAATTACTAAAATAATTTCAACTTTTTATTTATAAAATTACTAAAATAAGTTCAACTTTCTGATTCTCGCAGGACTTGTTAGTTTTTATCTCATAACAGTTGAAGTTGTTAAAAAGTGGTTCTATACCCAGTATGCGCATCACTTGGATAGGTAATTGTTACTTGTTTAGAGGGGAAACCTCGGATTCTGCAGAGATTGAATTTTTAATTAATTTTTGGAATACAGGCAAAGCAATAAGAATAGATCCAATTACTACGCCGGTTGCAATGACTAAAAATTCAGGACCCACGATGCCTCTCGCAATCCCCTCGTTAGCAATAATCAAGGATATTTCCCCTCGAATCGCCAACCCTAATGCCATCATCCATAAAGGTTTTCCCGAGTACTTGCTCAATTTGCCTCCAATGGCTCCTCCGAGTAATCTCGCGCCGATTGCCACCCCTAAAACAAGTAAAATCATAGGAAGCATAATAAGCAGGTTATAGGGGAGAATAGCCATCCCAATGCTTGCGAAAAATATAGCCACGAACAGGTCTTTCATCAATGAAAGACGAAAATTCATCTTTTCGGCCATGCCTTTCATAGGAATGATTGCACCCACGATGAATGCTCCCGTAATAGCTGCCAATCCAACCAATGTGGCGGCATAGGCAACGATCAAACCAAATCCTAGGAGAATCGCAAAAAATACTTCATCCGAGATTTTCCCTTCTATTTTTTTTACCAATTGGGGCATTAATCGATTGCCGAAATAAATAGAACCAAGAATGAAGACGCTAGCAAAGAGCGTAGTCCAGATAATATTCAGGGGAGAAAAAGCCCCTTGGCCCCAAGACCCGAGAGCGATGGTTAAGAGCAAGATACACTCAACATCATCCACCACCGCTGCCGTCAAGATGGTTGATCCCTCATTTGAACTAACTCGTTTTTCCGCTATTAGAGTAGCCGCGACAATACTAGTTCCGCTGGGGGCTATCATGACACCCAAAAGAAATGAGGATTGGATTGTCCATCCAAGTGCCATTCCAATCGAGGATCCCAAAATAACAGACGCTATGACTCCAAAAGTAGTGAGGAAGAACGCTTTTCGACCTGCTTTGAAAAAAGCATTCGCATCGAATTCTAAACCGGTCATGAAGAGAAGTAAAATCGCCCCAAGAGTCGCAAGGATATTAATCACGGTTAAATCGGTAATAACCCCAAGAAGCCCGGGTCCAAGTAAGATACCGACCAGTATCGCCCCAATTAACCCCGGCAGTCGCTTCCGTTTAAACAGTTCAGCTACTAAGGAAGCAGTACAAATGACTAATCCTATCTGAAACAGTAAATAGATTTCAGATCCTTGAGTCACAAGGAGAACATTAACCTTATAATTTATAATCATTATGAAAATTAAAATTAATTTGAAATCAATTACGATCTTATCCAATTTTTCCTAAAGATATAAAGGAAGAAATGACCATGAGAGCAGCGGTATTTGAAGACATTAGGAAAATCGAGTATAGATTAGATTATCCAAAACCAGTTGTGGGACCGAATGATGCGTTAGTAAAAGTACGGTATTGTGGAATTTGTGGGAGCGATGTGACAAATTATAAGGTTAAGCTCTATCAAACGCCTATCGTTATGGGACATGAATTCGTAGGGGAAGTGGTTGAGCTCGGAGAAAATCTTACAGATTTTAAAATGGGGGAGAGGGTGCTGGGTATTAACGTTAAACTGGAAGTATTAGAGGGGGAACTCAAAGGGTTAGGAATTTTTATGGATGGAGGATTTGCAGAATATGTAAAAGTTCCGAAGGAATTTCTATTTCATGCACCTGAATCGATTCCGCTTCAAGAATGTGCTCTAATTGAATCGTTTGCGATTGCCTTTCGGGCGATCAAATTAGCCAAAATCGAGGATCATCAAAACATAGTGATTATTGGAGGAGGGAGCCTCGGATTAGTTACCTTAAGCGTATTACTGAGCGAAAAAAAGCCGAATTATATTCTTGTAATTGAGCCACAGGAATTCCTCCGTGAAAAAGCAAAAGAGTTAGGCGCAAGAGAAGTTTTTTCCTCAAGTGGAAGGAAAATTAAAAGCTTTTTCAGAGAAAACGGGAACCCAACCTATATTTTTGAGTGTGCTGGGAGTGAAAATGCTTTTAAACTTGCATTAGATCTCATAAGCCGGGGAGGTACCATCGTTTTAGGGGGACTGTATAGAGGAACTATTTCATTTCCCCCGATGTTAATAAACAGTAAAGAAATTTGTTTAAGAGGGACATTGGGTCATGATAGAGCAGATATTTTAGAA
>Ga0315277_10009810_pt1 | contig 12194 bp, 10 predicted proteins | sample YL17G05_15_MG_FD_203695 | JGI IMG/M metagenome (GOLD analysis project Ga0315277, IMG submission 203695) | Sediment microbial communities from Yellowstone Lake, YNP, Wyoming, USA - YL17G05_15 | ecosystem: Environmental > Aquatic > Freshwater > Lake > Sediment | place: USA: Wyoming | collected... | reverse complement strand
TGGCTGCGTTCATCTGCGCCCGTCCTTCGTCGGCCATTATAAGGGCGGCGGCAGGCGTAAAGGTTGTATGATGTGGTAAGTAATGGCCCGCCGGGCGGGCCGTCTGAATACATAGGGCCCTCTTCTTGGACACCAGCTCGGAGCCTTCGCGCACCGGCGCTGCCCCGGCGGAGACGTCGCTGGAGGCGGTCCTGCCGCCAGCGCTTAGCCGCTGGATCCCCAGGGGCCGCAAGATGCGCATCGGCCTGGGGCTCCTGACCCTGCTTGCCGTACTGGGCCCCTCCGTCGCCCTCCTTCTCCTGCCAGAGTGGATAAACCTGGACGAAAAGAGTCTGGGTGGGCTGGGCTACGTCGGTGTGTTCGTGGCCAACCTGGCCAGCACCGTCACCGTCTTCATCCCTGTGCCCGGCCTGACGGCCCTGGGCCAGGTTCTCATCCTGGATCAGGGCAAGGTCCAGAACCCGGTGCTGGTCGGTCTTGCCGGCGGCTCCGGCATGGCACTGGGGGAGATCACGGCGTACGTCGCAGGCATGTACGGCGGGCAGATGGCCGCCGGCCACACGGTCCCTGGCCCCCGCTGGACAAGGCGGCTGGTTGAGCGGGCGATCTCCCTCATCGACCGGCTGATGGACCACTTCGGCATGCTTACCCTGTTTGTCCTCTCTGTCATCCCCAACCCCGTCTTCGAGATCGCGGGCCTTACGGCGGGGGCAGTGCGCATGCCCTTTGGTCGCTTTATGAGTGCGGTTTTTGTCGGGAAGGTCCTCCGCGGCATAACATTGGCCTTCCTGGGCGCCCACTCTGTCAAGATTCTGGGGCTTTAGGCCGCTGTCGGACTTGAACACAACGCGCCAGCGTCCTATCATGCGATTCGCCAGCAGGAATTCAGCCAGGGCGACAGATGCCGCCCTGGGGCAACGGAGGTGTCGTGGTCAGCGCTGACGGGGTTCAGCTCGAAGTTCGAGACCTTTCCATCCACTTTGGAGGCATCATTGCCCTCGACGGCGTCTCCTTCGATGTCAGGCCGAAGGAGATCGTAGGGCTCATCGGGCCCAACGGTGCCGGCAAGACGACTATCTTCAACTGCGTCAGCCGTGTGTATGTGCCCGACCGAGGCTCGATTGTCTTCGAGAATCGGAACGTCCTCCGCATGCACCCCTATGAGGTAGTGAGGGCGGGCGTCGCGCGCACCTTCCAGAACGTGGAGCTCTTTCGCTCCATGACCGTGATGGAGAACCTGCTGGTCGGCCAGCACATGCTATTGGGCTCCAACCTGCTGGCCTGCGCCTTTCGCTGGCCTACCGTCACACGGGAGGAGAAACTGGCCCGAGGGCGGGCGGAGGAGATCCTCAGTTTCTTGGGCCTGGAGAAGCTGCGGGACGTGCCCGCCGCCGCCCTTCCTTTCGCCCTCCAGAAGCGGGTGGAGATGGCCCGTGCCCTGGTCTCCCGTCCACGCCTTCTCCTCCTGGATGAACCGGCCAGCGGCCTTAGTCACGAGGAGCTGGGCACTCTGGGTGACCTCATCCGCCTCATCCGCGACGATCTGGCCGTCACTGTCCTGCTGGTCGAGCACCACATGGGGCTGGTAATGGCCATATCGGAGCGGGTCTGTGTCCTGGACTTCGGCCGGAAGATCGCCGAGGGCACCCCCGCGCAGGTGCAGAAGGACCCCGCAGTCATCGAGGCCTATCTGGGAGAGCGTGCAGAAGATGCTCAAAGTTAACGAAGTCTATGCTTCCTATGGCCCGGTGGTGGCCCTGCGAGGGGTTTCCCTGCACGTTCCGGAGGGAGGCATAGTCTCCATCCTGGGGGCAAACGGGGCAGGCAAGAGCTCTGCTCTTCGGGCCATCTCAGGCCTGGTGCGCATCTCCCGGGGCAGCATCGAGTTCATGGGGAAGCGCATTGACCACCTTCCGCCGGAAAACATCGTCCAGAGGGGGATATCCCAGGTGCCCGAGGGGCGTCAGATCTTCGGTGAGCTGAGCGTGGAGGAGAACCTGCGTCTGGGCGCCTACACCCGCCGCGACGGCGACGGCATCAGGAAGGACACGCAGCGCATCTACGATTACTTCCCCGTCCTCGCCGAGAGGCGGAAGCAAACGGCGCTCACCCTCAGCGGCGGCGAGCAGCAGATGCTCGCCATCGGGCGTGCCCTCATGGCCCGCCCCCGTCTCCTGCTGCTGGACGAGCCCTCTCTGGGACTGGCCCCTCTGGTTACCCGAGAAATCTTCGAGATCATTCAGGCCATCAACGGTGAGGGGGTCACGGTCCTGCTGGTCGAACAGAACGCCCGTATCGCTCTGGGCATCGCGCAGTTCGGCTACGTGCTGGAGACAGGCGTCGTGGCCCTGGCCGAACCGAGCGAGACCCTTCGCCAGAACGAGGACGTACGGCGCTCCTATCTGGGCTACTAACGAAGGGGGAATAGAGGCCCGCAGCTCCCAGCGGTCGGTCTGCGGGTGACATCTGCGCCATCATCGTGCCGGGCATTGTCCTCAGCCGTGCGTCGCACGCGACGAGTTCCTGCCCGGGCGAGGTGGCGATCTTTGTGCCCCTGGCTCGTTGAGAGACGGAGACCGGTGCGACTGTACTATTGGTTTTCCTTCATTCTTGTTCTGGGGATGGCCCTGCTCCTGGCGGCCTGTGGGGAGGGGGCCTCGTTCGTCGACGACCAGCGTGTTCCCGGCGTCACGGACACGGAAGTCGTCTTCGGCACTCACATGCCGATGACGGGGGTGGCGGCAGTCTACGGCACCAGCATTGCCCCGGCCATTCAGGCCTACTTCGACTACGTCAACGAGACTCGGGGAGGCGTCCATGGACGCAAGGTCAGGCTTGAGGTAGGTGACGACGCCTATGATCCATCTCAGGCTGCTGACGTGGTCCGGCAGCTCGTGGAGCGAGATGGGGTGTTCGCGATTCTCAACGGTTTCGGGACTGCCCAGCACAGCGCCGTGTACCGCTATCTGGAGGAGAGCGGCGTGCCCGACCTCTTCCCTGCCACAGGCGCCCGCAAGTTCACGGAGCCGGCGGCCAGAACCCGGTTTGGCTACAACCCGGACTACGTCATGGAAGGCACCATCCTCGGCCGCTACATAGCGGAGAATTTCCCAGGCCAGCGAGTGGGCTTGCTGCTCCAGAACGATGACTTCGGCCTGGACGGCGAGAAGGGCCTGCGCGCTGGCATCGGCACAGCCGCCGAGGTGGTGGCGCGGGAGACTTTCGAAAGCACCACCAGCGACCTGGGCGCCCAGGTGACGCGGCTCAAGAGCGCCAGCCCCGACATCCTGGCCATCTACGCGACGCCCGTCCCGTTCGCCAACGCGCTGGTCTATGCCCGGACCGTCCTTAGCTGGGACGTGCCCGTCGTGGTGGCAGGGGCGGTGGCTGACCCCGCAGTCTTTAGCCTCACCCAGGAGGCCAGCGAGCAGGCGCAGAAGGACGTGGTGGAGGGCGCCATCACCACCACCTACCTCGTGCCCCTCACGCAGCGCGGCCATCCGGGCCTTGAGAAGCACCTGGAGATCATGGAGAGCCACGGCATCGAGGTCAACAACTTCACTATCTACGGCCAGTCCGTGGCTGAGCTGACGGTCGAAATCCTCGAGCGGGCCGGCAGGGACCTGACGCGAGAGTCTCTGGTGGAAGCGGCCGAACAGGTTCGCGACTTCACCTGCTCCGTGTGCGATGTGCCGATCACGTTCGGCGAAAACGACCGCCGGGGTGTGGAGGGCGTGCGCCTCGCCAAAGCCGAAGGCGGCCGGTGGGTGCCCTTCGGCCCGATCATCAGCTACTAAGCTGCGGCCGGGCCACATGGCAGGCAGGCTGGCATTTCCCTGTGGATGCCATGTGCCCCATTGCCTGGGCCAAAGGGTCTATGTGGCCGGGGGCCGCCGTACCCCTCAGCGCGTCGCCATTTGGCCTCAGGGTGAGTCTGCCTCGCTGAGCCTTTTGGAAGGCACAAGAGGGGATAGATGGCCCTTAATCCATGGAGGCGCCCCGCCTACTCTGCCGCTGGACTGGTGGACTGTGTCCCGCCGGTACCGGCCCGGTCGCCGTCTAGCCCCAGGGGACATCTGGATGGATGGCCGGAGGCGGGGGTCGGGAGCCGGCGGACCCAGGGCAGGAGAGGGCAGTGCGAAGGCTCAGCATCAGGCTCAAGGGATGCCCCAGGTGCCGCGGTGACCTCTTCCCCGAGTACGATATCGCGGGCTCCGACCTGGTCTGCCTGCAGTGCGGCTACATACAGACAGTGTCCACGCTCGACCCCGCGGCCGAGGAGGGCCGCGATGTCCCCGTGGCGGCCGGAGCGTCTCAGAGCCTGAGAGAGATGGCCGCCTAGGCTTCGCTGGTGGAACGGTCGGCCTCGGGCGCCGCCGGCAGAGTGACCACGAAGCGCGTCCCCGCCCCGGGGTTGCTCTCGGCTCGGATCTCGCCTCCGTGGGCGTGGACGATCTCCCGCGAGATGGCCAGCCCGAGGCCGGTGCCGCGCCCGGCGGCGTCCTGAGCTCGCCGAAGGGCGGCGTCCCCCTTGTAGAAGCGGTCAAAGACCTGAGCCAGCTCCTCCGGCGGCATCCCCTCGCCCGAATCGGCCACCGAGAGCTCCACCCACCCGCCGCTGGCTGTGCCGGCCTGCCCGTCCGGCAGGCGGGCGCTGAGTCGCACGGAGCCGCCGGCAGGCGTGTGGCGGAAGGCGTTGTCCAGGAGATTGCCCAGCACCTGCTCCAGGCGGTCGAAGTCGCCGAGGACGGGCGGCACGTCTCCGCTCTCCACCTCCAGGCTGACGCCTGTCTCCTGCGAACGCAGTGAGAAGACCTCGGCGCAGTGGGCGAAGAGCTCGCCAACCGGCACGGGGGCCCGCTTCATGCTCTCCTGCCCGGACTCGATGCGAGAGAGGTCCAGCAGTTCCTCGACTAGGTGCAGCAGCCGCCGTGACTCGTCCTCGATGACGCGGGCGGCCCTTTCCTCGCCCTCCGGCTCGGTGATGGTGCCGTCGCGCAGGGCCTGCGAGAAGCCCCGGATCGACGTTAGGGGCGTCTTCAGCTCGTGGGAGACGTTGGCCAGGAAGTCGCGCAACGTCTGCTGAGAGCTGTGGACCGCCTCCGTCATTCGGTTGAAGTTCTCGGCCAGGGCGCGGGCTTCGGTAGGGCCCTGCACCGGCACCTTCTCCTGGTAGTTGCCGCGGGCCACGCTGACGGCGGCCCGGGTCACCCGTTGCAAGGGGAGATAGACGGAACGCGAGAGGACGAGGCCGGCGACGATGGCGACCCCCAGCCCAGCCAGGCCCGCCAGAAGGAGCCGCGGCGTCAGGTCGCCGATGACGGAGCCGGCGCTGTCCTTGGGCAGGGCCAGGACCAGGGCGGACGCCCGCAGCGGCCCCAGTGCGAACCGGGGCGGCAGGGGCACTGCCACGAAGAAGAGATCGCGGCCATCCTGGGTGTGGTGGGTACCCTCGTACAGGTGACGGAAGTCCTGGGGGAGCTGGCGTGACCCCAGGTCAAAGGTCTCGTCCAAGAGGGAGGACTCGGCGGCCGCCTCGCGCACGACGCGCCCGCTGGAGTCCACCACGAGGATGATGATGTCCGTTTCGCTGGACTGCTGCCGCAGGTAGAGGGCCAGCTCTCGGGCCGTAAGGTCACGGCCGAAGAAGGTCAGGTTGTAGTAGACCGGCAGGGCCACCTGGCGGAGGGTGGAGACAGCCTGATCCTCGCGGTAGCCGCCCAGGGGGAAGAAGAAGGCGAAGCCGGCCACGCTCAGGGTGATCGCGATGATCAGGCCGAAGGCGGCGTACAATCGAAAACGAAGGCTGTTAAGCAAGAAAGCCCTCCGAGGCGTGTCTTCAGAGCCTATTGTTCTGTCACCCTGAGTCCGCCATAGGCGGACGAAGGGTCCGCGCGAACCGGATTCTTCGTCCGCCCCTGGCGGACTCAGAATGACAGCACCGGCGTATGAGCGCCTCCCAAGACGCTCTTCAGACGGCCTACGCCGTCTCCTCCCCAGTCACTACCGTCTCTTCCACCAGCTTGTAGCCCACCCCGCGCATTGTCTGGATGCCCACGCCGGAGCCGGCGAGCTTCTGACGCAGGTGCTGCACGTGCACGTCCACAGTCCTCGTCTCGCCGTAGAATTCGTAGCCCCAGACCAGGTCCAGGAGCTGCTCTCGGCTGAGGACAATGCCGGCGTTCTCCAGGAAGGCCACCAGCAGATCGAACTCCTTGGTCCGCAGAGCCAGCTCTTTGTCTCCTGCGTGGGCCTCCCGGCGCTGCTTGTCGACGGTGAGGGGCCCCAGGCGGAGGGTCGGGCCGGCCCGCTGGCCGCTCTCGTAGCGGCGGAGGATGGCCTTGACGCGGGCCACCATCTCGCGGGGGTTGAAGGGCTTCGTCAGGTAGTCGTCGGCGCCCAGCTCCAGCCCCACGATCTTGTCCACGTCCTCGTTGCGGGCCGTTAGCATCAGGATGGGCACTTCGCTGTCCTGGCGCAGGCGGCGGCAGACCTCGAAGCCGTCGATGGTGGGGAGCATCACGTCCAGCACCACCAGGGCCGGCCGCTGGCGCTGCGCCATCTCGATGGCCTCCGGCCCGTCGGTGGCGCAGGCCACCTGGAAGCCTTCCTTCTCCAGATAGAGGCTGGCCAACTGGCGGATGGGCTCCTCGTCGTCGACGACCAGGATGAGGGCTCTGGCTGCCACGCGTATCCTCTTCTAGCGCATTATACCGAAGTTCAGCGCCATGGTACCGAATCTACAACCCCGAGCGAATCACGTGTCATTATCGACTATTCGAGGGGTGAGTTCTGTCCGCTTCCCACTGACGTGCGACATACCAGTATGCCCTCTGGCGTGTAACGGCCGCACCCGTGGCAGGTAAGAAGTCGGTAAGCCCAAGTGCAGGGCGACCGGCCGGTGGGCCATTGACAGCGGGCGTGAGCGACGCCCCCAGGGTTAGGCCGCTGCTGAGAGGCGCTTTGCGACTCGGCCAATTGCTGTATTGCCTGGCCCGCCTCTTGACGAGCTTGCGATGTAGGAGTAGTTTGCCAGCGCACGCACAAAGGGACCGCCGGCCAGGGTGCCACTGACGATCCCACAAAGCCGAGCCCTGACGCGGCCAGGGTTGGCTTGCCCAGTCTAGCATTGTAGGCCCCGACCACCGAAGGGCCGGGGCCCGTGTATTTGGTGACGCCGCCACAGTCTGCCTGTAGCAACTGCGCTTCTCCTCCACCGGCCGGCGGGTGAAGCTGCGTGGTGCGCTGAATCCTACCCGGTCAGCAGGTAGCCAATTCGAGCCAGCGGCGGCCCCGGCCCAGGGAGGGCCGACTTGACGTCGGGGAGGTAGGCAATGACCCGAGAGCTGTTCCGGAAGGCTTTACTCTCGGGTCTGGCGGCGGTGCTGACGGTGCTGGCCACCGTCTTAGGCGTGTCGTACCGCCGGGCCGACCCGGAAGCGTTGGCTCACGTCTACACGTTCCCAGGGAACGGGAACACCACCCACCTACACATCGACGCCGACATCACCAACGGAAGCCGGCCCTGTGACCCCGTCGATGACACGGCCACAGTGGCGGTGGGCGCCGCCCACAAGGTAGGCGTCTGCATCGAGGACTACGTGCCCAACAGCATCGGCTCCTTCGAGCTCTACATCCGGTATACTGGCGACCCGGACGCGACGCCCCCGACCACCATCAACATCGCCCCGACGCTGGACTGCGGGTCTGGCACCGGCGACCCCGGCTGCCTGAACGCGAACCCCAACGCCAACGACGGCGATGACCCTACCGGGTTCAAGCTAGGCGGTGGCTGGGCCTGCGGTTGCTTCGGTCTGCCTGTGTGCTTTCCTAAGGGGGATGATCCTAGGACACCGGGCTTGGCCGACGCGTTGATCGTCTGCTACGGCGCTCCGCTGAATAACCCTGACCAGGACCTGTCGGCCAACCCCAGCCTGCTGGCTACCATTGAGTTCACCGCTGTAGGTGCTGGCACTGACACCATCGACTTCGGTCCCATCGAGGCGAACGCGACCAGCGTCCTGAGCCCGCGCCCGGGTGGTGGTGTGGCCCGCTGCCGCACGGGGGTGCCGGAGGACCAGGTGGGCTGCTTCGGGGCTACGATCCACAAGGTCGCCGCCCCGGCCGTGGGCGGCATCGCAGAGCTCCCTGCTCGCTCTGGCGCTTCGGCCGACGAGGCTGCTGCATCGGCTGAGGGGTCCGGCATGGGCGGTGCCACGTATGCGGTCCTGGCCGGTGGGCTGGCGGTTGTCCTCCTCGCCACCGTCGCAGGCGCCCGGTACGCCAGGAGACGGTGGCTCAGGTAGCCCGACATCACCGCCTGGCTGTGGTGCGCTTGGTAGGGCCACGACGGTCACAGGTTGAGCTACAGCCATCGGCTGGCGCCCATCGAAAGGGCGACCGCCGCGTCAATCTTGGCGTCCGGGGCCTTCTTTATCTCCTCCAGCCACGGTTACTGAAGCTCGAGTCGGACCAGCCGCCTCTGCTGGCGGTGGTCTCGAGCACCACCATCGATGTCCAGCATCCCTCGCAGCCTGTGATGCGCGCACCCATCGCAGGCAAAATGGCGGCAAACTCTGGATGATGGAGATGTAGCGATGTGACCTCCCACCGTGCGGCGCGCGTGAAATCGCGGTAAACTCTGGCCAGCTATGTCTCTTCTAACCGGCAAACTGCCCGCGGAGCTGCTGGCCCGGCTGCTGAGCCGCGTCGTCCGGCGCGACCCGCGGGTGCTGCTGGGCCCGACCCTGGGTGAGGACGCCGCCCTCATCGACCTGGGGGACCGCGTTCTGGTCGCCAAGGCCGACCCCGTCACCTTCGCCACCGACCGCATCGGCTGGTACGCCGTCCACGTCAACGCCAACGACGTGGCCTGCATGGGAGCCCGCCCAGCGTGGTTCCTGGCCACCATCCTTTTGCCCCAGGGGGCGCCGGAGGCGCTCGCCGAGGAGGTCTTCGCTCAGATCGAGTCGGCCTGCGAGGCCCTCGACGTGACGCTGGTCGGTGGACACACGGAGGTGACCTACGGCCTGGAGCGGCCCATCGTGGCCGGCGCCATGCTGGCGGAGGTGGCCGCCGGTCGCATCGTGCGGAACGAGGCGGCCCGGCCGGGAGACCACCTCATCCTCACCAAGGGCATCGCCATCGAGGGGACGGCCCTCCTGGCGCGCGATGCCGCCGATGAGCTGCGACGCCGCGGCTTCGGCGAGGCCTCTCTGGAGCGGGCGTGCGCCCTCCTGGACCGCCCCGGCATCAGCGTGGTGCGAGAGGCCCTCCTGGCGTGCGACACGGCGCCCGTGCACGCCATGCACGACCCGACGGAGGGCGGCCTGGCCACAGCCCTCCACGAGGTGTCCGCGGCCTCGGGTCTGGTGGCGGAGGTGCAGGCGGAGGCGGTGACGGTACTGCCCGAGACAGCGGAGCTCTGCCGGGCGCTGGCGCTCGACCCGCTGGGGCTCCTGGCCTCCGGCTCCCTGCTCATCGCCGTCGCCGAGGAGGACTGCGAGCGGGTGCGGGCTGCGCTTTCCAAGGCCGACATCTCGGCGGCCTGCCTGGGGCGCCTGATAGAGGGCACGGAAGGGGTTATAATAGACGAGCGGGGTAGGCGGCGGGATATCCCCCATTTTCGGCGCGACGAGCTGGGCCGTTTCCTGGAGTCCCTGGGAACGACAGGCGCCAGGGGCTGACGTATCGTCGCTTGTGCGGGACGGATCAGCGCGGAGAGAGTGGAGAAGAGGTCGTGGCTCGCAAACCTGGCACCCTGAAGCAACTGCGCGACTCCGGCTACAAGGTGGTCACCGTAAAGGAGGAGATGCGCAGCAACCTCATCAAGAAGATCCGGCGCGGTGAGACGCTCTTCCCCGGCATCTTGGGCTACGAGGAGTCGGTCATCCCCCAGTTGGAGAACGCCCTCCTCTCCGGCCAGGACATCATTGTCCTCGGCGAGCGAGGGCAGGCCAAGTCCCGCCTCATCCGCTTGCTGGTGAACCTCTTGGACGACGGGGTGCCGGCCGTGGCGGGCTGCGAGATCAACGACAACCCGTTCCGGCCCATCTGCAAGAGCTGCCGCGACCGTCTCGCCAAAGAGGGCGATAGCCTCAAGATCACCTGGCTCACGCCCGACCAGCGCTACGGCGAGAAGCTGGCGACCCCCGACATCACCATCGCCGACCTCATCGGCGAGGTGGACCCCATCAAGGTGGCGGAGGGCCGCTACCTGTCGGACGAGCTCACCCTCCACTACGGCCTGATCCCTCGCACCAACCGCGGCATCTTCTGCATCAACGAGCTCCCAGACCTGGCGGAGCGCATCCAGGTAGGCCTCTTCAACATCATGGAGGAGCGGGACGTGCAGATCAGGGGCTACCGCATCCGTATGCCCCTGGACGTCTACCTGGTGGCTAGCGCCAACCCGGAGGACTACACGAATCGCGGCCGCATCATCACGCCGCTCAAGGACCGCTACGGCGCCCAGATCCGCACCCACTATCCACGCCGCGTCGAGCACGAGATCGACATCATGGAGCAGGAGCGCCACCGGTTCGACGACGTGGAGCACGAGGTGAGCGTGCCCCAGTACATGAAGGAGATCGTGGCCGAGATCACCCGCCTGGCCCGGCGCAGCCCCGACGTCAACCAGCGCTCCGGCGTCTCCGTCCGCGCCTCCATCGCCGACTACGAGAGCCTGCTGGCCAACGCCCTCCGTCGCGCCATCCGCCTGGACGAGAAGATGGTCGTGCCCCGCATCAGCGACCTGCCCTACGTTGTCCCCGCTATCAGCGGCAAGGTGGAGTTCGAGACGGTCGAGGACGGACGGGAGGAGCAGATCCTGGAGAAGCTGATCCAGGGCGCGGTGCTAGCCGTCTTCAACCGCCACTTCAACGTCGTGGAGCTGGATGAGGTGGTGGTCCGCTTCAAGGACGGCCTCTCCGTCGAGGTGTCCGATACTTTGCCCTCCGCCGCCTACGTGAAGATGGCCCGCAGCCTGCCCGGCCTGGAGCGGGCGGTGACGAAGGTCTGCCCCGAGGCGACACCTGCCCTGGTGGCCTCGGCGGTGGAGTTCATCCTGGAGGGCCTCCATCTCAACAAGCGCCTGAACAAGGACAAGGTGGCGGGCAGGATCCACTACAGAGGTTAGATGCAAGCCTATCGCTACTCCGAGTGGGACGGGACGCAGGAGATCCCTCCTCTGGACGCCGACGAGCTCCTGGAGTCCCTCACCGACGACCTGATGAACTTCGGGGACCTCCAGCACGCTCTGCGCAACCTCCTCCAGCGGGGCATGCGCAACCCCCTGGGCGAGCGTCTCCAGGGCCTGCGCGACCTCCTCCAGCGGCTACGCCATCAGCGGCGCCAGACGCTGGACCGCTACAACCTGAACTCCGTCTTCGAGGACATCCGCAAGCGCCTGGACGAGATCCTGGGGATGGAGAAGGGGACCCTGGACCGCCGCCTGGGAGACGCCCAGCGACAGCTCAGCGAGGAGGCGGGCCAGCCGCAGGCCGCCGCCTCAGGCGGAGAGGGCGACGAGTCAAGGGCGGAGGGTCAGGAGGCCGAGGCCGCTGGGGCGCCCTCGACGGGCCAGGAGCCCGGCGCCGACCGCCAGTTCGCCGAGATGCTGCGCAACATCGTCCAGCGCAAGCAGAGCTTCCTCGAGGGCCTGCCGCCGGACGTCGGTGGGCAGGTCAAGGAGCTCCAGAACTACGAGTTCATGGACCCCGAGGCCCAGCACAAGTTCCAGGAGCTCATGGAGATGCTGAAGAAGGCGATGACGGAGACCTTCTTCAAGGACCTCTCTGATCAGATCGCCGGCCTTTCGCCCGAGGACATGGAGCGGATGAAGCAGATGGTCCGTGACCTGAACCAGATGCTCTCCGAGAAGCTGGCCGGCGGCGAGCCGGACTTCGACCGGTTCATGGAGCAGTACGGCGACCTCTTCGGGCCCAACCCGCCCCAGAGCCTGGAGGAGTTGGTCGCCCAAATGCAGCACCAGGTGGCCCAGACGCAGAACCTCCTGGACAGCCTGCCGGCCGACATGCGGCAGCAGCTCCAGGACCTGCTCATGGACAAGGTGGGGGACCCCGACCTCCAGGCCGAGCTGTCGGAGCTGGCGGCCAACCTGGAGTTCCTCTACCCCATGCGGGACCTGCGCAGTCAGTACCCCTTCCGCGGCGACGAGGAGCTGGACCTCTCAG
>Ga0315277_10009809_pt1 | contig 12194 bp, 8 predicted proteins | sample YL17G05_15_MG_FD_203695 | JGI IMG/M metagenome (GOLD analysis project Ga0315277, IMG submission 203695) | Sediment microbial communities from Yellowstone Lake, YNP, Wyoming, USA - YL17G05_15 | ecosystem: Environmental > Aquatic > Freshwater > Lake > Sediment | place: USA: Wyoming | collected... | reverse complement strand
GCTCCCGCTTCTCCAGGAAGCTGCGAATACCCTCCTGGACATCCTCGGACTCGATGCACAGTCGCTGGAGATACTCTTCGTATTCAGTCTGGCATTCCAGCTCTTGCCGCCAGCCTTGATAGGCCAGCCGCTTGGTCAGCTCAATAGCAATGGCCGGCCCCTTGGCAATACGCTCGGCCAGTGCCATGGCCGTGGGCATGAGCTCCTTCGCTGCCACCACCTGGCTCACTAGGTCGATGGCCAGGGCCTCCTGGGCATCGATCGTCTGGGCCGTGTACATCAGCTCCAGCGCCTTGCTCATCCCGACGATGCGGGGCAGGAGGTAGGAGGCGCCAAAGTCGGGCACCAGTGCCCGTCGCGACCACATGGCCGAGAAGTGGGCCTCTTGGCTGGCGATGCGGATATCGCAGGCCAGGCAGAGCGCCAGGCCGCCTCCGACAGCGACGCCGTTGATGGCCGCTATGGACGGCTTGGGGCAAGCGATGATGGTGGTGGCTGCCAGGTAGCGTGAGCGAAGCCGCTCGCTACGCCCGCCCTCCGGTGGTGCCTCGCGAGCACCCGCGGCGACGGCGGTGAGGTCGGTGCCGGAGCAGAAGCCGCGCCCGCTGCCGGTGATCACCAGCACCCTGGCCTCTTCATCTTCTCCCAGTTGCCCCACGGCCTGGCTGATCTCTCGCCAGCAATCCCAGGTGAGGGCGTTGAGCTTGTCGGGCCGGTTGATGGTTAGGAGGACGATGCCGCCCTTCTTTTCCACCTTGATGTTAGCGTAGGTCATGCTTTCCTCCTTGACTCGGGCTTGTGATTCACTGTTTAGAGCGCCGCCAGCCGGCCTCCATAGCCGCTTGCTCTGTGCAGAACCAGCGCTCGCCCGCCGCCTCGTTGATGACAGTCTTATCATAGAACTCGCCGCCAGGCACGTGATAGATCTTCTCGCCCGTCGTACTGCTGATGTTGCCCTTGATGACCGGCTCGCTGGTACCGGAGTAGTCACAGATCCGTTCGCCTTCGACAGTGGGCGAGGGGCCAAAGCAGCCTGTCCATAGGCCTCGCTCTGCCTCGCGAGCTTCTCGTTCGAGCTCGAGGAAGAGCTCCTGGTACTTGACGTCCGGCGGATAGGTGCTCGCCAGGGCGTACCCTTCGCGTACCAGGATGGCGTTCATCATGTCGCCGTTGAGCCAGACGTAGCGCAGCAGCCGTCCGAAGGAGTCTGTCTCAGACACGTCCTTTTCTAGCTCCACCGTCTTCCCTTCCACCAGCTCGCGATTGCGCTGGCTGGCCTCGCGGCCGTAGCACTCTACCGGCTTCCGTGGGTCCACGGTTTCCGGCGTATTGATGCCAATGTAGCGAACTCGATACTCTACGCCGTCCATGATGACGGCTATGGTGTCGCCGTCGATCACCCGTACCACGTTGGCGAGGGTGCGGCCTGCCGTCGCTGATGGAGTGGCTGTCGGCCCCGCAGTCGGCGGCATTGGGCTGGCCGTTGGCGAGGGCGTCACCGTAGGCGTTGCTCTGAGCACCGGCGTGGACGTGGCGGTAGGCGTGACCCGGGCCGTAGGTGTGAGCGTGGGCAACAGGGTCTCACTCCCGCAGGCGGCCAGTAGCAATAGCGCGGTGAGGAACGCTGGCCAGGCCCTCTTCATTGAAGTCTCGCTGCGACAGGAGGCACTTCACACGGCTTCATGCCGGCGCAAGAGTTCGAGGAACTCCTCCTCGCTCAGGAGCTTGGTGTCGTACTGCCGCGCCTTCTGCAGCTTGGAGCCGGGCGATTCGCCCACTACCAGGTAGTCCGTCTTCCTGGTGATACTGTCGCTGGCGCTGCCGCCGAGCTGCCCGATGAGCTCCTCGGCTTTGCTGCGGGGCACAGATGCCAGCGTGCCGGTGATGACGAACGTCAGGCCGGCCAGCGGCCCTTCGGTTGGGGCAGGCGCCACCTCCTCGGCCATGCGCACGCCTGCCCGCCGCAGCTTCTCGATCACCCGCAGGTTGCTGGCATCGCGGAAGTACTGGTGGACGCTCTCGCCGATCCTGGGCCCGACGGTGGGGATGGCCGTCAGCTCCTCCACACTGGCCCGCGCCAGGGCTTCAATGCTTCCGAAGTGGCTGGCCAAGAGCGCAGCCATCTCGCTGCCCACGTGGCGGATGCCCAGGGCGAAGATGAGGCGCCCCAGAGGCCGGTCCTTGCTGGCCTCGATGGCCGATAGCAGGTTCTCGGCGCTCTTCTCCCCCATGCGTTCCAGGCCCACCAGTTGCTCCTTGGTCAGGGAGTAGATGTCGGCGGGGTCCTTGACCAGGCCCTGCTCCAGGAGGACGTAGCACCAGGACTCGCCCAGCCCTTCGATGTCCATGGCGCCCCGCGAGACGAAGTGGGTAAGCCAGCGGAAGGCCTGGGCGGGGCAGGCCGGGTTGGGGCAGTAGCGCATCACCTCGCCCTCTGGTCGCACCACCGGCGTGCCGCAGACGGGGCAGCGTTCGGGCATGACGAAGACCTTCTCCCGCCCCGTGCGCTTGCTCGCCACCGGCCCCACCACCTGAGGGATGACGTCGCCCGCCCGCTGGACCATCACCGTGTCGCCCACGCGGACGTCCTTGCGCCGAATGTCCTCTTCGTTGTGAAGGGTGGCCTGCTTGACCGTCACTCCGCCCACCTGCACCGGCTCCAGGACAGCGTACGGGTTGAGGGTTCCCGTGCGCCCAATATTGATCTCGATGGCCAAAAGCCTGGTGGTGGCCTGGATGGGCGGAAACTTGTAGGCGATGGCCCAGCGGGGCTCGCGGCCCACCACCCCCAGCCGCTCGTAGTACTGGAAGGGGTCGGTCTTCACCACCAGGCCATCGATCTCGTACTCCAGGTCGTGGCGGCGGTCTGCCCACCGATGGTAGTGCTGCTCCACGTCCTCCAGGCTCTCATAGCGGCCTATCTCGGGGTTGACGCGGAAGCCCATGTCCTGGAGCCAGTGCAGCGTCTCCCAGTGGGTAGGCGGGTAAGGGCCATCGGCCCAGCCGAGCTGGTAGACCCAGATGTCCAGCGAGCGCTTGGCGGTGATGCGTGAGTCGAACTGGCGCACCGAGCCGGCGGCAGCGTTGCGGGGGTTGGCGAAACCGGGCTGGCCTTGGTCCGTCCGCTCCTCGTTCAGCCGCTCGAAGGCGGCCTTGGGCATGTAGACCTCCCCTCGCACCTCGAAGCGCGGCGGCGCGTCCTTGGCCAGAAGGCGCATGGGGATGCTGCGGATCGTTCTTAGGTTCTCGGTGACGTTCTCCCCGCGGAAGCCATCGCCGCGGGTGGCCCCCTGAACGAAGCGTCCGTCCTCGTATACCAGGGCCACCGCCAGCCCGTCGATCTTCGGCTCGCACACCAGGGGCAGGCCCTCTATCTGCAACATGGTCAGGACGCGGCGATACCAGGCCTTGAGCTCCTCGTAGTTGAAGGCGTTGGCCAGGGAGAGGAGGGGCGTTCGATGCTCCACCACCCCGAAGGCCTCCACCGGCTGGCCGCTCACCCGTTGGGTGGGTGAGTCGGGGGTGATGAGCTGAGGGAATCGTGCCTCGAGCTCCCGCAGCTCGTGCATCAGCCCGTCGTATTCGGCGTCGCTGATCTCGGGGCTGTCCAGCACGTAGTAGCGGTAGTCGTGGTAGTGGATCTGGGCTCGCAGATCCTCCACCCGCTGTCGCGCCTGATAGAGGTTCATCTCGCTGGCCATCAGAGCCATAGTATAGCAAACGGCTGTCGGCAGCGGTCATTTCTCCTTGCCGGCGACTGCGCTCGCCATTAGCATGAGGCCGCCTTGGGCTGGGGATGCACATCGACCTATGAAGACAGCACAGTGAAGACAGCGAGCGCGGTGGTAGCTTTTCTCCTTGTCCTCTCCCTGGCGGTGCCAGGCCGCCTTCAGAGGCGAGATCCTGAGGTAAGGCATTCCTCTTGCTGAGATTGGCGGTCTACCGCCTCGTGGCGTACCGTGCGCCTGCGGTGAGAGCGGCCACGGTCACCGCGAACGGCACGCCGGCGTCAGGCAAGGGAAGGGGCGGGCGGACAGGAGACTACTCCTCCCGCGAGCGCACCTGATGCAGCCGCACCGAGTCTTCGAACCCCCGCAGCGCCGTCTCGCCCCGGTCGGAGAACAGGAAGCCGTTGCCGTGGTGCAGCTATGGGCGCTCTGGTTGCCAAGACCGGGCCCGTTCAGCCGCGTATTCGAAGTTCTCAAACAGCCTGGGGTCCCCCGCCTCCTCTCGGACGCCTAGGGCGTACCCCTTGACTCGATCCCAGGCCGCCGTGACGGCCATCCAGTCGAACATGAGGTCTCCGCTGAACAGGCCGTTCCGGTACAAAGTACCGGCCGTTTCGAAATAGCCGAGAAAGCGCCGGAGAAGGCTCTCTTCTTCGCTGCGTTTCGCCCCCCTTGGAAACTTGTCGCGGAACCGGGCAAAGTCGGTGGGGAAATCGTCGCTCCAGATGAAGGCGGCGGCGGCGGGCAGGTTGAGCAAGGCGGAAAGCTGGGCTAGGCGGAGCAGAATGTCAGCGTCCTCTCGCGTGGGCTTAGTCATGGTTAGACCTCCTTTCAGCAACCTGAAGATACGGGCTATGCGTCAGCGCCCCCATCCTACTCGCAGGCGCAACGGTTGGCAAGGCGAGTGCGGCAAGGCGTTCCTCTTGCTGAAGGTCAAACGCGCGTTCGCTGCCGGGGGACTTAGCGGCGGGGCTGCGAGTGCTAACCGGAAGGACGGATAGCTAGACTGTCCGTGATCTCGCGCGCCAGCTCCCTATAGCCGCTGCTGCCCACGTAGACCTTTGCTGGCCCCTTCGCCGCCCAGAAGTCGTGGTTGATGTACTTGTCAGCGGCGGGCAGGAGCGCGGCCCGGAAGGCGTTCATTGATGTGTCGCCCGTCGCGGTGAGGCATGGATACAAGACCCGAGCGAACACAAGGTGGAGGGCATACACTCCCACGGTCCTCTGGATCTGGGAGGTGGGATCACTGAAACTCGCCGGGACGATAGCTTCAAGGGCGCTCCAGAAGTTCGTCAACACGTCAAGTAGTGCCTCGTCTTGGAGAAACGAGCAGCTAGCCCTCTTGCTGAGGACAGGGGCGAGCGAGTCGACGAAGGACTTCATCTTGATGACGGCACCTGGGTGAGGGAGATCGTGGGTCTGGGCTATCTTCCCGACCCAGGGCCCCGAGGTTCTGTCGGCAAGCCTGAAGGTCAGATTGGTGCCACGTATCCGGTGGAAGTTTCCGGGACCGGCCAGGTTGGCCAGTTCTTTCTTCTCGAGAGCGCCAGCAAGGGTCTGGAGGAGAGCCAGCGCCAGATCCGTGTCGATGCGCCTCTGCTTGCTGTTGATTACGTGAAACTGCCGGATTTCCTCATAGCGCGGGACGTCCGCCAAAATTATGACAGGCATCATGAAGTCTGCCAGACCCGTCACGTGCAGTTCGTCAATGGCTTTCCGGAGCCCGCGCGCTCGGTGCTGATAGTCAACTATGCACAGCTGTCGACCTTCGGGTATCTCCAACGTCCCTAGTGCGTCATCGGGACCGTCCGCCATGGGCGTGAAGGGAAGGATTCCCAGCTCAGACTCGCGGGCGCTGAGGAGCGCGCCGGTTGGCATGAGCGGGCTGCGGGATCCGACCAGAAATGCTGCTATGCGCTCAACGTGGGCCGGAACAGGCTCACGCTGATACCCCTGCTTGTCCAGTTTGTCCGGGTCCCACCCTATTTCCGGGTTCCACTCGTCCGTGTGGCAACAGGCTAATAGCTGGGAGGCCTTCATCGCTGTCAGATACAGGGTTTGTCCAGACTGCTCAAAACGAATGGCCGTCAACAGCATGCTAACGCTCCGTTCGGCTAAGACGCTTAGATTATATCACATCCAGTCGGCGGGGTGAGCATGGCTTCATGTTCTGTTAGAATCAATGGCATGAGCGTGCGCGTTCGCTATGCCCCCAGCCCCACCGGCGAGCCCCATGTGGGCAACATCCGCACCGCCCTCTTCAACTGGCTGCTGGCCCGCCACGAGGGCGGCACCTTCATCCTGCGCATCGAGGACACCGACCAGGCCCGCATCGTCCCCGGCGCCCTGGAGGCGATCTTCGACAGCCTGCGCTGGCTGGGCCTGGACTGGGACGAGGGGCCAGAGGTTGGCGGTCCTCACGCCCCCTACTTCCAGTCGCAGCGGCTGGAGCACTACCATCGGGCCAGCGAGCAGCTCATCGCCGCCGACAACGCCTACCGCTGCTACTGCTCGCCCCAGCGCCTGGACGAGATGCGGGCGGAGCAGATACGCTACAAGCAGCCGCCCAAATACGACCGCCGCTGCCGCAACCTATCGCCAGGCGAGCGGCGAGAGCGGGAGGCGCAGGGCATCCCGCCGGTGGTGCGCTTCAAGACGCCGCCCACCGGCCGCACGACCTTCCACGACCTGGTGCGGGGCAATGTGACCTTCGAGAACGACACCCTGGACGACTTCGTTCTCCTGAAGTCGGACGGCTTCCCCACCTACCACCTGGCGAACGTGGTGGACGATCACCTGATGGGCATCACCCACGTCCTGCGCGGCGACGAGTGGGTCTCCAGCACCCCCCGCCACGTGCTCATGTACCAAGCGTTCGGCTGGCAGCCGCCCGTGTTCGCCCACCTGCCGATGATCCTGGGGCCCGACCGGGCCAAGCTCAGCAAGCGCCACGGCGACACATCGATCCTCCAGTACCGCGACAAGGGCTTCCTGCCCCCCGCCCTGTTCAACTTCCTGGGCCTTCTCGGCTGGTCCCTGGACGACAAGACGGAGCTCATCTCGCGTCAGGATTTCACCCGCCACTTCAGCCTGGATCGAATCGTCAAGAGCCCGGCCATCTTCAACATGGACAAGCTCACCTGGATGAACGGCGTCTACATCCGCGAGCTGGGGCTGGAAGAGCTGCCGGATCACCTGCTCCCCTTCCTCGAGGAGCACCTGCCCGCCGACATCCCCCGGCCCATCGACCGGGCCTATCTCCGGCGCGTCGTCCCCCTCGTCCAGGAGCGCATCAAGCGGCTGGATGAGGTCGTCGAGCTGACCGACTTCTTCTTCCGCGAGGGCGAGCTCACCTACCCCATCGAGGACCTGCTGGGCAAGCGCTTCGCCGACCAGCCCCAGCAGGCCGCCGACGCCCTGGCGGCCGTCCGCGAGCGCATCGCCGCCCTCGAACGCTGGGATGAGGAAGCCCTGGAGGCGGCGATCCGTCCCCTGGCCGAGGAGCTAGGGCTGAAGACGGGCGAGCTCTTCGGGGCCATCCGAGTGGCGGTGACCGGCCGGACGGCGGCGCCGCCGCTGTTCGAGACGATGGCCGTCCTGGGGCGCGAACGCTGCCTGGAACGCATGGCGGCAGCCATCGCGCGGCTGCGAGGCGTCTCTGCCTCTTAGAATTGCCTTGCCACCGCCCTTCTGCTAGGATCAGCCTAGGCTTGGGGGATCGTCTAGCGGTAGGACAGCAGACTCTGGATCTGCATGCGGGGGTTCGAATCCTCCTCCCCCAGCCAGCGAACAGTCTGCTATAATTAGCGGCACGGCGCATTCGTCTAGCGGCCTAGGACACCGCCCTCTCAAGGCGGAGATCGGGGGTTCGAATCCCCCATGCGCTACCAACGAAAGTGGAGCCCGACCAGCGTGAGTTGGTCGGGCTTTTTGTTTGCGCCAGAGACGCGTATTGGCCGTGTCTTTGTCGTCGCCTCTCGCGCGTCTTATACTTAGGGTATAGACAGCCCTAGCATCGAAGAACTCGGGCTACGGCGAAGGACAAGTGAGGGCAACGGCGCCTGCTGGGCTCGGCTCCCCGGAGGGCTAGACCCGGCGGCGTATCCCACCCTCGACCCGTGCGTTGTGAATAGTGGTCAGCACGGGTATGAGTGTGCAAACGTTGTCGCTGTTGGCCCGGGAGGGGAGCATAAGGACGACGGCCCAAGAGCGCATCCGCCAGAGCGCTGAGGTCCGGCGGGAGGAGGAGTTGATCCGCAGGGCCCAGGAGTTCGATCAGGAGGCCCTGGGTTGGCTGTATCAGCTCTTTTACCCCAAGCTGTATAACTACGCCTATCTCCAGATGGGCGACGTTCAGCAGGCGGAAGACCTGGCCTCGGAGGTGCTCTTGCGGGTGGTGGAGTCGCTCAAGGACTACCGCTTCCGAGGGGCGCCGGTGTCCGCCTGGGTGTTTCGCATCGCCCGCAACTATCTCATCGATCTCCACCGTCGTCGCCAGCGGCGGCCCCAGGTCAGCCTGTACGAGGGCATACCTGATGAGGATGACAGTCCTCATGCCGCCGCCGAGCGAGCCATCGCTCAGGGCGAGCTACGCGTGGCCCTGACCAAGCTCACCGAGGAGCAACGCCAGGTGATCATCCTGAAATTTGTGCAGGGTATGGACAACGCCAGCGTGGCCCGCGTCCTGGGCCGAAGCCAGGGAGCAGTGAAGTCGCTTCAGCATCGCGCCCTGGTCTCGCTGAGGAAGGTCCTTTCATCGCAGGAGGTAGATTAGGATGGGCCGGAACTTTCAAACCATCCTGGATGAGTGCCTGAAGGAGCTGGCGGCAGGCCAGTCTTTGGACGCCGTCCTCGCCCGCTATCCCAAGGAGGCGGACGAGCTGCGCCCCCTCCTTCTGACGGCTCAGAACCTGAAAGAGGTGCCTGTTGCCCGTCCCCGCTCGCACGTTCAGCAGGCGGGCTGGCAGCGCTTCCTGGGCGAGGCCATAGCCGTGCGGCGGGCTCGCGAGCGGAGGCCGGCCTTCGGCCTCTGGCAGCCGCTGGCTGCCGCGGCGTCACTAGCACTTGTGATTCTGTCCCTGAGTGGCGGCGCCACTGTCTATGCTGCCTCGCGCAGCCTGCCCGACAGCCCCCTCTATCCCATCAAGCTGGCTGCCGAGGAGGCCCGCCTCTGGTTCGTGTTCGACGAGGACGATCGGGCGGGCACCCTTCTCGATCAGTCGGAAACCCGCATGACCGAGATTCGCAAGCTGGTGCAGCAGGGCAGGCCGGTGGAGGGCAACGTCCTTTCTGCCATGCGAGGACGGATGACGCGAGCAACGGACATTATCGACAACCGGGACGCTCCCCAGGTGCTAGTGCTGCGGGCCAACGAGCTCTCCGCTAGCCAGGAGGAGATGCTGATCGCCATCGGCGAGAACGTGTCGGCGGGCAATAGAGACGAGTACGGGAAGGTCCTGGTGGTAGTCCACGAGGTGCGCATCGAACTGCAGGGCCTATCCGAACCGGCGGCTCGGCTGGACCCAGAGACGCTAGCGCAAGGCATTAGCAGCTTCACCGGCCTGGTGGAGCAGCGCCAGGATGACGCCTGGATCATCGGCGGCACCAAGATACTGGTGGACGAGGCAACGATTGTGGAGGGCGATACGGGCGAGGTCGTCGGACAGGTCGCTCAGGTTACCATCATCAGCGGGCCGGGTGCCCCCCAAGCGATCGGTATTTCTCTTCTCAGCAGCGAGGACGTGGCCAGGACGGCCACTATCGCCGGCGTCATCGACAAAGTTGGCGGAAACAAGATTCAACTGGGTGGCCGCACCTTCAAGCTTGACGCTTCCACCGTCATCGATGCTGGGAGCTTGGTGATGGACTCTGGCGTGCGCGCCAGTGTGGAGAGCGAGTGCCCCGAGGAGATGCTGGTGGAGGGCGTGTGCCGAGGAAGTGAGCTGGCGGCCAAGCGGATCGTCCTTCTCGCCTCTGAAGGTCAGCCAGAGATGGTGACAGTGGAAGGGGTCTTCCAGGGTCAGGATGACGGAGCCTGGATCATCGGCGGCATCCCCATCGACTTCGCCCTCGAGAGCCCAACGCTGGTCACGCCGCCGGCTGGCACAATGGTGAAGGTGACTGGCAGCCAACAGGGCCAGGCCATCGTCGTGACCACGGCGGAATCCATCCGCCCATCCGAGGAGTTGGGCCTTGTCAAGCTGGAGGGCGTGATCAGCCAGTCGGACGACGACCAGTGGCAGATAGGGCCAGCGCTCTTTCGCACTACCGCTGTCACCAGGGTCAGCGGCCAGCTCATCCCCGGAGCCCGAGCGGTAGTCTGGGGCCTGCCCAGAGAGGACGGCTCCCTCGACGTCATCCAGGTTGACGTCCTCGACACCCGATCGCTAATCGCCCCTTAGAAACCGTGGGGGCGGTTCGCGAACCGGCCCCACAGACCGCTCCCCAATCGTAGGGGTCGTTCGCGAACGACCCCTACAGACCGGCCAAACAGGCGTGGGAGCGGTCGGCGAACGACCCCCACACCGATTGCTGGCCGATACTCCATGCCCTACAATAGGGCGGTGGGTGCCCCCGTCGTCTAGAGGCCTAGGACGCGGCCCTTTCAAGGCCGAAATCAGGGGTTCGAATCCCCTCGGGGGCACCAATCCTCTTCCGGCTCTCCATACAGCCGCTTGGCACGCAATGAGCCTGCGCAAGGAGGACGAGGGCCGATGAGGAGAAGGAGGTAGTATGCCATGGCCCCCTCAGAGTTTCGAGACATCATCTATGAGAAGCATCATCGCGTTCACGGCGCTGCCTGGATCACTATCAACCGACCCCAGGTGATGAACTCCTTCACCGGCCAGACGCTCCTGGAGATAAAGCAAGCGGTGGAGGATGCCAACGCCGACGATAGCGTCGGCGTCATTGTCATCACCGGAGCGGGCGAACGTGCCTTCTGCGCTGGCGGCGATGTCAAGTGGCTGCAAGAGGTACAGAAGGACCCGGCCTGGGAATCGAAAATGCCAGACCCCCACGCGGGCATCGAGGACTGCCTCAAGCCGATCATCGCCCGCGTGAACGGATACACTATCGGCGGTGGCAACCACCTGGCCTACTTCTGCGACTTCACCATCGCCTCCGAGAACGCCAGCTTCCAGCAGGTGGGCCCGCGGGTGGGCAGCCCCGCCGCCGGCCACTACGTGGCCTACCTGACCTGGGTGGTAGGAGCCAAGAAGGCCAAGGAGATCTGGATGCTCTGTCGTCGCTACACTGCTCAGGAGGCCCTCCAGATGGGCCTGGTGAATGTAGTGGTGCCTCTGGAGAAGCTGAGCGAGGAAGTGGACAAGTGGTGCCAGGAGCTGATGACCAAGAGTCCGAGCTGCCTGAAGATCCTCAAGGCCTCTTTCCGCACCCTCTACGAGCCTTTGCGAGACGCCTCCCGCCGCGAGTGGGCGACCGACTTCGCCCCAGATTTCTTCGGTAGCGGCGAGGCCGACGAGGGCAAGAATGCCTTCGCCGAGAGGCGAGAGCCCGATTTCTCCAAGTACCCCCGCACAGCCGGCGTTTACACTTCCAGGAAGGGCTAAGCTCAAATCTTCCGGACGAACAGCCAGCCAGCGGTGGCCGGCAGGTGTCACTGAGCGACGGGGTGAGTGGCCTTGAGGTCCTGGAAGCGCTCGGGCTCTGCCAGCAGGCCGGCCAGAAACGGGGGCAGGGCAAAGCTGGCGAAATGCATCTGGGGGCTGTAGTAGCGGGGTGAGATGCCCCTGGCCTCCAGCCTCTGGCGGACGGCAGCCTCATCCAGGGCCAGGGGGTCGTTGCCGCCCGAGGCCAGGGTGAAGCTCCACAGTACGCCGGGATAGGAGGGCACAGGGGCAAGGCAGACACGCACCAGCGGGAAGACGGCCTTCAGGTTGGCATAGATCATCAATAGATCGCTCGTGAGGAGGAGGGGAGAGCTGCTCTGGGTTACCATCAGCCCCTCCTTCTTCAGTATGCGGCGGATGGCCTGGTAGAAATCGACGGTGAACAAGCGCAGGCTGGGGCTGGAGGGGATGGGGTCGGTCAGATCGACGATGATGGCGTCGAAGGGCTCCTGGGCTTTCGCCACGAATTCATAACCGTCGGCGAACAGCAGGCGAACGCGAGGATCATCGAACGCGCCTCTCGACACCTGGGGGAGATAGCGGCGGCAGGTCTCGACCACCGCTCGGTCCAGCTCCACCTGGACCACCTCTCTCAAGGGGTGCTCCAGGGCGCGGCGCAGGCAGCCGCCGTCGCCGCCGCCGACGATGAGCACCCGCTCTGGTTGGGCCAGGGAGATGAGGGCAGGGTGCACCATCATCTCGTGGTAAATGAACTCGTCCGTCTCCGTGGTCTGGAGGGCGCGATCGAGGATCAGCGCTCTGCCGAAGGGGACGGTGTCCAGCACGCGGATGGTCTGATAGTCCGAGCGGCCCTCGTATAGCACGCCCCGCACCT